>Ga0008651_10000894_pt1 | contig 17572 bp, 13 predicted proteins | sample SaaInlV_200m_DNA_6_FD_59173 | JGI IMG/M metagenome (GOLD analysis project Ga0008651, IMG submission 59173) | Marine microbial communities from expanding oxygen minimum zones in the Saanich Inlet - SI037_S2LV_200m_DNA | ecosystem: Environmental > Aquatic > Marine > Intertidal zone ...
CTTCTCCACCCCCGGCACGGACTTCGCGATGATCAGAGATCGTGCCGCGCAATCAGCGAACGCCAGAGCTATCTGCTCCGCCAACGGTTCCTCATCGCGAATTTCCCAGCCCTTCTCGCCGATCCAGTACCGATGGCCCTTGCCGGTCTCCCGGATGAGTTTCAGGGTCTCCTGGTGTTTTGCGGTCTCCCGGTTGCCTTCCGGGAACAGCGGCACAAGTCCCGGGCCGAAGGTGCGCGGACTCGCGTACGGGTGCGGGGCCCAGACATCGAACAGATCTCCCACTTGATCGATGACAGCACGGCAGAATGGGTACCCGCGCTTTTGGTCCTGCCCGCTGACATTGGCCCCCACAATCGGGATGCCGGGGGCTTCCGCACGAATGATCGGCGCGATCAGCTTCACCATGCGCGCGTAGAACTCAACCCCTGCATCCAGCTCCAGGTTTCGGTGAGCCATCAGTTCCAGGTCCGGTTCGTTCTGGATCTCGAAGGCTGCGACGCCCTGGTGCTTGCGCACCATCTCACGAGCGAAGTCCGCGTAGCACTCCCACGCCTCTTCAGTGGGCAAACCGTCCGGGCCTATTGCTATCGACTTCAGCCACCCCGGCTCGCGGTATTCGAGGCACATCATTGTGTCGATTCCCGCATCCCGGCACTGCTGCAGTTTCTCGATCGCATCGGTGCGCTTCCCTTTCTGCCGTTCACGCCACCGCCAGAAGTGGTAATAGCGAAACCAGTGAACCCCGATTCTTGCGGCAACGTCTGGAATTACACTGTGCATGCCGAAGAACGACTCCGGGTCACGCTGCAGGTAACGAAGTGGCTCGTTGACCACACCGAACGCGCCCTCACCGTGCTCTACCGTGTCGTGGGCGACCTGGACCTGCACATGGAAGTAGCCAGGCCCGGGATTCGCTACAGTGAATTCCAGGGCTTCGGGAGCCCATGGACCGAAGCTCAACTTCTTCGTGGTTGAGGCCACGACCTCGCCGTTCAGATCCACAACCTTTGCTGTCACAGGAGCCGTGCGCTTCTCGCGCAGTCGGTTCTGTATCCGGACGGAGACTGGGATCGACGATTCCTCACGAAAATGGATGTGCCCGGGTTGGTTGGTGGTGACAGCGATCTCCCATGTGCTCTTGGGAGCCGCGCGGCGTACTCCGAGATTGCGCAGAAGGAACTCGCCCTTGGCTCCGTTGGTTGAGATAACTGCGACCAACAACCGACGAAGGGGGAAATGGATCGTGCCGTCCTTCGCCCCGCCCCAGTGCTTGTTGAACGTCTTCTTGTCCAGAGGGAGGGCGATCGTTTGCCAGTCACCGGGTTTCACGCTGAACGACCCGGCATGCACCTGTCCCGTAGCGTCGTGAATCCGGGCCCGGAACGTGGTCACCTGCGAACTCCGTATGTCAAAGAGGATGTTCTCAGCTTTCTCTATCGTGGCATGGCATTCCGCTCCGGCATAGCGCCCACCTTCGCTAAGATCCACGACAGCCTTGATCACATCACGGCCGCCACTGGGGACCATACTTAGTTCGCCCTTCGCGCCCGGGAACTCCCTCCCGAGTTGCATGCTCCAGCCCCGCAGGGTGTCACAGAGCGTTACTAGAACATCGACCAAGCCCGGCTGGACGGGCGCATCGCCCTGGGCCTGGCAGCGAGGATTGCCGAAGACAGCGACTATGGCGCCAAGCAGAAGCGCAGCTCCGGCTCGGCACGACGCCTGCAGCACACGGCTCAATTGGTGATGCTTGCCCTGGCTCAGATCACTGATCATGGTCGGTATACCTCTTTCGCTGAATGTCATTGCCTTTATCGCCGCGATCCTACAGGATGGCCAGTCCAAGCATCCCAGCATCCGGGAATGTCGGTCTCGGAGATCCCGACCCACATCCCAGCATCTGTGGAACGACAGTGTGTTGTTACCGTGTCTTCGGGTAGTCTTCGCCCTCGAACAGTCTGTCGATAGCTGCCACGGTATTCTCCACGAGCACCTGACCGCCTTCCGGACCGACCCAGCACGACTTGACCAGAGCGCTGTAATGGCCGTGGTCTACGGCGCGTTGTGTGGGCAGATAGAACCCGCACGCGTCCGCGATTTGCACCAGGAATGTCTGCAATGCCTTGCTTCGCGAACGTATGCGCATGGCGTAATCCACGTACAACTCGAATGCGTTGGTAGCGAAGACGACGTCGCCCAGCCTGATGACATGGCTCTCCATGTCCAGCATTGACTTCTCTTCTTGGTTTTCGTAACGACTGATCAACTCGCAGACATCACTAAACGGCCAGACTCTCTGGAACCCGTAAGGCTGTTTGGCGAGCTCTTCCTCACTCATGCTGTAGATGCGTTTCTCAAGCTTGTACTCTTCTTTTGTCACCATCATGCGCGGCAGTTGCCAGGTAGCGACTTCGTGTGCAAACGTCACGGTGTCTTCTGGTGGCGATGCGGTGGCAAGAGCTTCATCGACCGCTGCCATGATCCGACGCGTGATGATGCCGCACTTGTCGAGGCCGAGACGATTGCGCAGATCGGCTTCTTCGGTTTTGTCGTAGAGAAGGTGCGGGGACATATCGCCGGCTGGGGCGCATTGGGGTAGGAGATGAACTCCGGCACCGTGACGCTCGGCAATGGCTTCGCGGACACAATGCCAGTAATCAGCGGAAAACGCGCTCATGTGTTCCTGACACTGTGACGGGCAGGCCAGGTTGACCAGCATTCCGGTGAGTTCGCCAGCGGGATCGCGGGTGAACAGCATGTTAACCGAATGATCCTCGCAGGATTCGAACCCGAGGATGTCAGATCTGTCGGTCCCGCCGTACATGAGGCCGGTGCCGTCTGCATACGTAGCGCGTCGGCAACGGGCTACCGTAGCGTACCCGAATCCGCGCGAAAGACTCCCGGGTGCACGCTTGGCCCAGGCGGCCTCGACCAAGTCGGCCAGTTGTGCAACCAGCCACTGACGGTACTCATCCGGGCACATGAACTCGGGATCGTCTTCCGGTTCATCGTAGAAACCGGAGTCCACCGCGGGCCCGGTGTGCGTGTGCGTACAGCTCACAGTGATTTTCTGCGCGTCCAGGTCCTGACACCGGCCCTCCAACGCTTGGTGGAGGTCGTGCTTGAACGTGCATAGGGCAAGATCGCAGGAGACAATCACGGCCTGTTCGGTACCGCCATTCTCGTCGCGCACCTCAAGCGCCAAAGCCGTGGCTGTCAGCGGGTTGAGTACTTCGTCCGATATGCGTGTCTGAAATTGTCCCAGGACGAGCGTCTTCCGACGTGGTGTGATGTCGGTCCGAGCCCAACCGATGTGCAATTTGCCATGTGTCATCTTGTCGAGTCACTTTCCCTTGATCTGTTACGGCTGTGGAGGCGGAGACAGTTGGCGGACGGAGCGATGCGTATAGTGGCAAATGAGCCGCGTTCGGAGCAGAGCCGACCCCCTGACGCGTGCTGATACGATAGTGTTCCAGGTCTTCCTGGCAAGCCTCTTGTCTGCCCATAGGAATTGCGCGTTAGCCGTAGCAGGGCAGGACAGGGCAGGCCCTGCGATCTGCATTTCAGGCTCCCGCATTACAGGGTGCAGAACTCCGCCCGCCCCCCGACCTCTCGCTTCCTCCTGAGCATCTCTTTCGGAAAGGGCTTGCCCCGCAGATGTCACGAGCCATAGTATCGTTGTTCACAATCTGAAATAACGGAACAGGGTGTAAATCCCTGGCGGGTCCGCCGCTGTAACCGGGGACGAAAGCTCCATCATGTCACTGCTTGCATAGCAAGTGGGAAGACGGAGCCGGTAGGATGAACCGGAAGCCAGAAGACGATTTCAGAAGCAAGACACGCTGTGGGCGTGGAAGGACGGTACTCCTTCTGCGGTCTATCCTCATCTTGTGTCTTCCCTTCTGATCGCCACTTGGGCTCGTGCGTTCCATGGCCAACCGGCCCGGAAACGCTCCCCTGGAGCCCAATACAGTGTATACCCACGGTGGCGACATCACTCGACTGGCCAAGGCGGCAGAATGCGCGCCAGAAGAGATTCTCGACCTGAGCGCGAACATCAACCCGCTCGGCCCCCCTGCCTGGCTTCGTGCTGTGGTCAATCGCCATCTGGCGGGAGTCGCGCATTACCCTTCCCCACGTGCTGAAGAGCTGCTTGCCGCAATTGCACGGGCATTCCAGGTTTCCAGCCCCAATGTCGTGGCGGGGAACGGCTCGACGGAAGTACTCTATGCGTTTTTCCGGGCGCTCAAACCGAGACGCGTGATCATCCCTTCACCAGCCTACGGCGATTACACACAGGCAGCTGAGCTGGCAGACACGAGTGTCCTGCCCACGACACTCTCGCCGGACACGAATTTCGCTCTCGACATCCCTGCTTTGGTGGCTATCGCCCGCGAGGGGGATGCGATAGCCCTCGGACGCCCCGCGAACCCAGCAGGCACACTTCCCTCTGTCGCTGAGATCAGAGACTTGGCAGAGCAACTTCCCGACACCGTATTGCTGGTGGACGAAGCTTTCGGTGACTTTCTTGAGGCGGGCGACACCATCCTCAGGGAGCAGCCTCCGAACGTCGTCGTGTTGCGGTCACTGACGAAGTTCTACGCCATCCCCGGTATCCGTCTGGGGTTCGCCGTAGCATCCGAGGCACTGGCGGAAGACCTCCGGAGGCAGATTCCTCCCTGGTCGGTCAACACGTTGGCCCAACAGGTGGGAATCGCTGCTCTGGAGGACGCGGAGTACGCAGCCGAGACACGGAGAATTACGTCTGATTTCAGGAGTCTCCTGCATACCATGCTGGGGGAGATTCCTGCCCTCCGACTCTTCCCTTCTCACGCCAACTACGTGTTGGTGCAACGCCGGGATGGCGGCACTGCACGTGATCTGGCGGACAAGCTCCTGCGCCGACACCGCATCGCGATTCGTGTGTGTGACAACTACGTGGGACTCGACCAGACCTACTTCCGCGCGGCGGTGGGCACCCCGGAAGAAAGTGGACTCCTAGTCGAGGGGGTAGCCGACTGCCTGGAACAGAAGCCGAGAGCCTTGCGGTGCCCCCGACGTCGTCCCACGCCGGCACTGATGATCCAAGGGACAACATCCAATGCGGGGAAAAGCGTCATCGCCGCTGCTTTCTGCCGGATTCTGGCCCAGGATGGGGTCCATGTGGCTCCGTTCAAAGCACAGAACATGTCGCTGAACTCTTTCGTGACGAGAGACGGATGCGAGATGGGACGCGCACAAGTCGTGCAAGCGCAGGCGTGCCGACTCGACCCCGACGTCCGCATGAACCCCATTCTGCTCAAGCCCAACAGCGACACGGGCAGTCAGATCATCTGCATGGGCAAGCCCATCGGGAACATGGACGTCATGACCTACACCGAGCGCAAGGCCAACCTGCGGAAGACGGTACATGCCACCTACGATTCTCTCTCAGCTGACTATGAAGCCATCATCCTGGAGGGCGCTGGGAGTCCGGCCGAGGTCAACCTGAAGCGCCATGACCTGGTCAACATGCAGATGGCTCGCCATGCGAGGGCGCCTGTTCTGCTCGTTGGCGACATCGATCGCGGAGGAGTCTATGCAGCGTTCGTGGGTACATTGGCAGTCATGGAGGAGTGGGAGCGACGCTTGATCACTGGCTTCCTGGTCAACCGATTCCGTGGGGACGCCTCCCTGCTGCAGGAAGCGCATGACTACATCCTCGACTACACAGGCAAACCAGTTCTGGGGGTTGTGCCCTACCTGAGGGATCTGGGGTTGCCCGAGGAGGACTCGGTGGAGTTCAAGAACGGGGCCGGGGCTTCCGCGGCGTCCCGCCCGGACGCCGTCGAGGTCGCGGCTATCGACTTGCCGCATATCTCAAACTTCACCGACCTGGATGCTCTGGGCATCGAGCCGGATGTCTCCCTACGCATCGTGCGTCGTCCGAGTGAACTGGGCCACCCGGACGCCGTCATCTTGCCCGGCAGCAAGAACGTGCCCGGTGACCTGGCCGTCCTACAGGAGAGCGGCATGGCCGACATGGTGTCACAGCTGGCCCAGAATGGTCGGACAGTGGTTGTCGGACTGTGTGGCGGCTTCCAGATGCTGGGTGTGCGTGTCGCGGATCCGCACGGTCTGGAGGGCGGTAGTGCGTCGCACATGCCCGGGTTGAGTGCACTCCCCATCGAGACTGAGCTGGCCCAGACCAAGACACTCACCCGCAGCGAAGGGCGTCATGCCACAAGCGGAGCCGAAGTCTCGGGGTACGAGATCCACCATGGCGTGACCGAGGTCGGCTCCTGTGACCCCATGTTCCTGGACAGCGATGGACGAAATCTCGGTGTGTGTTCTCCCGACGGCCGCGTCTGGGGCACATACCTTCACGGCATCTTCGATCCAGATCGATTCCGTCGCGTCTTCATCGACGATCTTCGCGTGCGCAAGGGGCTAAATCCCTTGGGCAGTGTGCAGGCGCACTACGGGATCGAGACTGCGCTGGACGCGCTGGCCGATGTGGTGCGCAACGCTGTGGACATGCGGGACATTTACAGCATGATGGGACTGTAAGAGCGTGAGATTGGAGTACCAACTCATTGCCGCGTTGGCGCTGGATCTGCTGATCGGGGACCCGCCATGGCTGCCGCATCCCGTGCGGTGGATGGGTAACGGGGCGCTGTGGTTGGAACCACGCATGCGCCGGTTTGTGCGCAACGAACGTGTGGCAGGTGTGTGCACCGGAATACTGGTGGTCGCGCTGTCCGGTGCCGCGACCTCCCTGCTCGTCGTCGGTTGCATGCGCATTCACCCGATCCCCGGGAGCGTTGTGAGCGTGTGGTTGTTGTATACGACGATCGCCGCACGGGACCTGGCGCGGCACGCCGAACGCGTACGCAGCGCCCTGGCCGCCGACGGATTGGGGGCGGCGCGTAAGCAAGTGGGCATGATCGTGGGCAGAGACACGGCGGAGCTCGACGAGCAAGGCGTCGTGCGAGCCGCGGTCGAGAGTGTCGCAGAGAGTACGGTTGACGGTGCTACGGCACCAATCCTGTTTGCCGTGCTCTTCGGCCCGATTGGCGCCATCATGTATCGCGCAGTCAACACGCTTGATTCCACATTCGGCTACAAGAACGAACGCTACGCACAGTTCGGTTGGTTTTCAGCCCGACTCGACGATCTGGCGAACCTCGTTCCTGCCCGACTAACGGCATTTGTGGCAGTCCCGGTTGCAGGGCTACTGGGACACAGTCCTATGCGTACGGCACGTGTCACCCTACGCGACGCCCGGAACCACGCCAGTCCGAACTCAGGTTTCATGGAAGCTGCTGTCGCTGGAGCCTTAGGTGTGCAGCTCGGGGGGAAAAACAGCTACTTCGGCGTCGAGGTAGCGAAGCCGACCATCGGCGATGCTGATGTCCGCCTGCAGACCCGACACATTCGACAGGCGACCCGACTGATGTACCTGACGACCGCATCATTCGCCGCGCTGATGCTCCTTGCGCGATGGGCGATCACGCATGGGGGATTGTAACCGATGGCACAGATAGGATCACGGTCATCGCGAGTCCTGGTGTTCACGGGCGAGGGCAAAGGCAAGACCACGGCGGCTCTGGGCATGGTACTGCGCGCGGTTGCACATGGAATGTGCGTCCGAGTGCAGCAGTTCATCAAGCGTCCTGGGGCATCTGGTGAGAGCTCTGCGCTGCAAGCGTTCCCCAATGTTCGCATCACACAGTGCGGATGCGGCTTCGTGCCCTCACCCGACCATCCGGAATTCCCAGATCATCGGGAAGCGGCATCGGTCGGCTTCAGGGCCATGGCCGAGGCAGTCTCGGGAGGCGAGTGGGACCTCATTGTGTTGGACGAGATCTGCGTTGCGATCCACAGGGGATTGGTGCCGGAAGAAGCTGTCCTGGACCTAATCGCGTCCCTGCCTGAAGGGCGGCTTCTGGTACTGACAGGTCGAGGCGCGACTCCGGCGTTGATTGACGCGGCAGACACCGTCAGCCGCATGACTTGTGTCAAGCATGCCCTTGCCTCTGGAACACCGGCACAGCGGGGGGTGGAGCTTTGAATAGGTCTCCTGCCACGATCGTGATTGCCGGCACAGCCAGCGGAGTGGGGAAGACATCCGTTACGCTGGGGCTGGCCCGGGCATTCAAACGCCGGGGTTTGAGAGTCCAGCCGCTCAAGGTTGGTCCAGACTACCTGGATCCCACACACCTGACCATGGCCGCCGGCACACAGTGTTACAACGTCGACAGCTGGATGACGAGCCCTGACTATGTGCGTGCGCTGGTCGCCAAGCTCGGGCAACAGAGCGACCTGTGCCTGATCGAGGGTGTGATGGGCCTGTACGACGGAGCCACACCCGATGGTCTAGCTGGAAGCACTGCGGAGATCTCCATGCTCCTAGATGCACCCGTGCTGCTGGTCTGCAATGCGCACGGCGCGGCCCGCAGTCTTGCGGCGATGGTCAAGGGCTACTCGGAATTCGAGCCGGGCATCCATGTCGCCGGAGTACTGGCGAACCGCGTCGGTTCCGAACGTCATGTCCGCTGGCTGCGGACGTGTCTGCAAAGCGCTGGTCAGCCGCCTTTGATCGGCGCCATCGAACGGGATGCATTCCCGCACATCCAGAGTCGTCATCTCGGCTTGGTCTCCGCTGATCAGAAGACGACAGACGACGGCGTTTTTGAGGAACTTGCCGATGTCATGGAGCGGCAGATTGACCTTGATTCTCTGCTGGACACGGCCGCTGAAGCCGCACCGCTGAAGTCGTCCCGTACGCTGTCCATCTCCCCGGTTGCACACACACGCATCGGCGTCGCGCGGGACGAGGCTTTCCACTTCTACTACCCGGACAACCTGGAGATGCTGCGCGATGCCGGCGCCGAAGTGGTGTTTTTCTCTCCGCTTTTCGACAAGGCGCTTCCCCCTGATCTCGACGGCCTGATCATTGGAGGCGGCTACCCCGAGGAGTTCGGTCCAAGCCTGGCCGCCAACACATCCCTGCGTTGCGCGATAGGTGGCTTCGCGGCAAAGGGAAACCCCATCTACGGCGAGTGCGGCGGCCTCATGTACCTGGGACAGGAACTGACCGACCGTGCCGGCCATTCCCATGCCATGTGTGGGGCATTGCCGCTCTCCACGCGGATGCTCCCGAAGCGCAAGGCGTTGGGCTATGTCGAAGCAACCCTTGCCTATGGCTGCTGTCTGGGGCCCGCAGGCACGCGAATGCGGGGACACGAGTTTCACTATTCCGAGGTCAGCCAAGCCGATCGGGGTCAGCTGGCGCCCTTCCTGAGCGGGAAACGGAGTGCTGGACAAGCGGCGCCATGCGGGTTCGCCCAGAGCAACGTGATTGCCTCGTACATACACGTCCATTTCGCCTCATGTCCCGAAGTACCCGAACACTTCGTTCGGACATGTGTTGAGTCTCAGTAGAAGCAGAGGAACAGAAGCATGGTGGAGCACCGGACGATCGACGCCGTAGGTACTGCAAAGCTGGGGCTGGCAGTGGGCTTGGCACTCACTCTTTCCACATACGCTCAGGAGACACCAGATCCGACAAAAGAGGACACTTACGTTCTCGATTCGATGGTGGTGACGGCGTCACGCAGGGTGAGGGCGCTCGACTCGCCCAACAGTATCTCGATCATCACGGCCGAAGAGCTTAGGGAACTCTCCGCAAAGACCGTGGCGGAAGCTCTGGCGAGGCTCCCGGGTGTGACCGACAGGTCCTCGAGCCAGGACGCGATCTCGATCCGCGGGGCCGAGAGCGCTATGGCCGGCTCGCCGTTGATCTTGATCGACGGCGTCCCGCACAAGACGGGGAGCCACGAGTACGACTCGTTGAGTTTCATCCCGGTATCCCAAATCGAGAGGATCGAAGTGATCAAGTCCGGCGGACTGGCTGCGGGCTCGGGCGCCGGTCGCGGCGTCGTCAATATCGTCACCAAACGGGCAACGGGCGACAAGGAGATGAACGGGGGGCTGCGGCTTTCGTACGGGAGTTGGGAAACGCACAGCGAGGAGCTGAGCATCTGGGGTGCACGGAACCAGTTCGACTATCTCGTCGGGGTGTCGAACTTCCAGACGGCCGGATACGAGGACGAGGACGAAGAAACGCCCGCTGTGATGCTCAAGCTCGGTCTGCTGGTTACGGAGACGACCCGAGTCGGCTGGATGACGAACTACGTCGAGCACGAGCAGGAGAACGCCTACGACCTCAACAAAAAGGAGTGGCACGTCGACAACGGCTACGGCAACAGCCTGCACTTCCCCAAGAGCGCGACCGACCCCAGGTCATACTGGCACCAGGAGACCGAGAACTCGTACTTGGTGAACGCTTTGACCTTGGACCACAAAGGCGAGGACTTTTTCCTGAAAGGGTCCCTGAGTCAGGTGGAATTCGAGGATGAGCTCCGCGCCTTGAAGGACCTGGTGATCGCTCCGAACAGAATCTACACCGCATACGGGGACCAGGTCACCCACGACGTCCGTCTGAACGGCGGGACGACTCTCGAACTCGGTAACGGAATTCTCTACACCCCCTCGTTTGGTGTAGCCTGCACGACTAAGACATTCGAGGGGGAGCGCGAGTACCCGAACGACCCCGGCAAGAATGTGTCCGGCTACGACATGGATGTGGAGCAGACGATCAGAGGGGCGCTGTGGGAAAACAACATCATCTTCGGCAAGCTCGAGCTCGACCTCGGCGTCCGCGCCGACAAGGTCCAAGTTGATTACGAAGACGCCGGCGGGGGTGCAGTCGAGCAGGACGAGACGTTGATCGGCTGGTCGGTCGCTCCCTCGTACCGGTTGGGCGACAAGTCGCGCGTCTACCTTCTGGCCTCCCGCACGCATTGGTTCCCTACGCCTCAGTACTACGCATGGGCGTCTTCGAGAGGCGGGAGCTTCAACCGACCAGAGGACCTGCAAGCGGAGGTCAACACGACTTTCGAACTCGGCTGCAAGACACGCCGCAGTCGCCGGTTGCGCATGGCCGCCTCGGTGTACTGCACCTTGACGACCGAGAAGTACCTGAGCGTGTACGAGGGCAACAGTTGGCGCGGAGTCAAGAATGTCGGCGATGCGGAGACGCTCGGTGTCGAACTCCAGGCGGACGGACGGCTCAAGGAGTGGTTCGGCTACCGAATCTCGGCGTCGTACCTGGACGCGGAGTGGACCGGGGGTACCGAGGGAATGCTGAAGGGCGGCGGCAGCGTCGACGGCAAGAAGATCCACGGGGTCCCACAGTGGGAAGGCCTGCTCGGGCTCGACTTCTACCCCGTCCAGGGCCTCAAGATCAGCGCCGACATGAAGTACGACGGCGACTACTACGTCGCCATGGACAACGTCGATAGTTACGGCGCCAAGACCACCGTGGACATGCGCGTCGGCTACGAGCGGGGCAACTGGGAAGCCTGGGCGAAAGCAAAGAACGTCTTTGACGAGGAAGTCTACCGGGTCGGGGGAACCACTTCCGGCAACTACCACTACCCCAGGAACGGGCGCTATGTGGAGATCGGGACGGGGGTCACGTTTTGACGAGGCAGGGCATGGGACACGGGCGTGACCGTAGCGGCTTCGCGCTACTGAACGAGATTCTCGGTCTGGCGTCGTGTCTGCTGTTTCTGACGCTCCTTGTCCTCACCGGCTGCAGCCCCAAAAAACGTCCAGAGTCAACCCCAACTGCCGAAGCGGACGAGCGGCAGGAGGCGACGGAGGCCAGAGCGAACGTCGAAACACTCGTGCTTGAGGAGACCACCGGCAGCATTCTCGTTGGTGGACCGGCAATGCCTCAGCCTAGATGGTTCACGAAGCGTCCGAAACGCGTGGTGATCCTGCTCGGCTCATTCCTCGAGCTCTGGTACGACTGTGGCGGGCAAGCCATTGCCCGGACCAAGAATGTGGGCCAAATGCCTGAGGGCGCCGGGGACTTGCCGGTACTGGGCACGATCTCCCACATCAACGCAGAACTCCTGGTCGAGTTGCAGCCGGACTTGGTTATCGCGCCGGAGATCGGCTCCCTGCGGAAGTACCGGACCATCATGGAGAGCAACGGCTTCCCGGTTTTGACCTTGCGGTACCGTCATTACGCCGACTTCGTGGAGATCTACAGCCTGTTCTGCCTAATGAACGGGCGGGAAGATTTGCTTGCAGGACGACTCGGACGCATCGAGAACGACGTCGCGGCGATCGTCGAACGCTGCCCTAAGGACGTGTCCCCCACAATCGTCGTGGTCCTCTGCACTCCCAACTCGGTAAGCTGTGAGCTTCGCGGTAGTTCGGCAGGCGCCATGCTCGAGAGACTCGGGGCGAAGAACCTGGCGACGGACCGCGTCGGGAACACCCAGATGCGGACGGAACTCAGCTTCGAACGGATCATCGCGGACGACCCGGACGTCGTCTTCTTCACAACGATGGGGGACACTGACAAGGGCCGAGAAATTGCCAAGAAGACGCTGATGACGAACCCCGCGTGGAAGAGCCTTTCGGCGTCTCGGAACGGGCGGGTCCATTTCCTCGACAAGAAACTGTTCACATACAAACCCAACTGCCGGTACCCGGCGGCCTTTCGCATCTTGGCCGGCTTGCTGTATCCCGGTGTTTTCTTGGAGGGTGGCGACTGATGAGCAGAGAGCGGAGACAGGTCAGAAACGCGTGGGCGCGTCATGTCGCGGTTGTCGCCGGTCTCGCAGTCCTGTGTGTGCTGGTATTCCTAGTGAGTTTGCGGTTCGGCTCTTACCGGGCGTCTTGGTCTGAAATCCTGTCCGTCCTTTCCAGCGGCGGCGATGGGGCCGGGTACCAAATCATCTGGAACATCCGCTTGCCGCGCACGGTCACAGCCATGCTTGTCGGCCTCTGCCTTGCTCTTTCGGGAGTATGCCTGCAAGGCGTGATGCGGAACCCGTTGGCGTCACCGAGCATCATTGGGATCTCGGCTGGCGCGGGACTCTCAGGCGTGGCCATACTCATTCTGTTCCCTGATGCGCACCACCTCCTGACTCCCGTAGCTTTTCTCGGTGCTTTCAGCACAAGTCTGGTCATCTACCTCATGGCCTGGCAGCAGGGGTTCCAGCCGACGCGACTGATTCTCTCAGGCGTAGCAGTCTCGTCTTTCCTCGGGGCCGGCATCAGCGCGCTCATGGTTTTTTACCCAGATCGAGTCCACAGCGTGCTGGGATTCATGGTCGGCGGGCTGTCGGCGCGAGCATGGAAGGATGTCGGAATCATCCTACCTTATGCGATTGCCGGCTCTGTCTTGCTCGGAGTGCTGGCAAAGCGGCTGAACCTGCTCATGCTCGGGGACGAGATGGCTGTGTCGTTGGGCGTGCCACTGGAGTCCACGCGTCTTTCTCTTCTCCTCCTGGCATCACTCATGGCCGCCGCGGCAGTGAGCGTGGCAGGTCTGCTCGGGTTTGTGGGGCTTCTCGTCCCACACATGGCCCGAATCATGGTGGGGTCAGATCACCGTTTGCTCTTTCCTACAAGTGCACTGCTGGGGGCGGCGCTGCTGGCCGCCTGCGACACCGTGGCCAGGGTAGTGATGGATCCGGTCGAGATTCCCGTAGGCATCATTATGGCGCTTCTGGGCGCCCCCTTCTTTCTGTACCTACTCCACACCGGCTTCAAACAACACCGGAGCTGACGCCGCCCATGCCGCTCAAGGCCGAACATCTAGTGGTTAGCTACCCACGAAGCAGCGATGTCCTTCACGACGTGGACTTCGAGCTGCGGGACGGGGAACTGGCGACCTTGATCGGCCCGAATGGCTGCGGCAAGTCTACGCTACTGAAAGCCCTCGCCCGAACCTTGCCGTGTAAGCAAGGACGAGTGTGTTTCGAAGGACGCCCGCTTGCGTCATTCAAGACACAGGAACTCGCACGGCGGCTCGCCTTTCTCCCCCAGTCGCTCGACGCCCCACATGGTCTGCAGGTTCGGGACTTGGTCAGCTACGGGCGACACCCGCACTTGTCTTGGACAAGCCGCATGACGAGCGAGGACTGGAACATCGTCGACTGGGCCCTGGCGCAGACCGCACTGGAGGACATGCAGCATCGGGACGTGGATACACTGTCTGGAGGCGAGCGGCAGCGGGTCTGGATCGCCATGTCTCTGGCTCAGAGACCCCGGGTGTTGCTGCTCGACGAGCCGACCACCTTCCTCGACATCTGCCACCAAGTGGATGTGCTCGATCTTGTTGTGCGTCTAAACCGTGAGCTCGGGATCACGATTCTCATGGTGCTGCATGACCTGAACCAAGCCGTGCGCTATTCGCAGCGGATCCTGGCCATGGCCCACGGCCGAATCGTGGGCGACGGGTCTCCCAGGGAGGTCGTCAACCCCGCCTTGTTGCGCGAGCTGTTCCAAGTTGAGGCCAGGTTGCTGGACGACCCCTACCACGGCTGCCAGGTTGTCGTCCCGGTGAGAAGCCTGCACGCGCGCCACATTCGCAGGGAGCGCGAGGTCGCCACAACCGGTCCCGCCAAGGAGGCGCAATGAGCACCGCCCCTCTACGCATCGGCACGACCTCTTTCATCCTCCCGGACCACATCCTGCCCAACGTAGAGTTTCTGCGAGGTAAAGTAGCGGACGTTGAACTTCTCATGTTCGAGTCTGCGGTCTCGTCTCTGCCCACGCCGAAGCAGATAGCCCGCCTTGCGTGCATCGCGAACGAATCCGGCATCACCTACACGCCTCACCTGCCGATTGACGTGGATTGCGCTGCGGCAACCCCCGAAGTCCGTGCGCATGCCGTGGCCACGATCCGTTCGATCCTGGCGCTCACGGCGCCACTTCCGGTGTGGGCGTACGTACTCCACATGCCTGCTCACATCGCGTGCGAGAGTGAGAACTGCCCGAGGGAACGAGCGCTATGGCAAGCCAGGAGCACAGGGGCGTTGAAGAGCATCTTGGCCACGGGTCTCTCAAGCCGCCGCCTCTGCATCGAGAACCTGGAGGACTACCGGTTCGAGGTCATCGCTTCGGTTGTCGAGGATCTCGACCTCAGCGTCTGTCTCGATATAGGCCACCTGTTGCTGCAGGGATGCGACCCGATGGCCTTCCTGGAGCGCTGGCGCGATCGGGTCAGGGTCGTTCACCTGCACGGGGTCCACGACGGCCGGGACCATCGCGGCCTAAACAGTCTGGATCCACGCTTCTTGCGCGAGTTCCTGTCAGACCTGGCCTCTGACAGTGTGGAACGCGTTGTGACAATCGAGGTGTTCAGTCTCGACAAGTTCCAGGAATCAATGGTAGTACTTGAGGACATCCTATGAATGGCGAGATCACATTGGTCACAGGGGGATGCCGAAGTGGCAAGAGCGACTACGCGTTGAAAGTCGCCATGGAGTACGACCACCGGGTCTTTGTGGCCACTGCAGAAGCCTGTGACGAGGAGATGGATCGACGCATCCAGAGGCACAGGCAAGAACGCGGCGACCTCTTCCAGACCATGGAAGAGCCCCTCGATCTGGGCAGGTGCTTTGCGGCGGCAACGGAACAGACCCAAGTTGTCCTTATCGACTGTCTGCCCGTCTGGCTTGGCAATCTGACATTCCGTGAGCGGTTCAGTGGGCCCGAGGAGAGCTGTCCCGAGATCAGTGCGTTCCTTGGCGCTCTGACAGCCCCCCCGTGTGATGTCGTGATTGTCACCGGTGAGATCGGCCTGGGCATCGTCCCTGCCGATCCGGGAACCCGACTGTACCGGGACCGACTCGGGAGACTGAATCAGAGAGTCGCAGAACTGGCCACACACGTCTACTTCGTAGTGTCAGGACTGCCGATGCAGATCAAACCTGGTCGGTGACAGGCGTGACGTCCGTCCTCCCCTGGAAGCGCAACAGGTCCTTGAGCTTGGCCAACGCTCTGCCTTCGGCGAGTGCGGACGTTGCGGCCTGCATGCCATCCCGGTAGCTCTCGGCGTGACCTGCGCAGTAGAGTGCGGCAGCGGCGTTCATGCAGAAGAAGTCAGCCAAGGAACCGTGGTCTTTCCCGCGCAAGACATCCAGCACAGCCGCCGCGTTCGAGGCGCAGTCTTCCCGGCTGGCAATGGTATCGAATGCGACTTGCTTTATCCCGAAGTCTGCCGGCGTCACGGTGTAGGTCGTGAGCTCACCATCACGCAGTTCCGCCACCCGGGTAGGGCCGCAGGGCGAGAACTCGTCCATGCCCTCATCGGGCCCCAGGCCCTCGACCATGCCGTAGGGGGCCAGCGCGCCGCGGAAGCCAATCTCCAGCAGGATGGATATTAGCTGTTTGCAGACGCCAGGCGCGTAAGCGCCGATGACGATCGTGTCCGTTGCCCCGCAAGGCATAGTCAACGGGCCGATGATGTTGAAGGCCGAGGTGAACCGCATGTTCTGGATCAGACGCGCCCAGCCAGACTTCAGGAACGCCTCGCCGGGCAGGTAGCAGATGCCGGCCTCGCGCAAGCTGATCTCCGCGCGCTCCAGAGGAGCCCCCAAATCGACTCCCCACGCCTCGAATATGTCAGAGGCCCCGGACACGCCAGTGACTAGGCGTGCGCCCTTCTTGGCAATCGGCAGACCGCATCCGGCGGCGATCAGCGAAGCCGGACTGGAACAGTTGACCGTCTTCAGCTGGTCGGAACCCGTCCCGACGATGTCGCAGCTTCTTCGCGTTCCTTCTGTGGCCATCTTGGCCGTGTCGTACCGGTCGAGAGCGTCCCACGCCCCCGCGAGTTCCTCGGTAGTCGGGCCTCGGGCGATGTGCGCCATGAGGAAGGCCCCCTGCTGCAGCTCGGGCTGGCGGTTCTGGATTACCTGACGGTACGCGTCACACGCTTGCTCCCGAGTCATGGTCTTGCCGTCGGCGATCGCGCAGATCAGCCGACCGAATGTGCGAAGATCAGATTCCGTTGCCATTGCCAAACTACTCCCTGGGTATGATGACACATTTCATGCGAGCACCAGCCAGGATCTCCGGCAGCAGGCCGGGAACATCCTCCAGGCCGAACTGTCCGTCGATCAGCCGGGCCGCGATACAACCGTGTTCCGCGAGAAGCGCCAGTGCACGCGCCATCTGATCGCGGGTGCAGCCGTATGCTCCAGTCACGGTCAGCTGGCGGTAGTGGATAGGGTTCAGGTCTTGTGCTGGCACATGCTTTCCACCCGGCAACCCGCTGAAGAAGCAGAACCGCCCGCCCGGACGCAGAGCGGACAGGGCCGCCGTGAAAGCACCCGTTCCGGGACAGGCCGCCACAGCCGCATCACAAGCGTCCCCAACTGCGCTTCCGGTTGCCGGGCCGATCCCGAGGCACTCAAGGAACGCGCGGCTTCGCTCGCGGCGCGTCTCTTCTCGTTCGCAAAGCCTGGCGTGTCCCCCAGCCTCAACGGCTGCGAGAGCCATGAGCAGTCCTACTGGGCCGCCTCCAATGACCTGTAGGGATTCGCCGGGCTGGAATCTGAGCGCGTCCAGCGCATTCAGACAGCACCCCAGAGGCTCTGCGAGGGTCGCAAGATGCGGATCAAGTCCGACCGGCAACGGGATCAGCGCACTGCGGTCGACCAAGACCTTTGTCGCAAGTCCGCCGTCCACGTGGAAGCCGAGAATGCGCATG
>Ga0008651_10000921_pt1 | contig 17289 bp, 17 predicted proteins | sample SaaInlV_200m_DNA_6_FD_59173 | JGI IMG/M metagenome (GOLD analysis project Ga0008651, IMG submission 59173) | Marine microbial communities from expanding oxygen minimum zones in the Saanich Inlet - SI037_S2LV_200m_DNA | ecosystem: Environmental > Aquatic > Marine > Intertidal zone ...
GTCAAACCCTCGACCCTCTGTTTACAAGACAGATGCTCTATCACTGAGCTACGCAGGCATAACAGAGAAGCGCAAAAACCATTTTTAAATTTTATGGGAGTCAATCCCTCGGTCCCAAAAATCATAAGTTATTGCAAAATTAAAACAAACTCTTTTATACCTTCCCTACATAAAAACAAAATGGCTTGGCAAGATACCGCAATAACAATCTCAATCTTCGCTCTAAGCTACGCCCTCATCCCACAAATCTTAATGGCACACAAGCAAAAAAAATCACTCATGTCCATACAGACAGCTACAATAACAACACTAGGAATGATAGCCCTAGCCACAAGCTACCTAACTCTCGGACTCACCATCTCATCAATAATGGCAGCAATCTCCGCAATCTTATGGGCAATCCTACTAGTCCAATCAAAAATTTACAAGAATTAGTAATTAATAATCTCAACTTTCTTATCCTTCACCAAAACATCAACAATCTCGCATTCCAAATTCGCAACCTCGCCCTTAACAAACGGTCCAATCGCATTACCATCAAAACCCAAAAACTCGCTCACATCCTCCAAAAACCTCACCAAGTTATGCAAACACTCATTCTTCACAGCCCCACTCATATCCTCAGCCTGGCTCTTCTCTGCCCTCTCCAAAGCCTTCACCAAAGCCTCAAACAAATCCTTCTCAAAACTAAGCAAATTCTCAAAATCCTTCTTACTAATCCCAACCTGACTCGCCACAAACGCCAAATTCAAAATCTTCTTCTTTCTAATTCTAAGCAAATCCCTAAAACTAGAAACCGCATTATCCAATTTCTTCTTGTTCTTAATCGCAATATCCGAAAACAAATCATCTTCCTTATTCAAAAATTCCTTCTTTTCCCGAAAATACTCACTCACCTCAACCAAAAATTTCTTAGGCAAAATCTGCAAACCCTCACTGTATTTTTCCTTCCTCATAGCCTCATAAATATCACTAAACGTTATCATAATAGTCTTAACCCGATTCTCTTTAAAATGATTGTTATACTAAAGAACCAAAACCTTCTTAATTCAAAACTTCCTCGAAAACACATGTTCGGCGCACTAAAAAACAAACTCAAAAAATGGGTTTCAAAAAACGAAGAAGAAGGAATTGAAGAAGAAAACTTAGAAGAAACTATCTCCACTCCAACCAAGAAAAAAAAGGAAACATTAAAGAAAACCACAAAAAAAACAGTTGAAAAAAAAGAGAAAAAGAAAACTAAAAAACCAAAAGAGTCAGAGAAAGAAAAACCAGAAATAGAAGAAGAAATAGAAAAAAACAAACCAGCATCAAAAAGAAAATCCTTATTTTCCAAATTAAAAAAGAAATCAAAAGAAACCCCAAAAGAAGAACCCGAAATCAAAAAAGAAACCAAGCCAGAAACCAAAAAGAAAAAACTAGGTCTCTTTCAAAAAGCCCTAACTGAAGAAAAATTCGACAGCCTATTTCAAGAACTCCAAATCATCCTCCTACAAAACAACGTCGCATACGAAGCAGTCGAAGCAATAGAATCATCCCTAAAAAAATCCCTAGTAGGCGAATCCACAAAAAAAGTAGACATTGCAACCGAGCTAAAAAACTCAATAGAATCCCTCCTAATCAACCCACCGAACTTCCTAGAACAAATCAAAACCTCAGAATCAAAGCCCTTCGTAATACTCTTCGCCGGAATCAATGGATCAGGAAAAACAACAACAATAGCAAAAGTCGCGCACTACCTCCAGCAAAACAAATTCTCAGTATGCCTAGCAGCAGCCGACACTTTCAGGGCCGCCGCAATCCAACAACTTAAAGTTCACGGCCAAAATCTAAAAGTTCCAGTAATTAAAAAGGACTACGGCTCAGACCCAGCAGCAGTAGGATTCGATGCACTAAAATACGCCAAGAAAAACAAAATCGATGTAGTCTTAATCGACACCGCAGGACGAATGCAAAACAAAGACTCCTTAATGAAAGAACTAGAAAAAATAGAAAAAGTCACAAGCCCCGACATGAAAATATTCTTAGGAGAATCAATCACCGGAAACGACGCAACAATCCAAGCAAAAGCCTTCAACGATGCAATCGGCCTAACCGGAATCATACTCTCAAAAGCCGACGTTGACGAAAAAGGCGGAACCGCAATATCAGTAACCCATGTGGCAAACAAGCCAATTCTATTCTTAGGAACCGGTCAAGAATATGGCGATCTAGAAATTTTTGAAAAAGAAAAACTCATAGAGAAACTAGGATTCTAATTTAATTAAATCACAATAATATTTAAAAATCATATTAAGCATACCGGATTAATGAACCCTCTAGTATTTTTATCAACAATGGGTAAGATAAGTGGAGACTATGTTCCAAGAGATAATACAAATAAATGTAACATAAATTTCTCCGAAAAAGAAAAAAATACAATACTAGGAATATACCGAGGCAAGGATCACACTCTAGAAGATTTTTTTAATGTAAGGACATCTATGCCATTAAACACACGAAAAGACGCAATGACCTATATTAATTGGGAAGAACAATTTGCCACAAAATACTATAAAAGCTTCAAAGAAGAAAGATATCTAGATGAAATTCTACTAGCCCAAGCAGCACGCAAACTTTTGACAAAATAAAATTCAAAAACTAAAAGCATAACAAATCAATCCTTCTGAACAATATGCTCAATACTAAGTTTATTAGTAACTGGATCAAGAACCATGCGTCTATATATTTTGCTAGAATCATCGCATTCGGACTTTCTTACCTTGTCTTTAGTTATCCCGCAATACATCAAATCATACAACTGCCTAACGTATTTTTCATTAGATAAAAGCGAGGTCATGCCAAATAAAAGAACTTCCTCCTTATAGATTTTATGCACTTTAGCCCATAGACCACACCAACAACTTCTCACAAAAATAATAATTAAAAACCAAGATTTTAACCCACATAGAGGCCACGATTGTCTATATCAAGATCTACATATTCAATAGAGGTTCTAAGTGGAACAAAATTTGTAGAATAGGAAACAATCGCTCCACATAATTTTCCAAAAGCACCAGAAACATCCCAAGATGGAACTTCCAGGCAAAGATACGCCTTAGACTTTTCAAAAAAATCCTCATCATCTAATCTGCTAATATCTTTGGCGCACTCATATCTCCAGTCATTCATCTTCTTTGAAAATTTATAAAAATCCATAAAATTACCCATAAATCAAACTAACATCCAATCTTAATAAATATTATTATACTAACCCAAAACCTCAAAAACCCCAAATTCCCTCTATTTCCATGGTACTAGAATCCATTGGCGCAAGCCTAAAATCCGGAATAAAAAAAATATCCAACGCGATATTCCTAGACAAGAAACTCATAGATCAAATCATCAAAGACATCCAAAAATCCCTAATCGAAGCAGACGTCAACATAGAATTAGTATTCTCCCTAACACAAAAAATCAAAAAAGTAGCTTACGACGAATCAATTCCAAACATCGACAAAAAAGAACAACTAGTAACTCTAATCCACGATGAAATCCTGCAAATCCTCGGAGGCGAAGCTAAAGAGCTCAAGCTCCCAAAACAGGCAAGCATAATGTTTCTAGGCCTCTACGGAGCCGGAAAAACCACAACCATAGCAAAACTCGGATTCTATTACGCAAAAAGAGGAAGAAAAGTAGCCCTCCTAGGACTCGACACCCAAAGACCAGCGGCAATGGATCAGCTCCAACAAATGGCCGACAAAGCAAAACTCCCAGCTTTCATTGAAACTCCAGAAGATAAAGAAAAAAATAAAAAACTTAACCCCACAAAAAGGTCTCTCGAAATAATCAAAAAACACAAAACCGAACTAAAAAAATACGACCTAATTTTAATCGACACAGCCGGAAGAGACGGCCTCAATAAAGACCTAGTCAAAGAAATAGCAACACTAGACAAAACCCTCAAACCAACTCATAAACTCCTAGTAATGCCTTCCGACGTAGGACAAACCGCAAAGACTCAAAGCTTAGAGTTTCAGAAAGCCCTAGAAATAACAGGAGTAATCATAACAAGAATGGACGGAACCTCAAAAGCCGGAGGAGCTTTGACTGCATGTGCAAAGACTTCCAGCCCAGTATACTTCATAGGTGTCGGAGAACAGCTCCACGAAATCGAAACCTTCAACCCAGAATCATTCATCCAAAGACTCCTAGGAATGGGAGACTTAGAAGCCCTACTAGAACACGTAAAGTCAGCAACAGATTCAGGTCAACAACAACGAATCGAAGACCGACTAAAAGAAGGAAAATTCACACTACTCGACCTCTACTCTCAACTAGAACAAATGAACAAAATGGGCTCAATGGATAAACTCATTGGAATGATTCCGGGAATGTCTGCCGCAAAGGTACCAAAGGACGCGCTAGATAAACAAGAAGCAAAAATGACCCACTGGAAATCCGCAATATCTTCAATGACCGAAGAAGAAATCGAAAACCCAGAAATCCTAGAAAAACAAACCTCTCGAATCGGACGAATCGCAAAAGGCTCAGGAACAACCACAACCGAAATACGAGAACTTCTAAAACAATATAAAATGCTCAAAGAAATGATGGGAATGCAATCTGGAATGGCCGACGGAAACATCGACCCAAAAATGATGCAAAAAATGGCCAAAAAATTTAAAGGAAAAATGAAACTTTAGCTAACCTTTTCCATACAAGAACCCACCATTAAAAAACCCAAAATTATCCAAAACACCATAAGACATAAGAGCAAAACTAGAAGTCTTTTCCAAATCAGTAGAAAGCGCCTCCTCAATAAAAATAGACCAATTTCTTTCCAAGTTGCAAATTCCAGCACACGCAAATTCACGTTTTACAGGCTCATCAAATAAACCAGAATAATCAAAAACACCACTCTCCAAGGCAATATTTCCCATAGCAATCAACACCATTCAAACATTTATAAAAACTATTATCCTCTATAATACATGAAAAAATACATGAAAAAATGGAAAAGAAGAACTTGGAAAAGTTTCAAAAAAAAATTCCCAATAAGCCTCATCAATATCCTAATAATAATCCTAGGCACCTACATCATGATGGACATCGTACTAAAATTCGGTATACTCTCTCTCTTAGGATATCTAGCCTACAGTATCATAAACCTAAACAAACTAATAGAAAAACCAACCAAATCATTCCTCTGGGCAATAATGTATATAATAAGCGCAATCATTTTCGACACGCTTCTAACAAACGTCCTACCACTATTATCAAAGGGAACAGGCGCATCAATATTCTCAGGCTTCATACTCTTAACAATCTTAATAATGGCATGGAGTAAAAACAAAAAACTAAAATGAAATTAATATCTCAAGGCGCCGAAGCCAAAATATATCTAACAAAAGAAAATGCAATCCTAAAAACCCGAACCCCAAAATCCTACCGCCACAAAGACCTAGACAAAAAAATCAGAACCAGACGTTCAAAATCCGAAGCAAAAATCCTAACCAAAGCAAACTCCCTAAAAATCAACGTCCCAAAACTCCTCCACACCGAAAAATTCAACCTCACAATAGAATACATCAAAGGAGACAGATTATCCCAAACCCTAAATTCTTACCCTGAATTCAAACAACTCTCCACAATGAAAAAACTAGGCAGACAAACAGCAAAACTCCACAAAAATAACATAATCCACTCCGACCTAACAACCTCCAACACAATCCTATCAAACTCAAAAATCTTCTTAATAGACTTCGGATTATCCTACATCTCAACAAAAATAGAAGACAAAGCAGTCGACCTCCACCTTCTAAAACAAGCCCTTCAGGCCAAACATCACCAAAACGCAAAACAACTCTTCACCGCATTTAAATCTGGATACAAATTCGAAGACTCAAAAAAAATCCTAAAACGCTTAGAAATCGTAGAAAAACGTGGACGATACAAAAACTAAGCAACACAAATTCTTTTAAAACAATTCGTCCATATCTATAAATGTCAAGAAGACCACTCTATCAAGCCGAAAACCTAACCCTATTTTTCGATCAGAACAAAGAAGTATACATCCTAAGAAAAAATAACAGCATTATCGGACGAAATTACGAAACCAACAGACAGGTAAAAAATCTCCTAAGCACGCTAGAAAAAGATCTAGACAACGACACAAGATTCAAAAACACAACCTTAAAAATAGACCCAAGCGCCAAAATAAAACTATCTTAATAAGCTATATTTTTTCACAGAAAATCTTAAAAGCCAAAACCTCCTCACTAAAATCAATAGTCCCGTAGTCTAGTGGTCAAGGATTCTGGGTTTTGATCCCAGCGACCGCGGTTCGAATCCGCGCGGGGCTATTTAATAGATTCGAAGCCTTGGATTCATTAAACTACAAATGAAAAAACAATGAAAAATAAATGGAACAACATCATATTCAACTTCTTCTTCATAATATCATCCCTCATAATCGTTCTAATATTTTTCAAAAACATCTTACTAACAAATGCCCTACTCTTCACAATAACAATCATCGGACTACTAAAATGGAAATCCAAACTCTCACTAATTATATTCGTTACATTTGGACTACTCTTCGGGATAGGAGAAATAATCGTCTCAAGTCTCGGTCCATGGAAATACGCCATCACTAGCACGCTAACAATTCCCTCCTGGCTATTCATCTTATGGGGAAACAGCGCCCTCTTTATTCACCAAACAATAAGGGAAATAAGAAAATCCGGCATAAAGGAAAACAAACTCTAAAGCAACCAAACAATTAAAAACTTAATTTAACATTCCCTATAATGACAAAACTAATATTCCTATTAATCATAACCTCATCCTTACTTCTTATACCAACAATTCTAGCACCAGCAACAAGCAACGAAGCTCCAGAATCAGTAGTAGAATCAATAATCCTAACAACAAGCGAAAACACTATCTCTTGGAAAACAAACGGATATTCCTCAAACGGCTTCAAGGTAATCTGGTCAAAAACAGAAAACCCAACATATCCAACTCGAACAGGAGATAAATACCACTACTATTCAGACTCAAACAAAAACACCGACACGCTAACAGCCTTCGATGGAGAAGGAACCTACCATGCAAGAGTTTGCGAATACTTAGGAGGAAAATGTGGAATATACAGCAACGAGATAAGAATAGAACTATCCTCAGAAGGAGAAATCAAAGAAACAAAAGAAAAATATGAAGAAGTAAACCAAGAAATAAAACAGGAGATGAAGCAAGAAGAAACTCAAGAACATAAAAACAACTGCAACGGATGTCTTTCAGATGAAATCTGCTACCCACTAGGTCACCGTGTAAACGGAAAATTCTGCGCAAACAATCTCAACCTAACAAACCAAACAGAAGAAAACAGCAAATGCGAAAACAATTTCGAATGTAAAAGCAATGTGTGCGTATCAGGAGAATGTATAAGCGAGGGATTAATCAAAAAAATACTAAGCTGGTTCCGAAAATTCTTTTAACTCCCTCTATTCTATAGTACAGTTAACCTTAAAAAGCAAAAATCCGAAACCTTATTATGCAAAAACTCTCAAAACCAGCATGGGTTAAAATGAAAGAACCAGAACTAAAGAAAGTAATCCTAGAGCTATCAGAAAACAATTCTCCTTCAAAAATCGGATTTATATTAAGAGACCAATATGGCATCCCAACAACAAAAATATTCGGCAAAAAACTAAAAGCCTATATGAAAGAATTAGGAATAGAACAAAACGAAGACCTAGATAACGCAACAAAAAAGGTTGCAGGCCTAAAAGAGCACCTAAAAGACAATATCACAGACAAAAGCGCAAAACACAAGCTACAACACGCACAATCCCGTCTAAACATCATCAAAAAATATTTCAACATACCAATCCGAGACCGAAAAAAGAAAAAATAAGTTTTCTCGAGCAAAGTGACACATAAATATTTATTAACCCAAAAAAATTTTATTACCTCATGCTAAAAGAGATTGATACATTCACAAAAGAATTCCTCGAATTCTCCAAAGACAAACCAATTAGAATAATATCACATCATGATACCGACGGGATAACCTCAGCCGCAATTCTAGCAAAAACATTTTCAAGATTAGACAAACCCTTCTCAATCAGAATAGTAAAGGGATTAGACAAGGATATTCTAGACAAAGAAATAAAGCGCCAACCAAAAGAAGTCCTCCTTTTCTCAGACCTCGGTTCAAGCAACCTAAGCCACTTCAAAGACCTAAAGAACCCAGTATTCATACTAGATCACCACGAAATAGATCCAGACAAACTCAATAAAAACACAAAAATAATCAACCCTCATCTTTCCTCAGCCCCAAAAGACAACGAAGCAACAGGAGCCGGAATTTGCTACCTCTTCTCAAAAGCCATCTCTCAAGATAACAAAGACTTGTCATCTCTAGCAATAATCGGAATAATCGGAGACCGACACGAAACAAACCTCTCCAAGATAAACGAACAAATAATCAAAGACTCAACCAACATCAAAATAAAAAAAGGCCTCGTAATTTACCCAGCAACAAGACCACTAAGAAGAGCACTCGAATGGTCAACCTCTCCCTACATCCCAGGAGTCACCGGATCAGGACCAGGCGCAATGGAAATACTAAGAGAAACAGGGATACCTTATAATAAAACTCTATTGGAACTCTCAGAAGAAGAAATGTCAAAACTAATAACTGCAGTAGTGCTAAGAAGAGCCCAACACGGAAAAGCCGAAGACATCCTAGGAAACCTGTTCATTTTAAAATTCTTCAACACAAAAGAAGACGTACGAGAAATATCAACCCTAATCAACGCATGCTCTCGTACCGGACATTCAGACATAGCAATCTCTTATTGTTTAGAAAACGAAAAGGCAAAAACTCAAGCCTTAGAAATTTACACAAAATATAAACAAGAATTAGTATCCGGACTAAAGGTCGCAGAAAAAATGGACAAAATAAAAGGAAAAGGTTTCATAATCTTAAACGCAAAGGACCAAATCAAAGATGCAATCGTTGGAACAATATGCTCAATGCTGTCCTCTTCCCCAACTTATGACCAAGGAACAATCCTAATCGGAATGGCTTACAACGAAGACAAAATAAAAGTTTCAGCAAGAATAGCCGGACACGAGGGAAGAAACCTAAAAGAAGTACTAGAAAAAACCGTAACAACATTCAAGGGAGCAAACCCAGAAACAATAGCAGAAGTCGGAGGCCATCACTTCGCAGCCGGATGTCTAGTAGAAAAAGATAAGGAAAATTCATTTATTGAAACCTTAAAGAAAGAACTCGAAGTTGAAATTGTAAAAGTATAGCTAATCAAATAGTAACTTTCCCCATAGCCGCCTTAACAAATCCCATAAACAACGGAGCCGGCTTTAATAGTGAACTCTTCAACTCCGGATGAGCCTGCGTAGCAACAAAATACGGATGGTCCTTCAATTCAATAAACTCAGCCAACTTCCCATCAGGAGAAATCCCAGACAAAACCAATCCCTTCTTCTCCAAAACTTCATGATACTCTGGATTCACCTCATACCGATGCCGATGCCTCTCACTAACCTCATCACTTCCATACAAATCAAAAACCTTAGTCCCTTCTTTAACAAAAGCCCTATGCGCACCCAGCCTCATAGTCCCACCTTTCTCTTTAACGTCCTTCTGCTCCTCTAAAATCGCCACAACGGGGTCACTAGTTCCCTTATCAACTTCAGTACTATTAGCACCCTTCAGCCCACAAACATTCCTCGCAAACTCAATAACCGCCATCTGCAACCCATAACAAATCCCCAAAAACGGAATATCATTCTTACGACAATAACCTATAACATCAATCTTCCCTTCAGTCCCACGCGACCCAAACCCACCCGGAACAATCACCCCATCAACCTCATCCAAAACATCCAAATCTCCATTCTCCGTATCAATCCACTTTATACTAACCCTAACCCCCAAATTCGCCTCACAATGCCTCAGTGCCTCAACAACACTAGCATAAGAATCCTCCAGTTGCGTATACTTCCCAGCAATCCCAATAACAACCTCTTTAGTAGCAGCCTCCTTCTTCTCAATCAAACATCTCCACTTCTCCAAATCAACCTTAACAGGCATATTCAGCTTCCGCGCAATCAACTGAGACAAACCCTGCTCCTCAAAACTCAGCGGAATTTTATAAACATCATCAACATCAAGACCTGTAAAAACCGAAGTCCCATCCAAATTCCCAAACTTCGCAACCTTCCGCTTAACACTCTCCGTCAACATCTCACTACATCTCGCAATAACAATATCCGGCTCAATCCCCTTTTGTCGAAGCAAATTAACACTCTGCTGAGTAGGCTTAGATTTCTGTTCATCAACACCATGCGGAATAGGAACATAAGTCAAATGAACAAACAAAATATTATCCCGACCAACCTTTCGAGCCAACGACCGAACCGCGTCCAAATACAATTCATTCTCAATATCCCCAATTGTCCCACCTATCTCAACCAAAACAACATCCGCACCGCTCTCTGCACCAACCTTCAAAAGATGATCCCTAATAAAATTCGAAACATGTGGAATCATCTGAACCGTCTGCCCCAAATAATCCCCTTTCCTCTCCTTTCTTCGAATCTCATCAAAAACCCTACCCATAGTCAAATTCCAATCAAACTTGCAAGTCGTCCCCAAAAACCTCTCATAATGCCCAAAGTCCATATCAACCTCACCACCATCATCCAAAACAAAAACCTCTCCATGCTCAATCGGATTCATAGTTCCAGGGTCCACATTCAAATAACCATCACACTTAACCGGCACAACCTTATACGAGGACGACAAAATGTTCCCAATACTCGCCATAGCAATTCCCTTACCAAGACCAGACAAAACACCTCCAGTCACCACCACGTATTTTCTACTCATAACTCCAAAAACCCAAAACCACTTTTAAACAATATTATACTCAAACATATACTTCAAAAAACAAACCCCAAACCTTAAAAACCAAAATCCGCATCCAAATATATGGAACAAAAAGGAAAATTCATAAAAGTGAAATGTTCAAAATGCAAAGCAACTCAAACAATTTTCGGAAAAGCCTCTACAAAAGTCAGATGCCTAGGCTGCAAAGCAGTTTTAGCGCTACCGTCATCAGGAAAAGCAAAAATCCGAGCAAAAGTTGAAGAAGTTTTGTGAAACTTTAAATAAACCAAATTTCTTAAAAAATCAATGGAAGAAGGAAACCTAATACTCTGCAAAGTAAAGAAAGTAACAAACACAATAACATTTGTGAGTATGCCAAACGGCAACGAAGGAACAATCATATCTTCAGAAATCGCAGCAGGAAGAATCAAGCTCATGCGACAATACGTAGTACCAAACAAACAAGTCGTGTGCAAAATCCTAAGAATCAGCGGAGACCATGCTCATTTATCATTAAGAAGAGTAACTTCAAAAGAAAAGAAAGAAGTTATGCAAAAATTCAAACAAAGTCAGGCAATAGATGTATCATTCAAACAAATTTTAAAAGAAAAGGAAATACCTGTAAAGGAAAAAATACTAGAAAAATACAACACATTAGCTGAATTCGCATCAGAAGCAAGATTAGACAAAACACTAATAGAAAAATACATACCCAAGGAATCCTTAAGTGCAATAGAAAAAGTTATCAATAAAAAAAGGAAAAACAAACAGCTTAAACAAAACATAAAAATCAAGTGCACAGAAAATGACGGAATAACACGAATTAAAAAAATATTCGATTTTGATAATAAAAATATCTCAGTAAATTATATATCTGCAGGAAATTTCAAACTCAAATTAACAGTAGACAACTTCAAACAAGGCAAAAAAGAAATGATAGATATCTTAGAAAAACTAGAAAAAAGATCAAAAGAAAACAACTGTGAATTTTTCGCATCAGAAGATAAATAAAATGGAACTAAAAAAGTGTCCAAAATGCAAAACTTACACCCTAAAAAAAATCTGCAAAAAATGCTCTAAGGAAACAAAGTCAGCACATTACTCTTTTTCAAAAATACGAAACGCCCCTCCAAGATCAGCACCATTCAAAAGAAGATAAATCTACAAGAGCTTATCTCTAACAGGCTTCGGTATACGTGCTAAATCCTGTTTGCCTACTGGATAACCATGAATTTCTGAAAAATACCCCCGTCCACTCTTCCGCCTGTCAACATGTAATTTTAGAACACGGCTATCTTCCCCATTAGAAATACCAATCACCTCAGAAAACTGACAAAACAAATACAATCTATTAGTCGGAGAACCTGGATAAATATAACCAACACCTTCATTAAATGCAGCAAACTCAACTCGTTCCCTATTCGCAGTTATTTTTGATGCCCCAGGAATTTTGGAAACATGTTTATTTGTATTCGCCAACTGAGGGCTATTCCAGGACTGCACTTTTCCCGAATAAGGATTATCAATCAATAATTTATTTTTTTTCCTATATGTATACAAAAACTCAGACTTCTCTTTATTAAAAATAATATCTCTCTTCTTTTTCAAAGAAAAAATTATCTCATAACTCGGTTTAAATAAAATATCCTGAATTAAACATTCTAAATTAGGAATAGGCATCTTCTCCTCAGTATTACTAGGGCTTGGGATATAATACTGGTAAATGCCAATCTTTTCCTGAATAACTTTAATCTTTCGCTGCAAAACAGAATACAATTTACCATAATCCTCAGGACAATCTTTCAATCTTTCAAACAACCGCCTACTTGAATACATATAAAAAAATGAAATAAAAACTTTTTAAGAATTATTGTAATATAATTAGACAACTAAATTCTTCCAATCTCCTTCTTAACAATCTCCATGTCCTCTTCCCAAAGCGGAGTCAATTTCGTTCGATTATAAATTATAGCAGCAGGATGAAACAACGGAATCAATCTAAACTCAACAACCTGCTCCCTACCACCTGCTCCCTGCCACCTCAAGACGCAGTCCTGTACCTTCCCATGAACTTTTGTTATCCCAGGCTGACTCTTCATCCCCTCAACTTTTCCCAAAGCCATAAAAAACTTAGTAGCATAATTGCCAAGCGAACAAACAACCTTCGGCTTAATCTCCCCAATCTGCTTCAACAACCAAGGAGTATGCGCCACAATCTCTTCATTTGTAGGATCCCGATTCTCAGGAGGTCTACACTTCAAAATATTAGCAACATAAATATCATCTAACGATAACCCAACATTATCCAAAAGCTTATCCAAATTCTTTCCTGCAGCCCCAACAAAAGGCTCACCAATTTCGTCTTCCTTTTTACCAGGAGCCTCTCCAACAAACATAATATCGCTCTCTAAACTCCCCTTTCCAACAACAATATTAGTACAATCCTCAAACAAAGAAGTTTGCTTGACCATTTCCGCTTCCAAAAAATTAAATTCTTCAGACTTCTTATTGGACTCCATAACTAAAACAAAATCAAGACGTTAATAAAATTACTTCTTTTTTATAAAAAAATAAGCAACAACTCCTACCAAAAGAGCAAGTATAAGCAAGCCAGAAGACCACTTCCAGAGAGCAGAAACCTGATGAGGAACAATTGTGTCGGCCTCTGCAACGGTATTATCAACCAACTTATCCTCTTTGTCCACAGAAGTATCACCTTCTTCTACTTCATCAACAACATCTTCAGTCTCGGCTACAACGCTATCACTGGCACCGCCTCCACCGCCTCCGCCTCCACCACTACTTCCGCCATCCCCATCATCCACAACAACAGGAGCAGTAACAGTCTCACTAATTCCTAACACCGAAAAACCAATAGATACAGGAATCCTACAAGTTGTACTGGTACTACCAAAAGTACAGTCGACATCAGTCAAATCAAGCTCAACACACCGAGCATCATCAAAGTCGGTTACATTGTCAGGACAATGCATCAACTTAGCATTAGCAATATTACTAATATCTTGAGGGATAACAATCTGAATCTCATCTACTCCCAGGGCCTGAGCCATCTCCTTCCACTTATCACTATCCATTCCAACAAAAGGATCTCCGCCAGAAGTCGCATTAACAACAAACGCGCTACTTATATCTAAATCTTGAGCTTTAACAAAATCAGCACCTAAGAAATAAATCATCCAAGGATCTGTTGCATTTGGATTATAAAACCTCAAATCAACATCTCGACCGAGCGACTCATTAATCTTAAACCCTTCTTCTCCATCAATAATGCCAGTAAAATTACCGTCTCTATTCCAGTCAAACTCAACAACCATCATACCCATAGGCGCAGTAACGTCAATCCCAGGACTAGGCAAGTCAAACCCAACACGATACTCACTAACATTCAAAGCAGTCGTAAAGGAAGTACAGGCACTAAGAGCACAATTATCAGACTGATCACAAAGCTTCACCTTAAAATAATAAGTACCATTAGCATCGAGGCTATAGTTGTTATTCACAAAATAATTACTTTCATTCTCAAGAGGGAAGTCGTGCCAGAAATCATAATCATCCAAATCAAAACTATTGTTCAACTTCCAATCGTAAATAACTATTCCCTCACTCACATTCGCACAATAAGAATCATTCTTATAAAAAGTAAGAATAGCATTAGTAGGCTCATCTGTATCAATACCAACAAACACCCCGTCCATGAAAGGATTAACTTCCATCCAGGTAATCTTAGGAGCACTACTATCATCTTCCCAAGAACTCTCATCACAATAATAACCATCATACATACATCCCATATCCTCACAATCAGTCAAGCCATTCCCATCGTTATCAATACTGTCCCCACACTGTGACCCCTTCTCTAAATCAATATATCCCATCTTCAAAAAATCGATACAATCAGGATCACTACTAGGCACAAACCCATCTCCATCCTTATCTGTAAACCCACTACAATCCTCAAACTTAAAGTCCGCACTATTAGGCGTATATTCTTTAGGTCCAACCGTATCATAGGGATCACTCTCACTCCCCGTAACGGCATAAATCCTCATATCAGCTGTCTCATCAAAGTAACCATTAAGCTTCTCTATATCTGCCTTACCAACCGCAATAACGCCACCTCCAACCATGTAACACATCTTTTCAGGCCAGACGTTAGTCTTAATCTGAGAAGGCGACCACGTTCCATTCATACACTTGTAAGCAACCTTGGTCTCACTAACTGCCCCATCTGAAACAACAACCTCGTGCTTAAACTTAAACTCCATTCCAACAATACTAGCATTATCAGTAGCACTACATCCACCAGTCCTAACTCCATCGCTATCCAAATACCAATAAAACTTAGTAGACTTATTGCCAGAGAAAGTATCATCAAACTCAAAAGAGTTATTACATATTGCAGAAGTTCCCATGTCAAAAACCCGAGTCACAATACCAAAATTCTCAGGGTCATCCTTAACTCCAAGCTCACAAATATCTCGAGTAGCATTCTCTCCAGCAACACAGTCTTCAGTTACAAAGTAAAAGGGCGGACTCTTATCCATATTCCCGGTCATCTGATGCATAAACAGGTCCCCACAAAATCCTCCACCTGGAACAAAATTATCCTCAATCCAAATACAACTAGCACTTTCGCTACAAGCAGTCTCGTTGTCATCATGGTCCCAACATCCCTTAAACATATTCTCAGGCTCACACCAGCCCATATCAGTAGCATTCAAAAGTTGACAAACATTATCGGTAGGAACCGAAGCAATAGTTACCGATGCATTACAGGTAGTAGAATTACGAGTAAAACAAACAGGGTCACAAAATCCAGGACTTGTAGCACACCACGGGTCCTCTTGGCCTTCAGGAGTAGAACACCACCAATCATCCTGCCAAGCACACGCGTCAGCTGCATTACAAGCATCCATATCTCCCCCATACATATGACAAGACCAAAGCTCGTGATCACAAAAGCCTGGCATAAATCCTTGACTAGCATTCTCGGCAACACACCACGGATCCATTGGATTATCATAGCACCACTTATCTACCTGCCAATAACATCCACTCTGATCATTACAAGAAGTCTCATTTTGCCCATAATCCCAACACTGGCTTTCATCCATCACACTAAAGTTAATATCACACATCTCCTCATCCGCATTCCCAAACTGCTCCATGGTCTTATAATTACACCCAATCTCATCCCCACAAGCAGTAGCGTTATCATCCTGCATCCAACACTGAGCTCCGGGCATATCACACCACTCATTCCCCCAATTATCAACAACCCAAGTACAATTATATCCTGCATGCTTAGTTTCATTCGAACAAGTAGCACTATCAGGAATAGACAGGCAATCCGAACCGAACACGGCAGAACCGCCACAGAACGCATCAAACATACACTCAGGATCAGCACAATCAAAGAAACCATCATTATCGTTATCTACTCCGTCAAAACAAACCTCGTATGACTCACCGTTCTCTCCGTTCCCCGAAGGCTTACAAAAGTAAGACTCAGTATCCCATGTACATTCAGAAGCACTTGCCTGACAATTAGACTGGTCCCAACACATGAAACAATCGTCATCACAAGTCTTCACATTCTTACTATCACACCATCCAAAATCATCATTCCAAGGATCAGTAAACCATTTACACTTAGCAGCAGAGTCTCCACAAAGCTCACTATCCCAACATTCCCAACAGTTATCCTCGCAATTCCCCTGCTTATTCCAATCAGGATTACACCATCCAAAACCATTAAACGCATTACTATCCTCTTGATAGGAACATCCAACATTAGACTGCTCACAAGCTCCTCTCGAAGCATTACCAGTAGTCCACATACTGCCATTATTCTGCTGCTCACAGGCCCAGCAAGAATCATCACAAGATTGAGAACCAAAACCAAAACTCATCTCACACCACTCATCCCAATAAACGGCACCAGTCGAATCAGTCCACTTCTCCTCCTTCCAAACTCCACCAGTAGCCTCACAATTCGACTTACTACCTATATCATCAAAATTAAAATCTTTAGCATCTCCACCAAACATATTGTCTCCATCAAACCTACATTCACTCTTGAAATTGTCCCAAGCACAAGGCATATACCAAGGATCTCCTGCTATTTCATCACAAAGGGTCTCACTGTATTTAGCATTATAATCCTCACAAAACTGAGCACCCTCAGGCGCTGCTTGCAAATCCCAACAGCTAGAAACCATAGGAGCATCTTGACATCCTGTTCCATTCCATTGACAACAGCTAGAAAGCATAGGAATATTATTACACATCTCGCTATTATTTATATCCACACACTGAACTCCATTGTTCGCATCAGCACTAACATCCCCACATGAACCAGATCC
>Ga0008651_10000931_pt1 | contig 17211 bp, 14 predicted proteins | sample SaaInlV_200m_DNA_6_FD_59173 | JGI IMG/M metagenome (GOLD analysis project Ga0008651, IMG submission 59173) | Marine microbial communities from expanding oxygen minimum zones in the Saanich Inlet - SI037_S2LV_200m_DNA | ecosystem: Environmental > Aquatic > Marine > Intertidal zone ...
AAAACCCAAACCTTATGCACATTAGAACTTTGCGTCTTGGAACTAGGGCTCTTACTTTTTCTCCAGAAATGATTTTAAGTAATGATTATAACAATATGTTAGATTTATTTAAAAAACTAAACAACAATGGAATTCAAGTTGTGTGGATGGCTCATATTTCTACTCCAAAAGAACTTTTGAACATTAGCACAATTGCAGCAGTCCGTAGGCTTAGAGCTGCGGGAGTAGTCATTAAAAGCCAGAGTCCCATAATGAATCACATCAGCTTATTCACTGATGAAAATGGTAAAATTGATGTTGAACGCTCTGCTCAAAACTGGATAGATTTAGGCAACATTCTTGCAATATTGTCTATTGGATTTCATTCTATGTATTGTGCACGACCAACCGGTGAACATCATTATTTCACTGTCCCACTTGCAGACATAAATAGAGTTTTCAATAAAGTTTACCGTTCCCTACCCTCAATAAACCGTCCATCAAGATATATCACCATGACATCTTCAGCAGGAAAAGTATCTTTATTGGGAACAGTTGAAGTGAACGGCAAAACAGCATTTGCTTTAAAATTTAACGAAGCTAGAAATATGGAATGGTTAGATAAGGTTTTCCTAACAAAATATGATGAGAAAGAAAACACAATTGCAAATCTTAAACCATTTGATACAGATAAACATTTCTACGAAGATGATTTAAAAAACAAAGAAGATGCTCTTCAGGAAACTTTAGAAAAAAGATTAAAAAAATAATAAATTAATCAATTTCAAAGGAGAATAATTTATGATTAATAAAATTGTAAATTCAGCAGCAGAAGCTGTTGCTGATATTTTTGACGGAGCTATTGTTTTAATTGGCGGGTTCGGAGAAGCAGGCAGCCCCATAGAATTAATTCATGCATTAATAGATCATGGTGCAAAAGACCTTACTGTTGTGAGTAATAATACCGGAAGCGGTCATGTCGGACTTGCAGCACTTATTGAGAATAAGCAAGTAAAAAAAATGATTTGTTCATTTCCAAGAACTGCTAATTCTACAGTATTTCCAGATTTGTATTATAAAAACGAGATCGAACTTGAGCTTGTTCCGCAAGGAACACTTGCAGAACGCATCAGAGCTGGAGGTGCAGGTATTCCTGCCTTTTTTACACCAAGTTCTGTAAATACTCCACTTGCCGAGGGAAAAGAAATTCGTATTATTGAAGGTAAAACTTATGTTATGGAATATGCAATAAAAGCAGATTTTTCATTAGTAAAATGTAATCTTGCGGATAGATATGGAAATTTAACCTATCATAAAACTGCCAGAAATTTTGGTCCAATCATGTGCACTGCTGCCAAAACAACAATTGTTCAGACAAAAAAAATAGTCGAACCCGGTGAGATAGACCCAGAAATCGTAGTCACTCCTGGAATCTTTGTAACAAAAGTTATAGAAGTTACAAATCCCGAAGCTGAATCTAAACTCGTTGCTGAAGACAGGAGGTATCCATGTCGATAACAGAAAAGAAAATTGGTTGGGATCGAAATCAAATGGCACAAAAAGCTGCTCTTGATATTCCCGATGGATCTTATGTAAATCTTGGAATTGGTATGCCAGAATTAGTTGCGGATTTCGTACCCGATGGAAGAGAAGTTATTTATCATACAGAAAATGGTTTACTTGGTATGGGTCAGGTTCCAGAGAGTGGCAAGGAAGATCCCGAATTAATTAATGCCGGGAAAAAATGTATAACTGCTATTCCTGGTGCTTGTTTCTTTCATCATGCAGACAGCTTCACAATGATCCGCGGAAGTCATATCGACATCTGTGTTTTAGGTGCCATGCAGGTTTCCCAAGAAGGTGATTTAGCTAATTGGTCAACAGGTAAACCTGGTGCCATCCCAGCTGTTGGTGGAGCAATGGATCTGGTTGCGGGAGTGAAGACAATATTTGTTATAACTCAGCATACCACTAAACATGGTGATTCTAAAATAATTAAAGAATGTACATATCCCCTCACTGGAAAAGGGGTTGTTAATAGAATTTATAGTAATCTTGCTATAATCGATGTTACAGATAAAGGTCTTTTTGTAAGAGAACTTGCACCTGATGTTACTTTTGAATATCTACAGCAAAATACTGGTGCAAAACTGCATCAATATTAAAATATTGTCATCTAATCTTATGGAGGATTACTTAAAATTATGAATAATAATATTAATTCAACAGAACAAAAACATTCAAGTAAAGAGATTTATAAACAAGCTTGTAATGTGCTTCCTGGTGGCGTAAGCAGAAATACTATCTTTAGGAAACCGCATCCGTTTTATGTTTCTAGTGCTTCTGGGTGCTACGTAAACGATATTGATGGTGTTCAGCGAATAGACTTCGCTAATAATATGGCATCTTTAATCCATGGTCATGCAAATCCGCAGATCGTTGATGCAGTCACCGAACAATTACGAAAAGGAACTGCCTACACTATGGCAACTGAAGCTGAAGTTGCTTTTGCCCAATTACTGTGTAATAGAGTACCAACTTTTGATAAAATCCGTTTTATGAACTCGGGTACTGAAGCAGTAATGGCAATGATAAAAGCGTCTAGAGCTTATACAGGTAGACCGAAAATTGCTAAAGCAGAAGGAGCTTACCACGGCACTTATGATTTTGCCGAAATTAGCCAAACTGCTAATCCTTCAAATTGGGGTGATATAAATAATCCCAACAGTGTTCCGCTGGCAAACGGCACTCCGCAAGGAGTTTTGGATGATGTTATTATTTTTCCTTTTAATGATATTGAAAGAACTATTGCAATTTTAGATCAACATGCTAATGACATAGCTTGCATTTTAATCGATCCTGTTCCACACAGAGTAGGACTAATCCAAGCACATTCTGATTTCATAGAAGCTATGTACAATTGGACTCGTAGAAATGGTGCATTGCTAGTATTTGATGAAGTAGTGACCCTACGTGTAAATTATAGTGGTACACAAAATAATTATTCAGTAAAACCAGACCTTACCGCAATGGGAAAAATGATAGGTGGCGGATTTCCCGTTGGAGCTCTTGCTGGAAGGGGTGATATTATGAAAGTGCTCGATCCAAGCGAAAGTAAACTACTCTTCCCTCATTCTGGTACTTTTTCTGCAAACCCAATAACCATGACTGCAGGACGTGTTGCTATGGAATTATTTGATGAAGATGCTGTTTTAAAATTAAATGCCTTAACTCAAAAAGCAATCAGTCAAATTAAAGAAGCGATAAAAATTGCAGATGTTCCTGTTTCCATTACTGGTGCAGGCTCAATGTTCCGCATTCACCTAACAGCAACACCACCAACTACTTACCGCGAAGCGTTCCAAACTAAAGAAAAAACATTATTGATAAAAAAATTACTCGATTATCTTTTTATTAATGAAAGAATAATGATGGTTAACACTTGCACCTGCATGTTTTCAACAGCTCTTAAACAAAAGGAAGTTGATATACTTTCAGCGGCAATACTCAATGGTTTCAAACTAATAAAATCAGAACTAGAAAATATATAATTTGAGGTAAAATTTATGACAGATGTATTTATATGTGATGCAATTAGAACTCCTGTAGGAAGATATGGCGGTAGTCTTTCATCTATCAGACCGGATGATTTGGGTGCAATCCCACTAAAAGAAATCATGAAAAGAAATCCTAATGTTGATTGGCTTGCAGTTGATGATATCCTTATGGGGTGTGCAAACCAGGCAGGTGAAGATAATCGTAATGTTGCCAGAATGGCTTCCCTACTTGCTGGATTTTCAGAAGCTATTCCTGGGGTGACAATAAACAGACTTTGCGGTTCGGGGATGGATGCAATAGGCACTGCTGTCAGAGCAATTAAAGCAGGTGAAGCGGACTTGATAATTGCTGGTGGAATCGAAAGTATGTCACGAGCTCCTTATGTTATGGGAAAGCCTTTAGCAGCATTTTCAAGAGCACCAGAAGTGCATGATACAACTATTGGCTGGCGTTTTGTAAATAAGATTTTCAATAAGAAATTTGGTACCGATCCATTAATAATGACTGCAGAAAACATAGCAAAAGAGCATAATATTAGTCGTGAAGATCAAGATAAATTTGCTCATTGGAGCCAGCAGAAAGCCAATGATGCTCAAGAGAATGGTTTACTGGCAGAAGAAATTGTTTCTGTTTCTATTCCTCAACGTAAAGGTAATCCAGTCATATTTGATAAAGATGAACATCTAAGACTTACATCACCAGAAAAATTGGCAACACTAAGAGTTCTTACTGGTGAAAACGGATCAATTACTGCTGGCAATGCTTCCGGCATTAATGATGGTGCTGCAGCTTTAATTATAGCTTCGGAAAGTGCTGTAAAAAAACATGGATTAACTCCAAAAGTTAGAATTCTTGGAATGGATGTAGCTGGTGTTCCACCACGCATAATGGGAATGGGACCTGTTCCGGCTACTAATAAACTCCTAAAACGCTTAGGTCTAACTTTTGATGATATAGATATTATCGAACTTAATGAAGCTTTTGCTTCACAATCGTTAGGATGTTCTAGGGAATTTGGTCTTAAAGATGATGATCCTAGAATAAATCCACTCGGTGGTGCAATAGCACTCGGGCATCCTCTTGGAATGAGCGGTGCAAGATTAGTTACGACAGCATTTTATCAATTGCAGCGTACAAATTCTAAAATGGCACTCTGTACAATGTGTATAGGTGTTGGACAAGGTATCGCTATGGTACTTGAAAAAGTTTAAAATTTTAGGCATCGATGGAAAATAAAAATAATTTACCTGTTGTAGAAAAATTTGGGACATTTTTGGGCGTTTACACGCCCAGTGTCCTTACCATTTTGGGTCTCATTATGTACCTTCGTTTTGGTTGGGTTGTGGGTAATGTTGGGCTACCACTCACGCTACTCATCGTGCTTTTGGCAAGCTCTATCACCTTTATAACAGCGTTAAGTGCTTCCGCAATTTCTACCAATATGAGTGTTGGTGTGGGCGGGGAATATTTTATGGTTTCGCGCAGTTTAGGATTGGAATTAGGTGGCACAATCGGAATTCCTCTCTATTTGTGTAGAACTCTCAGCATTACCTTTTACAGTTTTGGTTTAGCGGAAACTATCGCCATGTTTTGGCCTGCGTCTTTGGGTGAAATGTCAACATACATAATTCAAATAATTACAGCAGCCATCATCATCTTCATTACATTTATTTCAGGAAAAAGTGCTAGTTTAGTTTTGAAACTGCAAGTCCCAATTTTAATCGCAGTTGGATTATCCATTGTTGCTCTTTTAATTGGCATTTTTTTGGGAGAATTGCACGCACCAGAAATGATTGCTACCTATCGCACCGCACCAAAAGGATTCTGGTATGTTTTTGCTGTTTTTTTTCCGGCAGTTACTGGTTTTACTGCTGGAATTGGTATGAGTGGCGATTTAAAAAATCCACGAAAATCAATCCCCAAAGGAACTCTTTTGGCGGTTGTTTCCGGAACATTAATCTACCTAATGATTCCTGTTTTTCTTTCAATTACAGGTAAAATGCTTCCAGAAGATTTAGCAAATACTGGTGTAAAAACTTGGAGTAAAATTGCCTTTCTTGGCGGGATTTTAATTGTTCCTGGAATTTTTGGTGCAATCTTATCTTCCGCCTTTGGAAGTATTTTGGGTGGTCCACGAGTTTTACAATCACTCGCACAAGATGGCTTAGCTCCCAAATTTTTAGCTAAACTTTCCAAAACAGGTCAACCAACAATTTCCACATGGATAAGCGGCGGAATAGCATTAATCGCTGTAATGTTGGGTGGTTTAAACACGGTTGCCCAATTTGTTTCTATCTTATTTCTCACCCTTTATGTCATGATAAATTTCAGTGCTGCTTTAGAAAATTTAACCGGTGATGCATCTTATCGTCCCAAAATCAAAGTGCCTTGGTTTATCTCATTATTGGGGTCATTTGGTGCCATCGCGGTGATGTTCCTCATCAGTCCACTTGCTTGCGTTTTGGGGATTTTATTTGAAGTTGCACTCTTTTTACTGTTGCAACGCCGCACGATGAAAAATGAATGGGGAGATGTGCGAGCCGGATTTTGGGGAAGCTTAGCAAGGTTCGCATTGCTAAAATTAAAGCAACACAAAGAGGCTCCACGAAATTGGCGACCAAATATTTTGGTCTTTGCAGATGACATCAAAAAACGATTACCTTTGATTAAATTAGCCAATTACCTAAATCAAAGACGCGGAATTTTGACTGTTTGTAATTTGAAAATCGGTAATTTGAAAACCAATAAAACAGACATTAAAAATGAAACACAACAGATGAATATGCTCCTCAAAAAAGAAGGCATTAACGCATTCAATGAAATAAATATCGTTGCTCGTTTTGAAAGCGGAGTTGCCAACATTACGCAAGCAAACGGCATCGCAGGACTACATTCAAATACCATAATGCTCAGTTGGGCTGGTTCAAAAGAACGCATTGTTTCACTATTGAAAATTGTGCAATCCGTTTCCAAGTTACAAAAAAGCTCACTTTTGGTTCGTATGAATGAAACCATGGAGTTTTCCACCAAAAACAGAATAGACCTTTGGTGGCGTGGAAAACACAGCAACGGGGACTTGATGCTTCTTTTGGCACACTTACTCACGCTAAATAACGAGTGGAAAAACGCAAATGTCATTATTCATACCGTTATTTTAATGGAAGAAGATCGCGAATTTATGCTGAAAAATTTGAATGAAATGATTAGTGAAGTACGCATCAAAGCGGAACCTAAAATCATCGTCAAATCAAATGAAAATACGATTACGGAAATCATTCATGAACATAGCAAAGACGCAGATTTAGTATTTATGGGATTGAATTTACCTCTCGAAAATGAAGAAAGCGAATATGCAGATAGATTGATCGAGCTTTCGGATAAATTAAAAACAACCATATTCGTGCGTAACGGCGAAAAATTTGCCGGCGAAATGATTTAAAATGAAAACACAAATGATTAGCAGAATTATTCTGCTAAAGATAAAATAGGAGAATTCATGAATAGTTATCATAAAAAAGTTGTGGGTGCATTAGCAATAATCCTTGCCGCCACAATGTGGGGATTAGACGGAGTTGTATTCACCCCAAAATTTTTTAACCTTGATATTGGCTTCGTTGTTTTCATGTTACACTTAATACCATTTTCATTAATGAATCTTTTTCTTTTTAAGGAATACAAAAAGTTGAAATCTTTCCGCAAAAATGATTTTTTACTCCTTTTCGGAATTGCACTGTTTGGCGGTTCTTTGGGAACAATGGCAATCATTAAAGCACTATCTTTAACGCAATTTGACCATTTATCCGTTATTGTGCTTATCCAAAAACTACAACCTGTTTTTGCCATTATTTTAGCAGCCGTATTTTTGAATGAAAGACTTAGGGAAGATTTTGTAGTTTGGGCAATTGTTGCTATTCTCGCCAGCTATTTTCTCACTTTCGGCAGAGCAACACCAAGCCTAGACAAACATGCCAATCTCATTCAAGCCACGTTGTGGTCACTTCTTGCCGCTATTTCATTTGGTAGTGCAACCGTTTTAGGAAAAGCGGCACTCACAAAATTTTCTATTAAAACAGTTGCTTTTTATCGGTTCGGTTTTACCGCTTTTTTAATGTTATTTTACATTATTTTTGCTGGAAAAATTGGCGAATTTCAAAATATCACAACCCAAAATGGGAAATTCTTTTTGCTTATCGCACTCACGACTGGCGGTAGCGGAGTTTTCCTCTACTACTTTGGTTTGAAAAAGGTGAAGGCAATGGCTTCCTCTATTTGCGAGCTTTTCTTCCCACTTTCAGTTGTTTTATTTGATTTTTTTATCAATAAAAATTCACTTTCGTTTTTTCAAATGTTAGGTGCAATTATGTTAATTATATCTACTTTAGAAATCACTTTTCATCGCCACAGAATAAGAGTTTTAGTGCCGCGAAAGTAACGGAGAAAAAATATGATAAAACGCTATTCATTGCCTAAAATGACAAAAATTTGGAAGATGGGAAATCGCTTCCAATTTATGCTCGATGTAGAAATTGCAGCCTGTAAAGCAATGCATAAATTTGGCATCATCCCCACAGAAGATTTGGAAAATATCGTCCAAAAAGCTGACTTCGATGTTGCTGAAATTGAAGAGATTGAAGCAAAAACAAAACACGATGTAATCGCGTTTTTAACAAGTGTTTCAGGACACATCGGGCCATCCTCTCGCTGGCTACATTACGGTCTCACATCGTCTGATGTATTAGACACTGCTACTTCAATTCAACTAAAAAAAGCAGGCGAAATAATCTTGGCAGATTTACTGATTTTATCGGAAAAACTGCACCAAAAAGCAGTTGAACACAAAAATACAATTTGCGTTGGACGCTCACATGGGATTCACGCAGAACCAACTGTTTTCGGGCTAAAATTCGCCTTGTGGTTCGATGAAAATAAGCGTAACATTGCAAGGATGAAAAGGGCAATTGAAGTCGTTTCGATCGGGCAACTTTCTGGTGCAATTGGCAATTACGCACATCTTTCTCCCGAAATAGAAAAAGAAGCGTGTAATCTTTTAAATTTGCAAGCAGTCAATATATCAACGCAAGTTATTCAGCGTGATCGCATCGCTGAATTTTTGAGTACCATCGCAATTATCGGCTCTTCAATCGAAAAAATAGCCATCGAGATACGCCACCTCCAACGAACAGAAGTCGGCGAAGCAGAAGAAAATTTTTCGGGCGGACAAAAAGGATCTTCGGCAATGCCACATAAAAAAAATCCGATTGTTTCAGAAAATTTAAGTGGTTGCGCTAGACTTTTACGCAGCAATCTCGTTGCCGCACTAGAAAATAACGCCCTTTGGCACGAACGCGATATCAGCCATTCATCGGTAGAAAGGGTTATCTTGCCAGATTCAACCATTTTGGTAAACTATATGTTGGTTCGCACCACCAAATTAATCGAAATGTTGGTGGTTCATCCTCAAAAAATGTTGGAAAATTTAAATATTACCAACGGTTTGGTCTTTTCGCAATCACTTCTTTTGGAACTTGCGAAAGGTGGCATCACGCGTGAAGAAGCATATAAAATTGTGCAAACAAGAGCGATGAAATGTTTCAATGAAAAAATATCTTTCAAGGATTATGTTTTGAACGATAAAGAGATAAACAAACTACTTTCAAAAGATATTTTGATGTCAATTTTTTCATTCGAAAAATACACAAAAAATGTAGATTATATCTACAAAAAGGTGGGAATAAATGGGTAAAGCTATTGCTGTTTTAGGGTGTGCATGGGGCGACGAAGGTAAAGCAAAAATCACCGATGTTTTAGCAAAAAAATCTGATTTTATTGTTCGGTTTCAAGGTGGAAATAATGCGGGACACACTATCGTGGTGGATGATGAAAAATATGTTTTCCACCTCATTCCATCTGGCATTTTGTATCCTGAAAAAATTTGCGTTTTGGGAAGTGGCGTGGTGGTCGATCCGTTCGAATTAATTAAAGAAATAGAAAACTTGGAAAAACGCGGCATCTCACTCGAAAATAGATTTCTGATTGATTCTCGTGTGCAAATCATCATCAATAAGCATCGAGAATTAGACCAAAAAGGAAGCGGGGTTGGCTCTACAAAGAGAGGAATCGGACCTTGCTACGCTGATGCAGTTTCGCGAAAAGGCATCAGATTTGCTGACCTTTTTGATAAAGAACTTTTACTTCAAGAATTGCCACCCAAAGAAGCAGAAGAACTTTTTGAAGTTGGTAAACAAATCGAAAAATACCATCAACAAATCCCCTATTTCCTAAATAATGCAACTGACAAAAATATCCTCTTTGAGGGTGCACAAGGCTCTCTTTTGGATGTTTATTTTGGCACTTACCCCTTCGTAACATCCTCCCACACAATCAAAGGTGGAATTTCCATTGGTACTGGATTTTCCAAAAATGTAGAAACTTTTGGCATTCTAAAAAGCTACTACACACGCGTTGGCGACGGTCCATTTCCCACGGAGCTCTTCAATAGAGTTGGCGAAACTATCCGTAAAAATGGAAATGAATTCGGTGCTACCACTGGCAGACCACGAAGAATTGGCTGGTTTGATGCTGTTGCTGCAAAATTTACAACAATGATAAACGACATAGATAATGTGGTTTTGACGCTACTTGATGTTCTTTCTGGAGTGGATTTTTTGAAAATTTGCGTGAGCTATGAAATTGATGGTAAAATCATAGATGAATTTCCTGCAAATGTTAAAAGTTTGAAAAATGCTATCCCGCAATACCTCGAAATTGCTGGTTGGAATGAAGATATTTCTCAAATTACAGATTTTGATAAATTACCGCAAAATGCAAAAATTTACATTCGTGTAATTGAGAAATTGCTGGATCGAAAAATCACGATGATTTCAGTTGGACCCGACAGAAAACAGATGATACATAAATAAAAAAATCGTTAACCGTGCATGCTTTTCAGGGTACTATGCAAAAGAAATCATTAACTATGAATAAACTTCAGGATACCATACAAAAGAAATTGCTATCCGCAAGCAAGCTTCATGGTATTGTGTAAAGAAAACTGCCAACCGTGAACAAACTTCAGGGTACTGTGCAAGGAAAATCATTAACTGTGTATAAATTTCATAGTACTTCGCAGAAGAGATTGTTAACTGTGCATTAGTCTTTGTTTACTATGCAAAACCTACATAGTGAACAGAAAAGAGAATAAAGGAGGAGACAATGGGTAGATTAAGAAAAACCAGGTCAAGGATTCTAAGGTTAGCAAAAACAAGGTTAGCGGGCATAATTGCGATTAACCCCGCCTTGGATCTTGGTAACGGAAAAGATGTTCCCGCTTACAAAAACAAAATTAAAGAGATGGAAGATGCATTAGCAATCTACAACCAAAAATTAGCAGAATTAGATGAGTTATACAATGCTCTCTGTGCCAAAGAAAACATCCTATGTGCATTTAACACCGAAATATTGTCAGCTATCAAGGGGCTCTATGGTAGAGACAGTAACGAATATGAACAAGCTGGTGGCACTCGCTATTCTGAACGGAAAAGTTATAGAAAAAACAATGAGTAAGTTGATATAAAAAACACCTCCACTTCTAAACATTAGAAGCAGAGGTCGTTATCGTATATCAGTTAAAAAGTAGTTACATCTACAAAGTTAAAATCGTCAATTAACATTGTTGGAATCTTGGCATAATAACTCTGATGAACGCTTTCACCAAGGGCAATTATCCGCTTGGTAGCATCGTGTAAAATTTCGTTCCATCTAAAGTTTTTTACAGATTTTACGATTTCACCATCTTCAAAATAAAGCACGCCGTCACGCGTCAAGCCTGTTTGCTCACCCACTTTTTGATCCGTAGAGCGAATGTACCACAGACTATTCACAATTACGCCCCGTTTTACTTTTTTCATCATCTCTTTTTCGGAAATATTTTCGCCATCGACAATGAAATTATAAAACTGAGCAGGTAAAATCCCCTTTTTATTTGCGTAAAATCGATTTGAACTCATCGTTTGAATTACCCCATTTTTTATCCAATCGATATCTCGTACCGGCAAACCATTAGAAAAAAAACTTGGCGCAGAAATTTTGGCTTGATTTTGGCGTGAATAGAGATTAAACTTTTCACCGAAAACCTGCTTGCCCAATTTGCCTGTAAATGGCGTTAAGCCATCGTCTGCACTACGCAAATTGAAACCCCAAGCAAGATAGTGAAGCCAGTTTAAAACAGCCGCCGGACGCAAAATAACCGGCATTCTGCCTTTTTCCATTGAAACTGGATTATCCAAAGAATCAAATTGTAGGTTCAGTTGATTAAGTTGGTTTTCCATTGAAAAATTATTAAAATCATTCACAGATTTCGAGACTTTTGTTTCTTTTCCGTCTTTCTTCATCGTCATCGAATGGGAAAAAACAGCCTCTTCGTCAAAACCTTCGAAACCATTTTTTGTTAACATATAATTTTTGGAAATTTCTTTTTCGGAAATACCAGAAATATTTGCGTCCTTGTGTTTTGCGTTTTCAACGCACTTGGCAATATTATCTACCATTTTCTCTGAACTTAAACTTATTGTTTCGTGAGAAGTTTTGGTAGTTTCTGGTAATTTGTGGGCACCTTCTGAAGCTACAAATTCAGGATCTGGTTGATTTAGGCTTGCAATTGATTCTGCTGTTTTTATTAGTTGTTGCAACGATTTTTCATCAAAAATATTGCCTGAAACAGCACCTGTTTTTGTACCAAATGTAACCTCCAAATAGAGATTCGTATTTTCGCCTCCCATATTGTGGGTAATTGCATTTTGTGCAAACCTGGTTGCCGAAGTTTGCGAATTATTGATGTGTAAAGTAAAATCATCTGCTGCACAATTTTCCCTGATAAATTTACCTATCTTTTGCATTTTTTCGTTCATCATCATTGCGAACCTCCCACGCGAATTTTTCTACATCGTGCCGTTGCACCGCCATGCGTCATCCGACCTCTCTGCCCCGGCTGCCCCTTTCCACAATTCGTAATACCAAAGGTTTGGAAAAAGCGGTCATCACAAATAGCATCAACACTATTCCAAAACTCTGGATTGCTCGATTTATATAAAACTTTTTTGAGTGGACGCACTTTTTTACCATTTTTAATTTCCCAAAACATATCACCACCAAATTGGAAATTAACACGATGTTGATCAATCGAAAATGAACCACGACCTTCGATGTAAATCCCATCTTTTGTGTCAGCAATCAAATCTTGAGGAGAGAGCTTTACCCTTCCAGGTTGAAGATATAAATTTGGAATTCTGTTGATCGGCACATCATAATAGTTTGTCGCACGATTGCACCCCCTACTGGCATTCAAATCAATCAGTGGGGCAGTATCACGCGTCGAACCGTACTCATTCAAAATACCATCCTTAATAATGTGCCATTTTTGAACTGGAACACCATCATCGTCATAACCACTAGAAGCAAGGCCGTCTGTCAAGGTGTTGTCCGCAATAAAGTTTACAATTTTAGAACCATATTGGAAATTACCTAATTTTTCTGGAGTGGCAAATGATATGCCCGCAAAATCTGCTTCCCAACCCATGACTCTGTCCAACTCGGTCGGATGCCCAACAGATTCGTGCATTGTCAACGACATATGATCTGGATCTAAAATTAAATCACGACGAGTTTCAGCACCCAATGTATCAGCCTGAACCTTCATAATTGCTTCTTCTGCAATACGAACTGCTTCATTATTCCAATTTATCTTCTGCATCCACTCCCAACCTTTGGCATGCCCACCCAAGCTGAATGTACGTGACTGACTATCGCCCTTATCAATTGCAGTTGCCGTAAAAGTTGGCTCAATGTAAAGTGTCGTAATATCAAGCATCGTGCCAATAGTCGAGGCAAATAATTTTTCATCTTTGCGGCACTCAAAGAAAAATTGTGCTTGTTTTATCTTATCATAATTAAGAAGTGTTTTGTTTACTTCCATCATTAAATCCACTTTTTCTGAAATTGGAATTTCGAATGGATCTATCTTAAACGATGTCCTAAATGTATCCATGTAACTGCGTTCATAAGACAACTTTAGTCCGTTTCCATTTTGAATTCGAGCCGATTGCTCGGCAATTTTAATGGCATTTTTCAGTGTTTTTTGCATAGCATCTTCGGTAAATTCATTGTTATGTGAAAAACCCCAAGCTCCATTTTTAAACACCCGAATTCCATAACCGTAAATCTCTTTTAACGAAGTATTTTTCAGGCTGAGATTACGCAAATAAATTGTTTCAATCTTTGTTTTTTGAATGCGGATGTCAGCATAATCAACTCCCATTTCTTTGGCAATGTCAATTATTTGCAACAATAATTTCATAGTTTTACTCCTTAATTTTGACGAATTTATTTCTTTTATTTTTTGGTGTTGCGTGTCAAGTAAATCGTCCATAAATATCCACCTTACAAAAATATCTTGACGCTCAAACCACCATATCAATTTTGTCGTAACCCGTTACAGTTGGGTAATAAAAGAAAGTTATGTGTTAAATATATTGATGTTATAAGGAGAAAAAAATGAAAAGAACATATCAACCTCATAATCGCAAACGCAGAAACAAACACGGTTTCCGCTTGAGAATGAGCACAAAATCCGGTCGTAAAGTTCTCGCGCGTCGTCGCAAAAAAGGAAGAACTCGTCTCACTGTTAGTGACTAATGAATTTCGTCACATCAAAAGAGGAGTATCGCAAAATATATCGAAATAATCTTAAAATAGAACGCGACCTCTTTATCTTTTTAAAACAAAGTATACCTGAAGATCTTTTTAAAATCGGAATTGTTGTCAGTAAAAAAGTTGGAAACGCCGTTATCAGAAATAAAGTGAAGCGTCGCGTAAAGTCGTTTTTGCATAAAAACAAAGAATTACATCCAACGAAAGTCTGCATAATCGTGGTTGCTAAACCGAAATCTGGGAATTCAAATTGGGAAAATATCAACGAAGAACTTCTTACATTCTTCAAAAATAGATGAGAATATTTAATCAAGTTGCTCTTTTTTTTATTGGCATTTACAGAAAGGTGATTTCACCTTACCTGCCTTCAACCTGTAGATTTACGCCAACCTGTAGCAAATATTCATATCTCGCTTTCCAAAAATTTCCGTTTTTCAAGGCAACAAAACTGACAATAATTAGAATCTTGAAATGCCACCCATTTCATGCTGGTGGCGACGATCCACTTCCATAAAAGGAGAATAATATGGACAAAAAAACAATCGTTGCATTGCTATTAATACTCGTTGTGTATTGGATTAGTGCACAATTTCTTTGGAAACCAAAACAACAAAATAATATTCAAGAAACGGAACAAATAGAAATAGAAAACCCTGTGTCTGAAATTGTGGATGCTAATGACATTCCACCGATTGAATTTCAAGCAAAATCAAGTTCTGACATCAAAATAAATGATAGTCTCGTTTTAGAAAATGATTTTCTCTCAATTCATTTCAGTAATTTGGGCGGTGTTGTAAAATCCATTCAATTAAAAAAATTCTTTCTCAACGATAAAACACAACTTGTTGAAGTCATTCCTGAAAGTGCCCAGTTATTAAACATTAAATTAATTGATCATTCTGAATCAATTATTAATTTACAGAATACTGTTTTCGATTTTTCGATAACAGAAAATACTCTCTATTTTTTCACAAAAATCGACGAACAAACAATTGAAAAAAAATTCATTCTCGGTGCAAAATATGATGTCGAGCTAGATCTTCGGATTGATCAATTTGAGAATATGAAAGGATATGAGCTGGCCTTTGATAGTGGTATTGCAGATTCAGAAAAATATTTAAAAATGAAAACAACCGACTATCAAGCGGTTTATCAGGTAGCAAACGAGCAAAAAGAAACAAAACTTAGCAAACTAAAAGAAGAACTAAAACTTGCAGGAAAGGTAGATTGGGCAGCGATAAAATCCAAATATTTTACGATGGCCATCATTCCAAATAATTTAATAAACACTCGCAAATTGAACATCTTCAAAAACAACGAAAGTCCTGCTGCCAACATATTTATTACACACGATAAAACATTTCTCAACCATCACTTTGATTTATATTTTGGACCACTAGATTATGATAACTTAGTTGCTTACAAAATCGGATTGGAAAATGTGGTAGAGCTAGGATGGGGACCACTCCAATGGATTGGAAAATTATTCAAAATGTTCCTAAATATGTTGAGTGGATTCATTTCAAATTGGGGAGTTGTAATCATTATTTTTGCGATAATTTTGAAAATGGTTTTGTATCCACTTACCCATAAATCTTTTGAGTCAACCACTAAAATGCAGAAAATCCAACCACTCATTAAAGAAGTTCAAGCAAAATACAAAAGCGATCCTCAAAAAATGAATGTGGAAATGCGACTACTCTACAAAGAGCACGGCGTAAATCCACTCGGTGGCTGTTTGCCAATGTTGTTGCAAATGCCCATTATTTTTGCACTTTATCCGATTTTACGCTATTCTATTTCGTTGCGACAGGCAAAGTTTTTATGGTTACCAGACCTTTCCGAACCAGACCCAATTTGGGCACTTCCCATCTTGATGTCTGTGTTTATGTTTGTGCAACAAAAGCTGATGGCACCTTCGAAAAATACACTCGATAATATGGACGAAAAAGCAAAAGCAACTCAGCAAAGTCAAAAAATGATGATGTACTTAATGCCTGTTATGATGTTCTTTATTTTTAAAGGATTGGCTTCTGGTCTCGTTTTATACTGGACTGTTTTTTCAATAATCGGCTCGGTACAACAATATTATATTAAGAAAAAATTTATTTAGGAATTAGAAAAAATGCGTGAAATTATTAAAATTGGAAAATCAACATCCACTGTTATTGCTCACTTTATGAAGCAAAATAACCTTCAACTTGAAGACTTCAAATTTGAAGTAATTGATGAAGGCGCAAAAGGATTTTTGGGATTATTCGGCAGTAAACCAACTACCGTGAAATTTATCCTTCCAGACATTACAGAAAAGATAAAACAATATGCAGAAGAGATGCTCAGGCTGATGACCATAGACAGTTGTGGCGTTAAGGTAACAAAGAAAAAAGATAAGTATTTTGTTACTCTTGAAAGTTCTGAAAATGCGGGATTTATCATCGGCAAAGATGGAAAAATGCTTGATAGTTTTCAAAGTTTATTGAATCAAATGATCAACAAACAAGAAAAGCAAAAACTCAAAATTAATGTTGATATCGAAAACTATCGCAACCGCCGCAAACAATCACTTTTAGCAAAAGTTAAAACCATTTCTGGCAAAGTAAAGAAAAATGGGAAAAGTATCACAATGGAGCCCCTGACTGCAACTGACCGTAAAACGGTGCATCAATTTATCGAGAAAAATAGCTCTCTGAAAACAATGAGTGTCGGCGGTGGTAGAGAGAAAAGAGTAGTCATTTTACCTGCTGCAAAAAAATAAATTCGTTATTTAGGTTGACAGCCTTGTTTTCACTTCATTTTTTCATTTTATGATTAAAATTGAAAATTTGAACTCAGATGAAATACCCACGAAAAATGGTTTTTTCGTATTTTACCAAAAAGGAAAAGTACTCTATTTCTCAAAAACAACAAATCTAAAAAAAAGTATTAACTTTTTTTTATTTGAAGAGCAAGATAGTGATGATTTTGACGAGT
>Ga0008651_10000964_pt1 | contig 16920 bp, 6 predicted proteins | sample SaaInlV_200m_DNA_6_FD_59173 | JGI IMG/M metagenome (GOLD analysis project Ga0008651, IMG submission 59173) | Marine microbial communities from expanding oxygen minimum zones in the Saanich Inlet - SI037_S2LV_200m_DNA | ecosystem: Environmental > Aquatic > Marine > Intertidal zone ...
TCAGCGGCGATGATACTGCACAAATGTGTGGGAAAGTAGCACGTTGCCAGTCCTTTTTTTTTGCCCACGAATCGTCAAGGTCCAGTCCCATATTCTCCTTCTTCAGTCATCTTCCTGATGGCGACCTGATTGCCGCATTTCTTGTTAACAGGCGCCCTGCTGCTATATGTGTGGGCAGGGCTCTGCTCCGGCGGTCCATCGGTCGTTTCGGGGGGAACGATTAACTCAGTGGTTTCAGCATGCGTGAACGGTTCTACATCAGGACCTACGGCTGTCAGATGAACGAGCGTGATTCGGAAGCGCTCGCGTGCCTTCTGGAGGAACACGGTTTTTCCCGGACCGGCTCTGAAGACGCCGCCGACATTATTCTGTTCAATACCTGCAGTGTTCGCGATCAGGCGGAGCGCAAGGTGGTGGGCAAGGTTGGTCTTCTGAAGCGCCTGAAACGCCGGAAGCCGGACGTGATCATTGGGCTGATGGGATGCATGGCCCAGAATCACGGGGAAGCGATCGTCAAGCGGCAGCCTCACGTCGATCTGGTGGTCGGGCCGGATCACATCCACGAGATCCCGTACCTGATCGGCCAGGCCCTCGATGGACGGGGTCCGCTTGTTGCCGTTGGCAGCACGACTGAAATCTCCACAGAACTGACTGCCCACGCCAAGGGCCGTGTTTCAGCCTATGTGTCAGTCATGCGCGGCTGCAATCAGTTCTGCACATACTGCATTGTTCCTTACGTCCGGGGGCGGGAGAAGAGCCGGCCCATTGAGCAGATTGTCACGGAGGCGGAGGGACTCGCGGCCGGTGGAACTCGTGAGATCTTCCTCCTGGGCCAGAACATTACGGCGTATGGCCTCGCCGAGCTTCGCGCGCGCAACGCAGTTTCTGAAGACGCATCTCCCTTTGCCGACCTGTTGCGCGCCGTGCATGCTGTTCCCGGCATCAAGAGGATCAGGTTCACCTCACCGCATGTCAAGTACATGAATAGAGCCTTCCTCGAGACGGTCTGCGAGTTGCCAAAAGTCTGTGGTTCATTCCATATTCCTCTGCAGTCGGGCTCCGATCGCCTGCTGGAGATCATGCGGCGGGGCTATACGGTCTCGGACTATTTAGAGCGGATCACGGCCCTTCGGACTCGTCCCGGAAGAACATCGTTCTCGACCGATGTGATTGTGGGCTTCCCTTCGGAGAGAAAATCTGACTTCGAGGCCACCAGAGAGGTAATGGAGCGGGTTGGATTCGACATGGCTTACGTCTTCCGCTATTCGCCGAGGGCGGGGACGAAGGCGGCGGAGACGCTGGTTGACGATGTCCCGAAGGCGACCAAGGAGGAACGGAACCAAATCCTCCTGCGGGACCTCGAGGAGCGTGCTGAACGGCAGAACCAAGGCTACGTCGGGGAAATTGTGCAGGTCCTGGTGGAAGGGCCCAGCAAGCGCAATTCCGAGCGTTGGTCTGGACGTTCCGATACCAATAAGGTCTGCATTTTCGAAGCGGCGTCCGAGATCCAACGAGGGACCTTCATTGACCTGGCGGTCGAGCGAGCTACGTCGCATTCTCTATACGGTCGTGTGGTTTCACGATGAGGCGGACGAGCCCATCGGGAAGTCGCGAAGGGCACCGCGCGCAGTAGACACGCAAAGAACCCGAGGAGCTCACTGAGCGACGATGATAGAGCAAGACAGCGAGCATATCGTTATTGAGCACCAGGACGGGCTGTGGACGGCAGAGCATGCAGCCCACCGCCTGGCCGGCCCGCAGCGGATCCAGGTGGGCGGTCAGGACATGGCTCTGGGAACACCGTTTCACGTGGACGATGTTTCTGACGAGGCCGCGGTGGCCAGCCGGCCACGGGCGTATCGCAAGGGAGGGGTGGCTGTTGTCTCGACCTCGGGACGCTTTCCGTTCGGTCGGCCACTCGAGTATCAGCAGACATGTCGCTACGCGGGGAACCATGTGCGTGTCACCGTGGACATTCAGTGGCCGCGCGATACGGCTGTCCAGCGGCATCTTGGGTTGGGGGGAGTCGTGCTTCCCGGAGAGTGGAAGCGCTTTTTCTGCGTCCCCCCTGCGCTGCACCAGGCGAGCGGGACCGTAGGGCGTTGGGAACGTATACCTACGCCTCCGTCCGCGGGCGAAACCATGATTGGGCACTGGCATCGTCCGCCGTTGGCGCTTGTCTTTGAGCGTGCAGATGGAGCGGCTCTTGAGCTTGGAACGGGGAGTGACCTGTGGCGCTGGGAGAGTGCGTTTGGGGCCGGTCTCGAAGGGGGGAGCTACAAAGTCCTGTTGCGGAAAGAGGGCATACAGATTGTTCGTGAACCGCTGATGTGTTGCAGTCCGCACACGCCGGTACCCCGGCCGTACCGCCTCTCGTGGTACATGGCCTGGCGTGGTGCAAAGGGAACGTGGACGACGCAGGTGCTCAAAGGCGAACGCCGCCTGTTCACTTTGGGGGCGAATGGGGAGTTGATCGCAGAGAACGGTGAGATCCCTTCGGACTCTCATTTGATCGATTCCGGGGAGTGCATTGTTCTGGACGTGGGCGGCTGCGTGTGGCCGGCTGAGTGGCGTCGTTCGGGAAGCGTGCCGGACTTCATAAGGGGCACTCTTCTAAGCGTTCCATGCTGGCATTCGACAGGCGTTCAGAAGGCTGTCCGGCGCGCGATTCGGCAGCTGAAGGGGAGGGGGAGAGAGGGACAGCTGCTCCTGCACGGCCTGTACCCCGGGGTCTGTTGGGGGCCACAGCATCTGGGCCGCTCAGCAGAGAACGGGCTGGTCCATTGGGACATCAACGCCGTGCTTGACCTGGTCGCCTGGACCCGTCAACAGCTGGGGGATGGATGGCGTGTCTGGCTGGAGCCGGGACACTGGACTGAGCTGCCATCACTCGTGGGGAGCGGGGAGCGGAACGGCTTCAGAACGTGATGTTGAAGACTCCCGAGCGTCCAGTAAGGACGATCAACGCTTCCGCGACGGGGTCTGCCCCATCGTCGCTGGCCAGGAGTACTTCAACTGCATGGGGACCAACCGGGATATTCTCGAACAGGAACGGGGCTTCGTCAGCCTGCACGTACTGCTCACGCCCATTCTCTGAGTAGTAGAGGCGGACGTGGTACTCGGCGCTTGCAGTCAGCTCAATGCGAACGGCGCCGTATGGCCTGTAGGCTGTGGGAGGATAGGCGACGTCGTCTCCCGTGCCGAACTGGCCATCAGCTCCGGCACTGACGAGGCGACCTTCGTCATTGGGGTTGAAGCGGTAGGGGCGTCCGAAGCCATCCGTGATGATATCGTCAATGGACTTCATGGTGTAGGGGCCATTCCATCCCATGCCGACCTGGTATGCGGTCTGCGTACTGTAGAGAACGTTCCCCTCGGCCCTGACGAGCTCTGACAGGCTGTCCGGAAGACGGCCCATATCACCTACAAAGCCATAGTTATTCCGGTCGGGATTTCCCATGATGCTCCCGAAGATGTTCTCCATTTCCCGTTTTGTACTGTTCATCTTCTGGGCCGTGATGATCTTGATGGAAGCGGGAACGGTCAGCCCTATCATGACGGCCAGAACCGCCAGCAGAATGGTGACCTCTATCAGCGTGAAGGGACCCTCTTGCACGCCGTGTTGGTTGCCGTTATTGGGACACATAGCGAAAGTTCCTCCTAGCGCAAAATGCAGTAGATGTCGTCGCCGAAATCCTGTTCCATCTGGTCATATCGGAGGCGGAATGGTATGGACAGTACACCATCCGGTCCGGCATTGACAATGACGGGAACGAGATTGCCGCGTTCAGAAAGCAGGCCGATCGAGGCCGCATATCGGTTTCCCCAGGGATCGGTTCCGAGGGGGGTCTGCAAGTAAGGACCGTCCCACCCGAACGTAAGGGACCCTCCCGCTTTGGGGCTGAATCCTGGCCGGTTGGTGACGAGATAATCATTGAATTGCCCGACCGTCTCCATTTCGTTCCACTCGTGGTCTTCAGCGTGCTCAACCGTAGGAACATCACCGGCTCCGACCATGAGGGAGAGGTAATCACGGGCATCCGGCGAACGTCTCACCCCGTTTTCACCCAAATCGTTGACCAGAAGCTGCAGGACGGAAGCGAGGACCTTGATTTCCCCTTTGGACTTGAGCACCTTCGCGTGGTTCATGTACCGTTCGATGACAGGAGCCGTGGTGGCCGTGAGGATACCGAGGGCTGCCAGCGACGCTGCTGTCTGTAGCATGGCGTTTCCTCGCGAGTCCCGCCGAAGCCTCGCGAGCCGAAGGCGACATTTCCGAAACATGTTTCCGTTTCTCCTGCACGCGTACTCGAACTGGCCAGCGGGAATGTCCCGCCGGGCTGTCCGTTGCACGCTCTCTGTTCAGGCCAAATTGTCGTGTCCATTTCTAGCAGGTAGCGTGCCATGTTTGGAGGGCGGGAGACTTTCTTCCCGTGCTCCTGAGCGTGCCTGTGTTCACGGCAGAGCGTGATGGATTGGGTGTGTGTGGGCCCTGAACCACACAAAATGATGATTGATGCTACAGGAAGTGGTGCGGGGAGCGGCTTGCCGGTTGCCGGAGCCGTGTCCGAGCAGTCTGTCGCGCCAGGAATTTTGGCCGAGCGGCTCCGGGCAGCCCTTGGTTGACTGAAGTGGCGGATGAGCAAGGTGTTCCGCATGATCAGCTGCACCCCATACAGTTCCCTGATGAAACCTGGTGAGGCCGGTTCGGCAGGTCCCCAGGGAGAAGCCCTTGCCCTGTACCTGGATCACTCTTGCGTGTGCTGGGAACGCTGCCTTCGGGAAGGGGAACAGCCACTTCCCGCTCTGCCGTCGGAGAAAGGCGGGTTAGATTACTCGATCGATATGACAGTCACACGGACGGCTCCAGTCCGGAGCCATCCCGGTGAAGAACGGTTGAACATGGTTCAGACATGAAGCTCGCTCACGGTCCGGGAGATCAACTGGGACTCGCCCTCTTCCTGCGGGAGCAACGACGTTTCCGGGGAGGAGGCACCCCCGGCAGCGCCCTGCTGTTCGGCTTGATCTGCATGACTTCCGGGGCGCTTGCGCTGAGCGGAGAGGGGGATGACCCCGGATGGCGGAAGCTGGGCAGCACACGACGCCCTGAGGGAGACGTGACGTTTGCCCTCCGCACCGCCCGTGCTGTGCGGTTTCAAGTGGCCGTACGCCCGAAGACCGGCGGCGCCTCCTGCACTTTCATGGTTGACCGGAAGGAAGCCCAGGCCACTCTCCATGCTATCGGCCAGACGGATCAGCAACTTCCCGTCGAGACGTATATCCCATGGCAGCCGCCCACCGACTCCTCTGCTCAGACCAACGTTCTCCTCAAGCTTCGCCCAACCCACTGGCTCCTCTACCTCGATGGCAGGCTCAACGCGAGTTTTCCGGCTCCATTCCTCGCCTCTGCGGATGTACTTGTCTCCGGGGGCGCGCCCGCCCCAGCTGATGCGGCGTTCCGATTTCAGCCCATATCGGAAATCGTCTTCAATTCCGACTTTATGATCGAGGAAGGGGCTTCTGGCCAGCTCTACCCCTGGACCGTGCGATCCGGCGAATGGCGTATCCACACGACACTGGACGAGGCCCTGCAGAGGCCCGAGTCGCGGTTGGAGCGTGTTCAAAGCCGTCCTCCAACGCCGGACAAGAGTCCGAACTTCTATTGTCTGAAAGGGAAGGGCAGCTCCAGCGTGATCACCACCGGTCATCCCTTTTATGATATCTATAGATTCGAGAGTTCAGTTCAGCTCAATGATGGTTCGGCGGGGCTTGTCTTCCACTACATCGACCCCAAGAACTTCTATGCCTTCAGCCTCTCTCTGTTCCCATCTCCGCATGAGTCCGGCTTCCTCACTGTCTGGCAGATGGTGGACGGACGTCGTTTCGAACTCGGTCGCGTACGAACCGAGCTTTTCATCGGGCAGTGGTACCGCCTTGGGGTCCGGCTTTCCCATGACACGATCTGTTGTCTGCTTGACGGCAGCCCTGCCATCGAGCGCCGCCGGCCCCTGCCTCCCGGGGGCAGAATCGGGCTGTTCGTGGACACGACTGACCATGAGGTGCGTTTTGATGATGTCTCTGTGCGTCAAAGCCATTCTCTGAGGCTGGAAACGGCTGAGGACATCGCGTTTTCTACGTGGCTGAAGGAGGGCAAATGGAGAGGCGTCCAAGCCGCCGTTCCCTCGTCGAGTCCCCACAGCTCCGAGGCTGTTCTTTCCGTGGACCGGACGCCCACACCCTCGCGGATCATTTTCGGTCGCTCCCACCATGTGGACGTATCCCTCCAGGCGGAGTTTGAGACCCGGGGACAGGGGGCGGCGGTTGGGCTGTTGTTTGGGTATCAGGGGGAAGGCCACCCGTGGTATCGCTTCTCCGCCACCAGGCAGGGAGACCTCATCAGCTACCGACTTCGGGAGGTGACGCAGGAAGGGGATCGCGTCCTCGACGGGTGGGACCAACGCATGGGGGTCTCTTCTTGTGAGGAACTGCTGTGGCGAGTCGGCCTTGGGGCCAGGGCCGACGCGGAAGGACAGTTCGAACTCTCCTGCGACGGTGAAACCGTCCTCATGTGTCCTGTGCCGGCGCCAGTTCGAGGAGGGGGCGGGCTCTTCGTGGGCGAGGGCACCGCAGCACAGGTCCGCGGACTAACGTACCGCCTGGGGGACCTTCCCGACTTTGTCGAAAGTCAGCAGCGGAACAAGGTCTATGAGCAGGACAGCTTCATGAAGCACTGGGCCTCCCCCGCGGGCCAGTGGATCCATGACGAAGAGGGTCATCTCTGGCACAAAGGCGACTTCCTCGGCGACTTTGATATTCAGGTTCCAGCTGTTGCCGACGGCGCTCTTGTTGTGGGAGTTCCGGACGGGCAGCTCGACGGCCCGGTGATTCTCCGTTTCACCGGTGGGGAACTGGAACTCAGTACCGGGCTGACGCCCGGGAATCCGGATCGCGTGTCACGCCATCAGTTGCCCGCAGGCGGCACACCCACTGACGAGCGGGCCCGTGTGACCCTGAGGCGCCGTGGCTATTGTGTTCGGCTTATTACCGGAGGGGCGGTGCTTGCCGCCCATCGTTTGCCTGCCCCGCTGCGTGGCTCGCGGGTGCGGGTGGAGGGCCTCTCCCTGGATGACATGCAGGAGACCTCCGTTGCCCGTCATAACGTCTGGGATGACTACTTTGAGGAAGCCCCTGCCAAGTGGTTGATCAACGGGGGAACATGGCAAGTGATCAACCGTTTCCAGTGCACCCCCAGTTGGTCTCACATGGTTGGGGAATCGGGGAGCGGGTTGGCGGCCCTCTGGTCCAAGTACGTGTTTCGGGGGGACGTCACTCTCGAGTTTTACGCCGGGATGCGCCATGGTTGGTATGCTCGGGCAGGTGACCTGAACTGCACGATCGCCGCTGACACGGCATCTCCAGATGCCGGTTACACAGTCACTTGCACGGAATGGGATCGCGACCACTCGCAGAACTGGTCCACCCTTTATCGTCGCGGCAGGGCGATGGACCGGTCCGATGCATACCTCGTGCCGCGTTCTCGCGATGGGAACGTCCGGAAGTTCTACAACCCCCTGATCACGCATGGCCAACGACCGATTCATGGGGCCTGGTACTACATCAAGTTCCGCAGAGTGGGACGTCGTCTTGAGTACTACTTTGACAATCAGCTGGTTTTCTCTCAGGATGAGGATGCGCCACTGACCGAAGGGATGGTCGGGCTCTGGACGTTCATGAATTCAATGACTGTGGCCCGGGTCCGGGTGACGTTCGAACATGTTCGCCCCAGACCGCAGGTGTTTGAGCCTGTTCCTGTTGCTGAGAGCGGAACCCTTCAGGAGGTCGACGCGGAGCCCGACGCTGAACCGGTGTTGGCAGGTGCGTCCCAGCATGGGATCGCGCTCGATGCCATGCATCCACGGTGGTGGGAGGTCGTCAGTGATGCCGGCCATTCCCGTCTGACGCACAGCACGGCGAATGGCCTCTCCCAATTGCTTGTTTCCAATCGGATGGGGGCAGGGGGGATGTTCCTGGCGTGCAAGCTCCCTTCCGTCCCGCTCAGTGAGATTGCGGGGTGGCAGCTGCGACTGCAGAGAACGGCGCAATGTCCCATCAACGTCCACTACTCGACGGGCATCAGGGACCGGGCCGGAAACTACTGCGTTAAGCGCCGCTTCTATCACCGGATCAGCGGGCCGCAGTTCGCCAATGGGGTGTATACGAAGACCGGTGCCACTGTGATCACTCCTGTTTCCTTGCTTGGACCGGGGGCCGGAACGCGGGTTGATGTCTGGATACCGGCGAGCTCTCGCCCGCCCGCGACGCGCCAGCCTCGGTACGCGCGTTTTGAGGGAATTGGTGTTCGTCAGGAGAGCTACGTGCTGGCAGGAATTGGCGGAGCCCTGCCGGGACAGGCGTTCCGTGTTCGTGAATTCGGACCGGTCTTTTACGGGGCGGAAGGAATCGCCTGGGGCGCCGGAGCCAGCAGCCCGGACACTATACGCTTCCGAGTGCCCGCGTCGGATGCAGACTCCACCTGGCGAGTCGCTCAGAACATGGAGGCCTTGATGGAGGAGCTGGCTCGTTCTGGAGCTGTGGGGCTCAATGACGCATCCGTCCGCTTCGGGGTTGTGGGCAGATCCGCCGCGTCCGATAGACTGCTGAAGTGGATTCGTTTGCCCGACGTCCCCCTCTATGACGTTGCCTGGCATGACGAGCTGTTTGACACTGCCTCCATCCGTGCCGATGGCCCCCTCCCTGACCCACGGTTCTCCTCGCTATCTGCCTCGATCGGCGGAGAACGACTTCTCTTCAGGGATGGCGAAGCCAACGAGTGGGTGGCGCCCGTCCCCCTCGGGATTGCCGGACGGACCGATGGTGTGGACGCGTCTTTCCCGGTAACAGTGCGTGTCGATCGCCATGAGAACACCCACCTTCTGCGCTTGAAGGACCGTCCGGCCAACGGGCCTCCCGTATTGGTCGATATCGATGGATTGACGCCGTTCTGTCGCACGTTTGAGACCCTCCACGATGCCCGGGTGTTCGGGGCTGTGAGGACCCCGAACTGGCGCACAGCTCTGCGTGGGGCAGGCACGGGACACAGCACTCACCTGGCAGTGCGGAACACCGAGTACGGGCAGCGCCTGACCATCGAGTTGCCTTCCGGTGTGTCCACGGCGTCATTTCCTCTCCTGGCGTTCCGGTACAGCGGGTCGGGCATGGCTCGCATATCGGCCAGTTTCGGAGCGGGCCATGTGGTCAAGCTCGGGGAAGCCGTGGCTTCGGCGGTCCCTGTCCGGGGAGGGAAGGACTTCTTTCTGGACGGTGGGTGGCACACCTGGCACGGCATGGCGAGCGATGCCGTCCGCGGGAAACGCCTTACGTCTGGACTGTTTGCCTCCGAAACACTCACGTTTGCGTCGATCGACAAACGTGATCAGACAGGGCGTCACTCCGAATGGCAGGCTGACGACATCGTTCTCGGCCCGGCCGTGAGGGAGGCCGGGCAGTTGCGACTCACCCCCAACTACCGAGACGTGGATGGCGTTTCCAGCGTCAGCCTTGCCCTTGTCTCCGGCTGGGAGAGCAACGGAAGGGACGGGGGCCCGGTGGTCCACTGGCTCCGGACGGACGCCGGGATGCCATTGGCTCCGGGGGTTGATGGGCTGTCCGATGGCATACACAGACTCCTGCTTCGGGCGACAGATGTCGTCGGGATTGAGTCGAGAACTACCGAGATCCCTTTCCTGCTGGATCGCGTGCCCCCAGCTGTTTCAGGACACGTGGTGGACGAGGCAGATCCGGATCTGAACGGTGTTGGATTGGCCTTGCGCGTGGACTGTGGGGACGGGGCACCGTGGGAGGCGGGGAGGTTCCGGCTCCTCGTCGGCGAGCGCCATCCCCGGATCCCCGCCTGGTCCAGCCGCTATGAGCACGCCCTGCCGTGTGACAGCGCCTGGTTGAACTACCCCCTCATCCTTCGGCATGAACTCGATCAGGCGCACGATGGTGACACGGTGGAGCTCAGTGTTACCGGCATTGTTGATGGGGCAGGTAACAGAGCGCCACGCCTCAAGATCCCGATCCGGGTCGATTTCTCTTCTGACCACAGGGGGCCCGCTTGGTACTACGTGAAGTTCTCGGATAACGTGGACTGGTTCTGGAACTGGGATGGCAGCAGAAGCCAGACGATGGCCTTCACGCAGGCGCGCCGCAATGAGGCCGACGTCGTTCATTTGCCGGACACGGGCACCTGCCTCTCCAATACAGCGTATCGAACGAAGGGCGAGCTGTCTCGAGCAGTGAACTGGCGGGTGGGGCTTTTCCCGCGGCTGTCGTTCCGCGCACGGCTCCCTGACCATCGTCCGGCTCGACGGGCTGTGATCCGCCTGGTCCTCGAGACGCGCCGGAATGGGGCGTATACGTTATCACTCACGGCGCCCACCAGATCCCCACGTGAGCTGAACCGTGACCAGCAGTACATGTGGCGCCCTGACCAGTGGCAGCGCTTCAGCTTTGACGTCGGCCGGATGCTCCGGGACGCCGGGCTCGAAGACGACGCTGTCGAGGCGGCTGTGGTCAGGACACTTCGCGTTGAGCGACGGAGCTCCAAGCTGAAGGAACGCCTATTTCTCGATGACGTGTTCATTTATCGTCTTCCGGGGCCGAACGAGGCCGATCGGATGATATGGTATGCCTACGACGCCAGTGGTGTGGCCGGGGCGGAAATCGCGTGCGTGGCTCCGGATGGCACAGAGCGATGGCAGCACGAGTCCCGGGGTCGATCAGTGGACCTCGCTTCCCTGCGACGACGATCCGGAAGCGCTCAGGACTGGCTGAGAGTCCGTGCGGTGGATCAGCCCGGAAACCAGTCTACAGCGTTCTGGGTGCCGTTTCCCGGGGACTGAGGGGCCGTGAGGTGCAGATCCAGGTGGACCGTGGGGCAAATAATCGCCCGTCCCACTGCGTCTTTCTTTAGGTAGTGGGCTGAGTTTGGTTATGTGCTCGAATTCCCGGTGATCGGTGGACCATGTTTTCGCACAGGACAATGCGCGTTTGCGTTGCCGCTATCGGTGTACTTGTCTGGGCTTTGCCCGGGCCGCACGCGGCTGAGCCAGCCGTGGCAGGTGGTGGCGAGTGGCAACAGCTTGGTTACGCCCGTAAGCGGGAAGGCAATTTCACGGTTCCTGTGCGGTGGGATCCCCAGCGTGGCATCCGGTTGCTCGTGGCCGAACGTCGGTCCGAATGCCAAGCCCTCATCGAGCTCGGGTCTGATGCCTTGTCAGGTACAGTGCTGACGCCCACGGCTCCCCCCACTCCCATTGTGTTCGTACGCCCGCCGCCCCCCGCGGTTCTCGGGGAGCCCATTCCCAAAGCCGAGCTTGTTCTGAAACTGCGCGACGCGGAGTGGTGCCTGTACGTGGATCAGCACCTGATTGGGCGCTGTGCTGCGCCGTTCGTTCCGCCCGTCGTCGTCTATTCCCCCGCTGACCGCCTTGATCTCCTTGCCGGACGAGCCGGCTTCCAACCTGCCGCCAAAGAGAGCTTCCGCTCGGATTTCATGATTGAGGAGGGGGCTCCGAATCAGCTTTATCCGTGGGAGCCGGTTTCCGGTGACTGGCGCATCCACACAGCGCTTGAAGACGCGTTGGAGCGCCCGGAGTCAAACGTCGCCCGCATCAAGACAGTTCCTTTGACGGCTGACAAGAGCCCGAACTTCTACTGCTTGAAGGGGAAAGGGGAGGAGGCCAAGATCGTCACGGGGTACCCCTTCTACGATGAGTACCGCCTGGCTGCGGCTGTGCATGTTAACGATGGGGAAGCCGGCCTGCTGTTCTACTACCACGACGAACGCAATCACTATGGCTGCGCGTTGCGCGTTGACCCCTCCGCTCCGGAGAATGGCGTCGTGACGCTGTGGCGTGTTTCAGAAGGTGTCAGGACGACTCTGGCAAGGATTCGGACTGAGCTGTTTTCGCGGCAGTGGTACCGGCCTGAGGTCGTCACAACAGCCCATGAGATCGCCTGTCTGCTGGATGGCATTGAGCTTGTGCGGTTGTCCGAGGACCTGCCGGTGGGAGGACGGATCGGCCTTACCGTGTCCTCCGTCGAAGATGTCCGCCTGGACGACGTCAGCCTGTCAGCGAACGAGACGGTTTCACTGTCAAATGTTGGTCGTATTCGCTACCACACGTTCGTTGAGGAGGGGACGTTCTTTGCCGCTGGCAAACTGTTCGGCGGAACTGTTCCTGATGATGCGGTCGTGCTCAGACCTGAGGTCTCGCGGACACCGCAGCGGCTGATTCTGGGGCGCCCACACCATCTGAACACGGCGTTCTCGAGCACGTTCGATCTCAAGGGTGATTCCGGTGTGGTCGGTGTCATTGGGGGGTATCGGGCAGACAATCGCCCCTATTACCGTTTTGAGCTTGCGCGGACGCCGGAGCGGGACACGGTGCGGCTCCTGCGTTTGCGCCGAGGACGGGAACGAGTTGTCGACTCGCTTGATTGCCCGGTGTCTTCTCCCCGGGGGGCCTCCGTGCGCCTGGGGATTGATGCCACAAAGCCTGGCGTGTTGCGTTGTTACCGCGACGGAACGCTTGCATTGGTGAGTCATCTGGCCGACGGACAGCCGGTTGATCTGCCTGGCGGGGCAGGCATTCACCTCGGACCTGACACAGAGGCCGCCATACACACGTTCGTCTATGCGACCGTTCCCGCATCGTGCTTCGCCGAGCAGCGGCAAAAGAACGCTGTCTATGAGAAGGACAGCTTCATGCGGCATTGGTCTGCCCCAGAAGGCCAGTGGATTGCCGGGAACGCCCTATCGCTGCGCCTGCAGACCCAACTCCCCAAAGCGTTCCGCCTCCGGTTGCCGGTCCGGAACGGTGGGAAACTGCAGCTGGGGTGTCGGCCCGGAGGGTTCGACGGCCTGGCCAGCGTGGCATTTGAAGAGGGGACGCTGCACGTCCGTCTGCCGGGGGATGAACCGGGAGGCGTGTCGGTTCATGAAAGCACCTTTGCCGAGAAGATCGTCGAGGCGGAACAGGATATCAGAATGGAGGTCGGGTATGAGGCGCCCTGGTTTTGGGTGAGGCACGGTGACGTGTGCCACGTCCTCCGCAAGGTTGCCGTTCCCCTGGGAGGCGAAGCACGCGCGTTCGGTTACTCGGTTGAGGACCTCTCCATCACTAGCCCTGAGCCTTTGCCCCATCCTGTTGCGGCGAGGCGTGACGTCGCGGAGAGTGATTGGACTCGGATCGATCTGGCAACCGTCGATCACGTCCGTTTCCACACGCTGTACATGGAAGGTGAGTTCTACCGCGAAGCGACCATCTTTGACGACGGAACGCCAGGCGATGAGAAATGGCTCACCGTTCCTGCCATCGGCCATGAGCAACTCCTCATCTTCGGAGACGAGTCGGACCGGGATTCAGCCTTCGCTGCGGTTTTCCGGGCCGAAGCGAATGAGGTCGCTTTCGGTGTTGTGCTCGGCTATGCCGATCCGGGGCTGCCGTACTACCGCTGTGTGCTCACTCGAGATGGCACGGGGGATCGGCGGATTACGCTCCTGCGGTTCGAGGGGGCCGAGCCAGTCGTGCTTGGTGAGACGGTGTTGCCCTCACCGGTCCCGGGAACGGAGCTGGTACGGTTGGGCCTCGACGCCTCGCTGTCGGGATGGCTGCGCGTGCGTCTGAACGGAAAACTCGTGCTTCTCGCCCCGGTTCATACCCCTCCGCGAGGCGGCGGTGGTCTTTGGCTGGGCAAACATACCGCGTGCACCTTGCGGAAAATGGCGTACGCCTTCCGGCCTCCGGGATCTTCGCTCAGCAATCTGGCTGCCGAAGCGCCGCCGGCTCCCGAGAAGACTGCCGGATGGGCAGCCGAGACGGCGGACTTCTTCTGGCACAAAGGAGATTTTTTCAGTGACTTCTCAGTTGCCCTTCCCTGTGTTGAAGGGGTGTCGCTTCACTTGGGCGCGGACGCCACTGTTCTTGATGGCGATGCCACTCTCACGATCACGGACAGTCGCCTGGCTCTGGCTCTGCCGGGCAGAGCAAGCGCCAGTCCCACTGCAGAGTGTGCCCTTGCGCCGCCTGAAGAGGGGAAGACGATCGCGGATTCCCGTTTCACGGTTCACCGGGAGGACGATTGGCTGTGGGTGACTGTCAACGGAACCGTTGCCATGAAGGAACGAATGCCCCATGCCCTGTCAAGGCCTCGCGTCCGGCTTTCGGGGCTGACCTTGGCGCAGTTGGCCCTGAGTGACGTGCGGCGCACGAATGTCATTGATGACTTCTTCAACGAAGCCCCCCACCGTTGGCTGGTGAACGGGGGGAACTGGCAGATTATCAACCGCTTCCAGTGCACCCCGAGCTGGTCACACATGATCGGTGAGTCTGCTTCCGGGATGGCCGCTCTGTGGCACAAGTCCGTCTTCGAAGGTGATCTGACGTTGGAGTTCTACGCTGGAACACGGCACGGGTACTATGCCCGGCCCGGTGATCTGAACTGCACGGTCATGGCTTCGGAAGCTGCGCCTGATTCCGGGTACACGGTGACCTGTACGGAATGGGACTACAACCATTCACAGAGCTGGACATCCCTGATGCGCGAGGGAGTGACGATCGACCGCAGCGACAAGTATCTGGTACCCAGAACGCGCAAAGGCAGTGTTCGTAAGTTCCTCAATCCGCTTGTCAGCAAGGGGCGCCCTATCCACGGAGCCTGGTACTACATCAAGCTGCGGCGCATAGGTTCGAAGCTGCAGTACTACTTCGACAATGAGCTTGTTTTCGAGTATGACGACCCCGAAGTCCTCTCCTCCGGGATGGTCGGGATCTGGACGTTCATGCACTCGATGACGGTTGCCCAGGTGAAGATGACCTTCCAGGCTGTCCGGCCTCGGATCTTCCCCTTCGAAGTCCTTCCCGCAGCGGAGCTGAACGTCCCGGCACCCCCTCCGGCCGGGGAAGGGACCGCGCAGGCGGATGCCGTTCCCGGAGCAGCTGCCCCGCTGCTCCTTTTTGGCCACGGAGGGCCGCTTGATTCACTGTCGCAGTCTCTGTGGACCTGTGAGGACGAGGTGGGGTATTCCCGGCTTGAGCCCTTCCGAACCAATTCTGCCGGTTTCCGTGTTCGCACTCGACTGGCTTCGGGAGCGCTCTTCGCGTCCTCATCGCTTCCCGCTGTGCCCATCGACCGTCTGGCCGGCTGGCGCCTCTATCTCAAGCGTACCGCTCGAGCTCCACTGAACCTGCATTACAGCATCGGCGCTGTCGACGCCAACGGTGTGTACACCCCGTCCAGTCACTTCTACCATCGCGTCAGCGGCACTGATTTTTCCGATGGCGGCTACACGTTGACCGGGAAGACGGATGTAGAGCCTTGTGAGGACATCGCGGCGCTGCCTGGAGACTGGCGGCGGGTAACGTTCTGGCTGCCATCCAAATACCGCCCCGCCTTCGCTGGCGGGAGTGCGCTTCATGTACGGTTCGAGGGGATTGGGAACAAGCAACCGAACAGCATCATGTGCGGGGTTGGTGGGGCCTTTTCGGGGGATGGCTATGCCGTCCGCCAACTCTCGCCCATCCTGATTTCGACGCCCGAGTTGCGCTTTGCCCAGCCGCCGCCCGGGCCTGTCCGCTTTGTGGTGCGAAAGGACAAAGACCGCCCCGAGCTCTTTGCCACCGAGGATCTTCCCGCTTTGACCGAATGGCTGGCTGCGTTCTCCCGAGATGGCGTAAACACGGTTTGGCTACAGATTCGGGATGAGCAGGGCCGTGGACTGAGCCACGAACTGATCTGGCTGAAACTCCCCGAGCGCGTCGATGCGACGTTTGGCTGGCATCCAGACCATCCGGACACTGTCCTGCTCCGCAGCGGCTCCCATTATGTTGATCCGCGGTTCGCCAATGCGGCGTTTTCTCTTGGAGGACCCCCCCTTCCCCTTGAGAGCACCAATGACGAGAGGCGCCTGGCTCGTCTGCCCCGACAGTTGCCCTACGTGCGAGGGGAAGCCCCCGTTGTCTTCTCAGTGGACGCCGGAACCGGACCTGCCGAGGAACGCCTCGCGTGGGGAGACAATCCGGGGAACGGTCTTCCCGCGTTGATCGGGCTGGAAGGACTGACGCCGTTCTGTGAGACATTTGAGGCAGAGGGGGCGAGTTCCAGGCTTGTCATGACGGCCGATGGACGTATGACGCTCAAGTCGGACGATCCCGACCAGGGGCGGAGTATGCATGTCCGCAATCTGGCTCGGAACCAGCGCCTTGCCGCCTCACTGACCTCCTCCATTTCTGCCGCTGACTTCCCTCTCCTTCAGTTCCGTTACAAAGCTCCCGACATGACCCATCTTTCGGTCGCTTTCAGCAATGGTCACTATGTGCGCCTGGGGGACGACTATGCTCCTGCTGTTACAGCCCGGCTCTCCCACGACTTGACCATGGATGATACGTGGCGATCGTGGGTCGGGATTGTGAGTGACGCCTTCACGCAACAACCTTTCTCGATTTCTCGTTTCAAGCACTCATCCCTCAAGTTCGGATCGTGTGGCAGTCCGGACCAAACCGGGCGGTATTCTCAGTGGCAGTTCGACGATGTCGTGTTCGGTCCGGCGGTGTCTTCCGGAGCGCAACTCGCTTTCGAGCCTAAGTACTGGGATACAGACGGTGTGGAGTCCGTGCACGCCGCCATTTCCCGTGGCGAGGCCTGTTACGCCCAATTGGGTGAAGAGGCCAGAGCAGCGCTGTGCTGGAGTCGACATGACCCGGGCAGCACCATTACCCCGACGGTCGCGACGTTGCCCGACGGTGTTCACCACCTACTGATCAGGGCCACTGACACGACGGGCAAGATCTCGCCAGTGACCGACGTGCCCTTTCTGCTTGATACTGCGCCGCTGACTCTTTCACACGCGTTTGG
>Ga0008651_10000967_pt1 | contig 16901 bp, 20 predicted proteins | sample SaaInlV_200m_DNA_6_FD_59173 | JGI IMG/M metagenome (GOLD analysis project Ga0008651, IMG submission 59173) | Marine microbial communities from expanding oxygen minimum zones in the Saanich Inlet - SI037_S2LV_200m_DNA | ecosystem: Environmental > Aquatic > Marine > Intertidal zone ...
GTAGTCTGCCGAAGGCAGTACTTCTGCGACACAAAAACCCCTTTCGAAGACCCGCGAAGCAAACGAATGAGAATTATTCATTCCAAGAATTTACATTAATACTGAATTATTGTATAATACAAATATGACAACAGAACCTGAAAGGAATCCGAACGAACCAGAATTAATATTGTCCCCTGGTGACCTAGATAGAAGAATTATTAGCGCACTTAATTCAATAAACTTTAGTAATCCCACATACTATGAAATTGCTGAGTTACTAGAAAAAATGTCTAAATTAGAACGTAAGGCAGAAAAAAAATTGAGAGCTCTTGAGCACGATTCTGAATCATACGAAGATCTAAAAGGAGAAATTGAAAATGATATTTACGAAGCAAGGAAACGTATGCATAAGTTATTTTTACGTGATTATGAATATGACTCAAATAAACCAAGCCTTACAATAGTGCCAAGTGACGCTTATAAAAATAGAGAAGTAGAAGATTTACCATTTAGAAACTCAGATCTTAAATATCTCGCTCACCATATAGCAATGATGGCCAGATTTGAACAAGAGTTAGAATCTTATCTAACTGAATGGGATGAATTACCTGATAGAGAAAGGAATGTAATGATGAGGGACACAATGAAAAAGCTGGAAAGTTACAAAGAACTTGTAACTGAACGATTGCTTGGTAAATATGATGAGTAAAGTTATATTAAGGTTTTATAGTTGTAATACCTCGTACCCATCCGCTCCACGAAGCAGGATTCACTTCGTATTATCGCCGATACATTTTTTACATACTAGTAACCGAAAATACACCTGATACACTATCCAAGTGATTACATTCCAATCTCCAACTGATTTCCCAAAAGGGACAGTCTCGCAATTACTGACAGAAAGTTATGGCTCCTTGGTAAATAAAACTGAAACATGGACAAGACTAGTTAAGCAATTTAATGATGCAGATGAATTAGTGCACACAAGACCAGAAGTTGCACGTTGCACTTTTATCACTAAAAAAAATGGAAAACCAATCGGACTAGGATGTTTTGATCCAAGGGATCCTGAATACGGAATTATTGGTCACAACTGCATCATTCCTTCGGAGCAAGGAAATGGATACGGCCAACAGCAAATTAAAGAGATTTTCAATCGTTTACGAAAACATAAGATTAGAAAAGCACGTGTTTCCACAGGCGCAGGAAAGTTTGCTGCACCGGCACGTCAAATGTATGAAGCTTGTGGCTTTACAGAAACTAGAAGATTTAAAGATGATGGCTGGGAAGAAGATATGGTCGAGTACGAAGTTGAGTTGTAACAAGGTTCAAGTGCCCAGTCCATGAAATTTATAAAAGAATGAGATATAATCAATACGTGAATTTCACATCAACAACATACATCGTTGCTCAAGTATTTGCTTTACTCGCAATGGCTGCTTTTACATGGAGTCAGCAATGCAAAAAACGTAAGTCCCTACTAATATATATAATTTTGGGTAACTCATTGAATGCCGTTCATTTTTTCCTTCTAGGTGCTGTAACAGGAATGGTACTTGCAATTATTGGAGCTATTCGCTTTGGAGTATCTATATATTCCATAAATAAGTTATGGCTAATCTTTTTTCTTATAACAAACACAGTTGCAGCTTTCTATGTATTTGAAGGATACCTACTATCAGGAACATCATATTTGGCAGCTACACTTATTATAATTTCCAGCTTTCTAAAATCTGATCACTGGATGAGAGTAGCAATTATAATTGGTGCACTTGGATGGTTAATTTACGGAGTGTTAATTGGTTCAATAGTGGCAGTAGTTTCAAATGCAATCTTCCTCATTAGCAGCATTACAGGATGGTATAGACATGTATATATCGTAAAAAGAATTCCTGTTGAGTTATAGATTCCGTTAGCACAATCTCCTAGCATCTCATTCTATTATAAGCTCCCAAAACGAACCCCAAACCAAATTAACTTTTTCTAACACTAAAAAAACACATGAAGAGTTAACTCCATGTGTCTTTTTATAAGTATTAAAGTTATTACACTTTTGAAACTTGATCAGCTTTAGGGCCTTTTGGTCCGCTACCAACCTCGAACTGTACTTGGTCTTCTTCTTGTAGAGAGTCAAAAGAGACGTCTACTAGATCTGCTGAGTGGAAGAAAAGATCTTCGCCACCTTCGCGGGAGATAAAACCAAAACCGTTTAACAGTTTCTTAATTGTACCTGTTTCCATAAAATAGAATGAAAAAAAATAGAAAATGTAATCGTAATCTGGAAAAAGCATTTCTACCTCCTTCAAAACTAAGCTTACGCTGGAAAGTATATCATGCTTATATAATTTTATATAGCGATTCCTCTGTTTTATTTGACGTTAAAAGCGCCTAGAACCCCTCTTAACTGCAATAACAAACCTTTTTGAATGCATTTGCCTTTTAAAAATAGAAATATTTACTTGCTGGTTATATAATCAGATCATGAAATGGGGTTTAGCACTATCTGGTGGCGGATCTTGGGGAATTGCCAATGGAGGCATTATTGAAGTTTTAGATTCGAATAATATAAAACCTAATTACATATCAGGCAGCAGTATGGGGGCCATAATTGGTGCTCTGTATGCACTCGGGTATCCCCCATCTGTCTTCACTGATCTTGTAAATGATATTTCATTGTGGAATATTGCCAATTTTAAAAGAAAAACACTTAAAGGGGGGTTACATGCTGGGATTCTGTCTCAGAATATTTCAAAATTATTAAATCCATTAATTGGAGATGCGCTAATAGAAGATTGTAAAATCCCTTTTGTTTGTGTTGCTGGCAAAGTTAGTAATCCAATTAAGTGGCAAAATATATTACTTGGATCATTCACAGATGAAATATCAGAAACTGTTGAATTACACGTATTCTCAAAACAAACTCGTATTGTGGATGCGATAATGGCAAGTAGCGCTATACCAGTATTATTTTCACCTGTAGAAATTGATGGCGACTCTTTTATAGATCTTTGTTCATTTGGCGCAATCCCCACCAGGACGCTACGTGATACATATCACCCAGATATTATTGTTGCTACAAAAACAACTCCTACATATAAATATATTAAAAAATTAGCTCCATTTGGATTAAGGAAATTTTTAGAAGCAGGACAAAAAAGTTTATCTGAAAGTGTAGATGTTTCTGATTTAATTATAGAACCAAAGCTATCTGGAAATGTTGCATGCTTTAATCTAGCTAATAAATTTTATAATGCTGGTAAAAAAGCAGGAGAAAGAAACATAGATACAATCATTAATCTTATTTCAAATTAATTTAATAAAATGGATTTAATTAACACAATCATCATAGCAATTGCACTCGCGATGGATTCATTTACTGTTGCGATTAGCGGAGGGGCTAGTTTAAAGAAATATAGCTTTAAAAGCTCTGCATTAGTTGCAGCATATTTTGGATTTTTTCAATTTATTATGTTTCTATCAGGATATATTGGAGGAGATAGATTAAGAATATATATTGACTCATATGATCATTGGATAGCCTTATTATTATTAATATTTATAGGAAATAAAATGATTATTGGATACTTTGATGAATCAGAAGAAATAGTGTTTTCTTTAAAACATAAGATTCTATTAATACTTGCGTTGGCAACCAGTATAGATGCTCTTGGAATAGGATTAAGTTATTCACTACTAAACAAGCCATTACTTTTACCATCAATCTTAATAGGAATTGCTGCTTTTATATTTTCTATAATAGGTATGAGTCTAGGAAAATTTATTAAGAGAATACTTAAAAATAGATCTGAATTATTTGGTGGAATTATATTAATTTTGATCGGTTACAATATTGCTATTCAACATAATGCATTTGGATTTTTATAGATCTAAATTTAATTTACAATAACCCTTTTAGCTTATTTCTAGCAGGCTCTAAATCTGGATTGTAACGAAGTGCATTATTAAATGCCGCAATTGCCTCATTCTTTCTGTTTAGTTTTTGGTAAGCAGAACCCATATTGTAATACGCATTTGCATAGAATGGATTTATATTTATTGCTAATTGATACTGGTCTATTGCGTCTTCGTATCTATTAAATTGAGCATACAGCCCACCTAGGTTTAGGTATGTCTTTGCCTTATTATCAGCATCGACTTCTATAGCTTGTTTATAAGCAAATTCAGCTCTTTCAAACTCCCCTGCCTGTGCGAACAATATTCCCATTCCAAAGAATGCATCATATTCTGATGGATTAACTTCTAATGCCTTTTGATACAAAGTAAGAGACTTATTTAAATCATTTTTACGACGATACAATGTAGCCAAATTACTGTAGGTGCTAGCAAGTGGTCTTATTTCAATTGCCTCTGAGTAATGATGTTCTGCTTTATCTAAAGCTCCATTTCGATAATAAACAGTGCCTAAATTATTATGTGCTGCCTGAGCAGATGGATACAAAGACAATGCATGCGTAAATAAAGACTCACTCCCAGCCCATACTTTTGATTGTTGAAAAGAGAGATAAGCAAACAGTGCGATTATCACAGAGAGCAATCCAATAACTACCTGTTTATATTTATTAACCAAAACAGAACAAAGGATTGCGAACAAAATGATTAAACCAATAGAAGGAATATATGCATAACGGTCTGATGCAAAATATATATCTGCTGCTCCAAAACCTTTTCTGTAATTTATAAATGTAGGAGCAAGAGTGATTAAGAAAAAGAGCAAAGCAAACAGTGGTAGTCTTGTCTTTTTTATTAGCAAAACCGAAAGAGCAAAAAGTAATACAACGACCACAGCAGAAACTAAAATATCTGGAGTCGAAATAGAAATTGCTAAATCATATGGATAAATAACAGCTAACCGAGTTGGCAGTATTAATTTACCTAAATAGAATGCTGAGCTTTTTATAGCCATTAAAACACCTTCTAGGGGGCTGCTGGTTCCTATTTGCCCTGGCTTACCAACAATTGCGATTATTCCAAAGATAAAACTAAGAGCTACAAATGGAATTAAATCTTTAATACGGGATAACTTAATTCTTCCCTCTTTGTACCAATCTGTAATTAACAAAATCACAGGCAATGTAACAACTACAACTTTAGAAAACAGTGCGAATAAGAAAAACAAAATACTAAAAATATATGTCCTTCTGTTCTCTGATTCTCTGTATCTTAAAAATACATAATACGAGAGGAGGAAAAACATAGTAGATAGAACATCCTTTCGTGCGCTAATCCATGATACCGCCTCTGTATGCAATGGATGCACCGCAAATAGCAGCCCCGCTGCTATTGCCGCTACCTTGTTCTTTCCAGATAGATAGTATGAGATCCCAATAACTAGTAATGCATTAATAGAATGCAGTAGTGCATTTGTTAAATGGTATACAAAAGGATCAACCCCAGAAATTGCATAATTGATCTGATAACTAAAAAACGTAAAAGGTATATAAAGCTCTGGATCATACATTGTAAAAATCTTCCAGATAGTCCAAGGGGATATAGCCCAAACAACAGGATTATCAAATACCAATAGGTCATCATCCCAAAAGACAAATTCCCCAAAGAGTGATGGCCAAAATGTAATTAATACCAATAGGAATAATGCTCCAAATATTAACAAATTCCTTTTATGTAGCAATAGGTGTTTAAAATTCACATGGATAGAATACTAGATAGGGTAAGCATATTCCATCAATCAATTCGTAAAACATATGTTATACACTATAATTGAATGTGAATTTATGAAAAATATTCATAGACTAATGTTGGCTAGCTTCTTGTTTGGATTAAGCTTCTCCCTTCCAATCGAAACATTATTTTTTATTGAGAAAGGAATATCTCTATATGAATTGATGATACTTGAATCGATCCTTCTCATTTCAGTAATCATATTCGAAATTCCCACTGGAATAATAGGTGATAAGATCGGACGTAAATGGAGTCTTGTTTTTAGTTTTGTTATAAATATTTTTGCATGGATCCCTTGGTTGCTAGCTGATAGCTTTTTCTTATTTGCAATAACATTCTTCATGTTTGGAATTGCTTGTGCGTTTTATTCTGGATCTGACCAAGCTCTAATTTACGATGATTTAAAAGCTGTAGGGAAAGAAGGCAAAATGAAAAAGGTATACGGAATGTATGATTCTATGAAAGTATTCTCAGCTGGGATTGCTGCTTTAATTGGCGGATATATTGCACATCAACACCTACTTGAAGAATTCTATAATCTCTTCTTTTTGTGTATAGTTGCTCAAATAATTGGATTGATTGTTCTATTAACAGTAAAAGAACCAAGCCGTTCTATTAAAGGGATGCAAAAAAAACATGCACCAGAGAAAGCATTAGTACTATTTAAAGATGGAATACGCCTGATACTTAGTAATAAGAAATTGCGAAAAATACTTTTGCTTTCAGCTTTTACAATGCCTTTTTCTTACGTACTAATACGTTTCTATCAACCATATTTTAAACTAGCAGATGTTCCCAATATTTGGTTCGGACAAGCCTTATTTTTATCTTGTATTCTATCCGCATTCGCAAAAATATTTGCTTATAAAATTGAATCTATCTTTGGAGTAGATAAAGGAACACTAATTATAACAATAGTGCCATCAATATTGTGGGGGCTAATGGCTGTTGTATTCCATCCTGCACTAGCAATTATGATATTTATTTTAAACGATGGAGCAGGGTGTATAAGAGACCCAATATTCGCGGATTATCAAAACAGACACATAGAAAGCAAAAACAGAGCCACAGTTCTATCAACAATATCTCTCATAATATCCTTGTATCACCTAATTATGCGTCCAATCATTGGGTATTTTGCAGATATAGATATTCGATACAGTTTTATCATAATGGCTGTGCTTATCCTTTTCGGAGCAATAATATTTAGGATTAAAGAAGAAGATGTAAAACCTAATACATTATAAATTGTGATATTTCTTTTGTATAAGCGTTAAGAAAGGAATCTTGAAAACCTCTAACTATAGACACAAAGCCCGATTTTTGTTATAATTAAGAGAAAATAAATGAATAACAAAAAAATCACTCGCAGGATGCTGCGTCTTCTATCAATGAAGATAAGTATAACAACTGTAGTTGTTGCTGTATCTACAACTGTTGCCTTGTTCGGAGGGCACATTGTAATTGTTAGTGCTCAGTTAGAGGACCGCACTACACTATTTACTGTTGCGGGCTTACTGATAGTACTTTCTTGGGGTGCTGCATGGATCATTCCTAAATTACTATCTGAATCATTAGAAGAACACAGTGGAATACTGCGTGCATTGCTAATTGGTAATGATGATAGAAATGGAGAAGATAATGAAGATTACGATAGCCAAACATTCCGTCATCTTGCAGAGAATGTAAATGAGGTATTTTGGGTTGCAGATCAAACTGGAAAGAAAATGCAATATGCCAGCCCCGCATTTGAAAAGATTTGGGGTAAATCGTTAGAAGTATTAGAAGAGCAAGATAAAAATTGGATTGATACTATCCATATAAACGATCAAGAAAACGTATCTGCTGTAGTAGCTAAAAGTACTAATGATTCATTTGATATTGAGTTTCGAATTATTAGAGCAGACGGAGTAGTTAGATGGATTAGGAACCGTGGTTTTCCTGTTAGGAACGATAAGGGAAAACTAACCAGTATGGTTGGAATTGCAGAGGACATTACAGAGAGCAAAGTTGTAGAGCTTGCTAAAACTGAATTCGTATCTTTGGCTTCTCATCAGCTTAGAACTCCCCTATCTACCTTAAAATGGGCTATTGAGGTACTTAGCGAGAGCACTACTAACTTCTCGGATACTCAGAAAAGGCTACTAGATAATGCGCAAGCAGCAATGGTACGTATGGGTGAAACAATTAACGCCATGCTTACTGCATCACGCATTCAATCACAACAAATTAGCATGCAAGCAAAGAATGTAGATGTTAAGAAAATGCTTAATAAGATTTTACAAACATACAAAATACAATCAGATAAAAAGAGTCATACTGTAAAAATCGAATGCCCCGATGAATGTTTTGTATATACAGATGAGAACATGCTTACAGAGATTATTAGTAATCTACTAAGTAATGCTATTCATTACACACAAGACAAAGGAGCAATTACTCTAAGCGCAAAAGAAAACAAAGAAACTGACACTGTTACAATTGGCGTTTCGGACAATGGAATTGGTATTCCAAAAGAAGATCAGTCCATGCTGTTTAGTAAGCTATTTAGAGGAAAGAATGCAATGCTTATGGATACAAATGGCACAGGGCTTGGTTTATATGTAAGTAAATCACTTACAGATGTAATAGGTGGAAAGATTTCATTTAAATCAGAGGAAAACAAAGGAACATCCTTTGATATTGAATTACCAATTAGTGAAAGATAAAACATGGAACCTGAAACAAATAACAACGGCTCCAATAATGCAAAGGTAATGATTGCAGAAGATGATGTATCTCTAATGGAGATAATGAGCATGCAGCTAAAGAAAAAGGGATACAACGTAATTAGTGCAACCAATGGCAAAAAGGCAGTCGAAATGGTTAGAGAGGTAAATCCAGACATATTACTACTAGACCTGCTAATGCCAGAAATGGATGGTTTTGAAGTGCTTCAGTACATGCAAGAGAATGATATTCATGTTCCAACTATGGTTTTAACAAACCTAGGGCAAGAACAAAACTGCGACAAAAGCAAAGAACTAGGAGCAATTGATTGTTGCGTTAAAAGTGACACTCCACTTAATCTACTTGCTACAAAGATTGAAGGTATTTTGAAAAGCGTAGGTAAGTAAGTCTATTTCGATACTCTCTTCCTTTTTCTAGTAAGTGTGTTTTTTACTAACCGCTTTCCTTCTTTAGATTTAGGAGCAGAGGAATCATCGTCTTGAAAGAATAGGCCTTCTGTACTGTCATCAGGTGGCTTAATTACTCCAACTGGGTTGCCCCTATAGAGTAATACATACGTTTTCCCTTCCTGTAATCCAGCACGGACCTCTGGGAAACTATATCTGAGTTGTTTCGTAGTTATAAATTTAGTAGTTGGCATATAAAAAATATACTACTCGCGAAGTTATAAGTAAAGTTACACCTTGAGTTATAACTTCAGATCTCTAAATAATCATAAAGCCTCTAATACTTGCCATATAAGAAATTTTCGATAACCTGTCTCTCCTGTGACAAAAAATAAGCCATGTACAGTTGCATTACTTAGACCGCCAGAGACGAGCCTGATATTGTCTGAAACACAAAATTTTGAAGATGATGAACCAGAATACAGCGGTTGGATAGAAGATTGGATAGACGACTATCGAGAAGATATCCAAGAAGTTGCAGAAAATGAAAAAACAAATGTATCCGTAAGTGAACATCAACTTTTTAATGAAATCCCAGGAAAAGCGCGAAGAAAATTTATAATGGAGAATGACATTATTACTACAATTGATCCATCTGATATGACATGGGGGCTGGTTTCAGGACATATAAGGAACAATCCCATTGGGCGTGCAATACTTGCATTTTCTTCAAGAGAAGAATTTGAAGATTCACTTCAATTTATCGGCGCGATGAGAACTAAATGTTTTACAGAAACTCTGTCTAAAACAAGGGATGGAATGCGAGCAGTGCTGATGAATGGAGTAATACCAAGATGTTTTGCCTTTTGGTATAAAGATAATGAACAAATGCAAAATGCAGTAGGACAAGCTCTTGTATTCCCAAATGGACCGATAATTACATCTACAAACATACTATAAACTCATTAATATGGAAGAAAGATCAGACGAACAACCATTGGAGAAAAAATCTAATAACAATTCATCTATTATTGACTATGAAATTAAAAAACATTTTTCTGCAATGCTTGGTGTTATATCTAGAAATATAAAAATAAAGTTTTCAGAAAGAAATGGATGTGATCTATATACATTAAGACCATCGAGTGATGATATTAATGCTATCTTAAAACTTCACTTATGGATGTGTACAAGAAACAAAATTAAAGCGTTAATAATGCTATCAGATTCATTTAAAACATCTAAAATTAATTTAAATCAGCATGAACAATATAATAGAAATATGGTTAGATTTGAATCTGAAGAAGAGCTATCAGAAGTTCTAACAAACCAAACCTTATTATTATCTTCAATAATTATAGGAAACGCCTGTAGAAAAAAGTTAGATATGCAGGAGCTTCCAATATAATAGATGAGCTCACTACACCTGATTAACTAGATGAACAGTACGAGTTGGGAAAGCCATCTCTATTCCCTCTTTCTCGAACACTTCTACTATAGCTAGATTCATCTTCTGCTGAGAGTTCATATAGTCTGTGTAATCTGCACTCTTAATGAAATAAACAACTTCGAAGTTAAGACTAGAATCTGCAAATTCCTTAAAATGCACACGATCCATTTGAATCAATGCATCCTCTTTTGCAATTTTTTTAATCATTGCAGGTATCTTCTTTAATTTTTTGTGAGGAGTGTCGTAAGTAACACCAAATCCAAATACTATTCTTCGTTTTTTGAGCTTTTTAAAGTTTTGGATTTTGCTGTTTGTTAATTCTGAATTAGAGATAATTACCTCTTCGCCTTGCAGTGCTTCCATACGTGTAGTTTTTAGACCAATGCTTTTTACTGTTCCAGAGAACTCTCCGTAAACTACGAAATCCCCTTCCTCGAACGGTTTGTCTAAAATGATAGAGAATGAACTGAACATATCTTGGAACAATGGCTGCAAAGCTAGTGATACAGCCAACCCTCCAATACCCATACTAGCGATTAAGGATGTAACATTTACACCCATATTAGATAGGATTAACAGTAAACCAACTGACCAAAGAACTATTCTAACAATCAAACCTACTGCAACTGTTAGATTTTTTGCTCCTGTATCAGATTTTTTAAATTTAATAGAAATCAAAGCCTTAACAACAACCTCTACTATCTTTATTACCTCAAAAACAATTGCGAATAAGAAGATTGCCCTAATACCTAAACTAATAACATTTGATAGAGCCAAATGTTGTACAGAAAAGAAGAGCGAAACAGAAAAATAAAAGAAAGAACTAATATTTTTTAAAGACAAAGTTACTACATCGTCTATTTTCCACTTGGTCTTTTTAGCTATGGTATGGAGCCTACTAATTAATATCTTTTTTCCTCCATGCAATAAAACAGAAAAGAATAAAAACAAAAAAAGTGCAATAATCCACTGTAAAACCGTATTTTGCAGAACAGTTGTACTTAAAAATGAAAGATCCGAAATGCCAATCTTCTGCAAAGAAGAGTCGATTAGATCTGCTGCTTGGGTAGTTGCTTCCTGTTCCATAAAAGATAGTAGGGTAATAATTTATAAACAGTGTAGTACTAGCTTGCACTAAGACGCAAAAAACAAGACCATAGGCATATGAGAGAAGTGACATTAACAGACAAAGAAGGCAATAAAATAGGGCAGGCAGAAATCCTAGAAGCTCACACTGGTGAAGGCATGTTGCATCGCGCATTCTCTATATATGTATTTAGAAATAATAGATCAGAGGTACTCATTCAAAAAAGGGCTAATACAAAATTATTATTTGCAGGCATTTGGGCAAATACATGTTGCAGTCATCCCTTTATAGATGAAGATGTACTAAACGCAGGAGAAAGAAGACTTAATGAGGAATGTGGATTTACTGCCCATCTAAAAGTAGAAGGAACTCTTGTTTACAAGGCAGAGGACCCAAATGGGAATGGAGTAGAATATGAACATGTAACACTGCTTACTGCTGATCTGAATGGAGATGTTGGATTAGATCCAAACCCAGAAGAGATTGAGGCAATGGAATGGAGAGATGTAAGTAACCTAAAAGAAGACATGAAAAATAATCAACATGCTTATGCTCCATGGTTTCATTTGGGGCTGAATATAATCTGCAAATAATATTAAATTGTTATACTTTAATTCGTATGAAGACACCTGATTCCAAATTACATATTGCAATAATCCCAGACGGCAACCGTCGTTGGGCAAAAAAGAGGACACTATCCCCTTGGAAAGGACACGAGAAAGCAATTCAGAACTTTAAAGAATCATTAGAATGGTGCTATGCACAGCCAGAAATTGGAGTTTTAACAATTTGGTGTTTCTCTACCGAGAACTGGAAGAGGAGTGAGAAAGAAATCGATAAACTAATGAAAATATTAGAAGAATATCTAATAAATCAAAGAGGAGAATTTATAGAAAAGGGTATACGCATATTGCACTCAGGCAGAAAAGATAGACTCCCCGCTTCTTTAATAAAAGAGATCTCTAAATTGGAAGAAGAAACAAAAGACAACAAAGAATGCACTCTTAATCTAGCCATAGATTATGGAGGAAAAGATGAAATACTTAGAGCAATTAAAAAAAGTGAATCAGATGGAATAGAATCAGAAGATCAATTAAAGAAATATTTAGATCAACCAGATCTACAAGATCTAGATCTAATAATTCGAACGTCGGGAGAGAACCGAACAAGTAACTTTTTTCTTTGGCAAAGTGCATATGCAGAATGGATGTTTTTACCAATTTTGTTTCCTGACTTTGGAGTTAAAGAATTAGAAGAGTGTGTAAATACTTTTAAAAAACGATCTAGAAGATTTGGAAGTTAATATAATGAAAACCATTTCATCCGCACCGGCAAAAATAATTCTCTCTGGAGAATACGCTGTTGTATTTGGATACCCTGGGATCGCAATTCCTGCAAATTGTGGGATCACAGCCGAATATGAGCTAGATTTAGGAAGACCAGATCTGATAATAGAATGGCCAAATTCGAATGCTGGTTGGATAGAATACACAAATGAGATTGTTAATAAGTGTAAGGAATACGAAGACCAGATTTTTGGAACTCTAAAAATAAATTCCACAGCTCCACTTGGTAAAGGAATGGGATCTTCAACAGCTTTGGTAATTGCAATATGCAGAGCACTACTTGGCGAAAGCTGTGAGCTGAAAGCAAAAGAAATAGAAGATGCATTAAATATTGGTAACAGTGGTATAGATTTTGCAGTTATCTGGAACAATTCAGCGATAGAGTTTAGAAAAGGAGAAGAGCCAAAAAAGGTAAAATTAAAAGAAGGAATCTTAAAAAATATGTATTTGATAGATACAGGTAAGCCAGAGCAAGCGACCCCAGAGCTAGTAGAATGGACTACCTCTAGAAAAGATTCTTTAGAAGAGTCTTTTAAAGTAATAGGGAGGTGCACCGAACGTGTAATAGGAGGAGAAGATTTAGAAGAAATTATTAAGGACCACAACAAAGCTCAAATAAAACTTGGAGTTGTTCCAAAAAACGTACAAGAACTAATCGAAAGTATCGAAACATCAGGAGGTTACGCAAAAGTAATTGGAGCAGGAGGAAAAACTGGTGGAGCAGGAATGGTTTTAGTAATCATTGATAATTTTGAAGCGCTTAGCTCAATTATAAGTAATACTTCTTTTACATTATTTTCTTAAATTTGTATGAAAACCGCTATTTCTGCACCAAACAGCGCATGGATTAAGTATTGGGGCAATAGAAACAATGGCCTTAGGCTGCCTGTTGCAGACTCATTTTCTATGACTTTAGACAGCCCAACTGTAGAGATTGATATAGATCATTCAGAAACACTAACCGTGAAATCTATTAATTCAGATGGATCTGAGAGAATACTAAAAGAGTCTGAAGTTGGAAGGTTTCAAATAACATTGGATCTAGCGAAGAAATATTTAGAGACACTAGATGTTCCGGAAGCAATCCCCGCTTCTGTTGCACTTGAAATTAGATCTCATATTCCTGCTGCTGTAGGCCTTGCATCTTCTGCTGCAGTATTTAGTTGTTTTGCTCGTGCAATCCAAGGGTTAATTGAGGAGACAATCAATCTAACAGACGAACAGACAAGTGTTATAGCTAGGCTAGGGTCTGGCTCTGCTGCTCGTAGTGCTTCTGGAGGATTTATTGCGCTTAGAGCAGGTGAAGGAGACGAAATAGGCAGTTCTTATGGTGAACAAATGGCAGATGAGAACCATTGGGTGTTGCATGATTTTATTCTTGTTCCATCTATGGAAGAGAAAAAAGTTGGTTCAACAAAGGGGCACGCAAGCGCGCAGTCCAGTCCTCATTTTTCGCAAAGAGTGGAAGATATAATGGAAAGGAGACAAAAAGAATGTATAGACGCCGTACTTGGTAAAGACTTTGAGAAATTACAGCGAGTAGCAGAGGAAGATTGCGATGACATGCACAGAGTGATGCTAACAAGTAATCCACCACTTGATTACCTAACAGATGTTACGCACAGAATAGTAAGAGATATAAAAGCATTTAGAGATAGTGAGCATTTAGAAGTTTTTTACACAATGGATGCAGGCCCTACAGTGCAGTTATTATGCACAGAAGAGTCTAAAGAGAAGGTTGCAGAGTTTGCTAACAATCAGGAGGATTGCACTATATTTACAGCCAAAACTGGCCCTGGAGCTAGACTAATTTAACAATGGATTTACGAAATTTACCCGAAGGCCTGTCTGCAAAAGCACGTTGCGATAAGCGACGCGAAATGATCGAAGGCGAACTCGAATGTGAACTGAATCTACTTAAAATTAATGAAGATACACTCGGACTTGCAGACGAAAGAAACTGCGAAAACATGTTTGGGCAAGTTCCAATTCCTGTAGGTCTAGCTGGCCCTTTAAAATTAACTTTAAATTCAACAGAAAACACAGTCGTTCACCTTCCGCTAGCAACTACAGAAGGTGCACTAGTTGCGAGCGTGAATAGAGGATGCAAAGCACTTACCATGAGTGATAGTGTACGAACGTACTATGAAAGAATTGGAATCTCTCGTTCAATTGGATTGAATATAAAAAATTCATCAAAAGATATTTATGAATTTATTTGTGATAATGAAGAAGAATTAAAAAAGATTGCGCAGTCCACAAGCTCTCATTTAAAAGTTCTTTCTTTTGATATAGATAAATCTGGAGACTATTTGTTCCTCACCTTGTACGCAGATACAGATGAAGCAATGGGAATGAATATGATTACAATCGCCGCACAAAAAGTTGGAGATTGGATATCTGAATCTACTGGATCTGAGCTAGTAACAATTGCTGCCAATGTAGATAGCGATAAGAAGCCAAGCAAAAGAACACACGATAAAGGGCGTGGAATAAGCGCTACAGCTACAGCAGAAATCCCCTCTTCTGTTATTGAGCAGGTCTTTAAAACAACTCCAGAAAAACTACTAAAAGTCGCAGATGCTAAATTAAATCATGGATCAAAAATTGCTGGAGCAATCGGATCGAATCTACATGTCGCCAATGTTATTGCAGCTCTGTATTTAGCAACAGGGCAAGATGCTGCACATGTTGTAGAGGGGTCACTAGCAGATACTACTGTAGAGAAGAGTGAAGATGGGATAATTATACAAACAAAACTGCCTGCAATACTTGTTGGAACTATTGGTGGAGGCACTAGCCTGCCAGCACAAAAACAATGCTTAGATTTGTTACTTAATAATGAATACGGGGTAAAACAGTTCGCACAAATTATTGCTGCTGCTGTACTAGCAGGGGAAATTTCTCTACTTGCTGCGCAAGCAACAAACACATTAGCATCAGCCCATAAATCACTTGGTCGAGAGGCTGGAAAGTAAAGGTTAATTTGCTTAAATTAGACTCTAATTACTGTACAATCTGCTGGATGAATAGATCTGCAATCGTTGGTTTTGGTATGTATATTCCAAATCAGCGTATACGAACAGCGGATATAGCCGCACACTGGCAACAGGATTCCAAAGCAATAAGTGCAGGGATAGGTGTTAATGAAAAATCTGTACCCTCTTCCTCGGAAGATGCTTTTACTATGGCGTTTGAGGCAGGAAAGCAGGCAATAGAGACGGCAGATATAGCAAGTACACAAATATCTGCTTGTTATATAGGCTCAGAGAGCCATCCTTATGCAGTTAAACCAACAAGTGGAATGGTTGCCGCTGCATTAGAGCTAGATCCATTCTGCTTTTGTGCAGATTTGGAATTTGCCTGCAAAGCAGGAACAGCAGGTATGCAAATTGTTGATTCAATGGTCAAGAGCAAACAAGTTCGATATGGATTAGCAATTGGTAGTGATACAGCACAATCAGCACCAGGAGATGCTTTGGAATACACTGCTGCTGCTGGAGCGGCGGCATTTGTAATTGGTAGCGAGAAAGATGAAAAAGCAATATGCAGAATGGACTACACATTATCTTTTACAACAGACACACCAGATTTTTGGAGACCAGCAGAGAAAAAATACCCAAGTCACGCAGGAAGGTTCACAGGCGAACCTTCTTATTTTCGTCATGTCCGTGAAGCTATAAAAGGAATAATCCAAACAGCAGATTGTTCTGTAGAAGACATTAATCATGTTGTTTTACACATGCCAAATGCAAAGTTCCCTAAAAAAATTGCGAAGGAGTTTGGATTTACAAAGGAACAGATGGAGCATGGCTTTATAGTGCCAAATATAGGCAATACGTATAGTGCTTGTTCACCTTTAGGACTTGCTCATGTATTGCAAAAAGCAAAGAAACAAGAAACAATTCTTTTAATATCTTATGGATCTGGTGCTGGATCCGATGCATTCCTATTTACTATGTTAAAAGATGGTTCAGCTCTGCCACAGGATGAAAGAGAGAAACAATATTTAACTTATGGTGAGTACATGCACTGTCAAACTCAATAAATTATTTATAATGGAAAAAGCAATCTACATAGCAGGCACAGGAATGACCCCATTCGGAGAATGGTGGGACAAAAGTATAAGAGAGTTGATGGATGAAGCTGTAGAAAAGGCACTAGAAAGCGCCGAATGCAATGCACTTGATATAGATACAATCATTGTTGCGAACATGCTT
>Ga0008651_10000974_pt1 | contig 16847 bp, 7 predicted proteins | sample SaaInlV_200m_DNA_6_FD_59173 | JGI IMG/M metagenome (GOLD analysis project Ga0008651, IMG submission 59173) | Marine microbial communities from expanding oxygen minimum zones in the Saanich Inlet - SI037_S2LV_200m_DNA | ecosystem: Environmental > Aquatic > Marine > Intertidal zone ...
AAGAACATGGTGTAGGGGGCGTCGCCCGCCGCACCGTACTTGTTACTGCAGCCCGAGCCGTGGACGAATGCCTGACCGACCGAATTGGTCGCGTTACACTGGTCGTCGTCGTGCTCGTAGATAGCTCTGAGGATCTTCTGCACATGGGGGCAATGGACGGTTGCCTGCCAGACCTCGTCCATCCAGGGAGCGGCCTGCGGGGCAATCGCCTCGCCCCAGCGACCACGCCAGGAGTACAATTGCCCGCCTTTGCCAATGCCGATCTCCCAGGTCTTCCTCCCATTCCGGTCAGATCGCTGCAACAGGGCGTTGAAGACGTCCTTCTCGGAGACGTATTTGTACCAGTCCTTCTCGTAGAGCGTCCAGAAGGACGGATCGCGGTCTTCCGGCAACGTGCCGTCGACCATCGTGACCCTCTCTTCAACAGGCGGCTCGGGAGGACTCACCTCGCCTGCGAAACCCCCTTCGAAAAAGCTGCTGTCCATCGCTGTCCTCGTCTCTTCAGCAGTACCACGCCGGCATATCGACAGACAGGCCACTGATACCAGAGCCGCTATCGCCGCAACGCTCTGCAGTTGCGTCTTTCCGTCCTTCTTGAGCATTCTGTTCACTTATCGGTGGCCCCCTGCCAGTTGTTGCTTTGGAAGGGAGCGGCGGGGAGCCCGGCCGCGTTGACCAGATTCGGGTTGGCGAGTTGATGCCAGCCGAACTGGACCGTGACCGGGGTCACGCCGTTGGCCCGGACCACTACGGTTTCACCGTCAATCTCGGCTGTGGCGTCGACGACGTTGCCATCGGCCCCGGCGACCCTGAATTCGCTCAGCGGCTGGCCGTCGCGTGATGTCAGTCCGGTTGCGTGCGCAAACACGATCCGTGCTTCGTCCCCTTCAATCCTCATGGCTTTGAAGATGGGGCCGGAATAGGTTCGCCCTCTGCCGTAGGTCTTCGCCAGCGCCCACAGCGCCAGGCGGCTGCCGACGTCGTGTTTGTTGCGCGGATGGATGTCGTTGATGTTGTCGACCAAGTCTGTGATAACGGCCATGCCGGTGTGCGGCAGGTTCAGCGTCCTGGCCTGTGCTTCCCAGAGCGCGGGGAGCTGGCCGGGCTCGTACTGCTTTCCCGACCAGGGCGCAATCTGCACAAAATAGAATGGCATGTCCGCGCCCCAGAACCGGCGCCAGCCAGTGATGAGGTCTTTCTTCTTGTCGAAGTACGCGAGTCCGTTCTTCCGGATCACGTTGGTCTCGCCCTGGTACCAGATGCAGCCGGTGATGGGGAGCTTCTGCAGTGGTGCAATCATGGCGTTGTACATGCCGCCCGAGCTGGTCTCTGTGACTGTCCACGGCTCAATGGGCGAGCCGCCCCACGAGCTGTTGACGAGGCCGATCGGGATGGATAGGTCGGTGTGCAGGCGTTTCCCAAAGTGGTAGAGCGCCGCTGAGAAGCTGCCTACAGTGCCCGGTGTACAGCTGTTCCAGAATGCGTTGATGTTGTCTGCGGGCTGTTTGGCCTGGACCTTGGGCACGTGATAGAGCCGGATCTGAGGATGGTTCGCGGCCGCGATGAACTCTTTCCCGTTCTGGGTCCGGGTCAGGCTCCAGGCCATGTTGGACTGGCCGGAACCGACCCAAACGTCGCCGATCAGGATGTCGGTTGTCTGGCGGTTTTCGTCCCCGCTGCTGACGGTGAGGGTTGTGGGGATAGCATTCGCTTCGCGCGGTTTCAGCGCCACATTCCACGTGCCCGCCGCCGAGGCGGTCGTTGATGCGGCCTCCCCTCCGAGCTTGAGGTCGACGGTCTTGCCGGCCTCGGCCCACCCCCAGACGGTGATCGGCTTGTTGCGCTGCAGGACCATGTGGTTCGTGAAGACCGTGGGCAGTCGGAGCTTGAACAGCGGCACGTTCAGCGCCTTCAGCATCAGTTCGGCGACCTTCGCGTTCCCAGCCGGGCTCAAGTGCACGGAATCGCCGGTGAGCACACCCCTGTCTCTGTTGGCCGTGTTGTGGACTTTCAGGTAGTCCATGAACTCTTTGCGCAGGTCGAGCAGCTGCGAGCCCGTGTCCTTGGCCACGGCGCGGCTGACATCGGCATACTCGTCGAGCATGTCGTCGAACGTGTTGCTGCCGTCGGTCTTCTCGCCGATCACCGTTGGCGTACAGAGGATAACGCGTGCCCTGGCCACCTTAATTTTGGCGATCATGTCGCGCAGGCCGGCGTCGAAATCTCCTTTCTTCGTGCCTTTGTTCCGGTTCCAGTGCCAGACGTCGTTGATGCCGATATAGATGAAGACGATGGTTGGTCTCTTCTTGAGTACATCACGGTCCAAGCGCTTCTGGCAATCCGGGACCCTATGGCCGCTGATCCCGGCCCCGATGATTGCCGTGCCGTAGTCCGGGTAAGCACCCAGGATCGCACTCTCGATCTGACGGATGTAGCCGTTGCCTCTGGCACCCGCCTGCGTGATTGAATCACCCAGGAACACGATGCGGTCGCCCTTCTTCAGATCTTCTGCGCCCAGCAGCGGCGAAAAGAGCAGGGCGGCAACAGCGAGGAGACGCGGGAGATTTCTCATTTTTTCGGGGGGCTTTCTTGCGTTGTGATGAATGAAACGTCGCTTCATATAGAAACTAGCCTCAGCTTTCGCATATCCTACGAAACCCACGCACGTAATCCCTCCCATGCCGGTCATATTCGCCATGCTCTTCCCACCAAGCACGGAACCTGCTGCATCCGCTATGCTGCTCTGATGGGTTGCGGGATTGTTGAGATCATACGTGACCGAGAATGTCCACCACTTGCCGGGCTCGACTCTGCACAACTCAGTCGTGGTCGTGTCACGAGCGTAGACAACGCCACTCGGCTTGGGGATTCAACCACGATGCTATGTGAGCGGCCCGTGGCGTGCTTTGGAGGCTGTTCAATTTGCGGCTGGGTACAGAATCTGGAGTCGTGGCGCACGGTCGGGGGGGGCCTCCCGGGAAGCAAGCTCAACGCCGGCAAAATCCGTGTCTTCACCGGGCCACTTCAGCTCGCGAATGAGGAGAAATGTCAGCTCGTTGTCCGTGTGTTCCCGAACGAAGTTGGTAACGTCGATCTCCGAGAACCCGCCCTGGTTGGTGAACGACATGTGTCCCACTGGCGGCGAGGCCAGAGTGACGGCTCCCCGCCTCGTGGCGGACACGGACCGGCAGATCCCGGGAGCATTCTCGGCCGTCAGATCGAGCTCCTGCCATGTGTCGTCCGCCAATCCGTAGACGCGGAAGGTGTAGCTGTCGTCAAAGGCATACTCGGTGATCCGCCTGCCGTGCAGACGCAGGAAGGCTCGGTGGATGCTGCTCTTCGGGACGCCGTCGGTCGCGAATCTGACGAATGAGACCCGATTCCCATCCGAGCTTGAGTGTCGCTGCACCTGCAACGTGGGAGACTGGCCGAAGTTCTCTGACGCACACTTGCCCTGCTTTGCAGTCGCGTCGGCTACGGCACGGTAGTTTCGCACAGCCGCCTCTCGGGCCTTGGCGACGCTGATTTGCCAGACGGACGTTCGAGTTTGGGTCATGGTGATCTTCCGGCTCTCGGGAAGCGGGCCGTTGAAGACAACTTCGCCGAACTTGGCGGCACTCGCCTCCTTGATGACGACCGGCGCCCCCAGTGCCACATCCAGGCCGCTCAAGTCGAGCTCAACGGTGTAGTCGGTCTGCTCGTTCACCTGTACGGTCCAGAGGTAGTAGGTCTCGCTCTCGGCGTTGTAGCTGGTGTAAGCCTGGTAGTGCATGTCTCCACAGCGGATGTTGGTTTCGAGCAGGTCCTGCTCGTTGGCGAAGCCCTCGGCAAACAACCGGAGGAGCTCGGCATTCTTCGAGACATATCCGATGTCCGTCCCCGGTTCCCATTTGGTGTTGAGCCGCGCCGGCCCGGAATCGCTCTCCCTGAAGAACCTCTGACAGACTGTGTTGCTCCATCGACTGGCGTCGGAATTCAGCTTGAACAGGAAAATCCCGTAGACATGCTGCACCGCCATCATCTGTCCCCAGACGGAGCCTATGCTGTGGATTATCCCTGGCGAGTCGTTTGTGAACGTGGTGTGCGGCCGAGCCCAGTTGCGGCCAGTGGAGTAGTTGAATTCGGTGAAGATCTGCGGGAGGGCTTTCCCGGTCGCTGACTCCTCCAGCATCATTTCTTGCACCCGATTCACCTCGGAAACATTCTGGCGGGCACGACCGCTATAGCGGTGCCGGTTGTAGAACTGCACTAGGTCGCGGTCCAGCTTCCTACCCCGGTAATCGGTACGCAGGTTGCGCATCATGACACGAGCGATGCGGGAACAGGGGTCCGAGGCCAATACGGGAGCGGCATAGTGCGGGACCAACTGTTTGCTGCAGCGCCGGTTCACATCCTCTATGGCGCAGGTAATGGCGTCCCCCAGCAACTGCAGTCTCAGGGCAATTACCTCATCGGTATGCTGCTTCAGGTACCAGTCCGGCTCGTTGCCGAACTGATGAACCGTGATGTCGTAGTGCTTGGCGAGATAGTAGGTTGCGATATAGGTGATCAACCAGCTCCGGAAGTTGCTCTCCCAATCATTCGGCCAGTTTTTTGCCCCGGTCTCATTGACGACCTCAGCGCCGAACTTCCGGTAAAGAGCGAACTCATGCTCCGCGGACTTGTGCAGATCGCTCGCCAGCAGCTCATCCCAGAGAACCATATTGGACTCCTCCGGCGCACGCCGGACTCCTTCCTTCAGCCGTTCGAAATCGTCAATCGATGTGATCTCCGAGTCGGGCATTTTGGCATAGTGCCGTAGCATTTTGTACCCGTACCAGGTGCGTACCGCGTTGGGGCGGCAGTAACTGAACCAGGCGCCATTGTTCGTTCCCTCATGCATTTCGCCGGTGCGCGCCCCGACCCATTTCATGGTCTTCCCGATGCGTTTGGTGGACGGCTTGATCGTCGCTTGGACTTCCCGCGGGTCCGTCGTGCCACGGGCGATTTGGGGCACGCCCTCGCCGCGGCCAAGCAGTTCCCGGACCTCTTTCATGAGTGCTGTCCTCCCGGCTTCCGGCAGAGAGTCCCCAAAAAGGAGGAGCAGCGGGAACTCAGGATAGACCGTGCACGGCAGACCGGCTTGTTTGCCGAGCTTTGCGAAGGTCTCGACCGCCTGCTCGTGACTCAGCAAGGTCTCCGCCGGAATGCTCAGATTGACCGCTTGCCCTTTACATGTCCCTGTCAAGGTCCTGGCAGTCTCGTCCCACTGTGCTTCGCCGCCGGTCTTCTGCAGGAGGAAAGACATGACGTCCGGCACGTACCGGCCCGAATCCGGCAACGGCCGGATTGCGTGCTCCCGCGGATTGATGAGTTCCTTGCCTTGCCCCGTCAGGGCCCAGGGACTCCCAAGCAGCAGGGCCACACGCTCCTGGACGAACGCTTCCCGCACGGCAGGCGACGGGCCATCGGGGAACGCGCTCTCGGCATTGGCTGTGTTGTAGACCTCAATCTCTGCAATTCCACCACCACCGGTGGTCGTGATCTCGATGCGAACCGCACTCACGGGTGTCGGTTCCAGGCCGAAGACCTTGCTGCCCAGAGTTGTCCCGGCGGCGAGCAACTGCCACTCGGAACCATCATAGACCTTCAGTTCATAGGCGCGGATACGGTCGCCTGCTTCCCGTACCACGATCTTGTCCACCACAGCCGGAAGTCCCAGGCTGGCATCGACCCAGCCTCGCGTGTCCGAATCCCGGAGTTTCCAACCACGATCCACGTTGCCATCCGCAATGCACTGGGCGAAGCCGCCGGGGCCGTAGTCGGAGCAGTGCGCGTAATGGAAATTCCGCCCACGCAGGAGGTTCGTGTCACCAAGACCGCCGGCTCCGGTGTATGGCTCTACCTGGTCCTTCTCGACGGCCAGCAGCGCGGTATCCATCTTTCCAGGGCGCGGCCCGGATGGCTCCGCCGCTTGCCGCAGCATGCATCCGGTCACAAGCAACAGGACGCCTGCCGCCACACACATCAGTATTCCTACATTCCGAATCACAAGCACTCCTCCTGTTTGATCGGCAAAGGTCGGTGCGGTCTCCCCGTTGGCTGGTCTGTTGGCCTGGGCCAGGGCTCCGGCATGCAGCAGCAAGGTGAGCAGGGGGGGAACAGCTTGTTCAACGTGGATCCGCCTTGCTGTCTGATTGCTTCCAGGTTATCCGGCCTTCTTCCTTCTCCAGATCGACCCACACGTCTGCATGCTTGAATCTGCGTGTGAACACCCATTTTCCTTCAGACTGGCGTTCGTACGATCCGAGCGGCGGCCCAAGCGGCTTCTTCATTTCCGGGAAGTCGACCAGCGCACCGGTATTCACGCCCCATCCCCAGCTCAGCATGAAATAGGAGTATGGCTGGGCCCCGACGAGGAAGCAGGCAAGGGGGAAGGTGACACGATTCTTGGCGATCTCTGCGAGTTCAGCGTGGTTCTTTTCTGCGATCTTGGCCCGACGGTCAGCGGCTTCATACTTTGTGCCCCGGAGATTCACTCCCCACCTGTAGACGTTGATCTTGCCGGCATTGGCCACCGCCAGCATCTGATCCCAGTCATCGACGTACTTCTGGAAGTTGTCGCGGTAATGCTGCGGCGCGTAGTGCTCATACATAACGGCGTCGCAGTTCTCAATGAACTCCTGGTTGTGAGCAGCATTGTTACAGAGGAGAATGGTGTCCTTTCCCATCGCCGTACGTGTCAGCTTCTGCATCTTCACGTGCGCTTTCCCTACCTCCTGCCTCGCCTTCCTCGGTCGCAGCCAAGCCCAACCATGCATCTGGTCCCAGAAAACGCCGTCGGTACCGGTTTTCCTGACTGCCTTGCCAACGGTGTCGCTCCACCACGTTCGCAGTGCGGGTTTCAGGATGTCGTAGGCGTAGATGCTCCCATTACGGCTGGTGTAGTATTCGTTCTTCTCCGCATCGAAGATCAGGAGGTCCTCCTTCTCCTGATCAGTCATCTTGTTCTGTTTGGGGGAGAAGTTCTTTGTGTATGTCGTGAAAGCGTATGGAATGGCCCCGTTGAAGTAGAACAGGACTTTGATATCCGGGTTTATCGCCTTGAAGCGAGTGGTCTCATGCTTGGCGCCCAGTTCCGCGGCGCCTAGATCACTCTTCCCATGCTGCTTCTCAATGCAGATGAAATTCGACAATGCGGCAATGCGCTTGACGTCGTCATCCGTCAACAGGTGGTTGTCCCCGAACATCTTGTATTCCTGCACCGTATCCCAGTTCCATTCCGGGTACGCGTTCTCCGGGACGAAGGCGGTGCCGTCGCTGGTTGTGTAGGTTGGAACAGGAGTCGCATCGTTCCGCGCAAGCGTCGTCATACAGCCTCCAACAGCTATCGAGAGTGCAATGAGTGTGATCGCTCTTCTTAGCATTATCGCATTTCTCTCCAACGTTATCTTGCCATTGGGCGTGCCGACGTGCAGCTCCAAAGCCAAGTGCCAAGCTGTCGAAGCCAGAGCACACCTCTGATCTCTCTACTGTACCTGACAATGCAGGAACTCAATCTCGGCAATCTGTACGGAATTGGCGGCTTCTCGATCTCTGACCGCAGTGATGCTCAATCGGAACATCCGGTAGGGCGTCTTGTCCTTGACGGTGAAGCTGCGCTTCTCATTGCGCTTCGACCACACCTCACCGGCTCTGCTGTCCAGGGCGGTCCACGTTTTGCCGTCATTGGAGCCAAGCAGTTCCCAGTCTTTGGGATCCCGTGGCGGCGCATCCTTGGCCGACGTAATGGTGTAGGCCGAGATCGCGGTGAGAACGCCATGATCGTGCTGGATCCAGCTCCCCGTGGGAGAGAAGTCCAGCCATTTGGTCTTGATCTTGCCGTCGAAAGCTCTCGCAGCGGTTTCACGTGGTGCATTCTCGCCTCTGGCCGTGATACGGGCAGTGACGTCCTGCCGGTCTCGACTCGACCACTTTTCCGTCACGAACAGGTTCAGAACGGAGAGCTTTGCTTCCGGGACATCGAGGGCGCGAATCTCGTGTCGCAGGTTGCGCATGGCTGGCGCGTAGCTCTTCTCGTCGACCGGTGTCTTGACCACGGATTCCGCGATCTGAATCGCCGCTGCCAGGGCGCCGGTGCTTTGGCCGGTCTTCGTCGCCGCCTGCTCGGCTGACTTGGCGGCGTTGATCAGGGAGATCAGGCCGGGGCGCCAGGCATATGTGTCTTTCGGGGTCTTGGCGATGGTGAAACGCCGATCTCCGCCGGGACCGACGTAGGGCGGCGTCTCTTTGGATTTGACCAGGAACCCATTCTCGTCCCGCAGACAGAAGATCCCGTGCGTCATCCCGGGGGGGGCGGTGGCCGTTGCGATTCCGTTGCCCACCGTCGCGGGTACGCTGAACCACTCTTCGTAGCTCGGGTTGTCGCGCAGCAGATCCGACCCGTTGGTGGTGTAAACCAGTATGCCTTTGACTACGTTTGACTTGTCTGCGCCCGTCTCGAACTGCACCAGCACTTGGTTGGCGGTGCTGGAGCGCTTGGTCACGGCGGGGACTTTGTCCGCACCGGGGAGCGCCCTTTCGGCGGGAACGGGCTTCGGGTTCTTGTAGGGCAGCTGGGCATCGAACGTATCGAACCAGGCGTTCAAGTCGGCGAGCAGTTCGTCCCGCTTCTCGGGGTGGGTATCAGCCAGGTTCCGGGACTCACCCGGATCATTGACACTGCCGTCGTCGTTGTACATGCGAAAGAGCTCGATGGGCGGTTTGTTCGCATGTTCAGGCGCGTGGTTCAGCACCAATTTCCAGCCCCCTTTTCGGACAGCGCTCGCGGAGCAATCGCCGACCGGCAGCGTGAAGAAGAGCGTATCGCGGACCGTGCCGTCGGGGAATCTGGCTTCTTCCTGTTCCCCCTTGATGATCGGCAGAATGTTGCAACCGTCGAGCTCCAGATCGGCAGCGGGTTTCGCACCGGCCATGGCCATGAAGGTGGGGAACATGTCGATCAGGTTGATCGGCGTGTCGTTGGCGCTGCCTGCCGTAATCCCGGGGCCCTGGATAATGACCGGGACGCGAATGCCGCCCTCGTAGACGGTCGACTTTCCTTCGCGCAGCGGCGAATTGTCGGCGACGCGTTCCCGCGACGCGAAGTTGCCCTCGGCCCCGCCATTGTCCGAGCTGACGATCAGGTACGTGTTGTCGATGAGCTTGTGCCCCGGATTGCGCGGGTCGTCGGTCCTTTCCAGGAAGGTGAGGACTTTGCCGACGCCCCAGTCGAGGCCGTCGATCATCGCTGCGTAGTACGGATTCACTTGTCCCCATCTCTTGTCCGTGATCTTCTCCGGATCGGTCGGAAACGGCACGCCCATCTTCTTGCAGTAATGTTCCAGGCGCTTGCGGTCACGGGTGCTGATGGGGCCGTGGACCAGTGACGGACAGAGGTTCAGGAAGAACGGCTTGTTTTGGTCCTTGGCTTTGTCCAGCCAGCGCACAGCCAAGTCGGTCACGCCGTCCAGCGGCCGGTCATCGTCACTCGGGTCCGTGCGGAAGGGATCATCGGGAGCAGATGTGGCAAAGCCTTGGTGACGGGGTCGCAACGGCAGCCAGATCCCGTTCCAGTACTGTTGCTTGTGCTTTCTGTTGGGATCCCACACATCCGGGTCGTTGTAGTCCTTGCTGCCGGCAGCCCAGCTGAAGTCAAAGCCGTACTGCATCGGCCCGGGGTAGCCGCTGCTGCGACCGCCGATGTGCCACTTCTTGATGTGCCCCGTCAGGTAGCCGGCCTTCTGCAATTCCCTGGCAATCGTCGGCGTGCCGAGATCCAGGCGCATGGGGTAGAACCCGTCGATGTATTGGAACCTGGACTGGAACGGGGTCGGCGGCATGCTGCCATTCACATGCAGGACCCCCGTGTGGGGCGTATACTGGCCGGCCATGTAGGCCGCGCGCGACGGCGCACAGGTCGCGGATGGTGAGTAGGCTTGCATGAAGCGTATCCCGTTTTGGGCAATCCGGTCCATGTTCGGCGTTTCGTAGATTGCCTCCTTGCCGTGCACGGCGCGGTAATACGCCGCCATGTCCTGCCACCCCAGGTCGTCGGTCAAGATGTGCACGATATTGGGCTTGCCGGACGTGGCTTTAGCGACGTCTGGTCTCGGCGCGGCGCGCGCAACGGTGCAAACACCGAACAAGGCCAGGGCCACCGTCGTGGCAGCGATCATCAGTTGTTTCTGCATTCTCTCTCTCATCAATCGCTCCCTTGCCGTTTGAGACGTTCTCGCTCTCGCGTTTTTCAGCAACTTAGCGTAGGCAGGATTCCTGACCAGGTTCTTGTACTGGTGCGGGTCCTTAGCCATGTCGTAGAGTTCCTCGCCTTTGCCGGAGTAGTTCATGTAATGCCAGGTTGCCTTGCGCATGGCTCCGCCCGGCTTGCGGGTATTCAGCGACAGCGCCGTGTCGCGCGCCGTTGCCTGCGGATTGCGCGGGATCGGCCCCAGGCTCTTACCGTGCAGTTCCTTCCCCGACGGGGGCACCCCGTTTCCAGCCTTTCGGGACGTTGATCACCGCATCCTCTGTGCCACCTGGATTTCGCCTCCATCGACCGTGCCGTCAGAGTTGGTGTCACGCCGTTCGAAGTGCGACGCATAGATCGCCAGGTACTCTTTCGATGTGATCGTGCCGTCCGCATTGGCATCGACGTGCTCAAAAACCACCGCCGGCTTGTACTCACCCGGCTTGAGCAGTCCGTCCTGATCCGCATCCTGCTTGGCAAACTGCTTCATCCAGTATCTGTCATACTCTCCACGGGTGGTTTCACCGTTCCGCTTCACCTCCTTGTCCATCATCTTGAACAGATAAGTCCAGCACGGGGTCCGCGTATTCAGTTCAGGATTCCCCGGCTTCAAGCCGAGGGATCGGACGATGGCGGGCGTAATCACTCGAAGCGTCCCTGCCCGGACGGGATGGATCCCATCCGGGACGTAGCCCAGAAAGCGCCCCGGATCTTCGTTGAGGAGCTCTTTCCAGACCGGATGATGGTCGATCAGTTGGAAGCCCCGGTCGTTGGCCACATCGCGGTACATTTGGTAGTACGCGGCAAGATCGGGACGGCGATTCCTGTGATGCCCCACCGCCGGGTTCATGGTCATGAGGATGATCTCGCAGTTTGGCCGGGCCGTCAGCAGCCGGTTAACCATGTCTTCCAGGTTCTCCCGCGCCCGCTGGATGCTCACCTTGCGACCGGCCACCGCATCGTTTATCGCGAACTCGATGAACACGGTATCGGGCTTCTTCGCGATGACCCTCTCATCAAACGACTTTCTACCCCAGGCCGAGTTGCTCCCTCCCTGAGCGCCGTTGATGAGCGTTGCCTGCCCGGGATAGTGCTGTTCGAGAACCGCACGTAGCTGATCCGGCCAGGCGCCGACCCTCGTCAGGCTGGTGCCGTAGGTGACAACAGTCTGTTTCCTGCCGGCACTGAGATTGGCGACGAGCCTATTCGTCCTGACGCCGGTCTGAGCTTGGTCCGATCGATTGTTGGCCGTCTCCCCCCCCATCAGCTTCGGAGCCTCAACGGGGTCGTCCACTTCCTTGATGAGCTTGCGCAGTTCCTCCTTTAGGCTGTCTCTGATCTCTTTGTGCCCGGGATGGTCGTGGAGGTTGCTCATTTCCTCGGGGTCGGCCTTTAGGTCGAACAGCTCCCATTGGTAAGGCTCAGCCATGCCAGGGTAGTGGATGAGCTTGTGGGTCGAGGTGCGCACGCCGATCATCTCAGGCAGCCGCTCACCGTGACTGTAGAAATGGTAATAGGAGGCGTCACGGACCTTTTGCGCTTTGCCCTCCAGGATGGGCTTCAGGGAATGCCCCTGCATATCGTTGGGAACCGGCAACCCGGCGACGTCCAGCAGCGTCGGCGCGAGATCGACATGATTGACCATGGAGTCGTGCACGGTTCCGGCCCTGACCACGCCGGGGTAGCGTACGAGCAGCGGCTGGTGCAGCGGCCCTTCGTACATCCACTGCTTGTTGTAGAAGCCGTGTTCGCCGAGCGAGAAGCCCTGGTCCGAGGTGTAGATCACGAGCGTGTTCTCTGCGAGTCCGCTCGCATCAAGGTAATCGAGGACTCTGGCGACGTTGTCGTCCACAGACTTCACCAGCCGGTAGTAGCCCTTGATGTAATCCTGGTAGATGCCCTTTGTCAGCTCGTCGCGGGTGATCTGCGGACTCTCTCTTTCCAGTTTCTGGCGCATCTTCCGGAAGGCCGGTCCCAACACAAGGCGGTTGGATGTCATCTTGTCCTGGATGGCTTCAGGGGTGCGACCCTTGTAGTCATCCAGCAGCGTGGCCGGCTCGGGAATGTCCACATCCTCGAGGAAGTCCTCGTACTTCTTCGGCGGATGATATGGCTGGTGAGGCGGTTTTGGGTGCAGCAGCAAACAGAACGGTTTGTCGGGATCCCGTTTGTCCTTCAGCCAGGTGAGTGCCTCGGACGTGATCACGTCGTTGTTGTAGCCCTTGAGTTTCCTGCCCCCCCGCAGATACGTCTTGCGGGTGTTCCTCCCCCAGACGATCCACCCATGCTGCGGTTCGAAAACCGTGGGATTGACCACCATGCCCTGCATCTTCATCACGCAATAATGGTCGAATCCAGTCGGCCGGGAAAGCAGATGCCATTTGCCGAACAGGGACGTCTCGTAGCCGGCCGCCCGCAGCAGCTTGGGAAACGTCTGTTGTGAGCCGTCGAATTCCTGGTTGAGGCGGGTCACACCGTTCTTGTGCGAGTACTTCCCGGTCAACACAGCGGCTCTGGAAGGCGTACAGAAGGAGTTCGGGGTGAGCGCATGCTCAAACCGCATTCCCTCCTTGGCGATCCGGTCCAAAGCCGGGGTCTTGATATCCGTGTTCCCGTAACAACCGATGGCCTTTTTCGCGTGGTCGTCGGAGAGGATGAGTAGGATGTTCGGCTTTGTCGCGGCTGCCTCAGCAACAACGCCGAGGTTAAGCGCCAACACCACAACCAACGAAAGTGTCTTTGTCATTTCGCGTGCTTTCTCTACTTGAGTTTGCGGCTCGAAACAAAGTCCTTGTATGCCCGGAAAAGACGCTGAGTGCGTTCCGCGTGCGCGTCCGACACATCGTTCCGCTCGGCGAGGTCATCCGCCAGGTTGTACAGCCCGAACCTGGGCAGCCCGATGGTGGCCGCGTCTTCGTGCCTTCTGTCCGCAATCAGTTTCCAGTCGCCTTCACGAATCGCGTGCCGCCCGTTGATCATGGCCGGACGTTGGTGCTTCTTCGATGGGGCCAGAAGCACAGGCAGGAAACTGAAACTGTCTTCCGCGCTGCCCGGGTACGCTTTGGTCGGGTCGACACCCAGCAGCTCGGCGAAGGTGGCAAAGAGATCGGTGAAATTGACGGTGGCGTCCGATCGGTTGCCAGCGGGAATTCGACCGGGCCATTTGGCGATGAACGGGACGCGATGCCCGCCTTCCCATGCATCCGACTTCCTTCCCCGCAATGGCCCCGAAGAGGCATGTCCGAACGCGTCCATGGCCTTAACAGCCCAGGGCCCGGCTCCGTTGTCACTGGTGAAGATCAGGAGCGTGTTCCTGTCGAGCCCGGTTTCTTTCAGAGCACTGTTGATTTGCCCGACCACATCGTCCAGTTGCATGACAAAATCGCCGTAGAGCCCCAACCCGCTCTTTCCCCTGAATGCCCTGATAGGCACCCAAGGCTGATGGGGAACTGGCGATGCGTAGTAGAGAAACAGAGGCCTGGGGTCTTTCGACGCGGCATGCTCTCGGAGGATCTCAATCGCCTCCCGGCAGAATGACGGGCTCACTTCCTCCGGCACGAAACCCGGCGCTGCCGTGACGTTTACCCTTGTCGTTTTCTCTCCGCGGACCTTCTCCACGGTTGTTCTCTCAGTGGGAAGAGCCTCCACTTTTCGGCCTCGGATGTAGCACAACGGCGATGAGCCGGGAGAAGAGGGAATTCCGTAGAACGAATCAAAACCGCGGTCCACGGGGCCGCCTTTGAGCGGCTTGGCGAGATCGTAGGTCGGCTTCCTACTCGACTTGTCCATCTCAAAGCCAAGATGCCATTTGCCGATCATCTTCGTGATGTAGCCTTGGTCCTTCAGCAGGGAAGCGATCGTGGTCTCGTCTTCGGCGATGATCGGATTCCCCTTGCTCAGCAACGTGTTCAGGACGCCGGTCCGCGCCGGATTGACCCCGGTCAGCAACCCGTATCGCGACGGCGTGCAGGTGCTGGCAGCCGAGTGCGCATCCGAAAGAAGCAGTCCCTCCCTGGCGAGTTGATCGATGTGGGGGGTCTTGATCTTGGACTCTGAGGTGCAGGCTCCGCAATCCCCATAGCCCATATCATCGGCGAGAATCACGACGATGTTCGGCTGGTCTGCATATGCGGTCAGCGCCGCCAACAGACCAACCGCCAACAACAGTCCTCTCTTCATGGCACTTCTCCAGGTCACAGCTGTTCCGCATGGCCATCGGCCTCTTTAACAGAATACCGCCATCCCAGCGTTTGCTAAATGGCAGGACGCGCCGCATCTTGTGTAGGTTTTGGCCACGCGAGGAGAGCGACCTCATGATCCAGGGACAGTTGACGGCGTTCCAACCGGACATCTGGCAGTTCTACCGCACGCCACTTGGCGTGCCGGGAGTGTGGCCCTGGAACTGGCAGGGGTTGAGCTACCCGTTCTGGCGCATTTACTGGAACGAGGCCCCCGGGGCCTGGATCACCTTCCGGGATGCCGATTACGCACTGGATCCGGAGTACGTGGTCGTAGTCGCTCCGGGCACGGCCATCGACCACCACGTGGAGGCGGCGGTCATGCACAGCTACCTGCATGTCAGCCTCGGCTATCCCTACGACAGCGTCGGTCCCCGAATCGAGCGGATTCCCGTGAGCGAGCTGCCCATGCAGTTCCTGGACACGGCCCTCGCCGGCGTTGACACGAGCCCGGGCCAGCGCCGATTGGACTTCGCCCACACCGCGGCCGCTTACACGTTCGTCGGCGCGATCCTGTGTGCCCTGCCGTCGGATCTCTGGGCTCCTCCGCCCGCTGATCCGGCGATCCGCAAGATAGTCGAGGAGATATCCCGCCATCCTGAACGGGCGTACCCCACCGCGTGCCTGGCGGAACGCTGCGGGATAAGTGTCAGAACGCTGTTGCGCCGGTTCCACGAGCAAGTCGGGCACTCGCCGTACCAATTCGTGCTCGAGCGACGGCTGCAGAAGGCCTGCCTGCTGCTGAATCAGACGAATCAGAGCATCGAGCGCATCGCCGACGCCTGCGGGTTCAGCGACCGCTACCACCTCTCGAAGAAGTTCAAGTCCCGCTTCGGCTGGGGGCCGGCCAAGTACCGCCGTTCCCAATCCCCCAAGGGCCGAGGGTAGAGTGATGCGGGGGGCAAGTGGTCGCTATGCCTGCTTGCCGTCCTTCTTCTGAGAGTCAGCCACCATCGCCTCCTCGGCGCACAACCTGCAGCAGGGGCGACCAACTGCCGAATCCAGGTTTCAAGGCTTGTCCCAGCGATGCTCGTCTCCCCTTTCGCGAGCAACGCGTGCAGTCTCGCGGCGTGACGTCTGCCGCTCCGGGCGGGTGTCATTGTGCTCCAGCAGTCCTCGAAGGAAGGAATTGCACGGCGTCAGCAATGACATACCCGTCCGTGCCTTCGTTACTCAGCACGATACGAGCACGTCGATCGAACGTGAAACGCCCCAGCGAGATCCATGCGTTGTCGATGTCCGGCCGCTTACGCTGATCGACCGCGACGGTCTGAACCCCGTCCCGATGGTGAACGGTGAGCGGCACGCGGCTTGCGCGATTAGAGTGGCTGGTATACGCCAAACGCACCTCGTAACTGCCCGGTTCAGGCAGTTCGGCTGAGAAATCCATCGAGATCTTTCCCTTGTTCGCGTTGCCGTCATGCCGGTAGCCTTTGCCGACAAACGGCATGACAACCGCGCTCTCGATCCAGGCGCCCTGTACGCCGGCTGCCTCGTCGTCAACGACGGTTCCCTCCAATGCCTTCAGCGCAACCGGAGTGGGTGGTTCCCAAGCGAGGCGTTGCCCGTCCGCGACCAGCTTTGCTTCCAGGCTCTCGTAGTCGAGATCTTGAACGGCGACCTCCTCGTCAGCCGCTAACACCGCAGCCGTTCCGGCGCTCTGCCCGAGGATCATGAACACCGGCTCCATGCGCATCGAACCGTAGGCGACATGCGAGGAGGAAAGGCAGACCGGCACGAGCAGATTTACGCACTCCTCTCTCTTCGGGACGATCGAGCGGTACGGAACGGGATAGGGCTTTGGGCAACCGCGGCCGAAGCCTCCCTCGTTTCGAACGGTTCTCGTGCCGTCTTTTTCCACGACAACGCGCTGGCAGAAATGGGAGTCCATCGCGTATGACGCCAGCCCGACGGAATCGTCCGCCGTCCTTCTCGATTCGCAGTCCGCTTGCGTCACCACGTAGTCTGACACCATGCGTCGGCCTTCCCGCACATAAAGCTGATGGGGCCAAAAGCCCGTGTCCTGAAATTCGCGCGGGTCGAGACCGAAGCGGTTCACTCTGTCTCGCAGCGTTTGCGGGCCCCGGGGATCGTTCGCCAGAAAATACAGGAGTCCCTGCTGGTAGTTGACATGATCCTGGAATATGTGCTCCCGCAGTTCGTACAGTTCGCGGAAGGGCATCCGCACCCCCCGCCGCGGGGGAGGCAGTTCCTCAAGGAAACCCGATTCATAGGTGCCGTCTGGCCAGCGGTAGTTGCCGCCGACATAGTCCGAAGAAAAGCTACCCGCGTTGTTGCTGTCGCCCATCCGCAGCTGGACCGGACCATCGGTCAGGGGGGAC
>Ga0008651_10000991_pt1 | contig 16717 bp, 21 predicted proteins | sample SaaInlV_200m_DNA_6_FD_59173 | JGI IMG/M metagenome (GOLD analysis project Ga0008651, IMG submission 59173) | Marine microbial communities from expanding oxygen minimum zones in the Saanich Inlet - SI037_S2LV_200m_DNA | ecosystem: Environmental > Aquatic > Marine > Intertidal zone ...
GCGTCGCGGCTGACGAGTAGCGTCTGACCGGAACCCGGCTCGATCTGGATCTGGTCAATGAGGAACGGATCTTGTGCCATCGGTCGTCCCCTCTACACGAACACGTCGTAGCCCACGTCGACCGACGTTGCCGGCGGCGGGACGTGACCCAGTTCAACCGTGAATCCTGTCTTCAACTTCGTCACCGTGGGGACGTGGGCGTCGAAGAACCCTCGCGGCTCCAGGAGCACGCGGTACTGGTCCGTCGTCAGCGGCACGGCGAACACGATGGCCTTCGAGCCAGCGTCCGTGTCGGCGATGGTGATCACGCCTGACAGGTCGCTCGTCTGTGCCGTCTTCACGAGCACCGAGTAGCTGACCGTGATCGGGACCAGGGCGGTGCCGTACGCCGTCGCCGCCTCTGCCGTGAACCCCGTGATGGTCTTGCTAATGGTCTGGAGGACCGTAGCGTCCGGGGTGGTGTAGACGACGCGGTAGTTCGTGTTGTTGAGCGTGCCGCCCGGAATCACAACGGGGCGGCTCGTCTCGCCGGAGAACACAACTGTCCCGCTGTCCACCTCAGATTCGAGCTGAAGCAGGGCGACGATCTCGATGGCGATGGCCATGTCGTCCATCACCGTCTGCGGGAGCGTCGTCGTGGCTCCGCAGAGCGGTCCCAGCGGCGTGCGGATGTTCCGCACCGACACGAGCCCGGCTGCGTCCACCACCACGTCGAAGTAGTAGGTGTTGCCGCCGGACGCGGACGAGTACGTGTGGACTGATTGCTCGCGTGTGAGAGCCACCGTTCAATCCCCTCAGAATTTCCCGTCAAGTCTGCTAGACCCCAACGGAAACGCTATTCTGGTCCGTCTCCACCCACCGGAAACCCGGAACGCGCAGAAGAGTCTGGAGATGACCCGCAGTGAAACGCGGACCCATCGGACCCTTCTGCTCCAGGGTTACGATGATCCCGTGGATGCCATCCCATGCCTCGATGGGTCGGAGCTTCAGCGGGCGAAGCGCGGACAGCACCTTCGGGTCCACCTCCGACAATGGCATCGGAGAGGCAGCACGCCTCTCCTGCGTTGCCCGAAGTTCTCGAATCCCGGCTTCCAGTCGTGCCATCCGACGCATATCCTTCTGATTCATCACCTGTCTCCCTATCCGCTGAACGCGGTCTTGACGCCGAGCCACTTGGCGATCTTGTTGGCGGTCGCCTTCGAGAAGTTCCAGTAGACGATCTGGTGCATCACGTTCACACCCTTCTTGACCGTCTCGCCCGTCACGATGTCGAGACTGGCGCCGCCGGACATGAAGCGGACGGGGACACCGTTCGAGATCATCTCGCCCTTGACTTCGGCGAGTTGGTCCTTGTCGAGCTTCGGACCGGACGCCTTCTTGCCTACTTCGGGGTGCTCCCGGAGTAGCTGCTTCCGCGTTTTTTCCTGGTACTTGATGAGGGACTTGATCTCTTTCGCCTCCTGCGGGCTCAGTTTCCCCGAATTGATCATCTGGCGGTTGTCCTTGAGACCCTGGTCCAGTTGCACCAGGAACTCCTTCGGGAACCCGACGTTCAACTTCTTAGCCTGGCGCTGCTGGCGAAGCTCGGCGAGCCGGGCTGCCTGCTTGTCCATCGGATTCTCCCTCTCCCAGCGTTCCGCACTTTGGATCAACCGGTCTACGTCAACGCCCGGGGCATACCTTGCGATGACCAGGGGCTCGCCCTTCTTGGGCCTCCACCGGATCGTGGAGTTGTACGGATCGGCGTTTGGTACGTCAGGGATGCCACGGATGGGCGGGGCTCCCAAGGAGATCACCCCGAGCAACCGTCCCTTGGAGCGCACCTTCTTGAACACGCCCCCATCGGGTGTGTAATCCCAGCCCCGTGGGAGGTCCGGCACCCGGATTCCGTTCTGGTTCACAAAAGCCGCCTGTCGAAGCTCGGCGAGCCGGTCGCTAGCCTTCTTCCCGTCCGAACCCGGAATGAAGCAGCTCACCTTCCACACCCCGGAATCGTAGTATTTCAGGGGAGGCGTGCCATCCTTGTCCTTGGGCTCGGACTTCCGAACGGGGGCGTACTGCTTGACGGAGTAGGCGTCAGACGCCTTGCAAGCCTTCGCGATAGCAGCACGCAACTGGCGGAGCGGCGCCTTGAAGGACACGAACTTCTTGGAGTAGGCACCGTTCCGACTGGTCTGGACGCTCTTCTCCTCGCCTTCGAGGGCCAACTCGAAACTCGCGTCCACTGTGTCCCCGCTGGGCCTGCTCGTATCAGTAACGACCGCCCGCTTGACCCCGGAAATCTGCCCCAGCTTCTTCGCCAGGGCTTCGGCGACGGACTCGGCTGCCAAGCGCTTCTGGCGAAGCTCGGCGAGCCGGCTCGTATTGAACGGCTTCAGCGCACGAGGGTCTGGGCTCCCGGGTGTCCCCTTGCCGTCCGGGGCGAAGTACCCCAGAGTTCGCTTTCCCGTATCCTCGTCTTCGTAGGCGAACACGGCCACGTCCGGACCGTCGAGACGAGGAGCCCTGCCCTCGAACAAGATGAGGTCGCCCACGTCGAGGCGCTTCTTCCCGTTCCAGCCATCCACCATTCGGTGCCCGTCCCCCCACAGATAGGCGCCCCGAACCAACACCGTGAACTCATCGAATCGCTTCAGATGAAGCCCGGCGAGTCGTCCGCCAGATGATCCCGCTGTCCGCCTGTCCGCGTGCTTCCCTGCTACGGACTCGGATGCCTGACGCATCTGACGAAGCTCAACGAGTCGGGCTGCCTGCTTGTCATTCATCGTAGAATCCCCTCTACCAGATGCCAGTGGTTTCAAAACCACGCTTCTCGAACCAGTTTCCCAGGGCTTGCAGCCCGTCGTGATCCCTCGACCAAAGTGTCAAACCGTCGAAGTCCGCCTTGACGCCCAGGTCGGCGACGCGGGTCACATCCTGCATCGCGACCTTGCCGTCGCGGAACGAGTGCAGCAGGCTGGGGAGGTTCCGGATCTCGTGGGCACCATACAGCACCCGGATACGATACTCGGGGAACGAGACCGCCCGGAGCCACTTTGCAGCAACCCGCTTGGTCATCAGCACCCGCTTCTCGGACCCTTGTTTCGACATGGGTTCCTGCCCCCTTCGCTCTACCTGGCTGGGGGGATAGGCGAACTACCGCCAGCCCCAGCTAGTCGATGACGTGGGTGAGGCGGCTGTCCCAGGACGGGCGCTTGACTTCGCGGAGGATGTTCAGGTTTTCGGAGATGGTGTCGAACATCTGGGCGAGGGCGCCCAGTTCGTCGTGCCCCTTCATCCGCTTCACGGCTCGGATGAACCGGTGCCGGACGAGACCCTGCGTGACGCCGAGACGCTTCGCCACCTCAGACTGGCACGTCGTCTCCCACATCAGGACCATGATCTGAGCGTCGAGCGGGTCCGGCAGGAAGCCGGTCATCGCTTCGACAAGCTCGGGTTTCGTGATGGCGGGGAGTCGGAGTAGGAACTGGATGCGGGCGGTGGCTCTCTTGAGTCGATAGCAGACGGTCGGCTGGCTCACCCCGAAGATGAGCGCGATATCGGTCTGATTCAAGTGCCGGAAGAAGTAGAGGTCGACGAAGTCTGCTTCGCGGGAAGGAAGCTGGTCGAGCATCCCTCGTACCCGGTCAATCTTCGCCAGCGACTCCTCGGAAGGCTCCGAAAACACTGACTCCAACTGGGAGAGGGCATCCTCGTTCGAGAACCGGGTCTCGATATCCACAGGATCGATCATCTGGTGTCCCGACCAGCCCATACAGCACCGTGCCGACCAAGCAGGACAAGAAGCACCAGAAGCACCGGAACCCTCTTACTATACCAAAAACCCCCGAGAATCTATCAGTCATCCGCCTTTTCTTCCAGGAACACCCGGGGGACGGTAGCTACAACCTCCAGAGACCGCAGGGTAATCCGAACGTAGGCATTCTCTTCGCCTAGACCCGTTACCCGCCCCTCCAACCCCCGATACGGTCCATCGAGGACGGAAACGACCGCGTCCAGGGGGATGTCCGCCGTGACCATTTCGCGCAGCTTGAGCCGCATCGCTTCGACCTGGGCGTGCGAGATCACGGACAGGCAGCGCATCCGGTGCTTGCCCGTCCGGCTGCTCATCACCTGGTTGACGTAGTGCTGTCGCTCCAGGGAGAAGTACACCACCTCGTCGAGCCCGGAGGCGACGAACACGTACCCTTCCATCAGGTGGATGGGGATGATGCGACCGTCTCGTTGGAACAGGGTGACGGGGATGAAGATGGGGTGGTCGTCCTCGACTCGAAGGTCGCGGCGGAGGGTGCCCTCTAGGGTGCCGTCGAGCGCCTTGGCTTCGCCGGTGCGGTCCAGCTCGATCGTCACCCAGGTCAGCTCATCACGCAGGTCTCCCACTACCGGACTCCAGGTCCAGCAGCGTTCGCCTGAGAAATTCGGCGAACTGCTTGGGCTTCAAGGCGGTGGATTTCGCACTCCCGGGCTTCTGTGCCGTCTCGGGCTTCCGCGTCGCGGCAGGTCCACGCTCCGCATCGACCCACGACTTATCCTGCTCCGCCACTGTACCGGAGTCCAGTGCAGGTTCCGTCACCACGGGCATCGAAGCCACCGGAGTCGCCTCCACGACCGGGGTGGGAGTTGGGGCAACTGCCGCCCCTAGCACTGGCTGCGGGGGTTTGGCAGCCGCCGTGGGCTGCACCTGGAGGACTGCGGTGGGGTCGGTCACGGCGCCACCGGAATAGTTCAAGTGGGCGATGTCCATCATCAGCATCGCCGCCGTGGGCTGCCCCGGGCGACTGGCGAACCGCGAGGCGTAGCCCAGAAGGGACAACCCCTTCGTCGCCCCCAGGGCGACCAGGCGCTCCCTGCCCCAGTGCGAAGGGGTGGACTCGCCAAGTGCCGACCGGAACGAGAGCATCGACACCTCAGCCAGCTTCTCGTAGCACGTCGCCGGGGACGCCCGCTCCATGATGCGCTTGGCGGCATCGAAGGCTGCGGGCAAGTCCGAGCCGATGGCTTCGATCAACTCGATGTAGGCGTCGTTCAAATCAAGGCGCAGGTACGCGGTGACGTGCTCTTTCGTCACCCCGCCGAGCATCGACACACCCTCGACCGCCTTGATCGCGTCGCGGATGTGGCACTCGGTGATCTCGGCGATGAGGGTGAGCATCTCCGGCTCGAACTCGATCTCCTCCTTCGTGCAAATTTGCGCAAGCCGCCCCGCAATGTGCTCGGGGGTCTGCGGCTGGATGACGAACGCCGGAGCGCAGCGGGACAGCACGGTCGCCCGCATCTTCTCGGGCTCGGTCGTGCAGAAGATGCAGACCAGCTTCTTGTCCTCGCTGCCCGGGATGTTGTCTTCGAGCGGCTTGAGCAGAGCGTCGAGGGCGTCCTTGGAAAGCTGGTGGCTCTCGTCGAACAGGTAGATCCGCTGCCGCCCGCTGAACGTGGCGTACTGGATCTCCTCTGTCAGCTTGAGGACGTCCGCCTTGCCTGAGTTGGTCGCGGCGTCCACCTCGACGAAGTCGGCGGACGTGCCCCCTGCCAGCAGCCCCTTGCAGGAGAAGCACTCGTTGCAAGGGTTGCCCCCGCTCGGGTTCTTGCACAGCAGAGCCCGAGCGAGGATGCGACCCAGGGTCGTCTTGCCCGAGCCGTGCCCGCCGCACAGCAGGTACGACTGGCGGTAGCCCCGCCCCTGGTCGACGTAGCCGCACAGGATGGCGATGATCGCTTCCTGCCCGAGCACGTCGTCGTAGTCGACGGGGCGGTACTTGATGTCATAGCTCACGACGACCCTCCTTTGCCCTGCCTACCCGACTACGGGGTGACCGGGGTCGGGGTCGCCGGAGCCGTCTGCGGGGCTGCGACGGGCGGCGCCGGCTGCGGCGGGATGCCGAACAGTTCGTCGATGTAGTTCGGCTCGGGGACGCTCCCGCTGGTCCGCCAGAACCCGAACACCTCGACTTCCTCGCGGAAGAAGGACACGTCGGGACGCTTGACGAAGCACTTCATGTCGCCCGTGTCGGGGTTCTCTTCGATGCCGCAGGCGCACAGGTGGTGGAACAGCAGCGCCTCGCGCTCCTTGTTCCCCATGTCCTGCCACTCGTCGCCGGCCAGGGTGATGACGAACTTGTAGTCCTGCTCCCCGACGACCGACAGCAGGGCGTTCGCCTTGGCGGTCGTGCCGACGACGACCTGGTCCCCGCTCTTCGACGCCTTCTCCTTGAACACAACCAGGATCTCGTCGTCCACGAGCGCCAGCGGCGCCAGGTTCGCGTTGCTCGCGATGAGCGTCTGCATCGTCTTGTAGACTTCGTCGCCTGCCTTCCAGGGCACGGACATGGGCTCCTCCTAACTGAACGCCGCCAGCACTCCGGCGACACCACCGTGGTTCCAAACTTCACCGGGGTCTTTCCCCCGGTAGCGCACACTCGTCGCTCTCACCTCTACCCGCTCAAGCCGCTGGATAGCCCCCCACCGCTTCTTGCCGCGGTCGTCCACCCAACCGTGCATCCCGTGCTGTCCGGGCACGTCGTTGTCGTAGACCATCCGGACCCAGCCGCCGCAGAACCGGCGGAGGAACTCGACGTGCTTGTCGGTGAGCTTCGCCCGCTCCGACCCAAGCACTACGTCCCGCTTCGGGACCGCCCACTCCAACGGGAACAAGTCGAAGATGCCCTCGACCACCCAGACGTCGCAGCCATCCCAGATGCGCTGCATCGTCTCGGGCGTCAGACCCGTCCAGATGGGCTGCCAAGCCGCTTCAGGGAGTAGGTAGCGGGTGATCTTCTTCTCGGTACCACGACGCCCTGCAAGCCCGATCACGCGCCCTCTGGGGGAGTACAGGGGCCAGAGCACCCAATCACCCAGACGCTCGCCATTGTCCCCGTAGCGGTCACAGAAGTCGGGGTCCGGCGAGACGTCGGACATCGGCTGCCAGGTCTTGATCCCGATTCGGAGGATGGAGGACTCTTGAGCGCCGCGCCCGAGGAGATACCCCTCGTGGGCGTCATCCAGCGTCAGGGACTTGAAGTGCTGGGCTAGCCAGTTGCTCATCCGAGGACGGTCCTTGCACGATGGCGATGCCGCGGGCGGCGTTGTGGACGACGCCAGCGATCTGCGTCGCCGTCACCTTGCTCACGACCCCGACGAACGTCCGGTCCTTCGGGACCACGACGATAGTGCCATCGGGCACCCACGACGACGGGCGGAACGGGAGCCCGATGTCTTCGAGCAGCGGTCGAAGCTCCGGTGGCATCAGGTCCACCTGGATTACTCGCTCCTCGTCTTCATCGGTCTCCCCCTCGGGTTCGACCGGACGGGTTCGCGGGATCAACAGCTCGACCGGACCCAGGTCGTAGAACTCGACGTGCTCGACCGCCGCTTGCAGCCCCGCCAGGGTCAGCGGGTGGACGTTGCCCCACTCCTGCTGCCGCCCCATCGAGATCGTGGCTTCCAGCACCTCGCCGAAGAACGCATCGACGGTCATCTTCCGGACCGCTGCCTTCACCACGTCCCCGGGCTCCCCCGGATGCGCTGCGTTGATCCACATCACCGACGACGTGGACGACACGAGGTACGGGGCGGTCTCCTTCGAGACCCCGTACTCGATCATCAGCGGGACAGTGCCCTTGCGCTGAAGCGCCTTGGATTGAACCCTCTGTACGACGAGCAGGTTGCTCATCCACCACCTCCGAGCTTGTGCCTCAACCGCCGCCACCAGGACGGCTTGGCAGGAGCTTCTGGCACCGGGACACCATTGACCGCCGCGATCACGGCTGCCGCGTTGGAGAAGTCTGAGTCGGAAAGGTCGAGCACCAGATCGGAGCCAATCGACTTGGGGTCGTCGAGCACCCACATCAGGGCAGCGATGTCCGGGAAGTGTTCTGCGACGACCCCACGGTCGTCGGACTCCAGGATCTCGCGGAAAGCCGCCTTCACCTCGTCCTTCGTCCGAATCGGCGCCCACAGGGGACATTCACGAGCCATCTCGGTGCAGCCCGGGATGCGGTCGTCGCACGGCACAGCGCGGGGAATCCCCTCGCCGTTGAGATACCCGCACAGCCGGACGTTGTTGCCGTTGTCGAGGTCGAGAACCGCTTCGTAGTTGTGCAGGCAGGAGTCGGGGCGCTGCTTGAACAACGCCCGAAGCCGCTTCTGGAGATGCCGGAATGCGACCTGCTTGAGCTGGTGCCGGATTTGACTCTGTGAGCGCATCGTCTCCCTTTGCGTTCGTGACCCCCCACCCTACCCGATCTTCAACGCATCCTCTCGAATCGGGCACCGCTCTTCGTTCGCACGATGCGGTACGCCCGGGTCGAGGCGTCGACCAAGGCGGGGTTGTGGGTCACGAGCAGGATGTCGATCTCCAACCGCTCGCACACCAGCGCCAGGAACTCGCCCATGTTGTGGACGTAGCTCGTGTCGAACGCTGGCAGCGACTCGTCGAGCAGAAGCAGAGCCCGAAGCCCCCGCCGCTTGACGACGATGATCCGCAAGAGCACCGACTGCACCGTAGCGACAGCACCGCCGAAGGCGTCGTTGGTAACGCCCCGGATGACTGTACCGTCCGGGCGCTCGTGGACCGTGATGAGGTCCACGCTGACCTTGCCGCGGGAGATGTTCACCTCGGACTCGACCGAGAGCTTCTGGTCGTGGAACACCGCCTGGAGCCCCTCGGTCATCAGCTTCTCGACCGCCTCGACTCCGGCGGTGACTTCCTTGTCGATGAACGTGCGGAGTACCCCCTGCACGAGATCCAGCAGTTCGCCCTCGTCCTCCAACTCCTGGATGGACTTCCTCGTGTCGACGACCCGGAGGACGGCGGAATCGCGGGCACCGCGCAAGCGGTCGGACTGCGACCGGAGTTGGTCGATAGCGGGGAGGGCGTGCATGGGGGCTCCGTCAGCGCAGCCAGGCGAGGATGGTGAGGTACTTGTCGCCGTTCAACTCGACGCCGACCCGGGTGAGCCCACGGGCTCCCTTGACGTTGCTGCCCAGCGTGATCTCGTCATCCTTCCACGACGAGAGCACTTTGGACAGGCAGAAGTGGTCGATGAAGAACCCCTCGGGGGGGATCGGCGGGGAGTCTTCGATCGAATCCATCTCGACGTTCTGGATGGGGTACTCGGTGTTCTTGCCATTGGTCGTCACCATCGACAGGATCACCTCACCGTCCTCCTTGCCCAGTGCCAGGTGCAGCCGGTTGTCCTTGTCGGCGGAGCCCGACGTAAGCACCTTGATGCCGTTGACGACGTCACTCTTGGAGAGCGTCCACTTGTGGTGGTCCTCCTCGTCCATGTCCACCTCGAACCCGGGGAACTCCGCCTCGAACCGGCTCTCGGCGAACACGGCGCCATCGTGACGGCGGAGGATGAGCTTGCGGTCGTGCTCCAGCACCTCGACGTCGCTGCCCTCACAGGTCGAGAGGAACCCCAGGAACCCACCCACGTCCTTGGCGTGGACGCGGAGGTTGGACTCCGCCATGCCGTTCATGCGGACGAGCGTGACTCCCTTCTGGTCCGTCGAGTAGAGGATGCCCTCCCTGACTTCGCAGACGCTCAACTCGGGACGCTTGGCGTTCTCCGGTGCGGCGAACCGACGCGAGTAGCTGAGAGCCCCCGCGAGCCGCTCTGCCGGGACGGTGGCCGTGAGCTTGGCCTCTTCCAGAAGCTCGCCCCAGTCGTAGCGGAAGTCCGGTGCGAGACTCGGGTAGGACTGCTTGGCACGCACCGCACGCACCAGCGTCTCCTTGTCCTTGTCGTCGAACGTGAACGTCAGCACCGTATCGGGGACGGCGTCGAGGAACTGCTTGAGGCGCCCGCCCTCGACCGTGAACTCAGTCGCAGTGCCCTCGTCCTCGACAGCGACGATCAGGGGACACGACGCGCTGATGAGCCCGGAGTTGGTGAGCACGGAGATGCCGTACTTGCCCGCGTCGTCCGGTCCAGTCCGGCGAAAGACGTAGTGGGTCTCGATACCCGTCCCCGAGCCCGACAGGCTCGCATTGACGACCTGAAGCGCGGAATCGAGATCCTGCTTCGCCACCTTGAATCTCATGGACTGTCCTCCTGAACGAACGGGGCGAGCTTGCCCTCAGCTTCGGTGATGTCCTGCTCGAACACGGTCATGGCCTTGCCGAACCGCTCTTCGAGCTGCGTGATTGCGGCATCCAGCTTGTCCGGATGCACACCCCGCTCGGCGCACTCTGCTTCAACCTTGGCTACGTCTTCCTCTGCCGCCTGGAGGCGACCCTGGAGACGCTGCACAGCCTTGGTCGCCTTGTCGCGGCGGGAGATGGCTAGGTCGAGTCTGTCGTGGTTGTGATCGGTCATAGACACCCTACTCGTCAGGGAGCGCAATCGTACCCTGTGGTCCCATCCCAAACTTGGTGAACCCCGTCAGCCCGTCGAAGAACGCATCGCTCGACTTCGGGTTCCGGCGGTTCGCCTTCTTCTGTGCCTGCCGTTGCGGGCACTCGATCTCGTAGTCGCAGAACTTGCAGCCCTTCGGAGTCGGGGTCGCCTCGAACTTCTCGCGCCCCATCGCCCTCAGAGCGTCCTTCGCCCGGGTCGCGATCCCCTTCAAGTCGTCGCGGGTGAACTCGATCCACTCCACGCCTGACTCGGTCTCGTTCTCGCCCGTGACGAGCCCGTTGTCGCCGATGACCGGGATCACCTCGCCCTCGACGTCTACCTTCTCCTGCCCGTACGGGTAGCGGAAGTAGACGAATCCCAGGCGGTCCGGCATCCGCCGGTAGGAGAGGTAGAAGCAGAGGGCGTACCACCGAAGCTGGTCCGGGTCAGTGAACGTGATGAACCCCGGCTTGACGCCCTTCTTCGGGCGAGCCTTGTAGCGCCGGCTGTTCTTGCCGTCGAGGATGCTGATCTCGTCCTTGCCGTCCACCGACCGGCGGATGATGAGGTCCGCCCGCCCGCCGATGGGCGTCCACTTGTCGATGTAGCACGTCAGGTCCACCTCGGACCGGGCGTAGGGACCGAGCAGTCGCTTGTGCTTCATCGTGCGGATGTAGCCCCGGATGCCTGCCTCGATGGTGTCCCACAGCTCGTCGCGACCAGGCGCCACCCGCCAGTCGATGAACTTGTTGATGCAGAGACGGCTGAAGTCCTTCCGAGCCTTCTCCAACATCCGGTCCACCAACCCCTGGGGATGCTTCCACTCCTCGTCGTTGTAGAGCCACTCCCAGAAGTTCGCGAGCACGATGCCCATCACGGCGTGGTGCTCCGACCGCTCGACAGGCTTCGGCTTCCGTCGACCGGGTCCGCCGCCGCAGTCGATGGTCCCCCACCCACGTCCCCACAAAAAGCCCTGCGGGCAATTCTCAAACTTCGTCAGGCTCGACCAGTACAACGTGAATCGGCGTTTTTGTTGAGGCTTTCTGTAATCCTGCATCCGCTCCCCGTCTCCGTCTCCCCTGCCTACCCGAACCCACCCTGGAATGACCCCCTAGCGCGTGGTCATCGCCATCCCCAACTCGTCCACGGTCTTGAACATCATCGCCAGGTCCATGTCGTTGGGGATGTCGATAGGGAACTCGCCGGTCTCGGAGAACACCTCGAAGGAGTCGATGTCGACGTAGCCGAATCGGGTCTTCTGGTAGAACTCGCAGAGCAGCTCCAACCCCACCTCCGCCCGAGGGACGGCGATGATCGGAGTGAGAACGAGGGTGACGAGGGTGCAGGCTTTGCGGAGATCCTTGTCCATCAGCATGAACTGACGGTCGCTGTGCGCCTCGAACTGCTTCAGCAGCGCGTCGGCGCACCGCAGGTACTCGGCGCTGGCGTCCGGTGCGGTGTCGAACCCGGGATGACCCAGAAGGGTCGACTGCCCCGGCATGATCTCGCCCTCAACCCCGCCGGGAATGTGGTCCTTGATGATGTGGCTGACGACGACGCCTTCCTGGCGCTGGTACTTGAGCACGGTCTCTTCGTCGCCGCGCTCGTCCATCTTCTTCGCCTCGGCGAGAATCGCCCCCGGCGACAGCCCCTCCCCATCCGACACCTCCATCTTCACGTCGCCGTGACCCGCCCACTTCATCGCCTTGCGGACGCTTCGGTGCAGGGTGTCGTGGATGACCAGGTGGCGGAGGTCTTCGTCGATCTCGACGCCGGCTTCCATCTGCTGGCGCAACCGTCGCAAGTCCTCTGTGGGGACGTGCTGGACCAGTGCTTTGCGCTGGGCGACGATGTGACGGTAGACCGGGCGTTGTTCTTCTACGGACAGGTGGCTCATTGTCCCTCCATTGCTGGGGGGACAGTACCCTAGTTGGGGAGGGCTTCGTCGTCCTTCTTACCGAACGTGCGGTCCCAGTTGGACGCGAACTTCTCGGGGGGAACCTGCATCGGCTTCCAGCCGCGACCAGCCGAGCCCTGGTGGATCGTCTTCACGTCCAGGAAATCGCCGTCTGTCGGTGTCATCTCGACCAAGTCGGCTCCCGGAGGAATCGGCACACCCTCGATCACCGGGCGGACGGCGCCCAAGGACATCTCCTTGGGTCCACGCTCGTCTCCGCGGAACCGAACCAGGTGGGGTGTGCCATCCGGTCCGACGACGGGAAGAGCCTTCTCTCGGGTGTATTCGTCGCTCACAGGTGCCTCCTTGCCCCACTACTACGCGGGAATAGAAGGATCTGAGCCCTTGTCAGGAGCCGCCCTGGGCTTCGAGGTAGGACAGAACCCGCTCCCGCACCTCGTCCGGCATGTCCGTGTCCCGGATCTCGTCGAACAGCGGCTTGCGGTCTTGCGTGCAGAACGTCTCCTTCACGGAGTCCACGAAGGCGTCGACCGTCATCGTCCGTGCCTGCTGCCGGACCCGCGTCTCCAGGTCGAACACTTCGGCTGCCGGGCGAACCGCCAGCGGGCGCCGCTCGATACGAATCCCTTCCTCGTCGAATCGCATCACGACTACTTCAGGGACGCGCTTCAACTCGTCTTCTGACAAGGCGCCGCGAGAAAGACTGCCGACGTTGACGAAGTGCTTGCCCCCAAGCTCGGCGACGCCCTGGTTCTTGTGCCAGTGACCGAAGCACCACACGTCGGGGTCGAGGTTCGCGATGTCGCTGTACCGGACGATGTCCTCGGCGCCGAACATCTCCCCGCCCGCCTGGCTGGCGAGTAGGTGGGCGACGACGACCAGGTAGTCCTCGCTCCCCTTCGTGATGGTCGTCAGCCGGTTCATGTCGTAGCTCTTGCCGTGGTACGGCACTGCGACGACCCGAACCTTCATCGTCAACCGGCGCCCTGCCTCCCTCGGCATCGGCTGGAACACCGTGCCCTCGTTCTCGTCGAGGCGCTTGAACACGCCCGTCGAGAAGAGCACCCCCAGCGGCGACTCCTTGAGGAAGTCGAGGTCGCCGTACTTCACGTCGTGGTTGCCGATCGTGCCGTAGACCGGGCACGGATAGTTGGCGTGAACCTCGGCGATCCGCTGGATGAGCTTGTGCGGCGTCCGGCTCGGCATCTTGATATGGAAGAAGTCGCCGCCGTCGATGACCGCGTCAGCGTCCACCTCGGATGCGATCTCCCCCACCTGGACGAGCTTGTCGAGAATCGTCTCCGCCCAGTCGTCCGTTCGAGACTCCGGCGCCTGTTCTGCCAGGTGGGCGTCTGTCCGCCAGACCAGCGTGATCATTCGTCCCCCGCCATCTTCCGGCACGTTGGGCAGTAGCCCACTTCCACCAGCACCGCCTCCGCGGCATCGAGAGTCACCGTCTGGAGCTGCTCCGCCTTCTGCAACGCGACCCGCTGGTCCTTTACCCCTTCGCGGGCGGCTTCGAGACGGTCACGCAGGTCGGTCAGCACGTCGATAGCGGAGAGCACCCGCTCTGCCGGGGCTTCGTCCACGACGACCAGCACATCGTTGATGCCGTCGTACCGAGCCGCCTCTGCCTGGGCTGCCTCCAACCGCTGCTTGAGGGCTTGCTTGGCTTCCAACTCGTCCTGGATGTCCTGCATCGCCTGCACGGGAGGCACCGTGATGGCGTCGACCGGAAGCAGCCGTGCCGCTTCAGCCCTTGCCACAGTCAGCCGGTCACGCAGACTCGACAGCCCATCGATCGCCCGGTCGACGGTCGCCAGGGATTCCCTGACCGGCTCCAGCGCCTTGATGGCGTTGAGGGCGACGTCCAGCCCCTCGTAGAACTTGGCGTCCGCCTCGTGCTTCACCAGGTCTTCCATCCGCACCCGAAGGGCGGCAGATGCCTGGCGGCGGTCTGTCTCGGACGCCCGCAGTGCCCGATTCAACTGCCCAACCCGCTCGACATCGGCGATTGCCTCTGCCAGAGCGGAGCCGGGACGGTCGAGCAGGAACACCTGTCCGGTGAACTGCGGGGCGATGGTCGGCCACACCTCTTGCCCGCCCGCCTGGATGGGGACCACGCCGAACGCGGCTACCTCATCCGGGACGGACGAGCCTGGGTGGATGTCCGGACCGTCGTTGATGTTGTAGGTGGGGCGGTCCCGCTTGCCGGTCCCCTTCGACCACTTGACCTTGCCGTCCTTGCCGAAGTCGACTTCGACCACGCATTTCTGGGCGCCTTCGCGAACGAACGCGGTGCCCTTGGTGTTCTGGAACACCCCGCGTACCGCCCGCTGGAGCGCCGTCTTGCCGGAGTTGTTCGACCCGGTGACGACGGTGAACCCGTCGATCTCGACGTCGGCGCTCCTGATCGACTGGAAGTCTCTGACCTTGACCTTGACGGGCACGCCCCACCTCTCGATCAGCTCGTGATGAAGCCCATCGCCTCGTCCACGTCGTCGTCCTCGTCATGGACGGCTGCGATGGACCCCTTGCCGCCGGCACGGATGGCGCCGACCACCTTCTCCGCCCGTTCGTCGTACGCGCCCGCCACTGCCAGCAGGTCGTCCTTGAACGCCAGGGTGCCCTGGGAGCGGATCGAGGAGCCGTCAGCGCGCTCGAAAGCGTACCACGCACCACTCTTGACCACGATACCGTGGGCCGCCCCGACTGCGATGAGATCGCGGCAGTTGTCGATGCCCTCGCCGAACGTGACGTGGAACTCCGCCTCGCGCTGCTGCGAGTTGCTGATCTTCGACTTCTTCACGGTCGCCTTGATGACGGCGGACGTGAACCGCTCCACCTGCTTGTGGGTCAGGGCGTCGTAGTCCTTCGTCTTGATGCTCTTGACCCGGCGGAAGGACATGCGGACGTTCGAGTAGAACTTCCACGCCTCGCCGCCCTGGTGCGTGCTGCCGTCGCCCCCGTAGCCACCCGTGTTGATCTTCTTGCGAAGCTGGGAGATGCCCATGACGTGCGACCCGGAATCGCTGATATCCGAGGCGAGTTGGGGCAGGACGCACGACCACTTCGCCGCCACGAGACCGACCCGACCCAGTTCGCCCTTCTCTTCGAGCGACTGCGCACGGATCGCCTTCGGGACGCCCGCACCCACGGAGTCGAGGATGATGAGGTCGACGCCCGCCCGAGCGCAGGCAAACAGGACCGCGAGCCCCGCCTCCAGCGTGTTGGGCTGGACGAGGTAGAAGCGGTTCGGGTCTTCGATGGGGCAGCCGAGTGCCGAAGCGTAGTCCGGGCTGATCGCGTGCTCCCAGTCGATGAAGCAGACCAGCCCGTCGTTGGCACAGACGTCTGCTGCGGCTTCCAGAGCCACCGTCGTCTTGCCGCTCGACTCGTGCCCGTAGATGTTGCTGATCATCCCCCGCGGCCAGCCGGGACACGGGGCGACCCCGAAGCGGTTCGGGGAGCCGCCGATGAGGTAGTCGAGGACCACCGACCCGCTGGAAAAGTGAGCCCGCGACTCCTTCAACTGGTTGCTGTCGATGGTGACGGTGGGGTCGTCCGCCTTCATCAGCTTGGCGACCACCCCCTGCACGTTGGCGAGCACCGACTTGGTCGGCTTGGCTGACTTCGCCTTTGTCGTCTTCTTCGGTGCTGCCTTCGCAGCCGGCTTCGGTGCTACCTTCGCAGCCGGCGCAGTCACCGGCTTGTGAGACGCCGCCGCGGTCGCTTCCTTACGAGCTTCCGTCTTCTCCGTCATCGGTCCCGTCCTTCGTCCAACGGAAGAAGCGTTCGTCCTCTCGGTAGAGGATGCCCTTCTTCTCTGTCTGTCCGGCACGCTTGCCGCGTTTGTAGGTGTGGATAGTCCTGAACTGCTTCTTCTCGTCCCGTGTCAGATCCTCCACCCCGAGTACCCCGTCCAGGTGCAACCAGAACCGTGCAGCGGAGCGAGCCACCCAGTAGGCGTCCGCTTCGTTGTGATTCCACGTCCCCACGCCACCGGCTTCCTCTCGGGCTGCCTCGACCATGTCGGGCTTGCCCATGATCCAGAGGTTGCCCCCTGGCGCCGGTCGTTCGAGGAATGCCCGTGCGTGAGCCTTGATCTGGGGCGGAGCGAAGAACACGAGGTCCACCTGGGCGATGTAGAGCGCCTCACAGGTGAACAGGAACAACCCGTACATCCCCTCCGACCACAGGTCGTTGAAGACAGGGAACTCGCAGCCGACCCGGGTGATGCCCAGACGCTTCACGAGAGCGAGCACGCTCTGCCGCATCTCGATGTAGCGCCCCACGAACAGGTCTTTCGCGGACGTCTGGAACCTGCCCCGCTCGGGGCAACGGGCTTTGCCGACTGCATCGGTGTCGTGAACGGCCCAACCGAAGTTGGTGAGGGAGGGATCGAGTCCGAGAACCTGCATAGCGCACCTCGGGATTGCCCGCCGCGACCGCGTGGGTCGCG
>Ga0008651_10001005_pt1 | contig 16633 bp, 26 predicted proteins | sample SaaInlV_200m_DNA_6_FD_59173 | JGI IMG/M metagenome (GOLD analysis project Ga0008651, IMG submission 59173) | Marine microbial communities from expanding oxygen minimum zones in the Saanich Inlet - SI037_S2LV_200m_DNA | ecosystem: Environmental > Aquatic > Marine > Intertidal zone ...
GTCTCAAAGCATCAATGAGCGCAAACGGGCATTTGTTAATTGTATGAGAAAACAGATAGCAAATCCCATGCCAGAAATGTTATTAGATATGGCGGTTAGTAGAAATTATTCAACTGTTTCAAATCGTGAGGAAGAATATTTAAGAAGAGTGCAGGTTCTAGCAAAAACAGATGAGCCTTTAGGTTATGATTTGGCTAGAGGGTTTGCAGAATTATATAACAAGCATGCAATAACATTTTCTGATTCTAAAAAAGTTAATCAAATAATAGAATATTCCGATAGGAGATTTGGTATCTCATTGGAGTTAAGGGCCAACATAATTGAATAGTAGCTTATTATTTAATAATACCCGTATCCCCAAAAGCCTTAAAACTTGATTGCATCTTTTAATTTTATGTTAATTGGACTTGTCGGAAAACCATCATGTGGTAAATCTACATTTTTTAAAGCTGCAACTATGGCAGATGTTTTAATAGCTAGCTATCCATTCGCAACAATTGAGCCCAATCATGGGATAGCATATGTTAGGGTTGATTCGTTATGTAAGGAGCTAGATGTTAAATGTAACCCTAGGACTGGTTACTGTACGGGGGAGACTCGTTTCGTTCCAGTTGAATTAATGGATGTAGCGGGATTAGTTGAAGGGGCTAGCGAAGGCAAGGGCCTTGGTAACCAATTTTTAGATTCATTAAGACAGGCAGATTGCTTTATACAAATAGTTGATGTAAGTGGAACAACTGATATGGGCGGGAATGAAGGAACGGGTGACCCCGTAGCAGACGTTAAAATGTTGGAGAATGAATTGAATAAATGGTATGTGGGGATAATTAACAGGGTTTGGGAAAAATTAGCTAGAACTATTCTGTCCACCAAACAAGATTTTTCAGTTGCGATTGCTAAGCAACTTAGTGGCCTTGGTGTAAAAGAGGGCGATGTTAAAGATGCTGTTTTGAAATTGAAATTAAATACAGAAAATTTGACAACTTGGTCTCAAGACGATTTATTGAGATTCGCACAAACACTTAGGCATATCACAAAACCGATGATTATTGCTGCTAATAAAGCAGACAAAGCAGGCTCGGAAGATAATTTGAAAAGATTAAAAAATGAATTTGGCGATTTAATTATAATCCCGACATCGGCTGATTCTGAATTATCTCTTCGACAAGCAGCAAAAGCTGAATTAATTGATTATATCCCAGGGAGTTCTAATTTTACTATCAATGAAGATCAGGCTAATGATAAACAAAAAGCGGCCTTGTCTTCTATCCAAGAAAATGTTTTAGATGTTTTTGGGGCTACCGGAGTCCAAGATGTTTTAGACAAGGCGATATTTGAACTTTTAAAGTATATAGCGATATTCCCAGCTGGATCCAAATTAGCTGATTCTAAGGGGAATGTTTTGCCCGATTGCTTTTTGTTGCCCGAAGGTTCTACTGCATTGGATTTTGCATATTTTTTACATACAGATATCGGGGACAAATTTGTGAAGGCGATTGATGTTAGAACCAAAATGCCAGTTGGCAAAGATCATGCTTTGAATCACAGAGATGGAATTGAGATCATGACTAGTTGACAATATAAATACTTTTAAGCCTTTATTAACACGCAGGAACATGTTTGGAAGAAAAATAGATACTGGTTTAAGGATAAGAGTGAATCCATTATCTCGAGAAGAAATAATTGCATATGAGGATAAAGATTGGAGTGGTGGGTTGTGGACTCCGGGCCCTGGGCGACAAGCTGCATTCTCATTACTTCAGGCTTCTTTAAATCTTTTTAGTGGAGTTTATCAATTGCATTATAGAGCTAGAGATAAGGGGTCAAAGCCACTTTTGGTTCCAACATGGCACCAGCCTAGTGAATTTATAGGCGCAAACCTAGTTTTGCCAAAAACAGCTATGGAATCCCACGATATGTGTTATTCAAGTTCAACTAATGAATCCAATATAGCCTTAGCCGAATTAACAATTGATGGGGAAGTTCATAAGTGTAGACTATTTAGAAATTCTAAACGATGTTTTGGAGATAATTTGACGTTATGTAAAGGGTCACTAATGCGAATGCCGCTTTATTATACTACCCAATTGTATGATATGAGTGTTGAAGGATCAAAAGAAGATGGGTTTAGATTATCCCCGTGGGATTAGTTTTTCTTTTTCTAACAATCCACATAATCCGCCCATGAAGCGCATTTCTTTATTGAATTCTGTTCTTATTCCAGATCCATTATATTCAGTTTTCTTTTGTGTGTTAAAATGCCATTTTCTAGAATTTTTGATGACAGTTATTTTTCCACTAAGCTGATATTCTTCTTGCACATTTAAGTAATTTAAAGAATATTCACACATAACTTCTCCCATCGTAAATTCTCCAGACCTAATTTTTGATGAACCCATTATTCTCCTATAATTTTAACCATTATTCTTTTATCGCGCTTCCCGTCGAATTCTCCATAGAATATTTGTTCCCATGGTCCAAAATCGAGCGCACCTTCGGTTATTGCACACACGACTTCTCTACCCATAATCGTTCTCTTTAGGTGAGCATCCCCATTGATTTCTCCAGTTCGGTGGTGCCTGTAACCTTTTGGATATTGTTCTGGTTTAGATGGGGCTAACTCTTCTAACCAATCCATAAAGTCTTCCTTTAGTCCACTTTCCTCATCATTAATAAAAACAGAAGAGGTTATATGCATGGAATTAACTAAAACGATTCCCTCGATTATTTCAGAATTATTAATTGTTTCTTGAACTTGATTCGTTATGTTGATTATATCTCGTTCTTCCTCGGTATTTACTCTTAGATATCTTGTGTATGATTTCATAATATTTATAATGTGGAGAAGTATAAATAACTTATGTTAATTAGTGTAAAAGTTCATTCAAATTCTAGACCGCAAAGATTGGCAAAGATATCAGAAGATGATTACGAAGTTTATCTTAAATCACCTCCAGAGAATAACAAGGCTAACGAGGAATTAATCAAACTTCTCCAGAAGGAATTTAAAGGACTTAGTGTAAATCTAATTAGAGGGAAAACCTCTAGGAAAAAGGTTATTAAAATTGGTAATTAAATATTTTGAAGCTCCAGATATTAGAAAGAAGGCAGAAGAGATCGTATCTTTAATGGGCTGGCCTCATTTGGACTTTAATCATATAGGATTTCTAAGAAGTACTGGGTCTAAGGCAGTTCGGACAATTGCCCGGTGTCATGCATTGGGTAAGGCCATGCAAATTGCCATGGGAAGAGATACTGGGTTTTATTTAGTAGAAGTAATTTCGGAGAAGTTCGATCGTATGTCAATTGACGAGCAGGAGAAGGTTATTATCCATGAATTAATGCATATACCGAAAGCATTCGGGGGTGGATTTATACATCATAATATTGTAAATGAAAGAAATGTAAAAAGAGTTTACCAGGAATATTTGAAGAGGAAATTGGAGGGAAGATGGGTTTAAAAAAAATTACTTATACCGACGATAAATCTATAAAAAAAATTATAAAAGTAAAAAAAGTTAGTATATTCTCCACGGGGCTTATGTTTAGACGTCGTTCTGACCCCTTGTTGTTTGATATGGGTAAGTCTAGGAATTTTTCTATTCATTCATTATTTTGTAAACCATTTACTGCTATCTGGCTAGATGAAAAATTTAATACTACCTGTTCCGTCGACATTTTTAAGTGGAAAATTAATATTTCTGGAAAAGGGCGCTATTTGTTAGAAATCCCCCTCGGTGGATTTTAAGTCACCGACGATGTTAGAAAGGTTTAAATACTTCTTGCATCTATAAAGTTTATCTAATCAAAAGGAGGTTGATAATATGGGAAAAATTGTTGTAAAAGGAGCAGTAGAGCGAAAGACAGGTCATTTGTACTATGTAGATGGTGCAGGTAACGTGTGTGAAGCTAAGATGGCTCGAGGTGGTAAGAAGAAAAAGAAAGTAGCTAAAAAAGCAGTTAAGAAGAAAGTAGTTAAGAAAGCTGTAAAAAAAGTTGCTAAGAAATCCACTAAGAAAGCTGCTAAAAAGAAGAAGAAGAAATAAATTCTTTTTACTTTTTAATATCATACTTATGAACTCGCTGTTAAGGGAGATAGCGAGTTCATTATCTTTTTTTATTTTTATTTGATCCTTGTTCTGAATTGTGTAGAATTAATTTTTTATATAAAATTATTAATTAAAATATATCTTATTTCTTTTTTTCTTCCCAGTCTTTAATGGCTTCCATTAATGTCTCTTCGGCTAAATGCGCGCAATGATGTTTTATCTTCGGAAGTCCACCTAGTGCTTCAGCTATTTGTTTGTTCCCAATTTTCTTCGCTTCTTCTATTGTTTTTCCTTTAACTATTTCAGTTAAGGCTGATGAGGTTGAAATTGCGGCGGCACATCCAAATGTTAAAAATTTAATATCCTCAATTCTATTATTATCTACCTTTAATGCAATTTTCATTACATCCCCACATGATAGATTACCCTTTGTGCCTTGAGCATCTGGATTTTCCATTTCTCCCATATTACGAGGATTTTTGAAATGATCTAGTACTTTTTCATTATAAGTTGTATTACTCATTTTGTACCCAATTCATTTAATTCTTTGATTAGTATTTTCGGGTCAATCCCATGTGCCATAGCTCCTTGCTCAATTGTCTCTAATTGGGCCATTGGGCATCCACCACACATCAATCCCTTGTCCATTAAGAACTCAGCTGCGGGTGGGTATTTGTTTATCAGCTCGAAGAATGTCATGTCTTTTGTTATTTTTTCTTTATTCATTTTTTACCTCCGTTTCTGTTGTATCTTCTAATTTAAATGGGCTCATTTCTCTAAGTTTTGCTACGTTTTCTTTCAATTTTTCTATCAGGTAGTCAGCCTTTTTGAAATTCATGCCTGACCCTAATGTAATTCTTATGCTCCCATGGATATATAGTTCATCTACGTTAATAGATTTTAGAATTCGGCTCTCTTCAAGTTTTTTAGAAGAGCAAGCAGACCCTGTAGACACACTAATCCCTGCATCATCTAACAACAACATTAAACTTTCACCCTCTATACCGAAGAATGAAACGTTAATATTATTATAAATTCTTTTTTCTGTTGATCCATTTATCAAAGTCCCCTTTATCCCTTGTAATTTTTGAATGATGTAGTCTCTTGTCTCGGTTATTTGTTCTCTATCAGTTCCTAATTCAATTGCCCTTGCAAAACCGATTATACCAGATGTATTTTCTGTCCCGTTTCTAATGCCAAATTCATGTCCACCCCCAGTGGCTATTGGTTTTATTCTTGTGCCAATTTTAGCATATAAAAATCCGATTCCCCTTGGCCCATTTATTTTATGTCCAGAAGCACTTAATAGATCTATATTCATTTCCCCAACATCTATTTTCAATTTTTTAAAGCTTTGAACAGCATCTGTGTGAAAGTATGCCCCGGCTTCACTGCAGAGCTTCCCAATTTCGGCTATTGGCTGGATTGTCCCAATCTCATTATTCACATGCATTACACTAACGAGTAGAGTTTCTTTCGTAATTTTCTTTTTAATATTTTCAACAGATATTATCCCGTCTTCGTCTGGATTTATATAATCTATTTTATATCCTTCTTTTTCGAGATCTTTGCATGTTTCGAATACGGCTGGATGCTCAATATTCGTTGTAATTATGTGTTTTTTATTTGGGTTCGCTTTTGCCACACCCCTAATCGCTAGATTGTCTGACTCAGTCCCTCCACTTGTGAAAATGATTTCCTCTTTTTCTGCACTTATTTCTTTTGCTATTTTTTCCCGAGCTTCTTCTATTTTTTCCCGAGCTTCTCTCCCCTTGCCGTGCTGACTAGATGGGTTCGCAAAATATTTTTTCGAGAATTCATTCATACTTTCTAAAACTTCTTCAGCTATTGGAGTGGTAGCCGCATTATCTAAATAGAGATTCATTTCTGACATTGCCCAGCGCAACCTCCACTGCAAAATGTTTTAGCGTGTTTATCTATTAATTCTAATATGGGGACAATCGTTTTTTTATTCAAACTATAAATCCGTTGTTTCCCTTTTTGTTCTACACTAACGATATTGCAACATCTTAAATTCTTTAGTGCGTGAGACAATTTACTTTGTTCAATTTTAAGAGTGGAAGATAATTCTGTTACGCTGGAAGGAGAATCTTTTAGGGCTTCCACTATACTAATTCGAAGTTGACTGCTTAAATTACTAAAGAACAAATAGTATGTTGATTTATTCATATGAAAATTATATCATATGAGTTTTTAAGTCTTTCTTAAGAGCTAATCGCGCCCACAGGACATCCCGCTTCAGCTTCTTTACTACAGGGAGTTTTTCCCTTTGCTATTGCCTTCCCACCCTTCATTTCAAAACCATCAGGGCATACTGCAACACAAGCTCCGCATCCAATGCATTTTTCTTTATCTACTGTTACCATTTTACCTCCTTTTGAATTTTCATATTTAAAATTTAATTGAACCAACTTGCTTGGTGCTTATTGTTTTTGCAAGTATTCATGGGCGGAATGTGCAGCGATTGCTCCCTCTCCGGCCCCCGTTATAACTTGTTTTAGTGAATCTGTTGTAATGTCCCCTGCTACAAATGCGCCTGTTATATTGGTGTTCATTTTCCTGTCGGTTTTAATATAGCATCCGGAGTCTTGATCTAACTTTAGGTCTGTTAACATTTGATTACAAGGAATTGCTCCAATTTCAATAAATATCCCATCCGTTTTTAATTCTGTTTCTTTACCCTCGTTATTTTTGATTTTTATTGATGACACTAGTTTGTCCCCAATAATTTCTGTTGGAATTGAATCATATATTACGTTTATATTTTTCTTCTTGCTAATCCTTTCTTTGTATATAGGTTCAGACCTTAATTCACCCTTCCTGTAAATCATGGTGACTTGTTTTGCGATGTCTGACAAAAATAGTGCAGCTTTTGCTGCCGAATCTGCTCCTCCGATAACCGTGACTGCGTCCTTGCCTTTGAAAAACATACCATCACAAGTAGCACAGTAGCTAACACCTTTCCCTAAAAACTCCTCTTCTCCTGGAATTTCCAGTTTTCGATGCTTGGTCCCAAGTGTTATTATAATTGTTTTCCCAATAATCTTTTTTCCTCCTGCAGTTATTTTAAACCCAGCATCTATTTTTGTTATACCAGTTATTGTCCCCGTTATAATTGGGACCTTATAATTATCAAGATGTTTTTTAAATTTCTCCATCAATTCTGAGCCCTGAATGCTAATTTCTCCTGGCCAATTTTCGTAAGTTCCACCTCTTGTGGTCGTCCCTCCCATTTCTTCTCCGATTAGAATTGTTTTTCTAGCATATCTAGCGCTATATATTCCTGCTGTTATTCCAGCGGGGCCAGTTCCTAGAATTATTACATCATATGTTTCACCCATGTATTTTCCGAGGGACTATTCTTTTTATATGTTATTATGTGCGGATAAGTACGGACTGAATGTGCAATACTGTTGTTTGTATTGCTAATAAACCGCATACCAAAACCCTTTTATATAGATTTCTTCAATATTATCCATGGTAAACCAAGGCGAAATCTACAGATGTGAAATTTGTGGCAACGTTGTTGAAATTCTTCATGGAGAGCAGCCTCCTATCGTTTGTTGTGGTAAATCCATGACATTAGAAGTTGAGCATACTGAGGATCCAGAGAAAGGAGAAAAACATATACCTGTAATTGATGGTAATTCTGTTCGTGTAGGTTCTGTCCCACACCCAATGACTGAAGAGCATTTTATTGAGTGGATTGAAGCAACTGACGGAAAAGAAACTGCAAAGATTTTTTTGAAACCAGATGAAGAACCACATGCTGAATTTTCTTTTGAGCCAACAAGTGCTAGAGCCTATTGTAATCTGCATGGTTTGTGGAAAACTAAATAGTTGTATCTTTGAAATAGTAACAAAGCGAAAGATTTAAATAGTTTTATTGCCTATATAATTTATGAGCTTAACAAGTATGTTTAGGAAATCTGATTTTTACAAACTTAGTCACTTGCATGATTTCTGTATAGCAGTTGACAGTATTCGTCACCATCAAGATCTTTCAATTAACGAAGCTTATTCTGCAACATTGGATGATCCTTATTTCGAGAAGATAAAAACATACATGAAAGATTTTCATAATAATAGAGGAGGTGTTTTGAGATCAGTTAAAACAGCATACAACGAAAGAGTTAAGGAGGCTGGGGGCGTTCAAAGGGCTTTTGAAGAACAAAAAGAGCATTATTTGTCAGAAGAGAGGGCAAAGGAATCTTTAGACTCCCAACTTGAGGCAGAAGATAGGCGTAATAATCCAGATGCTAAACAGCTTTTTTTGGCCATCTAGTGGCTAATCTATCACATCCACCATCACATTCATGAATTTACTAATTAAAAAAATTAAGCAAGTGCAATCTACCCATATAGAGAAACAAATCGAGGTACGATTGATAGAATTTAGAAAAATTGGTAGGAATAAGAATAAAATATTTTCAGAATTATGTTTTTGTCTTTTGACCGCAAATTTTCAGGCTGAGAAATCTTGGAATATCCAAAAAGAAATCGAGGATATGTTTTTCGATGCCAATTTGGAAGATTTAAGAATTGAGTTGAAGGCTAGAGGACATCGTTTTTGGCCGCAAAGAGCGGAAAGAATTATTTTGGCAAGGGAATCTAGAGACGAACTAATTGAGTTGATCAAAACAAAAAATGAATCAAATATAAGAAATTGGCTTGTGAAAAATATTAAAGGTGTTGGTATGAAAGAGTCTTCGCATTTTTTGAGAAATATAGGATTTAGAGGTGTCGCTATAATAGATTTTCATATTGTGGATTTATTGGTGGCTGAAGGTTTAATAGAAAAACCAAAAACAATTACTCCTAAAATATATTTAGAGATTGAAGACGTTTTGAAGAATTTAGCAAAAAAATCTAATATGAACTTGGGTGAATTGGATTTGTATTTGTGGTATATAGAAACAGGAAAAGTTTTGAAGTAGAACTCCCTAGCCACTCCACCCCTTAGCATCATTACTCCAGATGTTGTATATTTTACAGTACATTCTCCTCTCAGGAGGCACACTTTTCAAATAAATTTCAGAGCCTGTTTTTATATTGTATCCCCATCCTCCAGTTTCTGTTGGGATTCCCCTCTTTTTGTATTCAGCTTTTCTGCGTTCCTCTATATATTTCACTTGTGTTTCCGCTGTTAACTCCATTATTCCCCTTGCAGCGATATCACCCAAGTTTTTTCCTAGCCCAAATCTAAATGAGTCAACTATTTTTTGTTCTCTTTTTCCGCTCACAATTCTCCACCTAACCAAATTTTTGTCAATAACATGAATGAGGCCAGGGTCTTCCTCGAGCTTAACTTCGGCAAGTTTGGCCCCAAGATTAAGAGCCCTATTATAGATTAATTCTAAATTAATTAAAGATTCTTTCCGGAGATATTCAGGGATAATTGTCTTATCGCTTTTTGTTGCATTTTCCTTTAAAAATCCGCGGTATACTGATGCAACTTTATAAAATCCCTCATGTCCACCTTCCGTTGCTCTTGCGATATGATTATCCCCAAAAAGTTTAGGGTTGTAAGGTTCTTCCAGTCTCTTTGATAATCTTGTAGAAATCAGCCTAGCCTGGTCATCCATTTGTTCATTTAGATATATTATTCTGTCTTCCATTAAATGGTCTCGATTAAGCATTTTTAAGAATTTATGTGATGCATTTAACGAGGGAATTAAGAGTGTTCAATGACAATAATTCTTATAAATGCGATGGGCGTAGTTTGTTAATGATAGCAGAAGAGATGAAGATTAATGAATATCAAACTCCAATGTCTTTAAGATGGGATATAGTTGGATTTGTCCCGGGTCTGGGATTTCAAAGAAAGGAAAATATCCCCGGACTAAATGATTTTCCAATTCATGATTTAGTCGCTAACCTGAAGGCAAAAGATATTTTTGTATGTGCTGACGCTTCTTCTAAAAAAGTAAACTTCAACCTTGGAGCAAGAGGATTTTATAAAAATCTAGGGTCGCAATTACCACTTTCCCATCCAATACAAGACGGAAATATAGAATCATATATGTTGGAGCTAGACAGAATTAGCTCCTTAGAATTAAGAGGATATGTTAATTTAGGTCCCCAACGACAATTGGTTGATAAGGGGATAACTATTATTTATTCTGCAGCGGGGAACATTTCAGATAATGCCAATCCCTTGTCGTCATTAGATAGGTTTAATTCTCCTAAAGATAGATTTGAAAGAGCATTTCCAATAAGGGATATAGCAGCAGAAACTTATCATTCCTTTCTTGAAAAATATTGGTCTGAAAAATTAGAAGTGAGTAAGGCCTAATAATAAATTACTATATTTTGTACTCAAGCACACCATCATATGGTATAAACCAGCTAATTGCCTCTTTCCTTGATGCGCCTTCCATTATTTTCCTGAAAAGTCTTATGGAATTTCCGTGGGCAGAAATCGCGACATTAACATTATTCTTCTTCACAAATTTCTTTAAATCTTTAATAAAGTCTCGAACTCTAACTTCAACGTCAGCAAAGCTTTCTCCTTTCGGCGGTTTAATATCCCAACTCCTATGCCATTCATCATATTTTTTCGTTCCAAATTTTCGGACAACTCCCCAATGCATCAGGCGATTCAGTCGACCATAATTTCTCTCAATCATTCTGTCATCCTCTAAAACTAGAGTACATTCAGAATGACCCTTCATTACAATATTAAGAGTTTCTTTAGACCTGCTAAGCCTGGTATGAATCGCTACTTGAAATTTCTTTTTCTTTAATCTTTCTGCTGCAATTTTTGCATCTTCCTTACCCTTTTTCGTTATTCTAGAATCAGTCCATCCGGTGAACATTCCATCACGATTAAATCTAGTCTGTCCATGACGAAACAAATAAATAGTATTTTTTTTATCCACCCTTTTCATAATATTAAGACTATTGTTGATTATAAAAAACTTTTTATAGCTCGCAATCTTATTCTTTTTATGATATTGTGGATAGTAATTTTGTTTGTGGCTATTGGAGGGTTCTTGTTCTTTAAATTTGAACATCATTTAAGACTTCTAAGGGTCGCTCTTCTGGGTTTAATTATTGTATTAATCTATTTATCTATGAGTTCGGTTCTTTCTTCTAGTCCTGTTGATATTGGAAGTCCAAAGGGAATCGTGAATGCCTTATACCTTTATGTGGGGTGGTTGGGAGAAACTACTGCGGATTTATTTAATATAGGGCAAGATACCGCGGGGCTTGTGGGCCACGCAATAAAGGTTGAAAATCCAGATAGGGCTGACTTGCCAGAATATGAAGAAGGTTTTTCATTAAGAGATTGGATTGCAGATAAGATTAGGAAAGATTAGTAATATTTATAACTAGTCGTGATGTTTGTTTTTTATGAGGAGACAGAGTACAATTTTTATTTTTTTGACCTTAATCTTTTTACTGGCAAGTTTTACTGTTGTTTCGGCAGATGAGGTAATTATTACATATAAAGATGGGGTTGATTCTGAAAATAGTGTTTCTTCTTCAATAGGTCTTGAAGAAAATTTGAATGTGACGCATGAATTTAGTATTGTGGATGGTTTTGTGGCTGATGTGAGTGATGAAGAGAAGAAATTATTAGAGAAGAATCCAGAAATTATAGTGTCGGAAAATACAAAGCATTATCTTTATTTGGACAACGCGGTTGATAACATTAATGCCTCAAGTGTTTGGAATGTGCAGTCAAATAACACTAATATTACGGGGGCCCAGCAATCTGTTTGTGTGATTGACACTGGGGTTGATTATACACATGCAGCGTTTGGTGGTTGTACAAATGAAACATTTTTGGCGGGAAATTGTGCAAAGGTTATAGGCGGATATGATTTCATTAATGATGATGCGGATCCTATGGATGACCATGGCCACGGGACACATGTTTCGGGGATAATATCATCCCAAGATTCAACATATAGGGGCGTTGCTTATGGTGCAAATATTGTATCCATGAAGGTGTTTGATGAAAGTGGGATCGGGGGAGAATTAGCTGACATAACAGCAGCAATGGATTGGTGTATAAACAATGCCTCTAGATTTAATATTACTGCTATTAGCATGAGTTTGGGTGATGGGCAATTTTATCAGTCTACTTGTACAAACGAAGCTTATGATTTGATGGTTCAGTCTGCTGTTGAAAATAATATTAGTGTTGTTGCGGCGGCTGGAAATTGTGATGACAACACCTCTACGACATGTGATGGTCGTCTTGGAATTTCTATGCCAGCTTGCCTGTTGGACGTAATTCCAGTTGGTGCTGTTAATAATGCCGATACTCAGTATTTTCAACGATGGAGTACCGATTTCCAAGTTTTAGCCCCCGGATATAATATAATGTCTGCACAGATTCTTGGAAGTTTTGTCTTAGCGTCTGGCACTTCCATGTCTACCCCCTTCGTTTCTGGAACAATCGCACTTTTACAGCAATATTCAAAATTAAAAAATAATGTTTCATTAAATTCGGCACAGATTATAACAGCATTGAATACTACTAGCAAATGGATTAATGATACCGCGACTGGAACTTTATACCCACGACTTGATGTATATGCAGCTTTGGGGACTTTGACGAACCCCGAATTTACATCCATAAACCATGAGAATCTATCAACGGTTAACACAACAAGCCCAACAATATATTTAGAGATGGTTTTTAATGAAGATGTTACATTTGCATATTCCATCAATGGATCGGCGAATAAAACTGGATGTATATCGTGTGATACATTCAACCAAACAATTGCGTTGCCCGGATTTGAGAATTTAACTTTTAACTTCTACATACAGGATGAGGTTGGAAATTCAAATTCAACAAGTAGAATTATCTATATAAATAAATCGGTATCAACGTACACTGACGCAAGTTATATTGGAGAATCTGCAATAAGCGTATTGACTGAAGACACTATAGGCCAGTCTGTAAATCTATCGAACCTTACAGTTTATGTAAATGGAACAAACAATTTATCTATAAATTACGATACTGGAAATTATACAATAAATTTAACTGACCTAAATAACCGAACAATCATAGAATTCAATTATACTCTTAATAGTACAAATATGACCCTTGACCTTTCAAACATGATTTTAATGAAAGGAAATCAAACTGGGAATAAATCCTATCTTATAGTTAGGGGGCTAAATTTAACTTCGCAGGATAGAAGGAAAACAATATATTTAGAAAAAAATATAGCGTCTAATAATACCTGTGTCAGAGATGCCGTAACATTTTCGATAAATGAATTTAGTGAATATTGTAATGACACAAGTGAATATTTGATTACATGCCCCGGATCGAGTGAGAGTTATTCTTGTAGTTTGGTAGAAAATAATACTTACTATAAAATTAGTGGGCTTAGCCATTCAGCTGTAAGCGAGACAGGAGATTTTTGTGGAGATGGTATAAAAAATGGAGATGAGCAGTGTGATGGAGGTAGTAGTTGTGATTCAAGTTGTCAAACCATATCTGCTCCTACTGTGGGTGGATCACCTTCTGGAGGTGGAGGCGGGGGCGGAGCATCTATTCCAAGAGTTAATACAATTGAGCCATCCTTTTATGAAATGAGAGAAGGGTATACTACAACGGTTGAAAAAACAGATGTAATATTATTCAAAACAACTAACGGAGAAAATCACAATATCACGATTGATGACATTGCACCAATTTCAATTAAATTGACGGTTAATTCTGAACCTATAACATTGCTCTTGGTTGCAGGCGAAGAAAGACGATTGAATTTAACATCTTCCACTTTTCATGATTTTTATTTAAAAATTAATTTAGTATCGGGGGATCGTGCTAACATTTTTATTCAAAATATTTTTGAGGAGATTGCGGCAGAAGAAACTGTGGCTGAAGAGGATGAAGTTGAGCCCGTTCCAATTTATAGAGACATTGGGGCCTATCTTTATCTTGTAACTGCATTAATTATTCTAATCTTAATATTTTTTATCAACAGAAAGATAAATAAAATAGAAAAAGAGAATAAAAGGAGGGAGTCGGTATTTATTAAAGAAAATGAAAAAAAGATTAAACCTAAAACCAAGCGCAAGAGATAAGAGAAGATATCTCATCCTTAGTGAAACTAATGAGAAAAAAATTGAGGATGCTATTCTGAAATATATCGGTGTATTGGGCCTTGCTCGTTCAGCCTATATGTCCGTTAAAGTTCCTGAATTAAAAGGTGGAAGTGTTATTTCCTGTCTCCGGGCTGAAGTAGATAACGTAAGCTCTGCATTACTCCTAGCCAATATAAGAGTAGAAAAGATTTCTAATACAATTAAGGGTTTATCTAAATAAAATGATCTTAGACTGTTCGAGAGTTCGATTGAGAAAACGTCCGGAAGAGGACTCGAACCTCCGACATCACGGTTAACAGCCGTGCGCTCTACCTGCTGAGCTATCCGGACATACAGTTTATAAAATTAAACCGTTTTTAAATGTTGTTCTTTGGATAATTTCTTATTATTAAACTGCATTCATTCTCCTATTTCTGCTGTCTTTCAAAGACTTTATAAAGTACTGGTAATTAGTTGCAGTATATTAAAATGGAGGAATTAAAATGAGTGTAAAAGAATTAACAGCTAGTAATTTTGACGAGATAGTTAACTCTGGCGATAAGCCTGTTATTGTTGACTTTTTTGCTTCTTGGTGCGGACCATGTAAGATGATGGGGCCGGTTTTTGACCAAATGAGTGAAGAGTTTGATGCGGCAGTTTTTGCAAAAGTTAATGTTGAAAATTCACAAGATTTGGCTACTAAATTTGGCGTTCAAGGTATTCCAACTATTCTTGTATTGAAGAATGGTAAGGAAATGACAAGAATTGTCGGTTTCAACCCAGATCTTTTGAAAGAAAAAATTAAGGGAGCTTTATAGAATGGATTTTGCTTGTAAAAGATTCAATCTAGAAGATGTCATTCGTTGTGGTTTGGCTCTGTCTAAAACTGACTATCGTATTTTGAAATTTTTAGTTGAAAATGGTAGTCGATTCGATAGCCGTGCGTTAGCTGATAAATTAAAAATTGATTTGTCGACGGCACAACGTTCTCTGAAGAGGCTTAGAGAGAGAAAGTTATTAATTAGGAGTCAGGTAAATCTTTCTAGTGGCGGATATAATTTATTTTATGTTTCAATCCCTAGAATTGAAATTCACAAACTATTACAGAACACTGTTGATGGCTGGGTAAGGAACGTAAACTCAGAGTTAGCCTCTTGGTTTAGTTGATTTATTTATTGAAAACATTTATATATCCTTTATTCTTAATTACTTTTATGGGTGTTTTATCATATACAATAAAGAAGAGCGGTTATTGGAACTTCAAGGAACTCTATGAATTTTGTTTCAATTGGTTTAAGGACCATGGGGTGAGTGTTGGAGAGGATGACTACACAGAAAAGGATTCTGGAGCTAAAGAGATCAAGATCAATTGGTCGATGAAGAAAAAATATACTGATTATTTTACTGGTAAAATGACTTTGAAATGGCATATCACACAATTGACTGATGCTGAAATTGATCGTGGTGGAAAAAAAGAAAAAACGAATAAGGGTGATTTGAAGCTTGCATTCGATGCAGATTTAGCAAGTGATTCTGACGGAACATGGGAAAAACATCCAAAATATAAGTTTTTGAGAGGTCTTTATGACAGATATATCATTAAGTCTACCAATGATGAGTATGAAGGTAAGCTAAAGGGGCTTGGTCTTGCATTTATTGCTGATGTTAAAGCATATTTGGAATTGACTGCTTAATAGTATCTGTTGGAGTATAATAATCTTTAAAAGTTATTCTTGCATTGTATACCTATGAGAAATTTATTAGTATTGATTGGAATTCTAGTTATGCTTAACTTTGTTGTGGGTTTAAACGTATCTGAGGAGTTAAATACAAATGTTATCCTACATGAATACAATATTCCAATTGAAATGACCCTGACTGCTGCAGGCGCTGACCCAGGGAATTATAATGTTTATACATTCTCAGAAATTGAGATTACTCCAATGAATGTTTTTGAGCATGATGGTGGAACATTAGAGAAGACATTCTATTTAAAGAGAAATAGTAGGTTGGATGTTGATGGGCTATATGTATTCAAATATACTTTAAATCATAGAGAGGTGGAGCAGGTTGATAATAAAATTACACTTAAATTGATTAGTATAGCTGATGTCTTGGATGTGTCTACCAATATAATTACAATCGAAGATAGTGAGGCCATGATAAAAATCAAGAATCTTGAAAATATTAATTTAAATGATGTAGAAATTAGTTTTTCTTCAGTAATTTTTGATTATTCTGACACATTTTCTTTATCGCCTAATGAGGAAAAAGTGATCTCTGTCCCAATCAGCATAGACAAACTTAGAAAAACTAAAGCTGGGACTTATGTAATTGATGTCGTGATTTCTACCCCCACAGGTGACGTTTCCACCACTGGGAAGCTTTATTTGAATGAACAACGTGAAATTAGAAGTGAGGAAGATAGCGCTGGTATTTTAGTTAGAACGACAACTGTTAACAAAGTTAATATCGGAAATTCTGTGGAAGATGTAAGTGTG
>Ga0008651_10001021_pt1 | contig 16506 bp, 21 predicted proteins | sample SaaInlV_200m_DNA_6_FD_59173 | JGI IMG/M metagenome (GOLD analysis project Ga0008651, IMG submission 59173) | Marine microbial communities from expanding oxygen minimum zones in the Saanich Inlet - SI037_S2LV_200m_DNA | ecosystem: Environmental > Aquatic > Marine > Intertidal zone ...
CACCAAGGCCAGCAGGATCGTCCTCTGGGGAAGAATCATACCCGTCAAGGATATCACTATCAATTACTATATCATCTACATCAACAGCTTCAGCCACAACAACAGTGTCGTTCGGTATATCAGATTCATTAACTTCAAGAGTTTCATTTACAATAACCGTATCATTTGTCTCAGCAACTACAAAACCAAGCAACAAGACAACTCCCACCAAAATCAAACTCATCCTTTTCATACGAACAAATAATATCTTTACCTTAAAAAGATTTATATGGTAACCCCCCTATAATTACATCACTTACCAGTTACTTTTATAGAAAGTCCTATAAGAGCAACAAAAATCAAAGCCAATCCTGCCCAAAAGAATACATCAAAATGAACCCAGATTGGGAGAAAGAAAAAACAAACACCTAGAATAAGCACGGCCATCAATACTTTATCTCTTAAAGAGGAATTAATATGCCTTGGTTTTTCCCGACCAAAAATAGGTCTACTTCTAAGCCTATAACTTAACCAAAAAGAAAAAACTACACCAACACCTGCAAAAAACTTAAGCAAAAAATCCCAAATATCCATTACCCAATCAACCTCTTCATAATCTCAGTAACAGATTTGAAGTCGGCCCGCCTCTCCGACAACCGCATAACCTGCCCAATCAAAAAATTCAAACTCGCCTTCTTCCCATCCTTATACTCCGCCACAACATGCCCATTTTCACTAATAACCTGCTTACAAAGATTCTCCACAGCCTCCTCCGAAATATTCCCTATCTCTTCCTTGTGCTCCTTCAAACTAAACGACTTAGGCACAAAATCATTCATAATCTGCTTCCCTTTAAGAACAGTTATTTTTCTTCCCTCAACCGCCTCAATCAACTCCGCCAAATGTTCGGGCAAAATCGTTACATCATCATCTTCCAAAGTCTTCTTATTATAATTCAAAACCCTCAACAACTCAATCGTAATCCAAGCCATATTCTTTTTCGCATCAATTCCCTTATTTACCAACCCCTCAAAAAAATCAACCAACTCCAAATTCCGAGTCAAAGTCGCTGCATCCTTAGGCTCAACCTTATACTTATCTAGAAGCCTTGCAAGCTTAACCTCCGGCATCTCCGGCATACTCTTTCGAACCTCCTTAATCATCTTAGCATCCACCTTCATAACCGCCAAATCCGGATCCGGAATAAATCGATAGTCACTAGCATTTTCCTTGCTCCTCATCTTAACAGTAATACCTTTACTTTCACTATACATCCGAGTCTCCTGCTCTTGAGCTATTCCCTTCTCACTATTCTCAATCTGCCGAGCTATCTCATAATCAATCGCCTTCCGAATCTTCTCAAGGCTATTCAAATTCTTCATCTCAGCACGCTCTCCCCCAGTCGAAACATTCACATCAACCTTAATCCCAGCATTTTTCCGAACCGCCTTAATATAACTAAGACTAAGAACCAAACTCTTCAACCACTCCACAACCTGTTCGCTATTCGAAAACTCAGGAGCCGTAACCATCTCAATCAAAGGCAACCCACTCCGATTATAATTAATTCTCCCAGTCTCAGGATTCCACTGCGCCGGGTCTTCTTCCAAGTGTATCTCCCAAATTTTAATACCTTTAAACTCACCCCCTTGAGCATTGACCTTAGCATGCGCCCCCGAAACCGTCGTCTGATACCCCTTCGGATTATCCGCCCAATCATAATGCTTCCTCTGCCAAACAACTTCACTATTAATCTTAGAACCAAAAACCGTAGCAATCTGCACCATCTTCAAAATCGCCTCGACATTTGCAGCCATCGGCTTACTCCCAGGCGTCCCCGTACAAATCGGGCAAATATTACTATTAGCTTCACTCTTTAAGGAATTCGTCCGACACATACAAAACAACTTCTCCCGAGTATCCAAATACCCATGAACCTCCAAACCAATCTTCACAGGAAACACTTTTTCAGCCATAAAAACTCAAACCTCCAAACCTTTTTATATCTTCTCAAATTAATAACTACATGAAAACTAAAACATTCAGGCCCGGAGACAAAGTCCAAATCCAAACCAAAACAAAATCCTGGTCCGGCCACGCATTAGAGTCCCACACGCCAGAAACAATCCTTCTAAAATTAAAATCCGGATATAATATAGGGATAAGAGAATCAGAAATCTTAGACGCAAGAATCCTAGAAAAATCAACAGCACAGATTACAAAATCCAAACCACAAACATCAAACAAATCAAACCTACCAAACGTAGCAATCATAATAACCGGCGGAACAATATCTTCACGTCTAGACCCAAAATCAGGAGCCGTCATATCAACAGACAAGAAAGAAATATTAAACATCTCTCCCGACCTAAAAAAAATATGCAACCCAATCATAACAAGTCCCTTCATGAAATTCTCAGAAGACATGGACCCAGCCGACTGGAAAACATTAGCAGAAGAATGTGAAAAATATCTAAAAGACGACTCAATATCAGGAATAATCCTAACACACGGAACAGACACTCTGCACTACACAGGAGCAGCCCTGCACTACTTCCTCCAAAACATTCCAAAACCAATAGCCCTAACCTACTCTCAAAGGTCAATCGACCGAGCCTCAACTGACGCCGCCCTAAACCTAACATGTGCAGCAAAATACGCAATCTCAGACATCGCAGAAATCGCACTAATCGGACACGAAAACGAAAACGACGAATCCTGCATAGCAATATCAGCCCACAAATCAAAAAAAATGCACACCTCAAAAAGAGACGCATTCAAACCAATAAACTCAAGTCCAATCGCAAGAATCACAAAAGAAAAAATAAAAATCCTAAAAACTTTCAACGCAAGATCTAAGCAAAAACCAAAACTAGACACAAAATTCTCAAACAAAGTAACAATAATAAAAATCCACCCAGGACAAGACCCATCTATCTTAGACCACTATCAAGAACAAGGGTACAAAGGAATAGTTATAGAAACAACCGGATTAGGACAAGTGCCAGGCAAAGAATCAAAAACAAACTGGCTCCCAAAAATAAAGAAAGCCATATCTTCAGGAATAACAATAGTAGCAACCGCACAAACAACTCACGGAACTCTCAATCCAAACGTCTACTCCTCAGGAAGAGACCTCCAAAAAACCGGAATCATATTCTTAAACGAAACAACAGAAACAGCACTAATAAAATTAGGCTGGATATTGGGTCACAAAACATGGAACCCAAAAGCAAAACTTATAACAAAAAAATAAAAAAGCAAAAAATAATTTTTAATAAAAAATTACTTCTTACTAACTTCCCAACTAATTGGATATTTTCTAGCAACTAAATTATAAATCGCAATGGTCAAAAACATTCCAAGATATCCAGCAATTCCACCGACAACAGGAGCCACAACAAAAGCAGAAAGCAGAGTAACCTCAAGACCGTAAGTAGCAAAAAGCTCATCTCGTATCATCCATTGAAAAACACCAACAGACAAATACATCAAAAACGCAATCACACCAAAAAACATGGCCGAATTATAATTAATTTTAGTTAATTTCATCTTTACCTCCTTTCAGAATAAATAAAACAACTTATTTAAACCTTAACATATATCCTCTGTCATGAAACACGATTACAAAAAAATAGGCCTAAAATCCGGCCTAGAAATTCACCAGCAGCTAGACACTCACAAATTATTCTGCTCCTGTCCGTCCATTCTCAGGCAAGATAACCCAGAATACGAAATCCACCGAACCCTAAACCCCGTCGTAGGAGAAACCGGAATAGTAGACCAAGCAGTAAAACACGAAGCCGCCCAAAACAAAAACTTCACCTACCAAGTATACGACACAAACTGTCTAGTCGAACTAGACGAAGAACCACCTCACGCAATAAATCAAGAAGCCCTAAAAATAGCACTCCAAATCGCACACCTCCTAAACTGCAAAATATTTCCAACAACACAAATAATGCGAAAAACAGTAACAGATGGCTCCAACACCTCCGGATTCCAACGAACAGCACTCATAGCTTATGACGGATACATAAAAATATCATCCAAGAAAAAAATAACAATAGACTACCTAATGCTAGAAGAAGACTCGGCAAGAAAAGCACCAAATTCCACATCAACTTACAAACTCGACCGACTAGGAATTCCGCTAGTAGAAATAGCAACCGGCCCACACATGAACACCCCAGAAGAAATCAAAGAAGCAGCACTAAAACTAGGAGAAATACTAAGGGCCTGCAAAGTAAAAAGAGGACTCGGCACAATAAGACAAGACGTCAATATATCAATCAAAGGATCAAAACGAGTCGAAATAAAGGGATTCCAAGACACCAAAATGATGATAAAAACAATCGACAAAGAAATTTCACGACAACAAGAATGCGTAGAAAAAAACACCTGCAAAAACGAAGTCAGAAAAGCAAATCCAGATGCAACAAGCTCTTTCTTAAGACCAATGCCAGGCGCAGCAAGAATGTATCCAGAAACGGATCACCCTATCCTAAAAATTTCACGAGAGCTAATCAACGAAACCAAAAAAAACCTCCCAAAACTCCAATCCGAAAATTCCTCCTACCTAAAAGAATTCGGCCTAAACGACGAACTGATAAAACTAATCTTAAAACGAAACAAAGTAGAAGAATTCAAAATCTTAGCAAAAACCTCGCAAAACCACGACCTAATAGCAAAATCTCTAACCATTTTTCCAAAAGAAATAGCGAAAAAAGAAAATAAATCACTAATAGAGATAGAAAAAATCCTAAATCCACACGCACTAGAAGCAATTCTAGAACAAGTCGATAAAAAAATAGCATCCAACGACGTAAAACTAGTCCTACAAAAAATAGCAAAAGGCATACCGCTAAAGGAAGCCCTAGAGAAATCAGATATAGACCTACAATCAGAGACAGAAGCAATAATAAAACAAAAGCCAGGCTTGTCACAAGGCGCATACATGGGACTCCTAATGGGAAAATTCAAAGGACAAGTCTCAGGCAAAGAAATAGCCGATATATTGAAAAAATTACTCTAAATACCCCAACCCATAGCCCTAAAAACCCTAATTTCGTCCAAATTTAAAGCATAAGCTCAAAACTTATGTCAGATACACGGAGGAAAAACAAATATGGAAGATAGACAAATGTTCAAAGCAACTTGCTCAGATTGCAAGCAAGAATGCGAAGTACCATTCAAACCATCAGGAGACAAGCCAGTTCGATGCCAAGAATGCTTCAGAAAGAACAAACCACAGAGAAGCTTCGGCGGAAACAATGGCGGAAATCGTAGATTCGATAATCGAAATAATAATCGATTCGGAAACAACAATCAAAGAGAAATGCACAAGGCAACTTGCTCAGATTGCGGAAAATCTTGCGAAGTACCATTCAAGCCAACACAAGGAAAGCCAGTTCGATGCAAAGAATGCTTTAGCTCATCTAGAAACTAGATAATCTAGTAATTTTTAATTTTTTTTATTTAATTCTTGGAATTTATTCACAAATTTATTTCAAAACACATCCCCACAACACATCAAAACCTTTTTCAACTAATCCCACCTTAATCTAAAATGATAAGAAAAATCGACAAAAACGTGCACCAAATTTCCTTCCAGAACTTCGGCTCCTACGTTTATCTAATCCAACTCGAAAACAAAAACATCCTAATAGACACCTCTTCACCAGAAAACTCCGAAGAACTAATCTCCCATCTCCACGAACTAAACCTCTCGCCAACAATCATCAACATAGTCATACTAACACATCATCACTGGGATCACACCGGAGGAATAGATCTCTTCCCAAATGCAAAATTCTACGCTTCACCAAAAGACTTCGGAGAAAATTTCCACGACATCCACACTCTCAAAATCCCAGAACTCAAAATCATAAACACACCCGGCCATTCAAAGGGCGGAATCTGCATCTTACACAAAGACATCTTATTTTCAGGCGACACCCTATTTCACCAAGGAACAATTGGAAGAACCGACCTCCCAGGAGGAAGCATGTCAGAGATGAAAAGATCTCTAGAAAAAATATCCAAGCTAAAATTCAAAACACTTCTTCCTGGACACGGAATAGACTCAGACTAACTAACTAAAAAATCCAGACACAGCCCAAGTAACAACCAAAGCCATAGAAGCTCCAACCACTCCAACAACAAACAAACTACTAGACCCAGAAACAGCACCAAGACATCCGCCAACAGCACCACTAAAACCCGACAACAAAAACATATTTTTTTCTTTCATAACAAAACAAAAAGAAACTAATTTATAAAACTATTCCTATTTATCTGCAAAAAATCTTACAATCATATCTCAAAACAAAAAATAACATTTAACTAACTTTCCAACACAAAATCACTTACTATCCCAAACAACAAACCCGTCAGCAATATAAGTATGAGTCCCACTAACTTCAAAATCATAAACCACTTCATCAGCAGGTCTTTCCGTAACTTCAATAGACTCAACAGTCTCAAGTCCACCTTCAACAAAAAGAACATCTCCAATCTTCATCTCCACAGGTTCAATTCCATCATATCTTCCATGATCAGTTTTTTGTTCATAGAATAAATCCAAATCAGCAACCTTCCAGCCACCTTCAGACATAAACGGATGCTCACCAGTAACCTGAACTTTATCATTAATCAAATAAATATTTCTATCTCCAACAACTGGCCTATCATATTTCAAAACAGTATTAATAGAGCCGTCAATGCCAATAACTTCATCTCCAATTAAAACATCTTCGATATTCTTAAACGTCCCGTCAGCCATACTAACTTTTGTGCCTTTAACAAAACACGATCATGGACGCATAGGAGTCCCGCCACCTGGGGTATAGCCAAAACCAGTACACACTCCACCACTACAAATTTTATCTACACAATAATTGCCATAAGTTATCTTAGTAGAACAGGAACCAGATACACAAGTTCCACTAACACAAGAAGACGAACAAGTAGTTACAGTACTAGTTATTTGATTACCAGAACACCCACCAACAGAAGTAGTAATAGGACCACACGCCGTACAAGTTCCCGTGCAACCATCACTCTGCCCACAAGATTTCCCAACACAACTAGGAATACAGCAAACACCATCTGTCTTAGTCCCAGTAGCAAGCCTAGTGGTTCCACAATTACTTGTTTGAGTAAAAGAAACTCCACTACATTCAGTATTAGTAGCAAGTCCCCAAGAAGAAACGATACAACAAAAATCCCCGTCATTAATAGCACTCTGAAAACTTTTCTCAATGCCGCCAGAACTAACCAAAACATCATCTGCACTATGCCCAACACTAATCCCAGAAGAATAAGAAGAAGGAGTGCTTCCACAAAAACTTCCAGCATTCTCCAAGCTAGATTCACTACCATCAACAGAAACAAACACCTCACCACTATGATAATTCCCACTCAAACTAACCGTCAAATCCCCAGAAGCACTAGGTCCATAATCAACAAGATAATCATTACTAATAGCCTCCTGCAAGGTCATAGTATGTCCGTCAACAACAATAGAAACACTCGTCCCCCCGTGCCCAGGATTAGAAATTACAGAAGAATAGGCAAAAGCTAGCAAAGCACTAAATAGAATAAAAACAAATCCAAATAGAATAAAAACTCTTTTTCCTAAAATATCAGCCATAGAACTACCAGCAATACATCATATTTAAACCTTACAATTATTTATGAGAAACATCAACACCCAATTCTTTCAATCTCTTAACATGCGCCCCAGCAATCGCCTCAACATTCTGCAACATCTTAACCAACTCATTACGCTCAGCAACCAAAACATTCAAAGCACCCTTATGAAAACCAACCTCTTCTTCCTTGCTCACCACAGGCTTATCTCCAGAAACTTCCCCAGATTCCTTAGCCGAATTAATCGCACTTTCTAAATTATCAACATCCATAACAAAATAAAACACCCATACTATAAAAACCTAACCCAAAACAACAAATTATTTCTTACAACAAATTATTTTCATATGATAAGGATTAACAGCGGCGGCACTACATCCCCCTCGGCAATATAACTCCCAAGAACTCAAACCATCTGGCCTAGATGCAAGCATATCACAACCACCACAATACCCACCTCCACTCATAAGATATTCATCAGCATTACAACTCAATGAACGAACAGTTTGAGTATTCGGAAAAGCACCAGATACAGTCCTACAATCTACACCAGTATCCAATTCCAATTCCCCCATACTATGCCCCATAACATCAGGGTCACTTCCACCATAAGAATAAGCAAAACCAACTCCAAATAAAACAACAATAAGCAAAATCCAAGCAAAATCTCTCTTCTGCAAATCAAAGCCAACTCTCACCATCCTCTTTCCAACGATAAGAACTTTATAAATTCTGTCATATTCCCAAATTCTTAAAAACCCCAATCAACACAAAATATCATGCAACGAACCCTAATCAAAGAAGCTTTCAAATCAGAAGACAAAGTCCTCCTAAAAGGCTGGGTCCACGAAACAAGAGATCTAAAAAAAGTAAGATTCTTAATCCTAAAAGATAGAACCGGAAGAGTCCAGGTAACCGGAATCAACGGCAAAACCGACGAAAAAACCTTCGAACTTCTAGACAACTTAAATCGAGAATCTGTAGTCCAAGTAATCGGGACTCTAAAAGAATGCAAGCAGGCTCCAAATGGAAAAGAACTAATCCCAGAATCAATAACAATCATCGCAGAAGCACAAAACCCTCTCCCAATCGACGCATCAGACTACTCAAAAACCGAACTCCCACTCCGTCTCGACAACAGATTTCTAGACCTCCACTCAGCAAAAACGCAAGCCATCTTCAAAATAGAGTCCACAATAGGACAAGAATTCCTAACCTACTTCACAAAAAAAGGCTTCACCTACTGCCACACACCCTCAATGATAGCAGCTTCAAGCGAAGGCGGAACCGAACTCTTCAAAGCAAAATATTTCGAAAAAGAAGTATTTATGGCACAATCCCCACAACTCTACAAACAAATGATCGCCTGCTCAATGGAAAACATGGTAACAATAACCCCCGTATGGAGAGCCGAAAAACACAACACAACAAGACACCTAAACGAATGCCGACAAATGGATATAGAAATAGCATTCGCAAATGCAGAAGATGCAATGAAAGAAATGGAAGGCGCAGTCCAGCACATAGTAAAAGAGGTCATTGAAAAAAACGCAGAAGAACTAGAAATTCTAAAGCTAAAACTAGAAATACCAAAAATAAAATATCTAACATTTCATGAAACTAAAAAAATGCTAGAAGAAAATGGAGTAAAAATCGGAGACGACGATCTAACAGGAGAAGCCGAAAAGAAACTGGAAGAAATATTTCCAAACACCCTCACTTTCGTAACAGACTGGCCAATGAAAGGAAAACCTTTCTATATAATGCCAAAAGGCGAAAATCCAGATGCCGAGCTATCAGAAGGCTTCGATGCAATCTACAAAGGAATGGAAATCAGTTCAGGCGGACAACGAATCCACATACCAGAACTCCTAGAAAAAAGATTAGAGATAAAGGGTATGGACCCAAAAGACTTCAAGGAATACATAGATTCTTTCCGATTCGGAGCACCTCCGCACGCAGGTTGGTCAATAGGGATAGAAAGGTTCACTCAAGTCTTACTGGAAATGTCAAATGTCAGAGAAGTCTGCATGTTCCCAAGAGACCGAGACAGAATTACACCGTAAAATAAAATTCTAAAAAATTACAAGCCAAACCTAAACCCATCATCCTTATGCCGCGGCAAAATATGAAAATGAGTATGAAAAACAATCTGTCCAGCACTCTTACCCTGATTAGTCACCAAATTAAACTCATCCCATTTCTCTTTCCTAGCAATCTCCCGCGCGACCTCCAACAATTCAGGATCCAAAGCCTTATCCATCCCCATAAAATCATCGAAATGCCTCTTTGGAATAATTAACGAATGCCCCTCAACTTTCGGAAAAGCATCTCGAACCACAATAAAATTATCACTTTCAAAAACTCTCTCACTAGGCAATTCACCCTTCACAATCTTACAGAACACACAATCATCCACCATACCAAACCAAGCAACCAAAACATTATAAACATTTCCACACATCAACCAACATGGAACAAAATTCGCTATGGAGAGAAGTAACAGAAGAAGAAAAGATTCAAATCAAGCAAGACTCCAAAAAACTCCTAAATGAGTTCGCCTCAAAATTATCTAAAATAAAAGCCCCAGAAGGACACCACGAAAACAACTCAGGAACTAGAGCTGAAGGAACTGGTTGGGAAACCGACAAAGAATTCCGCTCCACAACATTCGCAAACGCACCCTTCGTAGAAGACAACTTCTTAGTAGCGGAAAAAGGAGCCTGGAAAAAATAATGGCAACGCTAGAAGGAAAACACTTAGTAGTATCGGGACCAGTAATAATCCAAGAAGGATATCTAATAACTGTCAAGGACAACAAAGACGACTTCTACAAGCTACCAGGAGGCTCTATAGAAAAAGGAGAATCTCTAGAAGAGGCATGCAAAAGAGAAGTGTTCGAAGAAATAGGAGGAAAAATAGAGATAATAAGACCCCTAAGCTCAAAAGTTCTCTGGGAAAATCCACAAACAAAAGAAGGAATGACAATTTCATTAACAAGTTTTTTGGCATACCTAAAAAATCCAGAAGAAATAACTCCAAAAGGTAACATAAAAGAAATAAAAAGATTTGACTTAAAAAAGATAGATGAATGGAAACATGAAGTATCCCCTTACACACAATTCTTAATCGACAAAGGAGACATAAAATGCTAAAAACAAAACTAAAACAAATCCAAGCCGGAAAACTAACTGCCCTAGAAAACGTCCTAAGTTTCTCAAAAAAAATAGCAACTCCAGAGACTAAAGACCTAAACATATTCCTGGAACTAAACGAAGACGCAATTAATCAAGCAAAAGAAATAGACAAAAGAATCAAAAATAAAACAGCCGGAAAACTAGCCGGACTCTGCTTCGCAATCAAAGCCAACATCTCAGCAAAACGCATGACAATCTCCTGCGCCTCAAAAACACTAGAAGACTACACTGGACCCTTCAACGCGACCACGGTAAACAAACTACTAGCCGAAGACGCAATACTCTTAGGAATGCTAAACATGGACGAATTCGCATGCGGTGCCTCCGGAGAAACTTCCGCCTTTGGCCCATGTAAAAATCCTACCAATCCAAAACTTATCCCAGGAGGCTCATCTTCAGGTCCGGCCTCTGCTGTCGCAGCAGACCTAGCAGACTTTACACTAGGCTCAGACACAGGGGGCTCAATTAGAAACCCAGCTTCCCACTGCGGAGTAACCGGCCTAAAACCAACATACGGAAGCGTCTCAAGATGCGGCCTCCTAAACTTAAGTATGAGCTTCGATTGCATAGGTCCAATAACAAAAAACGCGAGTGACGCAAAACTAATATTCAACACAATAAAAGGCCAAGATAACTTCGACCAAACCACAAAAGATGCTCCAAAAAAATCCGCAGAACACAAAGGAGTCATTGGGCTAGTAAACGTAAAAAATTTTGTAGATGACGAAATAGCAAACCTAATAGAAACTAGAACCAAAAAAGTAGCGAAACAAAACAACTGGAAAATTAAAAAAATAGACTTACCCCTAGACATAGCAATTCAAACTTACTACATCATAAACTACACAGAATTCTTCTCCAGCACAAGAAAATACGATGGAAGAAGATTCGGTAAAAAAATAGAAAATTCTGCAGGACCAGAAGTTCTCAGAAGAATGATAGGAGGCTCAGAAATAACCAAGGCAGAACACGATGGAAAATTTTATAGAGAAGCTCTAAAAGCAAGAAACCATATCAAACAACAATTCGACAAAATCTTCGAAAACATCGACGCAATAATCCTTCCAACTGTTCCAAAACTCCCACACAAAATTGGGGAAACAATCTCAGTAGAAGAAATGTATAATTATGACATTACAACCGTTCTAGCCTCAATCGCCGGACTACCAGCAATATCAATACCAGCAGGAAAAATAGAAGACAAACATGTTGGACTCCAGATCATGACACCACATTTCCAAGAAGAACTTCTTTTCAAACTAGCAAAAGATTTCGAATAACAAACCACAACCCTTATCAATCAAATAACTCTCAAATTAAAATGTCAAAAGTAACTAAACAGCAAGCAATAGAATTCCTAAACAACATTTCAAACAAGGACAACATAGCAATCATCCACCATGACGATTCCGACGGCATATGCTCAGCAATACTATTCCAAGATCACTGCACTCTCAAAGGAGCAAAAACAAAAAATATATTCTACAACTTGGGAGAAACAAAATTCAAAGACTTAAAATTAGAAGAATTTAATAAAATAATAATAACAGACGTCTCCATAAAAGACACATACAAACAATTAGAAGACCTAAAAAATCATCAAGTATTCTACACAGACCATCACCCCGTCTACGATACCCCAAAAGAAATAGAAACTTATTTCACAGAAGACCAAGGATACATACCATCAAGTAGAACAGCCTACGAACTAGTGAAAGGCAAAAACTTCCTAGCACTCTTGGGAACTATTGCAGATGCCGGAAACCTTTACAAAGAAAACGACTCTTTCATAGCAAAAATCCTAAAAGAATTAAATCTAACCTTAGAAAAATTCCAAGAAAACTATTCTCATGTATTCTCAGACACCTTAGTATACTTCGAAAAATCCCCACAAAAAACATTCGATCTCTTTTCAAAAATATCATCCCTAGAAGAAATCTCAAAATTAAAAAAATACGCAAATAAAATAGAAGAAGAAATTAAGAAAACGGTTCAGGAAGCAAAAGAAGGCTCAGAAAAAATATCAGGTATAAACTTCTACAGTATAAATCCAAAATACAAAATCAAAGGAATCGTAGCTGCAATTATCTCAAGAGAAAATACCAAAGAACCTCATATATTCTTCTCAACAAAATCTTCAAATTCAAAATTTCTGGGAATTTCGGCCAGACACAATTCTGATTCTGCAGACCTACCAAAACTTCTAGAAGCAGGAACAAAAAATCTAGAAGACTCTATATCTGGCGGACACCCAAGGGCTTCAGGTGGTCAAATACTAGCCAAAGACCTAGAAAAATTCAAACAAAACGTAAAAGACTATATGAAAAAATAACTTATCCAGTCACACATATTTTTTTAAACAAAACATTCCCTCTAAACCCATGAAACTTGAAAGGAGGTTAAACAAAAAAGAAAATGCCATTAGATTTTGCAAAAGAAGCGATACAAAATTCAGAAGCAAACTCAATTAATTTCGACGAACTTCGAGCGGGAAAAGCCTCAATCAAAGTTTTCGGATGCGGAGGATGCGGATGTAACATGGCGACCTGGTTATTTAACAAAGGTATCAACGGAGCAACGATTTACGGTCTAAACACCGACGCTCTACATTTATCCATAACTAAAGCTGACGAGAAACTCCTAATAGGAAAAGAATTAACTCGAGGCCTAGGATGCGGAGGATACCCTAAAAAAGGAAGAGAAGCTGCCAAAGAATCTCTAACTGACCTGAAAAAAGCTGTAGCGAATTCGGATATGGTTTTTGTTCTGGCTGGTATGGGAGGTGGATCCGGAACAGGATCAATCCCGGTAGTAGCTCAATTAGCTAAAGAAGCAGGCGCAGTAGTTATCGCTGTAGTAACAATGCCTTTCGAGGCAGAAAAAGCAAGAATCGACAAAGCAGAATTCGGACTACAAGAACTTCGAGAAACAGTCGACACAGTTATCGTTTTAGATAACAACCGACTAGTAGACATCGCAGGTCAATTGCCAATGGAGCAAGCCTTCGCAGTAGCAAACGAGTTAGTCTCAACAATGATTAAAGGAATCGTAGAATGTATTACAATACCTTCCCTAATCAACCTAGATTATGCAGATGTATCTTCCATCATGAAGAATGGAGACGTCGCAGTAATAGGAATCGGAGAAGACAACTCAAACGCACGAGTGGACGCAGCAGTACAGCAAGCTCTAACACATCCATTATTGGACGTAGATTACAGGGGAGCAACCGGTGCACTAATCCACATCACATGCGGACCCGACATGAAGTTAGAAGAATTCGACACAATTGGTAGACTCGTCACAGAAAACTTAAGCCCAGAAGCTCAGGTTATCATCGGAGCACGAGTAAACAAAGAATTCCAAGGAAGAGTAAGAGTCATTACAATTATGACCGGAGTAAAATCCCCTTACATTCTAGGGAAAAACTCAAACCAATTCGACCAAGAAGATTCTATAAGCGTAAACGAACTCGGTCTTGACGATCTAAGTTAAACAAAAACAATTTTTATTTTTTTATTTTTTTATTTTTAAAACAATTTTTATTTTTTTATTTTTTTATTTTTAAAACAATTTTTATTTTATTTGAAATTTTTATACTGCTAAATTTTTGAATAAATTAAATAGATGCTCGCTTGAGCTTAGTATGTGGTCTCATCTTCCTCTCACCATACTTCCCAAAGTACAAAATATTCTCCAACTTCATAGCTCGACCCCTCTCTTTAGAAATCTTACTCCGTCTTCCAATAGGAAAAATACCTTCAACATTCAAATTCCCAGGAATTCCCAAAACTCTCTTAACTTGTTCATCAACATAATACCACACCCAGCTCGTCACCAACTTCTCTTCTTCTAGGCCCAACAAAAAATTCCCAATCACAGCTCCAGCATGCCGAGAACAATATTCCTTCCCTCTCTTGTCATAACTCCGAACCAATCCAGAATCATCACTAACAGCGACGACGACGTATTTAGCCTTCGATATAAACTTCTGCTGACTAGCATCCGCCAACTTCTTAATAACACCTTCATCCTCAACCAGAATAAAACGAACAGCAAAATGATTCCCAGCAGTAGCACCAAACCGAGCAGCATCAATCGCACGAATAATTCGTCGCCAATCCGGCTTCTTCAAATCCCACCTCTTAACATCAATCCGTCCCTCAATCGCATCTCTCAATTTCATGAAATAATACAGACCAAGAACTTTATAAATTATTTGGAATCTTTCCCAACAGCAATATCAATAATTTCATTATACTTTTCAATCACTTTCTCCCAACTCAGGTCATGATAAAGTTCTGCAGACAACTCACCAGAAATTTTAAAATCCATCCCATCTGCAACACCTAAGGCATCAACAAATGAGCCCCCATCATCTATAGAATAAACCAAATCAGAAAGACCATATTTTTCAAAAACCTCTCTAGACCCAGCACGATCAGACAACAAAGTAGGAACCCCACAAACAAGAGACTCAACAGCACCATTACAATAAGTCTCAAAAACAGAAGAAACAACACTCGCAGAAATTTCATTTTCATAAAATTCCTTCAACCTAGATTTACTCCTAGGAGCATAATAAATAACTTCACCCTCTGTCATCTTTCTCAACAAAGAACCACCATCCTTCTTATTCGCAGCAGCAGCAATATCAGTTACAATCTTCAGCTCTGCAGGATCCTTCAGTAGTTCATTCACATTAAGAAAAAACGATAAATTCTTTACACTATGAACTCGTCCAATATACCCTAAAGTCAAAGCACTTGGAACATTACGATCAAGCCCCCCCTCAACAAACTCCGAAGAAATTCCATTCCAAACAACATGCCCGTTTTCTACATCGACACCGTGAATATCTTCCACTGTCTTTTTACAAACCTGAGACGGAAACATATACTCAATATTCCCCAAAACATCTTCAGCAACGAACTCCTTCCCCATAGTCAACAAAATCTCAAGATCAGAACCAGAATATCCACCAACTTCCTTTTCCAAAACACCAGCATACTCCTGAACAACACTATTCAAAAAACCCTCACGCTTACAAGCCTCAAGTAAAAAATAACTAGTAAACGAAGTCCCAGGTATCAAAACAGAATCCGGCTTTACCGCACTAACAATCTCCTGATATTCACGAACAAGACCCTCTGCATTCCTCTTAAAGCTATCATAATTAATAGAATCCTCCAATACACCATAAACCCCTCGCCCCTTCGTAGACCTCGCCAAATCAATTTTATGAATAGCGCAATTATCTTTAGAAACATATTTTTTTTGACTATTGAGCTCTATCATATGAAAATCATGCTGCGGCGAATACCTTACATGAGAAAGTTTCCTTGTGTGGATACCTCCAAATTTATCTTTCCCCGAAGAGTTGGTTGTGAGTATTTTCATATATTTCCAACACCCCTTCTATAAAGTAAACCAACGCTACCTATATAAATCTATCCCAAATAAACCACTTTAAAGTTACGACACAATTAAGCAAACAACATAAATCTATTCACAAAAAATAATATTCAACTAAAAAATCAACATTTCGGAGAGGACTCGGATCAAGCGAAGCGAAGGTAGTCTCTAGAAACCTCCAAGGTTCGTACTCGCAGAATCAACGTCTCGGAGAGGACTCGAACCTCCGACATCACGGTTAACAGCCGTGCGCTCTACCTGC
>Ga0008651_10001047_pt1 | contig 16307 bp, 12 predicted proteins | sample SaaInlV_200m_DNA_6_FD_59173 | JGI IMG/M metagenome (GOLD analysis project Ga0008651, IMG submission 59173) | Marine microbial communities from expanding oxygen minimum zones in the Saanich Inlet - SI037_S2LV_200m_DNA | ecosystem: Environmental > Aquatic > Marine > Intertidal zone ...
AAATTCTGGCGATTCTTTTCTCTTTACGATTCAAAATTATTTATCGCTTCTGATCTTGAAGGTTTTTCTCTTTGATAGATAGAAAGATTTTAAACCGCCAATACTGTGGATGCGTTCTTCAGCAAGAATATCCGATGCAATATTGTTTGGTATATCTTCTTCTTTTGCTCTTTTAAATATCGAACAGAGTATATCGTAAATACCTTCTGCCTGATTAAATGCTTTTTCTCGATTGTAACCTTCTAATTCATTTGATACGTTTATCAATCCACCGGCGTTAATAGCATAATCAGGAGCATAGAGAATATTTCGTTTTTTCAGTTCAGCACCATGTATAGATGGGATCGCAAGCTGATTATTTGCGGCACCAGCGACAACACTGCATTTTAATTCTGGTATTGTGACATCATTAATAGCTGCGCCAAGAGCACATGGAGCGTACACATCTACATCCAGAGAATGGATATCTTCTTTTGCAACTGGAGTAGCTCCGAACTTCCGCACCATTTTATCGATACGATCCTGTTCGATATCAGTGACGAATAATTCTGCCCCGTCTTTATGAAGATATTCCGTTAAATATTGTCCAACATGACCAAGTCCCTGAATTGCAATTTTTAATCCGGAAATATTATCCAACCCAAGTCTTTCTTTTACACTTGCTTTGATACCTACATATACACCTAATGCCGTTACCGGAGAGGGGTCGCCACTACCTCCGAGGGCGCTAGATATACCCGTAACATAATTTGTCTCTTTTTTAACATGCTCCATATCTCTAACCGATGTATTTACATCTTCAGCAGTGATATAGCGACCACCCAATCCTTCTATAAAACGACCGAAAGAACGAAATAGCCTTTCGGATTTTAGTTTTTTTGCATCCCCGAAAATCACCGATTTACCGCCACCAAGATTAAGACCGGCAATGGCGGCTTTGTATGTCATTCCCTGTGATAATCTCAATACATCAATCATGGCATCATCTTCAGAATTATAATTCCAAAACCGACATCCGCCAAGGGCAGGTCCAAGTGTTGTATTATGTATAGCCACAATAGCTTTCAAGCCACATGTAGGGTCATGAAACATATTAAATTGCTCATGTCCCATCTCATTCATTTTGTCAAAAATCTTCATTTCATACTCCAATATATTTAATATTAATTTAATAAACCTCGAGCAATTACCACGCGCTGGATTTCAGATGTACCTTCATAAATTTGGGTAATCTTTGCATCTCGCATTAGTCTTTCTACCCCGGTCTCTCTCATATATCCATTTCCTCCATGGATTTGAACGCAATTGGTACTGGCCTTCATTGCCGTTTCAGAGGCATACACCTTTGCCATAGATGCCATCGGACCAAAATTTAAATGTTTATCCTTCAAATAAGCAGCTTGTCTGATAATCAATCTGCTTGCTTCGATTTCCATCGCCATATCGGCAAGTTTAAACTGGATACCCTGATTCGCTGATATGGGCTTTCCAAACTGAATTCTCTCTTTAGAATATGATATTGATGCATCAAGTGAAGCCTGGGCGATACCCAATGCCTGTGCCGCTATGCCGATTCTTCCGCCATCCAATGTGGCCAGGGCAATTTTAAATCCCATTCCCTCTTCACCAATCAAATTTTCTTTTGGGATTTTGACATTGTCAAAATATAATTCACAGGTATCTGAAGCACGTATACCCAATTTATTCTCAGGTTTACCGCAGGAGAATCCTTCCCATTCTTTGTCAACAACAAATGCGGAAACACCCTTATGTCCGATTCCCTGCTTAGTTACTGCAAAAAGGATAACATAATCACAGTTGATGCCACTGGTTACCCAATTTTTTGTCCCTGACACCACATAATCATCGCCGACTTTTTTAGCAATGGTTTTCATATTTGATGCGTCTGAACCAGATTGAGGTTCGGATAATGAAAAAGCGCCTAATTTTTCTCCAGTGGTTAATTTTGATAAATAATTTTCTTTTATGAAATCAGAGGCAAAGGATTCAAGCAGATAACAAACTAAGGAGTTATTTACAGACATGACAACAGAGGCGGAGGCATCAATTCTGGCGATTTCTTCAATAGCAATAGAATAAGATATGGTATCCATCCCACCGCCATTCCATTTGGGATCTACCATCATTCCCATGAATCCCAATTCACCTAATTTTTTTATTCCTTCTGCAGGCCAGATTTTCTTTTCATCTCTTTCGATTACTCCATCAGCCAATTCAGCCAGGGCAAATTCACGGGCAGTCTGCTGTATAAGTAATTGTTCATCAGTGAGATCAAAATTCATATATTCCCTTTCAAAAGGTCCATAGATTAAAAATTATATATATTTTAATTCTTTAAATCGTAACTATTTTCATAGCAAAAAAAAACCTCTCCCCGGTTTGGTGAAAGGTTTATCTTTTAATATGAAATTATAATTACCATAAAGCCTGTAAATTTACGAAATAAACTACATGATTTCAAATTAGGAGTTCGTTATCTTGGATTGTTTTAATTTGAATATTTCCATCAAATATTTCTGAATTCAAGATAACGATACACCGTCTTAAAATATCCCTTAATACGTATAAAATCCCCTACCGGATTTTCTTCCTAATGCTCCGGCAGCGACCATTTTTTTGAGGAGCGGACACGGACGGTATTTACTGTCACCCAGTTCCAGATGCAACACTTCCATAATGGCGAGACAGACATCCAATCCGATAAGATCAGCTAACGTAAGCGGACCCATTGGATGTGCCATACCCAATTTCATTATACTGTCGATGGCCTCGACTGTGGCGACGCCTTCCATTAATGTAAATACAGCCTCATTGATCATCGGCATGAGGATGCGATTGGCCACAAAACCGGGATAGTCATTGCATTCCACCGGTATTTTACCCAGACTTTTTGTGAGTTCCACCACCATTTCAGTTGTGTGATCATCCGTCGAATATCCCCGGATGATTTCCACGAGTTTCATCACGGGAACTGGATTCATAAAATGCATCCCGATTACCTTCTCCGGGCGATTGGTTACAGATGCCACTTTTGTAATTGAGATGGATGATGTATTTGTCGCCAGGATAGTATCGCTATTACAGATCGAATCAAGATCAGTAAATATTTTCTTTTTTATTTCAAAGTTTTCCGTTGCCGCTTCAACAACCAGATCAGCATTCTTGAGATCGTTCATGTCTGTAGTCAAGGATATATTATCCAATGCTTTTGACATCTCATCTGAGGTGATTCTTTCCTTCTTCACCATTCTCTGTAAATTTCTTTCAATCGTCGCATATCCTTTATCAAGAAATTCTTTTGAAATATCTGAAATGATCACTTTTTTACCATTCAAAGCACTCACATGAGCAATACCATTACCCATAGTTCCAGCACCGATGACTCCGATTAATTTCATAATTACCTCAATATCTATATGTTAACTGATTAAATTCTATCAGCATAAATTTTCGACAATAACTGCAGAAGCTTCACCACCACCGATACAAATGGAAGCCATCCCATATTTTGCTTCTTTCTGGGACATGGCATTTAACAATGTAACCATGATACGGGCACCGGATGCTCCAATTGGATGCCCCAGTGATACCGCTCCACCATTAACATTGACTTTTTCATCGTCAAGGTTGAATTCCTTTTCAGCGGCCATCGTCACAACTGAAAAGGCCTCGTTGATTTCATAAAGGTCCATCTTATCTACTGACATGCCTGCCTTTTCTGCAGCTTTTTTCATCGCTTTCACCGGTGCAGTCGTAAACCATTCTGGTGCCTGTGCACTGGATGCCTGCGATACAATTCTGGCGATGGGTTTTAAATGTAGTTCGGCTGCTTTCTCAGCACTCATAATCACACATGCTGCTGCGCCATCGTTAATCTTGCTGGCATTGGCGGCAGTGATGGTTCCATTTTTCTCAAATGCAGCCCTAAGCTTTTTCATCTTTTCAAAATTTACTTTCCCCGGTTCATCATCCCTTTCCACGACAACCGGCTCACCGCGTCGCTGTGGAACGGAGACCGGGATTATCTCCTCGGTAAATAATCCTTCAGACTGAGCCCATTGAGCTCGTTTGTATGAGCGCTCGGCAAAATTATCCTGATCATCACGGGTGAAATTATATTCCTTAGCACAGATCTCGGCACAATTACCCATGTGGATATCGTTATACACATCCCATAAACCATCCTTGATCATTCCATCAATTATTTGACCATGACCCAATCGGTAACCATCTCTTGCTTTGGGCAGATAATATGGTGCCTGTGACATATTCTCCATACCACCGGCTATAATTATCTCAGCATCACCGGCTTTAATTGCCTGTGCCGCCATCATGATTGCCTTCAATCCGGATCCGCACATTTTATTTATTGTCAGACATTCTACAGAATTTGGTAATCCAGCAAAAATAGCAGCCTGCCGCGCCGGAGCCTGACCCAACCCAGCAGGAAGAACACAGCCCATGATGACTTCATCTACATTCTCAGGATTAATGCTCGCCCGATTTGCTGCCTCTTTAATTACAATTGCTCCTAATTTTGGAGCAGATACAGAACTTAAACTCCCCTGAAATGCCCCAATAGGAGTTCTAACATAGGATACAATAACCACTTCTTTTGACATGATAATCTCCTGTTAATTTTTCTCGCCGTTTGAATAGGCTTTGATAATATCTTTTACTAATTTATGTCTGACTACATCTTCTTCATGAAAATATACAAATCCAATTCCATCGACATGACGGAGAACCCGTGACGCATCTACAAGACCAGATAAATCATTCCCCGGTAAATCGATCTGTGTAATATCCCCTGTTACAATTGCCTTAGATGTAACTCCTAATCTGGTTAAAAACATTTTCATCTGCATGCGTGTACAATTTTGTGCCTCATCTAATATCATAAATGAATTATGTAAGGTTCGACCTCTCATATATGCCAGAGGTGCAACTTCGATTACCCGTGTATCGAGATAATTTTTCAATTTGTCGGATGGTAACATATCTTTCAAAGCATCGTACAGCGGAGTGAGGTATGGATCCACTTTTTCCTTCAAATCACCGGGAAGGAAACCAAGTCTTTCACCTGCTTCCACAGCCGGTCGGGTAATAACAATTTTCTGAACTTCACGATTTTTCAAAGCTGAAACAGCACTGGCTACTGCCTGATACGTCTTACCGGTTCCAGCAGGTCCAATTGCAAAAACAATGTCATTTTCAAGTACGGCATCAAAATATCTAATTTGGCCAGGTGTGCGGGCATGAACTGCCCCCTTGTGAGTAAAAAGAATTACCGGTTTATCATTATTTAATATGCGTTTTGCTTCAATACTGGCAGGGTCTAATGTCAGCAGAGTATTCACATCTGCAGAAGTAACATATCCTTTTTGATTTACGGTAATAATCATATCTTGAATCACATCAGATACGGACTTCACATCTTTGCTTTTACCATCAATAATCAACTCACCATCTCTGATTACAATCGAAACTTTATAATGGTCTTCGAGTATTTTTATATTTTCATCATTGCTGCCAAGAAGTGATAATGGATCTACACTCCCGATATGTATTTTTTTCTTCAAATTGCCCCAGGTAGTTTCACTTTTTTGTTTCGTAGCAAGTCTTTACCATTGGTCTGGTAAACAGAAATATGTTCGATTTGGAACTAAAATTATATGTTTCATTTCAGTGCCAAATTTACGGAAATATCCATGCTGTAACCAATACACAGGAGTTAAAATTTTAGGCTGATTTCTTTAAGTTTTAAACTGAATATCGAACACTGATTAACGAATGTCGAATTTAGAACAGATAGCTTATTTGGAAGCATTGTATAACAATCATCTTGATTGTTTCCCTTAGTACTAAACCAAGTCAAAATTTTTAAACTTAAAATTGAATATCGAACACCGATTAACGAATTATGAATTTAGAACAGACAAGTTTTTTTAAGTTTGTAAAACAATCATCCTGATTGTTCTCTTCCTATCCTCAACCAAGATGGTTGAGTTACTTTTTTTATTATTAGGATATTTTATTTCAAACTAACATGTTGTGTAATTTTTGATATTATTATTGATAATAAAAAACTCAAATGATCTGCAAAAGTAGAAATATCTTTCACTACAAATCATTAATTGTAGGGATATCCTTCATCCTGATAATCTCTCTTTTCCTCTTTGCAGATACACACGACCAACTCGGAGATGTCAACAATGATGGTCAAATTGATGTCCTGGATATTGTCAGAATTGTCAATATCATTATGGAAAACGATCCCCCTCCAACTGAAGCTGAGCTCTGGGCCAGTGATGTCAACGCAGACGAAACCACAAACATTCAGGATATCGTGATTATTGTTCAGGTGATCATGGAAACCGATGACTGCCCCGACCTTTACTCCCCTTGCTCTGATAATCTATCACTCTGTTGTATGGATACCACCAGCCATAATTTTACTTGGGAAATTGATACCCTTGGGAATAATGGTTCATATATCTATGATGTTGAGATAGTAAGCGAAGATGATATCTGGGTTGTAGGAGAATTTGAAACCGATAGTGGTGCATATAATGGAGCAAAATGGAATGGTGAGGATTGGATTTTTATGGGTTTTTACAGCAATACAGCAGAGCTATATAGCATCAAATACTTTGATATTGACGATATTTGGGTTACCTCACATTGTTTTCCGCTTCATTGGAATGGACAAGAATGGACTTTATATCATCTCCAAAATATGGGGCTTGATGCATGTGCTGGTAATGGAATTTGGGGGCCATCATCATCAAATCTATATTTTGTAGGTTACCAAGGTTCAATTGTCCATTATGATGGTGAGAATTTCGAACAGATGGAAAGCGGTACTGATATAGACCTTAAATATATTAGTGGTACCCCAGATGGAGAATACGTTTTTACATCAGGAAATAATATTGTAGGTGGAGCTCGGTCAATCGTACTCGGGTATGAAGATAGTGTTTGGGATACAATATACTACAGTGAGGACTATCTTCCAGACTCCAACTCAGAGGGAATGGCTTTTGGAAACTACACTTTCGAAGATAGTGTTTATATAATGAGAAAAGGGGGCCTTTGGAAATATAATTATCTTACTGGAAATTCAAATATTGTACCATCAGATGAATTCGAGGTGGAATCACACGATTATATGAATATTTATGTAGAGAACAATAACGATATCTTTGTTAGGGAACTATTCAATATTCTCCACTATAATGGTCAGTCTTGGAGTAACGACAGTTATCTATATGATTATTTGGGGGGTGCAAATGGTGGTTTGAATGGTACAGATAAATTTGATTACAAAAATGGATTGCTTGTAGTGGCAGGGTGTTACAATTGTTCGTATGGTCGAGGTATTGTCGCATTTGGGAGAAGAGAATAGAAACTTTCTCTGTTTTACAAAGCAAACCTCACATTTTCCGGTATTAACAGGTAGCTTCTTTTTGTCCCGTTAAAGCTGCTCTGAACATGGCAGCGGCGCATCCAACACCGCTTTCCACTGCGATCGCTCCTTCACTGCAATTCAATCGACAGGCTCCGCATTCCATACAGGCAACGGGATTATCCAAATGGGCTTTTTTATTTATCATGGTAAACACCGCATGGGGACAAACAATGGTACATAGTCGGCATCCGTTACACAATTCAGGATTATATGTGAGTGTATTTACTTGAGAGACATTAAACATATTTCATACCTCCCTAAACCAGATTGCTAACAATTAACACGGTGGTTCCAAAGACAGCCATGACTGCCATGACAGGTCCATAAATAAAAATCTCTTTTCTTACACCGCTCCGTGAGGCAAATGTGGATGAACCGGTGAAATTTAATGCCAGAAAAGCGGTAATCGATGTCCATAGCAAAAATGACCCAATTATATGACCCAACATTCTCCATAATTCAACATCAGGATTATCAACAAAAATCAAATACCCAAAAACTGCCGCAATCAGTCCGCCCAATTGGAATCCCTTGGCGGTAAAATCCTTTGTAGGCAGCCATGGCAATAGCAATGGAAATAAAACTAATCCAGAAAATATTGCCGCCATCCAGCCACCGATAGTATAATGATTTACCAGATCTCCAAAAAAGAATAGAGAGAGCAAAATCATCACAATCATAAATGGGGATCGAAATTCAACTGGGATTAATACCGCCCGATCAAAAATACCAAAACGGACTCTCCGTAATTCAGCATCCACTTTTCGGTTATTAAGATAATCAGGGAGATCGCTTGCCTTTACCGGACCAAACTCGACTTTGAATCCTGTTCGTTCTTTCACTTCAAATGAAATTATACCTGGTGCACCTAATTGCGGTAATATGACTTTGTGATGTTTGACATGTTCGTGAAGTTTAACAGCATCGATCCTGTGTACGAGTTCATCGGTTCCAAATGTCCCTTTACCAGCGGCACACCAAACATTAATTCCCTGTGTATCCAGAACCAGTATAAAACAATCGATTCCTTTTAGGGCGGAGCGCAAAGCATCAAAACTTAGTGTGTAATTGGCGGTGACAAAAACCTTAGAATTTTCATCAGGCATTCCTAAAGTATATAATCCTGGAATAACGAGGTGTTCATTCCGCCTCAAACCAATACGAGCCTTAAAATGATCAAGATGATTTTTAAAGGTTAGAGTGCTTTCGGTTTTTTTAATAACAGCATCATCAGGATGAAAAGTTGTAGTTGAATCCTTCTCATTTGAACAACATGAATTTGTGGATTTGCAGTCCAAAGCTTCTCCCTAAAAAATAATTTTTCATAAAATGTTATTTTCGATATATCATGTCCTTGATGATCTCACACTCACATATCAACCTGCAATTCAAATCTAAATACCAACAATCAAGGTCTGACAGGTTTTATAATTTAACAAAATATTTTGAAATCAGGATATTGGTAAAATTGCGACCTACTTTTGCTTTCATTTGGGAGGGTCATAATTAGACTGTCCCCCGCTGGCGGGGGACAGATTGTCATTGACTTTATGTTTGAAATGAATGATGATGAGTTCAAAAATTGGAGGTCCCAATTTGGCACCTCCAATTCTGAAAAAATGGGTTTGAGATACAAACCAATGGTATTTACTGAACAGAGTATCGCTATGTTGTCGTCAGTGTTACGAAGTAAACGTGCCATAGAAGTAAATATATTAATCATGCGGGCATTTGTTCGAATGAAGGAATTATTATATTCTGTTAAGAATCTTGCACTAAAAAATTGAACAGTTTGAGAATCAAATGAATACTCAAGGAAAATCATTGAAACAGGTGATCCAAATAATAAATACATTATTGATAAAGCCTGAACCAAAACCGCAGAAAATAGGCTTTCGGATAAACAATATAAAAACGTAATTAAAATAACAATATTATCAAATAATCGCAGTAGTACATTTATTGGTGTTTATTTCATGTAAAAGATTATTTTTTGATTTAATTTTCCCTGTCTTCGGCGTAATTTTTTTAATTACTCTTTCCTTCTCTGCGGATAACAACAACTCCGATCTATCCTTATCATCAAAAGAACTTTTTTCTATATATGATTATGACGAAAATGACCTACAAATCCTCCAGGATATTATCACACTCAATAATCTTGATATAGAGCCTTTAGAGCTGGGTGAACAGGCATGGTCAAATGAACGGCTTGTGTATCTTGACATCAGCAACCAATATGAACTAACACTACTACCTGATAATTTTGGCGATTTGGAAATGCTGGTAGAATTAAACCTGGATGAAAATAATCTTACGTCACTACCTGTTTCACTGTTTGATATACCTCAATTGGGAAATCTTTCCCTCCGTCATAACCAACTGAGCACATTGCCGGAGATTTTATCAGAAACCATATCCATTACCAGTCTAGATATTGCCTATAATCTTATCTCCTCCCTTCCTGTATCTTTTGGCAATCTTTCCAATCTTTTCATTGTGAACTTATCCCATAATCAAATAAGCGAATTACCGGAGACATTCACCGGTCTGAGCAATTTGTATTCTTTGAATTTAGATGATAATCAATTAACCATTCTACCGGAGAATCTTTATTTATTGTCACAATTGAGTTGGATATATGCATCGGAAAATCTATTGTCAGAAATTCCAGAATCACTTTTTGATAATACAAATTTTCAAATTATGGATTTCTCATCAAACAGCCTCACAGAACTTCCTGACAATTTTGACAATTTGCCATTTTTATTTGAATTCAGTTGTGCACATAACCAGATATCTAACATTCCGCCATCATTTACGACGCTCACAAACCTGATTGCAGCCAATTTTACCGATAATAATTTGAGTTCCCTGCCTGACGGTTTTTCATCTTTGAATAACCTAACATCTTTACACCTGGCCGAAAATACAATTACCGATTTCCCAACCGAAATTCTAGATTTATATTTACTTCGTCAACTGTATGTAAACGATAATCAGTTGAATGGAATTCCTGATGAATTGGCCTCACTTGACTTGCAGCAGCTAAATCTCTCAAATAATAACATTCAATCTATTCCGGAATCAATAGGTCAGCTGATCTCATTGGTGAGTCTTGATATTTCTGAAAATCCTATTGCAAATCTCCCTGTATCTATCGGGAATCTAGAGCTTCTTTACGAATTGAAGGCTTTTGATTGCTCACTCACCAGTTTACCCGCATCATTGGAAAATTTATCCGCGCTCCTGCTGTTGGATATTTCGAATAATCTACTCACCAGTCTACCGAATGAAATGGGTTTTATACCTTTGGTCCAAGTGATAGATTTATCAAATAATTATCTGATTGAAATCCCCTCAACTTTTGCATCATTTGAAGAATTATGGATTTTGTACCTCGATAATAATTCACTGTATTGTTTCGATGGTGTACAGGATGAAAATGATATCCCTGATTTTCTTTTAAATCCCGGTCTTACATGGATTAGCGGATTATTTTTCCAGGATTGTTCTGTCGCCGGATGTACCGATTCTGAAGCATATAATTATCTCCCCGAAATGATTGTAAATGACGGTAGCTGTTATTATTCTTTAGAGGGCGATATAAACCATGATACTTTTGTTGATATTTTAGACATTGTTTTGATGGTGGATATAATCGTTAACGGGATTTTACCTGATGAATTTATTTTACTCACCGGAGATCTGTCAGAAGACGGTGAACTGAATATTCTTGATGTCGTAATACTGGTTCAGTTGATCCTTGGGTAATCCTATCTGCCAAGGTGGGTTTTCAGATTTCACATCCGTATAATTAACTTCAATTTAACTTAATTCCCACTCGTTATCTGCAACTTGCATTTTGTAATTTTTGCCACTGAATATGAACATTATTTTTATATCTGCTGAAGTTATACCCTTTTCAAAAGCCGGTGGTTTGGCTGATGTCTCCGGGGCCCTGCCGCAACAAATATCTTCATTGGGGCATAATATCTCTGTCATAAGCCCCCTGTATTCTAAAATCAATCCTGAAATGGACCATATTATTGATTCCGGTTTTGGAGCGCTTATCCAAATGGGAAATGAAGAAGTCCCTTTTGAGCTTTACCAGTTTGATCAAGATCACTCTAATGATCTACGTCATTATTTCATCCACAATGATGAAATGTTTGGAAGAGATGGTATATACACACTCCCCAATGGTGAAGGATTCCCAGATAATAATTTCAGATTTTTCTTTTTTCAGAAAGCCGTTTTGAAATTGATTGAAACAAGATTTCTTGAAGCAGATATCGTGCATTGCAATGATCATCATACCGCCATGCTGCCATTTTTTATAACCAATCGAAAAATGGAAATTGCCACCATACTGACTGTCCATAATTTTCAATATCAGGGGTATTTTTCTCAGGCGGAAAGTAAATATCTTGATGAGCAGGATATTAAGAAATTGATAGATATTCCATCTGAGGACAGATCATCAATGTACCTTGGCTGTACATTTGCCAATCAGGTGAATACAGTGAGCCCAACCTATGCTGATGAATTACTCGCCATCAATGAACTTTCCTATGAACTGTATTCAACCCTGAACCAGATTTCTCATAAATTTTCAGGCATCTTAAATGGAGCAGATTATTCGTATTGGAGTCCTGAAAATGATACATTTATAAAAAACAGGTATTCACCATCTGATCTATTTGGAAAATCAAAAAATAAATCTGCGCTCCAAGTATATGCCGGTTTTGAACCTGATGAAAGCAAACCACTGATAGGATCAATATCTCGACTGGTTGAGAATAAGGGATTTTATCTCATCCTCGATATAATTCCTGACCTGGTGAAGATGGGGGTTCAATGTGTATTTCTTGGTTCAGGAATGGATGATATTTCTCAATCTCTAAAAGATTTTGCTAATCAATATCCGGAAAATATTTTTTATGAAGGTCGGTTTAATGAGGAACTTGCCCACAACATCGAAGCCGGTTCGGATATGTTTCTCATGCCATCGAGATTTGAGCCCTGTGGTTTGAATCAGATTTACAGCTTGAAATACGGTACGATCCCATTGGTGTACAAAACAGGAGGATTAGCGGACACCGTTCAGCAGTGGGATGGTAAAAATGGCAATGGTTTTCTATTTCAACAGTATGATAGTTCACATTTGCTGGATATGATACAGCAGGCTGTTAAAATATGGAAAGATAAAAACCAGTGGTTATCCATCATTTCAAATGCAATGGAAGCAGATTATTCATGGAATCAGTCTGCAAAACAATATATCGGGCTTTACCAATCAGCCCTTGGAGAATTAAATGAAAAATAAATTGAGACTCGACGCTATTATAATGGGTGGAGGTCGTGGTGAGAGACTAAATCCTCTCACAAAATATAGGGCAAAACCAGCTGTACAAATCGGGGCGAAATACCGATTAATTGATGTCCCAATAAGTAATTGTATCAACTCAGGAATAAAGAATATCAGGCTCTTGACTCAATTCAATACCTTGTCGCTTCATCGCCATATTTATCGATCCTATCAATTTGATTTATTCTCAGGTGGAAATGTGGAAATTCTTGCTGCTCAGCAGACTTACGATCGTACTGACTGGTTTCAGGGCACTGCCGATGCTGTAAGATCTTATTGGTCACGGCTGGAAAGTCTCCCGGCCACTCACTATGTGATACTTGCTGGTGATCATCTGTACAAAATGGATTATTCCAAATTTTTCAAATATCACCTGGAAAATAATGCCCAGGTATCCATCGCCGTAAAACCAAAACCGTTGGATGCTGCCAGGGAGTTAGGTGTGTTAAAAACAGACCAATCCGGTCGCATCACTGAATTTGCTGAAAAACCACAGACGGATGAGGAAATCCATAATATAAGTCAAATTATTAACGGTGAAAAATGCGTCCTTGCCTCAATGGGTATTTATATTTTTAATAAGGAAGTATTGAGAGATGCATTGACTATGAAGGGCAACGACTTTGGGAAAAATATCATCCCTGCATCTATTTCAAAATATCGGACATTTGGTTACCATTTTGATGGATACTGGGAAGATATCGGAACCATTAAAACATTTTTTGAAGCAAATATGGCCTTGACCGACCGCCATCCCCCATTTTCATTTTTTGATGTGAATAAACCGGTTTATACCCATTCACGATTTCTACCAGGTGCCATTGTTGAGAATGCCCGAATAATAAAATCATTCCTTGCCGAAGGCTGCCATATATCAAACGCCACAATACAGAATTCCTTAATAGGGATCCGAAGCGTCATTGGTGATAATGTGAATATGGATCGAACGTATTTAATGGGTGCAGATTTTTATGAGGACATGGATTCCGACTCAGATTATGATATACCAATCGGTATTGGTAACAATTCTGTTCTAAAAAATGTCATCGTTGATAAAAATGCCAGGATTGGAAAGAATGTTCAATTGGTGAATTCAAATAATATTACCGAGGAATTCCACGATAATTATGTTATCCGTGATGGAATTATTGTTATTCCAAAAGGAGCCGTTATTCAGGATGGCACCGTAATTTAAAATCAGCGATTCAGGATAAATCCTGAACTGAACAATCGTATTACTGTTCTAATATAATCGAAACCAGCGAGATCAAATCCAAAACATTTAGATCACCATCGCCATTTGCATCAGCAGCCCACACCTGACAGGGTTCAGGATCTTCAGTGTTGCCAATAATAATATTTACAATGGTTATTATATCCAATATATTGAGAAGATCATCCTGATTCACATCACCAGGTTCCCATTCGCTGCAATTTAACGTACCAATAGCAGTGAGTATAGGGATTACAGGGTGGATGTTTGAGTAATCGTTGGTGGTTAATTTGACCCAATCCTGATATATACCTGGAGCCACACCTGCAGAGTTCACCGTAATGGTCATTTCAATTGCTTCCATGGGTGGAATTGTCGCTTCCAGTGGACTGATTGTAAGAAAATCATGCATAGTCTGAATGAGAATGGACATTTCATCATGGGCATATTCCATGTTATAGTTTATGAGTATTCCATCATCACCTACTTCGTTTTGGATTCCTATTGTTGCCAAACCTAATTCACCTACCATTGAGCGATAATTAAACATAATGACACCGTCATTATACAATACCATTTGAAAATCATAGGTGCCTTCAATTTCATTCGTACCATACCAATGAACCACATGATCAAACCAAATCACTAGACGACTGTCATCTGAATGGTAATAGACATCACCCGCCATTAAGTTACTGTTACCTGAATTATTAGGATTCAGATCGTCCCAGAAGCCAAATACTCCCGGCATGGGTGCTTCTTCAGATGGCAGCACAGTATTAAGCCACTCCACATTGTCATCACCAAAACCGAGCCAGCCATTGGCATTTACAATGCATTCTGTATATTCGAGTCCATAAAATGGAAAGGCAAAATCCAGCTGAATTGATTCAGGAGCAGCTTCATCATTATGAACAAAATTAACTTCCGTGCCAATACCTTCAATATCTATCCATTCATATTCAATATACTCATCATCTGAATCAGTCCAGTAATATTCATCAGGATCAATTGAATAGGTAAGATCATCATCACCGGTGTTGACAATCAGAATAACATCTGACACTTCATCTCCCGGATCCATTTCAAACTCGATAAGTTCAACGGGAATATCAATTTGTGGGGTGGACATTGAATAGGATACAGATTGAAAAGCATTCAGTCTACCAAAACCTGTTTCGGTGTCAAATCCAGGACCATATAAATCGTCAGCCGTTATTTCCATAATAGCCAGGACCTGATCAGCAGATAAAGCTGGAGTGACGGATAAGATCAAGGCACCGATTCCCGCAGCATGAGGGCATGCTGATGAGGTACCATTAAAGCTGGAGGTATATCCCCCTCCCATCGATGTAGTATTGATTAATACACCTGGTGCCATGAAATTTAATTCAGCACCAAAGTTACTCCCCCACCAATTTTCGCCGTCACATGAACCGGGATTCTTTCTTTCATTACATGGTGATAAAGCACCAACCGATATACAATCGTCATATCTTGAGGGATAACTTACCGTTCCCGTATTATCATTCCCAGAAGCAGCAAATACTACTGTCCCGATTTCGTTGGCATAGGTGATTGCATTATCAAAATAAGTGACAAAACTACCGCCACCCAAACTCATGCTGATAATTCTGGCTCCGTTATCAGCGGCAAATAGAACACCATTGGCAATATTGGTGTCATTTCCTGATCCACCTGAATCAAGAATTTTCACAGACATAATTTTGGACCCCCATGAAACACCAGCGATTCCGCTATTATTATTTCCAATAGCCGCAGCGATCCCAGCACATGGTGTACCATGACCATAATCGTCATCTGGATCATCGTCATTATTTACAAAATCCCAGCCGTCAACCATTTTCCCGGCAAATTCAGAATGATCAGGATTCACACCCGTATCCAATATGGCTATGATAATATCTTCGCTACCAGTTGTTATATCCCAGGCTTCATCTGTATCTGTATCACAATCAGGGATTCCCACATTACCTGATCCGGCTTGACCAGTATTATTGTGAGCCCATTGGTCAGAGTAATAAGTATCATTTGGTGTGATATAGGAATGCTTTATATAATCCGGTTCCACTTTTATGATTCCCTGGATTTTTAGTAATTCATCTAAGGCATTTTTTATATTTTGGGGAGTATCCGTTTCCAAAACATAGTACTGATGCAAATCATGAGAGTAATGCGCTTCAGAAAAGTTTTGATAATTCTGGAAAAGA
>Ga0008651_10001050_pt1 | contig 16277 bp, 12 predicted proteins | sample SaaInlV_200m_DNA_6_FD_59173 | JGI IMG/M metagenome (GOLD analysis project Ga0008651, IMG submission 59173) | Marine microbial communities from expanding oxygen minimum zones in the Saanich Inlet - SI037_S2LV_200m_DNA | ecosystem: Environmental > Aquatic > Marine > Intertidal zone ...
CGCGCTTCTTTCACAACAACGTGAAATCGGGCTTGACCTCACCCCCGTGAACGGCTACTATAAATGTTCCGCTTTCGGGGCCCTCCAACGATAGCGGAGACCGAAAGGTTTATAAGCTTCGGGACCTACCCAATCCCCATGACAGCCACGGAACCGTGCCGGGTAGGAACGAAGCAACCCAACCCGCTCTTGGCGGGGATCGCGAACGTTGAAGAGATGGTCCGCCGCCTCAGGGACCGGGTGCGGAGGTTTGTGTATCAGGTTGTGCTTCTGCAGAAACCGTGCCCTAACTGCGGCGCTGCTTCGCTGAAGATGATGCGGGACAGCTGGTGTCGTTGCGATGCGTGCGGTCACGAATGTGACCCGACGCTCGAGTTTCAGCGTTGTCCGGACTGTGACGGCGCCCTCGCACGAAGGCGCTACCACTACTGGTGCCCGGCGTGCCGAACGGCAGTCGTGTCCCGTTTCACATTTGACACGACCGTCTTCGACCCGGCTTATTTCCGTGAGAAGATGCGTGAATCGCGTGAGCGGAAGCGTCGAGAACGCGAAATCATGCGAACGGAGCTCGCGGGAGCACGGTCGTCTCCATACGTCCACAGCGAAGCGCCGGACCTCGAGGCCGCACCAGGCCTCCTGAATGACCTGGACCGCATCATCGGCATTCCCATGGCGAGCCCGTTCCTGGACGTGCAAGGGCGACCACGTTTTGATCTGAACCGGTACCGTCAACACATCCGGGAGCTGATTCACGGCTGCATCGTCCACTTCGACGGGATTGACGCACTCACCAGCAATCGCCGCCTTGATCGCATCTACCGCTTCATCACAGTTATCTTCATGGAACACGACGGCGAGGTCACAATCGACCAGAGGCCTGATGGAGCGATCGTGCTGACGGGGATATGATCTGGTGGCTCTGCCCCCACGTGCTATGCACTCCGCAGTCCCTGGCTCTGGCCAGGGTCGCTCAGGGACTCGCTCCGCATCCACCCGCCGGGGCGTCGTTGACTCGCCGAACCCCTCATCACGGCGGGATGGAACGTTGCGGGGCTCCGCGTCGCTACCGTTCCGTCCCGCGGTAGCCGACACGCTGACGCGTATGGGAAGAACTACCGTCGGCGTAACGGCGCCAGGGCTGCCGTTTGGGCGTGGGGGAGCTGACGCCACGGGCGTCGGCGCGCACGCACAAACAGGAACGGGTGTCCAGAGGGCACGAGTGCCCTTTGGCGGAGGTGTCGGAGGCAGAGCCTCTGACGGCAATCAGGATGAGACTATCACAGAAAGACAAGGAATTCTTGGAACGTTTGAAGGAGTTGCTCGACCGCGGGGTCGTCTGGGTGGACAGCACGCACGAAGTCGTCAGCCGGTTTGTGTTGAGAGGCAACTACGGCGATCGCGTGGAGAGCAAGTTCGGCCTTACCCGCCAGGGGGTACGCTGGCGCTTCTTCCGGCTGTTCAACGAGATCTACGTGTCGGCCTACACCACCATTCTATTCATTGAGAAGCACCTCGGCACCAGGTTCCGGCAGGATGCGTTGCGGATTGCCCAGGAGCGATTCGTGGCGCGTCAACAGGCGTTGGAGAACGTGTCATTCAAGGAGGCGAACGCCTATCGCGGCAAGAACCAAGATTGAGCTAAATCCCGCGCTCGTGCGACGGATATCGGGCCTCGACGACTTGGCCAGGATTTTCTTCCCAGACAACCGCAATCATCGGCGTGCGTTCATCGCGATCTGGGTCGAGACCAAGTACGCCGAGCGCCAGTTTCTACCGGACATGAAGGGGATCGAGTCAGAATACGGCCTCTCCCGCCGCACCATCGAGAACGTCCGCGCCAAGATGAAGAAACTCGGCCTGATCAAACGAATCAGCCACTTCAACCCTGAGTTCGGCTACCGCGCCGGCTGGACCTTCTCGGGACGTTTTCGCCAGGCACTGGGAGCGTTGGCGGGAACGCTTAAGGCGGGGGAAACGGTGAAGAACGTACGGGGCCTTCAGGAAAGAAAGGACCGAGACGCCATTCTATATGTGTAGTTACTGCGCGCACGCAAGCAGAGACTCCCCGCGACCGAGACGTCTTTCTCTCGACATTCCTGAGTAGGCTGTATTATGATTCTCCCCTTACCCACTGATGTTGCCTATTGAACTCCAGAACCCGGACGACAGCCTGACCTCTGGCGGACAAGACGGTGCTGGGTCTGGAGTCACACATCGACCTTCCAGAGAATCGCTTCCCCGACACCTTCTGAGGCCAATCCGCAGGAGATGAACGAGGTCTCATCCTGCAGGAATGCCAATCCCCAGACAGCCCCGCTGTGAGCGGACGTGTTCCATACGTCCTTGTTGCGGGTCACGCTTGTCAGTAGGAGTTCTCCCCGGTCGGAGCCGGTTAGAAGGCGTTTTCCCGACGGACTCAGCTGGGCGCAGCAGATTCTCCCGTTCGTCGCATTCGCCCCAGCAAGCCATCTCGGGCTGTCGCCGAACCCCTTGACTCGATAGACCCAGACCTCCTTCCGCTTGTCGAGCGCGACTGTCCGGCCGTCGTGAGACCAACTCACCATGCCGAAACTGTCGCGATTGGCGGCGGACAATCCGCCTTTCTGCGTCTTGGCCGAAGACATATTCCACTCCTTCGACGACAGCCAGTAGAGCTCGCGGCGTTCGCGTTCCTCCTCTGTCCAGACTGCTCGGCTATGCCCCCGGAAGGACGCGACTGGCGTAGAGGGCTGTCCGCGTTTCTGAGGATGCCTTTTGCATGGTGCCCTGGCAGCCTCCTCCCATTTCTTCGTGTCCCAGAGGATGATGGAGGACTCCCCTGGTACGAGTAAACGACTGCCATCTTCAGAGACGGTCAGTTGGATGTTGATCGGTGGGGCGTCCGACTCGCTGTCACGCTCTGCGGAATGGAGCGTTCTGCCGCTGAACGCATCCCAGGCCATGATGGAGTGAGTGTCAGAGCCGAAGATCCGGCCACCATCCGGCGAGAACACAACTGATCGGATGCTCCCGCCTCCTCCTCCCGATCTGGGCAACTCGTGCACCGCCTCGCCTTTGGCGGTCTCGAAGACGCGGGCGCCTGTGCTGGTGCACACCACGAGACGATCGCCCTCGGGTGAGGCTGCCACTGAATAGAACTCCCCGTCGAAGGCTCCCACACGTGCCCCACCGTCCAGAGGTCTCGCCTTCGGTAGTGGTACTGCTTTGCCGTTGTGTTTGGCACCATGCGATCCCATGGACTTGCTCCACACATCCTCAATCCGCTGCTGTTCAAGAGTTCTCATCGTGTCTCACCATCCATTCTCTCTCGCTCTTGTACTCAGAATATGCGTCTTCCCGACGGACAGAAGCGACCTGTGATCAGCCGCAGCTGGCTGAAAGCCAGTCCCGCAATTGTAAAGGAAATTGCCCTCCTAGCCGGGCTCCAGAGGGATCTGCCAACTGCCGTCGAAATTCCAATCGTCCGGGCACGCTGAACCGGCGAAGTCGCCGTCTTGTGCGCCATATCGGCCACTTCACCCGGTTTCCGGTGGGTGGTGACCGAACGGGACTTGGACTCGCGGAGTTTTAACACGGCCGTGCCCACGATCTTCCCATTCTGGTCCCCGATTGGCATTGTCAGACTGCCCTTCATTCGGTTCACTGCTTGCTCCCTCAGAGTCCCAGGATCTGCTGAGTCTCCGGTCGGATGCCCATCACGTCCCGGATACTGTCCTTCCACCTGATCAGGCGGTTGTCAGCCAATCGTGAGTGAAGCTCGCGTATCCGGTCATCGGTCTGCGTGGCGAGGAGTTCGTCTCCTCTTCCCATGGTCTCGGCATCGGCGCCGTTGATGCGGAGTCGTTGACGGAGCTGATTCGCTTTGCCGATCCAGATGGAGTCGCTTACGTACTTGGTGACGGCATCCACGACATCCTTAACGCGGTCGTCAAGCATCGGCTCGCACGAGACACTGGTTTCGAAGCCCATCCAGAAGGCGAACTGCAGACAGGCCAAACGTTCCTCGAAGGTCGGCGCGTGCGGCTCCCAGAACTCGAGTGTGTCGTTCCTCGCCGAGCCGATCGTGAAGCGGAACGTGATCCTGTCTCTGGCCCCCAGGAACTCCTGACAGGTCGTGTCAATGCAGCTGAAATGCGGCTTTGAGACAATCAGAAGCTCATGGCCGTGAGCCAGCAGCCTTCTGATGGCCCCCAAGCACGTGAGCAACACGCTCGGCGTGATATCGTGAGTAGACGGGAACATGACGCGGGTCGGCTTCCCTTTGCAAGCCGCGTCGATCTGGTGCAACACTGGCTCCTCATCCCGCCAACTCTCCGACGTCTTGCGCTTGAAGCGAATGGCCATGCTCTTCGCGTAGCAGTACCGGCAGTCGTGCGCACATCCGCGGATGCAGTTTGCAGTCTTGGGCGCCCATTCCCGGGTTCCTGATATTCTCCGTGTTCTGCTCGCCATGTCGTTCCTCCGGATCGGTGATGCTGGTCAGCTGACCGTCAGTCGTACGCTCGGCTTCACGTGTCTATTCCGCGGGGAGATCGATGGCGTTACCAGACAAGCGAGATTTCTTTCGGCGACTGGGATGAGTTGCGGGAGGGGAACGGAGCGGCCATCACGTGGGCCGCAGGCATCGGGCTGGGCGGATTCCCTTGTTGCTCGGGTTGACGGTGGGAATTGCCGCGTTATCATGTCTTTAGTTCTGCTATACTTTCTTGGACAAGGGAACCTGCATCGCGCCTGGGGGTGCCTCGACGTGTCGCCCGATTGCGTGGACCAGTTCCTATCTGAAACTGGGACAAACACGAGTGACGGGAATTCGATCGCCCAAGCGCACCGGCAACGTTGGGCTAGCATCCCTGAGACAGCGAGGATAGCTCCGGAATGGACCTGCCGATCAACATCGACGATCTCCTCCATGCCCGTTCAGTCGAGTCCGAACGGCTGGAGTTCAAGAAGGGCTGGAACCCGCTTGCCGTGCTGCACACGCTGTGCGCGTTCGCCAACGACTTCCACAACTGGGGCGGCGGCTACATCCTGATCGGCGTGGAGGAGAAGGATGGACGGCCCGTGCTACCGCCTGCCGGATTGGAGCCGGGGGAGATCGACCGAATCCAGAAGGAGGTGCTGCGCCTGGGACACCGCATCGTCCCCGACTACCACCCGATCATGGCGCCCTGCGAGGTGCAGAGGCGACAGCTTCTCGTGCTGTGGGTAGGCGGAGGACAGACGCGTCCCTACAAGGCGCCGGTCGCCCTGAGCAGGGACTGCCGGGAGTACGCCTACTACATCCGCAAGGGCTCGGCCACGGTGCGGGCTCGGACACATGACGAAGCGGAGTTGGTCGGTCTGGCCGCGACCGTACCGTTCGACGATCGTATCCATCACGCCGCCAAACTCGACGACCTGGATCTAGGCCTGATTCGCAGTTACCTGCAGCGAATCGGCAGCGACCTGTTCGCGGAGGCCCACAAGCTGGACTTCCTACATCTGTGCCGTCGAATGAACATCGTCGATGGCCCCGATGAGTTCGTGCGTCCGAAAAACGCCGGGTTGATGTTCTTCAACGAACACCCGGAGGCGTTCTTCCCTCAGACCCAGATCGATGTGGTTCACTTCCCCGACGGTCCCGGCGCCGACACCTTCACCGAGACCATTTTCACAGGGCCCGTCGATCACATCCTGCGTGAGGCCTTGCGGCACATAGAGAGCAGTGTGGCTATGGAGAAAGTGATCAAGCATCCTGACCGGCCTGAAGCCACGCGTTGCTTCAACTACCCGATGGCGGCCATCGAGGAATGCCTCTGCAACGCGATCTATCACCGCAGCTACGAGATCCGGGAACCGGTCGAAGTCCGCATCTTGCCCGACAGCCTGACCATCGGCAGTTTCCCCGGTCCTGACCGCTCGATCAGCGACGAGGACCTGAAGGCCTTCCGCTTCCTGAGCCGGCGCTACCGGAACCGGCGCATCGGCGAGTTCCTGAAAGAGCTGGACATGACTGAGGGACGAGGCACAGGAATCCCCAAGGTCCTGCATGCCATCCGAGCGAACAGTTCCCCGGAGCCAGTCTTCCACACTGACCCCGACCGGACTTTCTTCCTGGCCGAGTTACCGATCCATCCCGCGTTCGGGGGGGAAAGCGTGGCAGCCGATGAGAGAGGGCGTGCCGCCGAAGTCGAGGCCCACGAGGCCCATGATGAGGCCCATGACCAGGCCCATGAGCCCATGAGCGACACGGGAAGGACAATCCTGGAAAGCTGCCTGACCGGCCCGGCAAGCACACCTCAGCTGCTCAGCGCTCTGGGCTACAAGACCCGGACCGGGAACTTCAAGCAGGCCATCGCTCACCTGCTCGCCAGTGGTCATGTCGAGATGACTCTCCCAGGCAGTCCGAGAAGCAAGAACCAGAAGTACCGCCTGACCGCGAAGGGACGGCAGTTCCTGGCGCCCCGCAGCGACACGTCGCCGGAGGCAGGAACATGATCAGAACCACATCACACTGGGGGGCTTCGGCACATCATCTGATCACGTGGACCGTTGGCTATAGGAGAAGCCCATGAATGCGAGCCCAACAGACCGATGGCTCTCAGTCGAGGAGATCGCGGCCCACCTCGGCGTGAAGCCAACATCGATCTACAAGTGGATCACGCGGAAGGGCATGCCCGCGCACAAGCTCGGCCGGCTGTGGAAGTTCAAGGTCGAGGAGGTGGACGAGTGGATCCGGAGCGGGAAGGCGGCTCAGTCTCCCGATGCGAAGTCGGAAAAGCCGGCACCAGAAGGGGTGCCGTGATGGCGGAACCGATTGCTCAGAGATTGGCCAAGGCAGCAGGTCATGTGGACGGTATATACAACCGGCTTGTGCTGCTGGTTGCCCCGTCGGGTCTCGGCAAGACCCAGGCTCTCCGCGAATTCTGTGAGGCAAGCGGCGCGCCGCTGGTGAATGTCAATCTCGAGCTGTCGCTCAGGATGCTTGAGATGACCACGCGCCAACGCACATTGCGCCTACCGGTACTGTTTTCCGAGGTGCTGCGTGAGCACGATGGGGACGTCATAGGCCTGGACAACCTGGAGATTGTGTTCGACCGAGGTCTGCAGCAGGACCCGCTTAGACTGCTGCAAAGCGCGTCCCGGAACCGGACGCTGGTGGCGACGTGGAATGGCCAGGTGTCGGGAGGGAAGCTCACGTATGCCGACATCGGACACCCCGAGTATCGGAGCTACGAACTCGACGGGGTGCAGGTCGTGAGCATGGCCGGAGATGAAGTTCATCACGCGGACGCGACAATATAGGGCAGGAGAAGCATGAAATACGGACAACTCATCCATTTCGATCCGATTGAATCGGTCGTGCAGCTGCGCGACGCCGAAGTCGCCAGTGCAGCCCACCGACTCGTCAGCACCTACGTCATCTCCGACGAAATGGCGGAGCGACTTGTCGAGCTGGTCATCCCGCAGCTTCAGTTCGTGAAGCCGCAGGACAACAAGGGCATGCTTATCGTGGGGAACTACGGCACCGGTAAGTCGCACCTGATGTCCGTGATCTCCAGCATCGCCGCCGATGCCACCTGTCTGGATGAAGTCCGTCATCCGGCCGTCCAGGAAGCCGGAAAACAGATCGCCGGACGCTTCCAAGTCCTGCGCACGGTGATCGGCGCATCCGAGAAGTCCCTGCGGAATCTCCTGGTCGATGAACTGGTCGAATATCTGGCTTCCATCGGGGTGGAATACGAGTTCCCGCCCGCCGACCAGCTCGCAAACCACACCCGTGCGTTCGAAGACATGATGGCGGCCTTCCATGCCGTATATCCAGACCAGGGCCTTCTGGTCGTGGTAGATGAACTGCTGGACTATCTTCGGGCCCGCACCGAAAAGGGCGAGGCGATTATCCTCGACCTCAACTTCCTGCGTGAAGTTGGGGAAGTGTGCAAGAACCTGAACTTCCGCTTCATTGCCGGTGTGCAGGAAGCGATCTTTGACAGTTACCGTTTTCAGCACGTCGCGGATGCGCTTCGTCGCGTGAAGGATCGGTTTGAACAGCTCCTGATTGCCCGCAACGATGTGAAGTTCGTCGTGGCCGAGCGTCTCCTGCACAAGACGGCGGACCAGATGGCGCAGATTCGCGATCACCTGACCCCGTATGCCAAGTTCTACGGCAACATGAACGAGCGAATGGATGAGTTTGTGCGCCTGTTCCCCGTTCACCCGGACTACATCGACACCTTCGAGCGGGTCACAGTGGCCGAGAAGCGCGAGGTCCTGCGCACGCTGTCCGCCAGCATGAAAGCCCTACTTGACAGAGACGTGCCGGAGGCCGACCCGGGACTGGTCGCGTTCGACAGCTATTGGGCCACTTTGCGGCAGAATCCGTCGTTCCGGGCGGTTCCCGAAATCCGGGCCGTGATCGACTGCAGCCAGGTGCTGGAATCGCGCATAGAGAGCGCGATCACCCGTAAGCAGTACAAGCCGATGGCCATCCGGCTGATCCACGGCCTGTCCGTCCACCGCCTGACCACCGGCGACATCTACGCCCCGATGGGAGCGTCGGCTGCAGAGCTGCGTGACCGCCTGGGCCTGTTTGAGCCGATGATCGCTGAACTGGGCGGCGACGAGCCGGAGAGCGATCTGCAGACGCACGTTGAGACGGTGCTCCGGGAAATCCACAAGACGGTCAGCGGCCAGTTCATTTCCTTCAACCAGGACAACGGCCAGTTCTATCTTGACCTCAAGAAGACGGACGACTTCGACGCCCTGATCGACAAGCGGGCGGAGAGCTTCAGTGACGCCCAGCTCGACCGCTTCTACTACGATGCACTCCGGCGGGTGATGGAATTCCAGGACGCCACGTACGTCACGGGCTACAAGATCTGGCAGCACGAGCTGGTCTGGCAGGAACGCAAGGCCGCGCGCACCGGCTATCTCTTCTTCGGAGCGCCCAACGAGCGCTCCACGGCCGTACCCCAGCGCGACTTCTACCTCTATTTCATCCAGCCCTTCGATCCGCCGCGCTTCAAGGACGAGAAGCGCAGCGACGAGGTGTTCTTTCAGCTGAAGGGGACCGATGACGAGTTCCTCGAAGCCCTGAAACGATACGCCGCCGCCCTCGAACTTGGTGCCACCGCCTCCGGGCACGCCAAAAGCACCTACGAGTCCAAGGCCAACGGATTCCTGCGGGGTTTGGTCCAGTGGCTGCAGAAACACATGAGCGACGCGTTCGAGGTCACCTACCAGGGGCGCGCCAAGGCCATGGTGGAATGGGCAAAAACGGGAGGCGGGAACATTCGCGCCGCCTCCGGGATCGGTGCGCATGAAACCATCAACTTCCGTGACCTGATCAACACCATTGGCGGCATCTGCCTTGCCACGCACTTCGCCGAACAGGCCCCGGAGTATCCGACCTTCTCGGTCCTGATCACCGGTGCCAACCGGGCCCAGGCCGCCCAGGACGCACTCCGCGCCATCGCCGGGCAGAGCCGGACCAAGCAGGCCACCGCAGTCCTCGATGCATTGGGCCTGCTCGATCTGGGCAGCGGCGATGCAAAGGTCGATCCCTATCAATCCAATTACGCCAAGTTCGTCATCGAGACGCTGCAGTCCAAGGGGCACGGACAGGTCGTCAACCGCAACGAACTGGTCCTCGACCGGCACGGCGTCGAATACATGGCTCCGAGCGAAGCGCGCCTGGAGCCCGAATGGGGCACTGTCATCCTCGCGTCGCTGGTATATTCCGGCGATCTCGTGCTCGCGATTCCGGGCAAGAAGTTCGATGCCACCGGTGTCGGCCAGCTTGCCGGTACCGGCATGGAGGAATTACTGCGCTTCAAGCACATCGAGCCGCCCAAGGACTGGAATCTCCCCGCCCTGAAGGCGTTGTTCCAGACCCTTGGCATGACCCCGGGCATGGCCCAGCTTGTCACCCAGGGCAAGGACGAACCCGTCCAGGACCTGCAGCAGGCCGTCGGGAAGGTCGTCAAGCGCATCGTCGTCACGCAGCAGGCCATCCGGGAGGGTACCTCCTTTTGGGGTGTGGACCTGTTGGCGGCATCGGGGCTGGCGGCACAGGCAACGACGCTTGAGGAGGCAAAGACCTTCTTCGAAGGCCTTCAAGCCTACTCGTCGCCAGGCAAGCTGAAGAATCTGCGCTGCACCGCCCCGGAAGTGGAACGTCACGGCAAGGCGCTGGGCACCCTCGACGGGATCGACGCCATGCGCGAGTTCGTCATGGACCATGGCCCGGTCGCGTCCTGGCTGAGCACCGCTGAAGGTGTCCTGTCGGAAAGCCATGACTGGGTCGACCGCATGCGAGCGGCGCGCACCGACATCATTGAGGCACTCAAGAAGACAGATGCAGCCAATCTGGCAAGCCAGTCCCAGAACGTCGGCAACAAGCTGTGGGGATTGAAGCGCGACTACATCGTGGTCTATGTCGGTTTGCATTCGAAAGCCAGGTTGGGCGTGAACGAGGACAAGCGGAAGGCGTCGCTTCTCAATGATGCGCGCCTGCAGACGCTGCTGAAACTCGCAGGTATCGACCTGATGCCTCGCCAGCAGCTCACGGATTTCCAGAACCGGTTGGCCGGGCTTCGGAGTTGTTTCGAACTGTCCGAGCAGGATCTCGATTCCACACCCGTCTGTCCGCATTGCGGATTCCGTCCATCAGTGGAGACGGCCGTCGCGGCCGGGGCCCAGGTCATCGACCACATGGACGAGCAGTTGGATGAGATGCTGGCCGGATGGACCGGCACCCTCGTCACGAACCTGGAGGACCCGATTACCCAGGCCAATCTGAACCTGCTCAAGGACGACGACCGTCAGATGATCGAGTCCTTCATTAGTTCCCGCGAACTCCCGACGCCGCTTGACAACAACGTCGTGCATGCGCTCCGAGAGGTGCTGTCCGGCCTAGTGAAAGTCAGCGTCACGACGCAGGATCTTCAGGACGCACTGCGCGCTGTGGACGGTCCCGCCAGCCCGGTGGAGATGAAGCGGCGCTTCGACGAGTACATCGACAGCCTGACCAAGGGCAACGACCCCGCCAAGGTCCGAATCGTGATGGAGGGGTAGATGACACAAGACGAGCTGATTCAGAGACTGCAAGGATACGAATGGAACGACGTTGAGTTCAAAAAGGCTCAACGGGGGGTGCCCGAGGACGCCTACAAGACAGTGTCCGCATTCTCCAACACGGCAGGCGGCTGGCTGGTTTTCGGGGTCAAGGAAGGTGATGGGAACTACGAAGTCGTGGGCGTCCTGGAAGTCGATAAGGTGCAGAACGACTTCCTGAGTGTACTGCGTAGCGCACAGAAGCTCAACCGACGGGTTGTGGTAACCGAAAGCATGTTGACGCACGACGAGAAGACCCTCCTCGTCTTCCACATCCCGGAGATGGCTCGTACGGAAAAGCCGGTCTACATGGGACGGGACATTCGCGAGTCCTACATCAGACGCGGAGCAGGTGACGAGAAGTGCACGCCAACAGAGATTGAGCGGTTTCTCCGGGATGCATCGACGGATCGATACGACGGCTTCACCGTTGACTGCGACCTGCAGAACTGCTTCGACGACACGGCTATTGCCTGGTACCGGAACGTTTACGAGCGCAAGCCGGGCAATCGTTCCTACGCCGATAAGAGCGACATCGACTTCCTGTTCGAACTCGGTCTTCTCCGCGACACGCAAGGGGGCCGCAAGCCGTCGCGTGCCGCCATCTTGATGTTCGGTCAGGACGGCTATTTCCGCGATCTCCTTCCGAGACCTGTCGCGGACTGCCAACGGTACACCACGGCCTTCGGGGAGTATGTGCCAGGGATGCGTTGGGCTGATAGAGCCGTTTTCGACTTCAACCTGGTGAGGTGCTGGCAGGCGCTCCTCGACTGGTATCAGAAGATTACGGCAACGCCCTTCAATGTCGATCCGACCTCCCTGCAGCGCACGGACATGCCGCCCGACTACATTGCCTTCCGCGAGACGGTCGTGAACGTTCTTATCCATCAGGATTACGCTGACCACAGCCGCAAGGCCGAGATCCGCCACTTCACCGACCAGACCATGTTCTGGAATCCGGGAGATGCGTTCGCTTCGCTGGCTGACCTGCTCGACCCCGGTGAGAAGGAAGTTCGCAATCCGCGGATCGTGACGGTGTTCCGGCGTATCGGTCTGAGCGAAAACGCGGGGTGGGGCCTGCGCGATGTCTTCACGAACTGGCAGCAACTCGGGAACGTTCCGCCCGTCATTACCAACGACAAGTCCAGAAAGACCTTCGAACTCGTACTGCGCCGAGAAACGCTCCTTTCCGAAGAACAGATCCTCTTCCAGGCCCAGATCGGCGTCCACCTCGACGAGGAATCGGCCCGGCTGTTTGCCTACGTCTGTCGCGAACAAGAGATCACCATCGCCGATGCCAAAGCGGTCCTGGCTCTCTCCACCGAACAATCCCTGGAGAAGGTCCGGCACTTGGTCACGCAGGGACTGGTCCGGGAAATCGAGACCGAAAGCGCCTTTTCTCTGGCTGAGCACTTGGTCAATCAGGTCGGGACTGACCAAGCTCAGGAGGAGTTGGTCACACCGCCGACTGACCAAGTCGAGCCGGGCCCGGACGACGACTTGTCCGCTGAGACTGCACAAGTCGCGCGCCGCCATCCCGACGACTTGTCCACTGGCAAGCCTGGACTTGTGCACTTGACGGATGTTCAGCGCAAGATCCTGCCCTCGTGCGAGGTGCCGCAGGCACTCTCCGACCTCCAGGATGAGGCTGGATTCGGCAATCGCGGCTACTTCAAGAGCAATGTCATCGACCCCTTGCTCGCCGCGAACCTGCTCCGAATGACCATCCCGAACAAGCCCACCAGCAGCAAGCAGAAGTACGTGCTGACCGACGACGGCCTTCGACTTGTGCAGTCCTGGAGGAAGTCCGAGTGAGTAAGCCAAGGGACATAACTCGGCGACTTGTCCACAATCCCAGTGACCAAGTCAGCCGGATGCACATTTCGCAAGACACGGGCAACCCGATTTCGAGGATATGAATATGGCAGACAAAAAAGACCCGCGACTGTTCAACGAGAGTATTGTCCCCGCGAAAGCCGGATCGGACCGGCTTTTCGACGTGAGCTACGAGGGGGGCGGCGGGCCCGTCGAGTGCCTGGGCATGACCTTCGCCAGCGACGACGAGCGACGCGAGCACTTCCTCGGACTACTCCGCGAGAAGCTCCAGGACCCGGAGTTCCGTAAGATCGAGGGTTTCCCTATCGGCTCCGACGAGGACATCCTCGCGCTTTCCGACCCGCCCTATTACACGGCTTGCCCTAATCCTTTCCTTGCCGAGTTTATTGAACGTCACGGTCAGCCCTATTCTGCGGCTGAATCATACGACCGCAAGCCGCTAGCTACGGACATAACTGAAGGGAAGCGCGATGCCATCTATAATGCCCATCCCTACCATACAAAGGTGCCTCCAAAGGCACTTGTGCGACTACTTCTGCACTACACCAACCCCGGCGACGTTGTGCTTGATGCCTTCGCTGGGTCGGGCATGCTAGGGGTGGCTGCCTCACTTTGTGCAGACCCTGCCAGCCACTTGGGCTCATTTAGCGGCGAAGCGGGCACACGATACGCTATCCTCTCAGACATTTCCCCTTTGGCCACCTCAATCGCCAATGTCAATGCGAGGCCATCTGCCTCTCCAAATGAATTCTCAGCGTGTGCATCAGGAGTGCGGAACAAGGTCAAACGGGAGTATGCTTGGATGTACAAGACCAAGCATCGAAGAGACGGCAAGGCCACAGCCGAGGGGGACATCCTATACTGTATATGGAGCGAGTTCTACGAATGTAGCAACTGCAGTAGTGCCATAAGGGCCTGGGACGCAATCGTTGACCGGAAAAACAGCAGACTCCGAAAATCGTTCAACTGTCCGTTCTGCAGCACCATGCTCGAAAAGGACTCCCTGCGAAGAGTCACCGAAACCTACTATGATTCTCTGCTTGGGAAGGCGAGCGAGCGCAACAAAAGCGAACTGGTGTGGATTCACTACAAAGTCGGATCTTCACGATTCGAGAAAGCTCCTGACGCGGACGATCTGGCATTGCTTAGACGAATCGACGACTTGCCATCGCCGCCAGGCATTCGTCCTGTCAAAATGAACTTCCGTGATCCTCCATGGGGAGATCTCTATCGTTCAGGGTACCACGCTGGGGTCACCCACGCCCACCATTTCTTCACCAAACGCAACTTGACTACGCTCGGCGCACTGCGGGAAGCCGCTTTGCAGACCCCGATGCCTCAAGCAATGCTCTTTGTACTAACTGGCTTTGTGGACAACCATGCATCGAAACGCAATCGCTACTTGATCGATAGGCATCACTCAGCAGGAACAACTTGTGGCCCTCTCTCTAACTCTCTATATATCCCTGAACTCCAATGCGAGGTAAACCCTTTCAATACATGGGACAAGACAGCGAAGAAGCAGAAGTCCTCCTTCGCGATAGCGCGCCCTTCGGCATCAGCGATCACCACAGAAGCGTCTCGGCTCAGCCATGTGCCTGACAAGAGCATTGACTACGTTTTCATCGATCCCCCATTCGGCCAGAACATATTCTATGCCGAAAGTAGCTTCTGCTGGGAGTACTTCCTCGGCGTCTTCACCAACTCCGGGAATGAAGCGATAATCAGTAAGTACAGCGGCAAGGGAATAGATGAATATCGAAAACTCATCTGTCAGGTCTTTGCTGAATGTCACCGTGTCTTGAAGCCTGGGCGGTGGATGACTGTCGAGTTTTCGAACCGAAGCAACGCGGTGTGGAATGCGCTTAGTGAGGCTATCCAGGTCGCGGGTTTTGTGATTGCAGATGTTCGTGTATTTGACAAGAAGCAGGGCACCATAAGGCAGGACATGGGGCAGAGCATTAGGAAGGACTTGATCATCTCTGCATATAGACCGAGCGGAGTTCTTGAAGAACGTTTTGCAGGAGAGGCGGGTACTGAGGAAGGTGTCTGGGATTTCGTCCGAACGCATCTCCGTCAGCTTCCCGTAGCGGTTGTGGATGATAGCGGCAAGAGTGAAATGGTAGCCGAGCGATTTCGTCCTCTCCTCTTTGACAGAATGATAGCATTCCATGTACAGCGCAGTGTCACTGTTCCGCTTTCCGCTGGTGAGTTCCAGGCGGGTCTTGCCCAACGCTTTGCGGAACGTGACGGGATGTACTTCCTACCGGATCAGGTCGTGGAATACGATAGGAGACGCGTCACTGCCAGCGAGATTAGGCAACTTGAGCTGTTTGTTACCGACGAGACGTCTGCCATTCAGTGGTTGCGGCAACAGCTTACGCTGAAGCCACAGACTTTCCAGGAGCTGCACCCGCAGTTCCTGCAGGAGATTGGAGGCTGGGACAAACATGAAGAGCCTCTGGAACTTTCCGCCTTGCTCGAGGAGAATTTCCTTCGGTACGATGGCCAAGGAGATGTTCCAAACCAGATACACAGCCATCTCTCAACGAACTTTAAAGAGCTGCGAAACCGGCAGAAGGACGATCCGGCTCTGCGGGCCAAGGCAAAGGACCGGTATTATGTGCCCGACCCCAACAAAGCTGGAGACCTTGAGAAGCTGCGCGAGCGCGGATTACTCCGCGAGTTTGAGCAATACAAACAGCGGACGAAGAAGTTTGGTCGTAGCGAGCGCTTCCGTATGGAGGCCGTCCGGGCTGGCTTCAAGAAGGCGTGGCAGGACCGCGACTACGGAACCATCATCGGCGTCGCCGAGCTGATTCCCGATAGCATCCTCCAGGAAGATCCGAAGCTCCTGATGTGGTACGACCAGGCTGTGACGCGGAGGGGTGACTGAGCATGCGCCTGAGCAAGATCACAATCGATAACTTCCGCGGCATTGAGCATGCGGAGATCGAGCTTGACCGCGACGTTACGGTCCTTGTCGGCGAGAACAACACGGGGAAGACAAGTGTTCTGGAGGCCCTTCGCTTGTGCCTCGACACGGTGAGGTCCGACAAGACCTGTAACTTCTCGGAATTCGACTTCCACCGGAATGAGACGCGGAGCGATCTCCCGTCGTGCGAACCGATCAGCATCACTCTCAGCTTCCTCGAGTCCGAAGAGCATCCATGGCCCGAGCACATCACGCAGGGACTCAACGACGTGATTGTCGGCAGTGACTACTCCGCGATCAAGTTCCGGGTAACGGCGAGATATGACGCGGACGCGGGGGAGCCTGTCCAAAGCTGGAGTTTCCTCGATGATGCCGACAACGAGATGGTCGGCAGGGCGGGGATGACAAAGGA
>Ga0008651_10001051_pt1 | contig 16253 bp, 18 predicted proteins | sample SaaInlV_200m_DNA_6_FD_59173 | JGI IMG/M metagenome (GOLD analysis project Ga0008651, IMG submission 59173) | Marine microbial communities from expanding oxygen minimum zones in the Saanich Inlet - SI037_S2LV_200m_DNA | ecosystem: Environmental > Aquatic > Marine > Intertidal zone ...
AAGTAATATACAGTTAAGATTCAAACAATACTTGGTACATTGAGCCGCACTTTCCGCAGCTCAGTACGCTGGCCCGCTTCTCGATGTCCTTGTCAACTTGAACCCATGAGTTGCACTCTTTGCACTTGAGGATAAATCCGTCATTCCCGTCGCCGTTCCCTGACCTGAATAGAAGTGGTTTTGCCTGTATGAAGTTCCCTGGTATCAGTGGCCGCTTTATACCCAACCTCGATGCCTTGAGGCGAATAGCGTTACTGGTCCTCAGGGGAAACTCAACCTCTATCTCCTCAAAGGTTCTGTTCGACCCGTATAGTTCATGCAGCCTCTCTACCTCTTCGTCTGTCCATTCCTTTATTCTCGCCATATACCTAGTATCATCTACCTTTGGTGATCATGTGTATTGGGGACACTCGGAATTCACTAGCTGGATTTATCCTGCTTCGTGGCTGTGTGGGCGATTATTCAGGCAAACCCGAACAAAAATGGGCACGTCAAATGAGCACATTTCTGCACCCAGGACGTGTCCACTTCCAATGTGTCTCCCGCTACAATCACATATTGGCTCAAAAAATTATAATATGATTATGTTGCATCAAAAGAGTACATTTCACGAGTAATTTTAGCCCAGTATATAGGTGGATTGAGGCATTGATGATAAGAATGTTACATCGGTCTGAGACAATCGAGAAATTGCTAAAAGCATAACAAACAACCCCTCTCGGCAAGGGGGCGATTATATGAAACTGACAAGAAGCAAAACACGGCTTCAAAGCGAAAGGTTTAATGCAAATCCCATTCTCCGTTTACTGGATTCCATTGGATGTACAATTCACTGATAAACCGAGCCTGAAAGATCCGGTGATGATAGCGGCGTGGCCTGGGATGGGTTTCCTAGCCAAGATCAGTGCTGACTATCTCAGGAGGAGGATAAAGGCAAAGCAGTTCGCTGAGATAAAGTACTTCCACAATGTTCTAGTTTATAAAAACGGTATCGTTGAGATGGCCCCAATAAAACACAAACTCTACGCATCGGAGGACCAAAATCTAATCATCTGCGTAGGTGACGCACAGCCATCAGTCCCAGAGGAGTCATTGAGGCTGGCGCAGAAGATTTCGGATATCGCAGTCGAGATGGGTGTAAAGCGCATTTACACAATGGCTGCGTTTCCCAACGAGTTTTACGACGAGCCCAAGGTCTATGGCGTGTTCACAGATGAGTCCATGAGAGACGAGCTAATCGAGACTGGGGTTGAGATGATTGAGAACGATGGGGCCGTCAATGGCTTGAATGGCGTTATGATAGGCGTTGCCAAAGCTAGCGGGATCGACGGGGTCTGCCTTATGGGTGATATCACCTACGCGAACGTACCTCAGCACCTGGCCAGCAAAGCTGTGCTGCACAAGCTAGTGAAGCTCATCGACATCGAGATAGACACAAAGCAGCTCGATATCAGGGCAAAGAAGATAGATGCCTCCATCAAGCGACGGCTTGAGATCTACGACGAGGAAGAGGAACCCCAGGTCCAGGACGAGAAGAGGCTGGGTTACATCAGCTAACTTATAAAATAGCGTCAGACAATAAGAGTTGAACCCACGGAGAAAACACGGTTGAAACAATCAGAGAAGGTTTACTGGATCAAGGCGCTGCTGGGATTAGCCACGGGTTTGATCACATTCTACATTCAATCAGGCTTGGGCCTCCAAGGAGAGCTCGCATTGATGTCTGGCACAGTTTTGTACATCGGCTACTCCGAGGTAACGGCAAAAATGTTCGGTCTTGAAAGGGACAGAACAATAAAGGTCGGCATGGGCGCTTTCCTGTTCCTTTGGATGCTGACCTGGACGCTGCTCAACACAATGGGCTCGTACGGCTGGATCTAATCCTTATCGACATTTATCTTGTACTGCATTATATCAGACCAGGCCGCGAAATAGCCCGAGTCAAACTGGGTTCTGATCGGTGTTTTCCTGAACTCCTTGAACTCCTCCTTGTGTTCCTTCAAGTTTTTCTTGTTAAGGTTGGTCCTGTTATAGAAATCCCTCTCATCCCCTGATCTGACAGAGAGAAGGAGTCCATCGAGGGCGTTGATATACCCAGTCTTGTACTCCTCGTCGGTGAACTTTCGCTCCCTGATAGCGCTCAGCGCCTTCTCGGCTTCCGTGAACCGCCTGTCAATCATGTTTTTGAAGAATGATAGAACCGATTCACGGGTCTTACCCGTGACAGTCAGTCCTCGTCCTGGTTTAATAGTCTTCGTCACTCTCTATCCCTCTCTCTGTAATCCTCATGGGGGCCTCCCCCTCGGGCAGGCTGGGGCTCGCCGTTAGCTTGGCTATCCTCATATTGTTCCTGCCCTTCCTAATGAATATCCGATTGTGGCTCATATGCCCCAGTATATGCCCGCCGACGGGTGCCACTGCCTTGCTGAAGAACGCGTCAGGGGTTGCCATCACCTGATTGGTGATGACCAGCGAGGTGTTGAACGCCCTGCCCAGCCTTGTGAGCTTGTGGAGGTGTTTGTTGAGCTGCTGCTGGCGGTTTGCCAGCATCTCCCTGCCGATGTACTCGCTCCTGAAGTGGCTCATCACGCTGTCTATGATGATGAGTTTTATGTTGTTGTCCCTAATGACCTCGTCTGCGTTCTCAAGGAGCACCGTCTGGTGGTTGCTGGTGTATGCCTCCGCGTACACTATCCCCTTCAGCACTTCCTTTGGCTTGATGCCGAACCTGGGCGCTATCTGCTGGACCCGCTCTGGCCTGAACGTGGACTCGGTGTCGATGTAGAGAACGCTCCCATTTAGACCGCCTTGCGCTTCACCTAGTTGAACGGTGACGCATAACTGGTGGCACAGCTGGCTCTTGCCGCTCCCGAACTCACCGTAGAACTCGGTGAGGCTCTGGGTCTCGATTCCACCTCCAAGTAAATTGTCAAGGCTGCTGCACCCCGTGGAGAGTTTCCTGACGTTCTTCCTGAGCTCCACCAGCTCGTCGCCCCTCACGAACGTGATGGCGACTGTCCTTCTGGCCACCTCGATAACTCTCTCGGCAACCTCCTTCCCTATACCAGCAGAGACCAACTCGTTTGTGGTGGCTGTTCCGAGGCTCTCAACGGTTTTGAACCCGATTTCCTTGAGCTTGTTAATGGTGGCTGGGCCTATGCCTGGTAAGTCCTCAAGAGTTTTGTACGTCTCTTTATAGTTCTCAATGTCCTCTGACATGGGGCCACCGCTGGTTATCTGGTATGATATAATGTTCCCTTGGTTAAATTCTATGGTTCCGGGTCGTTCTCCTCAAGCTCCAGGACGATGTTGCCCTCGTAACCGCAGTCCCCGCAGATATACTTCTGTGGGAGAATACCGTAGCTCTCACTAAGCTTCATCTTTGGACTTTTACAGTTGGGACAGAACACGGGTTTCGGAGTGGAGTGCTTGGCGTCTTTGAGAATGTCTATTATCTCTCTGAGCTTTGGCACGGCTTACTGGACCTCTATATTGTCCTGAGGGAAGCCTAGACCGACAAGTGTCCTGTGGACCTCATCTCTATGATCACCCATTAGGAGAACCTGCTCGTTTTTTGCGGTCCCACCGCATGCACATTTGTTTTTCAACTGTGTCGCTAATTTGTTGAGGGAGACAGTCTTGGAGTCAATGCCATCGATGACGGTCCATTTCTTTCCCCATTTACGTGTCTCCAAACGAATCCTGATCCGCTGTTGTTCCTTACTCATCTCTTCGCAAACGCATAGGTCTTGAGGGAGGCCACAAACGGGACAAATTTCTGCCATTATCAACTCTTTAGCGGACTCGGGGTTTTTAAAGCCTTTACTTAAAATGGGGAAATATTAGCGGTTTTGAACCTTTTTAGTACTTCAGAGAGCCTCAAGTGTAGTTTTGTAGTAGGCTGAAGGCGTCCAATGCCTGCCGTGCTTCAAGAATTATGATGGTGTTTGTACTACAGCTGATGAACTCAACGATGTTGATGTTCCTGCTTGCTAGCTGCTGTGTGATGAAGGCAACGAACCCAGGAGTCTCCTCTACCACCTCGGGGCTCAGCAGTATCAACGCGACCAGGTTTTTCTGGAACTGCACTGTTTCAGGCAAGGGTTCTTTGATGACTATCTGATCCACGATGTATACGTACTGGTCGGTTAGATGTGCGGTAACGATGTGGGGTATATCCAACTTCATGGAGGATATCACAACGCCGATCTTGTCCTGCAATCGTACCCTGGATGCCTTGAGTATGCCCCGGACGGCCTCCTCTCTAAGACTCCTATCCGTGCTGATCTCATCGGCTACCCTGATTATGGCCGCTTTAACCGCTTCCAAGCTTCCCTCTCCGAGGTCTTTCTGTAGAATCCGGGCGAGGGCGCTGAAGTTCACTATCTTCATGCTGAGCGCGTCTAGGAGGCTTGGGCGGGTCTGGATGGTCTCCCGCACCTGCTGGGCCACGCTTTTTGTCCTATCTGTGGTGATTGATGTCATATATGTTGCATTCATGTCATAAGGTATAAAAGCTTGTCTCATATTGTTGCTGATTATCTTAAAAGAGGCATAAATGCAATGGTTAAAGATAAAGTTGTTCTAGCATACAGCGGCGGATTGGACACATCCATGATGGTCGTTTGGCTCCAAGAAGAGTACGGAATGGACGTAATCACCTGCAACCTAGACGTAGGTCAGGACAAGGAAACAGTTGGAATAGAGGAAAAGGCATGGAAACTCGGGGCCATCAACCACTACGGATTTGATGCAAAAGAAGAGTTCGCCAAGGAATACGTTTTCCAGGCAATCAAAGCAAACGCCATGTACATGGGCACTTACCCAGTTAGCAGCAGCCTGAGCAGGCCCCTCATCGCCAAGAAACTGGTCGAGGTAGCGGAGATGGAGGACGCACAGGCAGTTGCCCACGGATGCACCGGAAAGGGCAACGACCAAGTAAGGTTCGATATCACCATAAAGGCTCTAAATCCGAACCTCAAAATAATTGCACCGGTCAGGGAATGGAAGTTCGACAGGATGGGCCAGATCGAGTGGTCACTAGAGCGCAACATTCCAGTCCCGGTTACTGCCGAGAACCCCTACAGCGTCGATGAGAACCTTTGGGGTAGAAGCATCGAGGGAGGAATGCTTGAGCACCCCGACCTTCCAGTACCCGATGATGTGTGGGATTGGACGGCGGACATCATGGACACCCCGGACGAGCCCGAGTTCGTCAAGATAGGCTTCCACATGGGAGTCCCGGTTAGCCTGGACGGAGTCGAGTACAAGCCCCATGAGCTGATACTAAAAATCAGGGACATGGCGGGCAAGCACGGCATCGGCAGGATTGAACACATGGAGGACCGGATAGTCGGCCTCAAGACACGTGAGACCTACGAGGTGCCAGCTGCCGAGACCATAATCAACGCACACATCGACCTGGAGAAGATGGTGCTGACGCGACACCAGAAGTTGCTGAAGTACGAGATCGACCACAAGTGGGCTACAGCCGTGTATCAGGGCCTCTGGGTTGACCCATACAAGGAGGACCTGGACGCGTACATCAACAACACTCAGAAGAACCTGACGGGTACGGTAACGATGAAGCTCCACAAGGGAACGGCGAAGCCGGTCTCGCGTGAGAGCCCGCTGAGCCTATATGACTACAACCTTGCAAGCTTCGATATCAACACCCATTACGACCAGGGCGATGCAAAGGGGTTCATCAACCTCTGGGGCCTGCCCAGCGTCACGGCGTGGAACCTGAAGAGGAAGATCGCCGAAGAGGGCATCAAGAAGCAGGGCAAGAAGGTCGTGCCAGTCCCCCAAGGGGACGACTAGTTCCCACATTTCCTACTCATCCCTTAATAGGGATGGACATTTTTTATATCCATCCGAGGTAGCCCACCTTGTCACGAGAAGAATCACTTATAGAAGTTCTTGAGAAAGCGTTGCCACTTCCTCCCAAGATCATTGTAGGCTACAACAAGTTGGAGCGGGACTTTACAAGCGGTGACGTGGCCCGCGTCTGCGATGTGAGCAGGAGCAGCGCCAAGTTCTACGTCAACAAGATGGTGGCCCTGCGACTTATCACCAAGGTACCGCACAGGCGGATGTACCAAAAGTTCTCCAACGCAAACAAGTTCAGTGACTGGCTCAAGGATCTCATAAGACTGGCCCTTGACCCCCTTGAGTCGGGCTCCCTCGTTGTGCCCGACGTGACGGAGGACGACACATGAGCCTCAGGGAGATAGCCGCGCCCAAGAAGAAGACCCCCTTCAAGAAGAAGTACACAAGGCAGCTGACGGCCAAGCAGGTCAGAGCAATGAAGAAGAGGGGCTACGATGCCGAGAGGGAGCTTGTCCACATGTTCAGGGACGTGGGATACAGCGCCATCAGGATACCCGTTAGTGCCCCCAGCAAGGAACCGCTGCCAGATGTATTCGCGATCAAGGACGACGCCATTCTCTCCATAGAGGTCAAGTCCCAAGTACGTTACGCCTATTACAAATCCCATCAAGTGCTGAAACTCTTCGAGTTTCTTGAAATACATAAGATATACCCGAGAAAGTACGCTGTGCTGGCTGCCAAGTTCAAGTACAAGGGCTGGTGGTTCGATGTGGCCGAGAGGTCAGACAGGGATTACATGATCAAGATAAACCAGGGAATGAGCTGGAACGAGCTCCTTGCGAAAATAACCTAGCCCTCAGACACTCTACATTTTGTCAGAAATATGACAAAATCGGCTAATGTTTATATAGGCTCCTAACTAATTTTTCTAACAGTATTATTGTGATTACCATGATCAAGGAATTAGACTATACTCAGGCGAGAAAGATATGCGATAAGGAATTCATTAAGTGCACCGCCACTGATGACCTTGAGCCACTTTTAGATATAATCGGCCAGGACAGGGCCGTCAAGGCTCTCCAGTTCGGCCTCGATATCAAGGAGGAAGGATTCAACCTCTACGTGGCCGGGATGCCAGGGACAGGAAAGAAAACCGCCATCGTAAACTTCCTGGGGCATAGGGCAAAGGACATGCCTGTGCCCCCAGACTGGTGTTACGTCTACAACTTTGAGGACGGCCAGAAGCCAAACGCGTTACAGCTTCCAGCAGGGATGGGCTCACAGCTTGTGGCAGATATGGCCAGGTTCATCGAGGAGATGAAGAAAGCGCTGAAGGCGTCCTTTGAGAGTGATGATTACGCCAGCAGAAGGGAAGAGACCCTCAAGGGCTTTGAGGAAACGAAGCAGGAGCTAATGAAGGAGCTGAACCAGAAGGCACAGGACGCGGGATTCGTCATCCAGAGGAGTAAAATCGGCATGGTTATCATCCCAGTCATCAACGGCCAGCTCATCAACGAGGAGCAGTTCAGCATCCTCCCCCAGACCATCAGGGAGGAGATACAGGATAGGCGCAAGGCCCTCTCCGACGAGATGAGAACGGCGTTCCGCCAGTTTAGGGACATAGACAGGGAGGCAGAGGCAGCCGTCGAAAAGTTCAACAAGGAGGTAGCGAGCTTCGCCATGGACGCCCTGCTGGACAGTCTCAACGACAAATACGGGGAGGTAGAGGAGTGCAAGCTATACCTAGGCGCGGTCAGGAACGATATCCTAGACAACTTGGGAGCGATACTTGGTGCACAGAAACCGACGGAGAACCCCCTGGCCGCCATGATGGGCGGTGGAACTCCGGACCCTACACGCAGGTACAAGGTAAACCTGGTGGTTGACAACAGCAAGCTTGAGGGGGCCCCGGTTATCATGGAACTGAACCCAGGCCATGACAGAGTCTTCGGTACCACGGAGAAGGAGGCCCGGTTCGGGGCACTAGTCACGGATTACACCATGATCAGGAGTGGCAGCGCACACATGGCCAACGGGGGATACCTTATCCTGCCCGTCGAGGACCTGGCAAAGAGCCCCGGTACATACGAGGCTTTGAAGCGCACCCTTCTCAACAAGAAGCTGGAGATAGAGGAACTGGCTGCAAGGATGGGATATGTAAGCACAAGGAGCCTGAGGCCCGAACCCATACCCTTTGACTGCAAGGTCATCATCGTGGGCGATGGCAGGTACTATTACATGCTTTACCAGGGCGACCCGGAGTTCAAGAAGATATTCAAGGTCAAGGCAGAGTTCGACAACACCATGGCCAGGTCCCAGGAGAACGTGGCGCAATACGCCCAGTTCATGTGCACCCTCGTCAACAAGGAGGGCTTGAAACACCTTGAGCAGACAGGGATCGCTTCCATCGTAGAGTACAGCAGCCGGCTGGCCGCTGACCAGGACAAACTCAGCACCCAGTTCGACAAGGTGAGCGACATCATCAGGGAGGCAAACTACTACACCGAGTCCAATGGGGGCGAGTACATCACTGCTGACCACGTGAGGCAGGCTATCGAGGCCAAAGTCTACAGGAGCAACATGATCGAGGAGAAGCTGGGTGAGATGATCGAGCGCGGCAGCATCTTGGTTGACACTGAAGGCTCAAAGGTCGGTCAGCTCAATGGGCTGGCGGTCATGGGTATTGGCGACCACATGTTCGGAAAGCCAAGCAGGATTACGGCCAGCATCGGTCTAGGCAAATCTGGCATCATCGACATCGAGAAGCAAGCAGACATGGGCGGACCTACCCACACCAAGGGGGTCCACATACTGACAGGCTTCCTCACGGACAGGTACGCAAAGGAGCACCCGCTGAGCCTCACGGCAAGACTGGTGTTCGAGCAGAGCTATAGCGGGGTGGACGGTGACAGTGCAAGCAGTACTGAGACCTACGCCATGATGAGCGCACTCAGCGGGGTTCCAATCAAGCAGAGCTTTGCGGTGACCGGTTCGGTGAACCAGAGAGGACAGGTCCAGGCCATCGGCGGTGTCAATCACAAGATCGAGGGCTTCTTCGACCTATGCAAGTTCAGGGGTCTATCGGGAGACCACGGGGTAATGATCCCGGAGAGTAACGTCAAGAACCTGATGCTCAGGGAGGACGTGGTGGAGGCCGTCAAGGAGGGCATGTTCCACATCTACCCAGTGGGGACCATCGATGAAGGCATCGAAGTGCTGACTGGGGTGGGAGCTGGGGAGCCAGATGACGAGGGTAACTACCCTGAGGGCTCGGTTAACAAGCTTGTACAGGATAGACTGGACCAGATGGCAGAACTCATGAAGCCTAAAAAGTCCAATGACGATGAATAACGCCCCTTTTTATTCTACCCATCTTAATCTTTCTCGATAATCGCCATGTCTGAGGACATCCATGACATTATAATCATTGGCGGGGGCCCGGCTGGACTCACCGCGGCCATCTACGCCGCCAGGCACAACAACAAGACCATCGTCCTAGAAGGGAACAAGCTAGGCGGAAAATCACTTGAGGCCCACTGGGTGGAGAACTACCCCGGGTTCCCTGACGGGATCAGCGGGCCGGACCTGATGGCTCTAATGGAGAAGCAGGCATCGAAGTTCGGGGCCGAGTTCAGCAGCGAGACGGTTGTCGGAATCGCTGACTTCGGTGAGATGAAGATGCTCACCACGAGGAAGGGCATCAGGCAGGCAAAGGCGGTAATCATCGCCACCGGTATGGGCAGGAAGAGCCTCAGCGTCAAGGGAGAGGATGAGTTCAAGGGCAGGGGAGTAAGTTACTGTGGCGTCTGCGACGGTCCGTTCTTCAGGGACAAGACAGTTGCAATCATAGGAGGGGGCCACGAGGCGATCCATGATATTGAGGTCCTCGGGGAGTCAGCTTCCAAGATTTACGCGATCCCTGGAAAGAAGGGGTACACGGAAGAGTACCCTGAGCTTGAGCATATCAAGAAGGACTCTAAGGTGGAGTTCTTATACGACGCGAACATCACGGAAATCGGCGGCTCTGATTTCGTGGAGTACCTTAAGCTGGACAACGGTGACGAGGTCAAGCTTGACGGCGTGTTCATTATCCTTGAGCACGTCTCGGCATCAACCATCCTGGGTGAAGCGGGTGTGGATACCGATGCTGGCGGCTGCATCCTCGTTGACAAGGACCAGAGAACAAACATGGACGGTATCTTCGCCGCAGGCGACTGCTGTTGCAAGGGAATGCAGATCGTGACAGCGACAGGTATGGGTGCTCAGGCAGCGCTCACCGCCATGAAGTACGTTAAACAGTTGGGAAGAAAATGAAAAAGATAGAGCTATTTTACAGCCCGGTTTGCCCCCACTGCCCCAAGGCAAGGGAGCTACTCAAGGAGTACAAGGCAGCGACCCCAGGCTTCGAGTACACGGAAGTAGACACTTACACATCGGAGGGCGTGGATCGAGGAATGAGCATCAACGTCATGGCCGTGCCCAGCTTCGTCGTTGATGACGAGATCAAGCTGGTGGGCTGGCCGTTCACCGCTGAAGACATTTCCAAGGCCATCCAGTAGATATTTTTTTAAACCATTAACCACCTCCCCACTTGAACCAGCATGGGGAAGATCAGTCACATTCACGCTAGGGAGATACTTGACTCCCGTGGAAACCCCACCATCGAGGTCGAGGTCACCACCGATGACGGCTTCTTTGGTAGAGCGGCAGTACCCAGTGGGGCCAGCACCGGTATCTACGAGGCAGTTGAGCTCAGGGACAAGGGCGTGAGGTTCCACGGGAAGGGCGTTTCAGATACGGTCAGGGGGATCAAGGACGAAATATTACCCAAGCTCATGGGCTACGACGTAACGGACCAAGCCAAGCTCGATGATTTGATGATCGAGCTAGATGGGACCGATAACAAGGGCAGGCTGGGGGGTAACGCCATCTTGGGCGTGAGCATTGCATCCGCCAAGGCAGCTGCGGCGTCCAAGGGGGTCAAGCTGTACGAGTACATCAACCCAGGTTCGAGCCTACTTCCTGTACCCTTCTTCAACGTGGTCAACGGTGGGATGCACGCCGGGAACCAGCTTGATTTCCAAGAGTTCATGGTGGCCCCGACGGGTGTAAAGAGCTTCGCTGAGGCGTTGAGAATGGGCAGTGAGATATACCAGACCCTCAAGGGCAAGCTTCTTGAGGACTATGGGAAGAACGCCATCAATGTGGGGGACGAGGGCGGTTTCAGCCCCCCCATGGACACGCCCGAGGAAGCCATAGAGGCGATAATGGCTTCAGCTGAGGAGCTCGGCTACGCCGACAATGTGACCTTGGCCACTGACGTGGCTGCTAGCAGCTTCTTCGTGGGCGACGGCGTCTACAACTACAGGGGGAAGGAGATCAGCACCGGAGAGCTCATCGAGGTTTACGTTGACCTCGTGGAGAAGTACCCCATATCAAGCATCGAGGACCCCCTTGAGGAAGAGGACTATCAAGGGTTCGTTGATATCACAAAGGCGGTGGACATCCAAGTGCTGGGGGACGACCTATTCGTCACAAACCCGAAGCGACTCCAGAAGGGCATTGACGTGGGCGCGTGCAACGCACTGCTCTGGAAGGTTAACCAGATCGGGAGCCTGACCGAGGCACTTGAGGCAGCAAAACTCGCCATGGACAACGGCTACAACGTCATGGCCAGCCACAGGAGCGGTGAGACCGAGGACCCATTCGTGGCGGACCTCAGCGTTGCCCTGGAATGCGGTCAGATCAAGACGGGCGCACCATGTAGGGGCGAGAGGACGGCAAAGTACAACCAGCTCCTCAGGATCGAGGAATGGCTAGAAGAGAAGGCGTCCTACCCCAAATCACTGTTCAAGTGACCTAGTGTACGATATTCGTTACAAAGCCTCTCGTAGACGCGGCGCAAGGCACAGCATGACCGGATTGACTGGTGTATCTCGTGGCTCAGCAATTAAAATAGGAATTCTCGTCCAGCCTTTTCACATAATGTATTAGGTTACCATGTGATAATCAAATCGAGGCGGGAGAAAAAGTTCTACATCTTCTTATTTCGCATACATTATATTAAGGCAATCAACCAAGGTCTTGTTGATTAATTTGACCAAGGTCAATATTCCCCATCATTGCTGGTACGACGACAAGCCTTTTGAGCTATTCTTCCCCGACGAGTGGAAAGTGCACCTGTGCAAAGTCGCATCAGAGGACGCAACTCCCATGAGCCCGGAGCAGATCAAGACGGCCATCAATAACCCGATAGGACAAAAGTCCCTCACCAAGCTAGCGGAGGGCAAGGAGGAGGTCGTGATTATCTTCGACGACATGACAAGGCCTACGAAGACGTTTCAGTACACACCTTTCATACTTGATACACTGCACAAGGCGGGTATCCCGGAGGATAACATCAGGTTCATCATCGCACCCGGTACCCACGGCACATACGGCAGGAGAGATTTCGTCAAGAAGTTGGGAGACGACATCGTGTCCAACTACGCCGTCTACAACCACAATCCCTACGACATCCTGGACTACCTTGGCAAGACCGAGCTGGGCACACCCGTGTGGGTCAACAGCGAGGTCATGGCGTGTGACCTGAAGATCGGAATCGGCACAGTTCTGTTCCACAGACTGACTGGTCTCAGCGGCGGCGGTAAGATGATCAGCCCGGGAGTTGCAGGCATGGAGACCATCAAGTACAACCACGGCGATATCGGCGGCTTCGGGCCCGGACTGACCCCGTGCAAGTCCACAGGTTATCTCATGAACGAGGACAATCGGATGAGGATGGACATGGAGGAGACCGCCCGTATGGCCGGCCTCGACTTCAAGATCGACACAGTGCTCAACATGCAGAGGAACCCTATAGAGCTGTACGCGGGCGACTTTGTCAAGACACAACGCAAGGCAGGTGCGGGCGTCATGAAGTGGCACAGGACGGAGAACCCACAGGCGGACATAGTCGTTGCGGGCGCGTACATGAGGGAGAACGAGCCATACCTGAGCCTCTGGCCCATGTACAACAGCGTGACCGATGAAGGGACCATCGTTATGGTCAACGACGACCCCGAGGGTGACATCAATCATTGGCTCTTCAACAGGCACGGCAAGGAGGTAGGAGCCTGCCTCTGGAACCCGGCCAAGCGCAGGGTGCTCAAGGGCAAGAAGATGATCATCTTCGGGAACTACCCATTGAAGAGCTTCCTGTGGAGGCATGACCTTGAGGAGGTCGTGTGGATCAGGAAGTGGGACGAGGTTATAGAGGAGCTCAAGAACCATCACGGCTCGGGCAGCAGGGTTGCAGTCATCCCTGACGGCACGAGTTGCATTCCAGAGAACCCTGTTCACTGGTAAACCACCCTTTTCTTATCTCTTTAATATCAGCAAACCGATTATTTCCCTATCATGTCAAAGAAGGCTATACAAATCGATGCCAAGGATAACGTTGCCACGGCCACGAGCATCGTCGAGGCAGGCGATGAGGTCGAGGTGCTGAGTCCCGACGGGGACGTCGTGCTGAAGGCAAAGCCGGTGGAGCAGATAATTTTCGGCCACAAGATCGCGTTAACAGACCTTAAGGTGGGCGACAAGATAGTCAAGTACGGCCAGGTGATCGGCATTGCCTCAAAGGAGGTCAAGGTAGGGGCGTGGCTTCACACCCACAACGTCAACAGCGCGAACATGCATACCGAAGGTCCTGAGATCAGGGGGGTTACCTGATGGCGCAGTTCTACGGGTACGAGAGACCTGACGGCACCGTCGGCGTAAGGAATCACCTGCTTGTTCTGTCAACAATGGACTGTAGCTACGAGCCAGCCAAGAAGATAGCGGAACAGGTGGAGGGCTCCGTGGCAATCACACAGACATATGGCTGCAGAGACGACGCAATGTTAATACACAACCTTGCTGGTACCGCGCTTAACCCAAATGTGGCAGGAGTGCTCATCCTCGGCCTTGGATGCGAGACCCTAACAGGTGACATCCTGATGGAGAAGATCGAGCCTAGCGGCAAGCCAGTGTTCAACCTCACGATCCAGGAGGAGGGTGGGACCATCAAGACCCACGCCAAGGGCGTGCGAATACTCCAGAAGATGAAGCAGGACATAGCTGAGCAGAAGCGGGAGGCTTTCCCGTTGAGCAAACTGATTCTGGCCGTTGAGTGCGGCGGAAGCGACGCCTCAAGCGGTCTAGCGGCAAATCCAGCGGTGGGCGTTGCAGCCGACAAGCTCATCGAGGATGGCGGGACGGTTATGTTCGGCGAGACCCAGGAAATGACAGGTACACAGCACATACTTGCCAATAGGGCGGTCAACAAAGAGACATCTGACGCCATCTACGATATCATCGAGACACAGATGGCCCGACAGAAGGCCATGGGCATCAGCAGCAGGTGGATGAGCAAAGGCAACATCGACGGTGGCCTGACCACTATCGAGGAGAAGAGCCTCGGAGCGGTTGTCAAGGGAGGCACTAAGCCAATCCAGGGCGTCCTGTATAACAACTGGGACAGGTTCGACACACCGAAGAAGCCAGGACTGTACCTCATGGACGGCCCAGGCTGGGACGTGCCAAGCGTAACACATATGGTAGCAGCTGGGGCCCAGGTAGTCTGCTTCACAAGTGGAAGGGGAAGCACTACAGGTCACGCCATAGCGCCGGTCATCAAGATAACGGGCAACCCGACGACCTATGCCAACATGTCAGACAATATAGACATCAACGCGGGGACCATACTCGACGGGGCTGAGAGCCTCAGCAGCGTGGGCGGCCGCATCCATGACATGATTGTCAAGACCGCCAACGGCAGGCAGACCAAGGCGGAGGCACTGGGGTACCAAGACTATATCGTCTTCAGGCGCAGCAGAGAAGCTGAGCACCTGCTCGGACACTGCTAAAATCTTTTTTTATCTCCATCAAAGAAAGACCATAATTCTTTGATTTTTGATTCAGCTAGTGTGCGTAGTCTAGTATTTATCTAACCATGATGGAAAAGGGGTTACAGTAGGCGCATTCAATGACCGAGGAAAAAACAGGCATACCACCGCATATCAAACGAAACACTCTATATCTGGCACTGGTACAGGCACTTGTCGCCACGGGCTTCCAGCTGATACCCAGCCTCGGTTCACTCATCATGCTGAGGTTCACCGACGTGCTGGCCCTAATCGGGGCGACACTGAGCATGGGCAAGATCACTGGCCCCCTCATGTCATACCCGGCTGGATTACTGGCTGACCGAAAGGGCAGGAAATCAGTCCTCCTCCTGGGCGTCGTTCTCTACGGTATCGGCGCGCTGTTGATCTACTACAGCGTGATCTCAATCAGCCTCAACGTTTTCATGGTGGGGTTAGTCGTCAACGGGTTGGGCATGGGAGCACTACGGCAGGTGACGGTAGCCGCCATCGACATGTTCCCCCGACGCCTCAAGGCGGAGGGCATGGGATACGTGATGACAGGTACATCCCTGGGTTCAATTGGCTCACCACTCCTTGTCTGGGCGACGAGCAACTACGCAGCGAACCACGGAATGGACGAGCTGGCATTACCCTGGCTTGTCATCCCGTTCCTGATGGTGCTGAGCGGTGTCCTAATCTATATGATCAAGCCTGACCCATTGGAGATAGCGAGGAATATCACTGACCATTACCCTGGAGAGGTCATCTCTAAGGGGAAACAGGCAGTTGAGCAGAGCAAGGTTAAGATTGGCGAGCTGTTGAGAGAACTCCCCATCAAGATTTCCCTGGCAAACAACGCGCTGAGCTTCGCCGTAATGAGCATGGTAATGTCACTCTCGGCCCTGATCCTGAGGCAGAACAAGTACAGCGTCACGCTGATATCCATCTGCATCGGACTCCACGTCTTCGGCATGTTCGGGTTCAGCTCGGTAATCGGTAGACTAGCCGACAGGATGGGCAGGAAGAAGATGATGTACATAGGAAGCGTCGTCCTGGGAATAAGCGGTTTCATAACGCCCTTGACGTCAAACTACCTGATTGTGACCACGGGGCTGTTCTTCGTGGGCCTGGGATGGAGCATCAACAACGTGGCCACCGTGGCAATGCTGGGGGACAGTACACCACCCACGTCCATGGGGCAAATGATGGGAGTCAACCAGTTAATCGGCGGGGCCGGCAGCCTCTTAGTGCCTGCAATTGGCGGATATCTAGCTCAGAACTTTGGGTTCCCAGCCGTCGGGACTGCCTGCGTCTTGATAACGGTTCCAATCATGTTCCTGGCTTCGAAGCTCCGTGAGACTTCGCCGGGTGTCTATGACCATTCCTAATCTTCTGATTTTCTAGCCCTCTGAGGACTTTTCTATAAAATTTCTCTGCGCAAGTTTGACAAAAGTTCCAAGAGGTAAACTTGAGTATTTTCACCGAAGTAGTGAATAAACAAGTAACATAATCGGCTCTTGAAAAGATAAAAAA
>Ga0008651_10001063_pt1 | contig 16178 bp, 16 predicted proteins | sample SaaInlV_200m_DNA_6_FD_59173 | JGI IMG/M metagenome (GOLD analysis project Ga0008651, IMG submission 59173) | Marine microbial communities from expanding oxygen minimum zones in the Saanich Inlet - SI037_S2LV_200m_DNA | ecosystem: Environmental > Aquatic > Marine > Intertidal zone ...
GTACTACATAAAGCCAGGCAGGAAGCAGATGATGCAAAGCGAAAACTTGGAACTATTCACCGCTTTGACAGGATTATTGGTAAAAGCAGTCCTATTAAGAAAGTTTTTTTATCTATAAAAGCTGCCGCTTCAAGTGAAGCTACAATCCTCATTCAGGGTGAAAGTGGCACAGGGAAGGAACTTGTTGCAGGGTCCATTCATTATAATGGCAGCCGTACAGGAAGGCCCTTTATAACAGTAAATTGCAGTGCACTTACAGAATCGCTTTTGGAAAGTGAACTTTTTGGCCATGTAAGGGGTGCTTTTACCGGGGCATCCCATGATCGGATTGGGCGTTTTGAGGAGGCTGAAGGTGGAACTTTGTTTCTGGATGAAATCGGAGAAATAAGCCAATTTATTCAGGTAAAACTTCTTCGAGTATTGCAGGAACGGGAGATAGAACGAGTTGGTGATTCAAAAAAACGAAAAATTGATATAAGAATTATTGCTGCTACAAGTAAAGATTTGTTCAGCCTTGTTAGTAATGGCAATTTTCGTGAAGATTTATATTACCGCCTGAAGGTTTTCCCAATTAATATTCCTCCTTTACGAAAAAGAAAAGACGACATTCCTATTTTGATAAGTCACTTTATAGACATGCAAAATGAAAAAACAGGTAAAATGATTCATGGCGTAACACAATCTGCAATGAGAATTTTACTTGACTACAATTGGCAAGGGAACGTTCGGGAACTTGAAAATGCGATCGAACACGCTTTTGTGTTATGCACAAATAAGCATATTGATGTTTTTGATCTACCAGTTGAAATCCGTCAGATGAAGTACAGACCCCCAACTCATGATTTCCAACAAAATGATTATAATATCAGGACTCAACGTAAAAAACTTACCCGTGAATTTTTGCTAAAAATACTTGAAGATAGTGAATGGAACAAGGCTGAAGTAGGAAGACGTGTTGGACTCAGCAGGGCTTCAATCTGGAAATATATGAAAAAATGGGATATTCCGCTACAAAAACCATAAATACATGCAAACATAAAAGTTTTACCGGTTATTGTATATACCAAACCTCTTCATTCTATTCCAGATTGTAACACGGGTAACCCCCAGATTTCTCGCTGCTTCTGATTGATTACCACCTGATTTTTCAAGAGCCTCTATAAGCTCCTGTTTTTTTATTTCCTCCCTGCCAAAAGAAGTTGCTTTGACTCTTTTGATTGCCCCTTTTCCATTAATGATGTTTGGTGGGAGGTGATGCGGCTGAATCATTGTTTCCTGGCAGGTGACAAAAGCATATTCAAAAGCACTTTTTAATTCTCTCACATTTCCGGGCCACCTGTAGTTCATCAAAGCGCCCATGGTATCATTGCTTATCCCTTGAATATTTTTCCCGCTTTTTAACCTGTTTTTCCTGAAAAAGAATTCGGCTAACAGGGGTATATCATCAACTCTATCTCTTAACGGCGGTAAAGTAATGGGTATAACATTAATTCTAAAATAAAAATCTTTCCTTATAACTCCTTGATCCACAAGTCTTACAAGATTTCTGTTTGTTGCTGATATAATACGAACATTAACTGGTATTGGCCTGTTTTCACCAACTCTTTCAATAATTTTATCTTCTAAAACCCTGAGAAGTTTTACCTGTGTCGTCAAAGGAAGATCACCGATTTCATCAAGAAAGATATCCCCCCCATGGGCATTTTCAAACCGCCCTTCCCTATTTTGATATGCGCCCGTGAAAGCTCCTTTTACATGGCCAAAAAGCTCACTTTCAAGTAGAGATTCATTCAAAGCTGCACAATTAACTTTGATAAAAGGGTCTTTATTGCGCTCACCAATATCATGTATTGCTCCACTAACCAGTTCTTTTCCCGTACCGCTTTCACCATAAATTATAACAGGAGCATCAGAATGGGCAGCATTTTCAATCAAGTCAAATACCTGACGCATAGGAGAAGATACGCCGATTATTCCATGAAAGCCATCTTTTGATCTTAGTTCACGGCGGAAGGCTTCGATTTGATTGTCTTTTTCAATAATTTCCGTTATATCTGCTATAGTTTCCACAGCTCCTATCACATTACCTTTGGCATCATGAAGAATTGAAGCATTTTTTAAAGCGTAAATAATCGTTCCGTCCTTTTTGACCAAAGTACATCGACGGCGATCCATGGTCCCTGTTTTAAACAATACACACCAGTGTTCTCCATGGTTCTTCCTTGCCATTTCAAAAAGATTACAACTTAAGGTTTCGCATGTTTTTCCAATAATCTCATCTTTCAAATATCCGGTTATAACCTCAAATGCTTTATTAACTGAAATGATTCTGCCGTGAGTATCTACAATCATTACTCCATCCTGAATTGTATTCACTACAGTTTTCCAATACCTGTCTAATTCTTCTTCAAACATTAAATTTCCCCTGTTAAAATTTAACACGTGTTAAATTCGGTTTTTTAACACTTAAACAGGTTAATGGCAACATACAATTATTATTATAGCCCTCATGAAACCTTTTCAAATAAAGGGATAAATTGAAAAGTACCACTATAAAATAAATAAATTTTATTTTGGTATCAATCTTGCGATAGCATAAAGAAATTTGAAAATAAAAGGAGAGTATTAAAAAAATTGAAGAACAAAGCGGATCATATTCTCGATCTTAGAGGGTCGATCAGCTCCATTTCTCTATTGAAGTTGATTCAGACATTCAAAGAAATGAAAGCCAATGAAGTTTTAGAAATATTAGGGAGCAACCTTGATACCCGTAGCGATCTATTCAAAGTTTTACCGGACGAATCTTACGATTTGATTTTTTTGGATGTCGTAGAGGGAGAAGGTTATTTTTATAGGATTCAATTAAAAAAGAAAGATTAGGAAGTGACAATGCAAGTAGAACCAATTCAAATAAATGGAAAGAATGAAAGTACTTTTTTAAATAAGGTAAAGGAAATCCTTCCTGAAGGAGGAAATTTAAACCTTTGCCTTACTTGTGGTGTCTGTTCTTCAGGATGCCCTGCAACTGGCCTTGAAGGTATGGATCCCAGAAAATTTTTAAGGATGGCTGCCCTGGGATTAGATAAAGAAATTTTAAGCAGCCCCTGGATATGGATGTGCACCATGTGCCAGCGCTGCATCCATGTCTGCCCGATGAAAATCGACATTCCACAGCTGGTATTCAACGCCCGGGCTCAGGTCCCGCGTGAAGAGCGGCCCAAGGGGATTTTGGGGTCCTGCGACATGGCCCTGCGCAACGAAAGCGGCAGCGCCATGGGGACCGCCCCCGATGATTTTGTATTTGTAGTTGAGGATGTCCTTGAAGAGTACCAGGAAGCTCAACCTGAATTCGCCGAGATGCAGGCGCCCATCGATAAAGTGAGGGCTGAATTTTTTCTCAACCAGAATTCCAGAGAACCGGTGACCGAGCCGGATGAAATGGTGCCGCTATGGAAGATACTGCACCTGGCCGGTGTCGACTGGACATACGGCAGCAAGGGGTGGGGCGGTGAAAACTACTGCTTGTTCCTGGCCGATAATGAAGCATGGGAGCATCTTGTACAGCAGACCGCCGGCCAGGCGGATGCCCTGGGGTGCAAAACCTATCTCAACACCGAATGAGGGCACGTCACCTTCTCAGTCCTGGCAGGACTGAAAAAGTTCAACATCGAGCACAAGTTCCAGGTCAAAAATATTTATGAATACTACGCCAAGTGGATCCGTGAGGGCCGGCTCAACCCCAGTTCCGATTGGAACAAGGATCTGAAGATCAAGTTTACGGTTCAGGATCCCTGTCAGATCGTACGCAAGAGTTATGGAGATTCCATTGCCGACGATCTGCGTTTTGTGGTCAAGTCCATCGTGGGTGAAGAGAATTTTATAGATATGACCCCCAATAAGTCGAACAACTACTGCTGCGGAGGCGGGGGAGGATTTCTCCAGTCCGGATTCAAGGATCAGCGGCTGGCCTACGGCAAGTTGAAAGACGACCAAATCAAGGCAACCGGTGCGGATTACTGCATAGCGGCCTGCCATAACTGCCACGCCCAGATTCACGAACTAAGCGAGCATTTCGGTGGCGACTACCCGGTTGTTCACATCTGGACACTTATGTGCCTGGCTCTGGGTATTTTGGGACCAAATGAACGTGAGTACCTGGGGGATGATCTAAAAGAGGTTGCCGTCTTTCATCCTGAAACGGCAATGTAGTCATTTTTTATAAAAGCAGAACATAGGTATGAGTTAAATATAATAAATTATAATATTTTCTTATAACTTATACCTGCATTTTTTTATATTTACATTTCAGGTAAAGACAAAAGAGGAATGAAAATTATGAGTTTTCAAAAAAAATTAAAATCAGGTGAGTTTGTAGTACTGGCTGAGATGAATACCCCCAAAGGAATAAATATATCTGAGCTGGTTACCAATGCACGCCGTATAAAAGGTCGTGTTGATGCAGTCATTGTACCCGACATGGACAATGGAATAATGAGAATGAGCGCACTGGCCGGAGGTGTACTTATGAACCAGCAGGGGGTTGAATCTATTATCCATTTATATTGCCGGGATCGAAACCAAATAGCACTTCAGGGCGATATACTCGCAGCAAATGTTCTTGGTATTCATAACCTTGTTGTTGCTCACAGCGAAGAAATGGCCAAAGGAGACCATCGGGAAGCAAAACCGGTATATGACATTGATGAAATAGAACTGTTAGACGCGATTCAATCCCTGCAGAAAGGAACAGACAAAGCTGGTTTCGATCTGGACGGAAGTCCGTCTTTTACTGTTGGATGCACCATTTCTCCATTCAAAGATGATGAGGAATTTGAACAGGAATTATTACTTGCGGGCAGAAAAATCGACAAAGGAGCCCAGTTTATTATTACTCCACCGGTTTTTGATTTAGATCACTTTGCTTCAAATCTCGATAAACTAAAAGAAATGGGAGTTCCGATTATACCGACTGTTTTTCTCATAAAATCGGTAGGAATAGCCAGATATATAGCCAACTACGAACCCGGGGCTAATATTTCTGAGGATACTATAAAACGTATTCGAAAAGCGCCGGACACAGAAATTGAATGTTTAAAAATCGCCGGTGAAACCATTAAAGGTTTGAAAGAGCTTTCCCAGGGAGTGCAGATCGTAACTCTTGGTTGGGAACACCGCCTTCCTGAGATACTTGATTATGCAGGAATATAAAGATTCATATGACTTTTGAAAATTTAGATTATTAAAGAATTGAATAAATAAAACTATTAAAAATTCACAATACAAGAAAGATAAAGGTACAAATGCAAGGTCAAAATACGTTCAAAAACAATAATACGGTACTCGTAATTGGCGGGGGTATTGGCGGTATTCGTGCTGCTATGGATCTAGCAGAATCGAAACGAGATGTGGTATTGATAGAAAAATCAATTTCCAGTGGAGGCCTTATGACTCAGCTGGACCGTACGTTTCCCACCAACAATTGCGATTTGTGTACCCTGTCTCCTAATCTGTCTGAAAGCGGCCGTAATTTACATATCGAACTTTTGGCAATGACTCAGGTCGCCGAATGTGAAGGAGAAGCGGGTAATTTTAAAATAAAATTAATTACAGAACCCAGATATATCGACCTGGAAAAATGTACGGCATGCGGAGAGTGTTATAATCTATTTCCTGAATGTGTTAGTTTCTCCCCGGGACTCGATCATCGTGCACCAACCTGTATGCGATATCCACAGGCAATACCACATGCCTATTCAATCGATATAAATAAATGCAGTAATATTGATGAGCTGGTCAAAGTTTGTAAAGCAGGTGCAATCCTACCGGAAGATACTCAAAAATACCGGGAGATAGAGGCCGGCTCAATTGTACTGGCGCCTGGAGCTGAAGTAATAGATGTAGACAACCTGGACAGTTTGGGGCATGCATTCTATCCCGATGTTATCACAAGCCTGGAATATGAACGCATATTATCTGCCTCAGGTCCCACTCAGGGAAAACTTATCCGTCCTTCGGACGGGAAACGACCTGAAAAAATAGCATGGATTCAATGTGCAGGATCAAGAAGCATACAGGAAGGTGCTGTTTCATATTGTTCAAATGCCTGCTGTATGTTTGCTTTGAAAGAAGCCATGGTTACCAAAGAACGTTTTCAGGACACAATAGAGACCAGTATCTTCTATATGGACATGCGAACTTTCGGGAAAGATTATGAATCATATTTAAACAGGGCAAAGAATGACTACAATGTTCGCCTAATCAGAAGCCGTCCTCATACTGTTTTAAAAGACCCGGAAACGGAATCTTTGTCTCTAATGTATACTCAGGATAGTAGCAATTCCAACATAACAGAGAATTTCGATATGGTGGTTCTTTCAGCAGGTTTTAAAGTTTCCGACAATGCCCGGGAACTGGCTGTGAAATTAGGGGTTGATTTAAATGAACACAATTTTGCAAAAACTGATAACTTCAATCCGGTTGCTACATCTAAACCCGGTATTTATGTCTGCGGAACATTTGAAAGCCCCAAAGATATTCCCGAAACAATGGTTCAGGCCAGTGCAGCAGCATTCTGCGCTTCAAAAGATATCAGTATAATTCCAGATTCATCTGAAATTATAGAGAACCTTCCTCCAGAGCGCGATGTCAGTCAGGAACCAGTAAAAATTGGTGTTTTTATATGCGACTGCGGATTAAATATCGGTGGGCTGATTAATGCAAATGAACTAGCTGATTATGCGGGTACACTGCCTGATGTGAAAATTTCTAAAATGATCGGGCATGGCTGCAGCAGTGAATCCATGGGTAATATTCGAAAGATTATTTCGGAAAAGAAACTAAATCGGGTTGTGATAGGCGGGTGTTCTCCAAGAACGCACGAAATCAAATTTCAGGACACTCTTCGAAAAGCGGGAATTAATAAGTACCTCGTTGAAATGGCCAATATAAGGGATCAAGACACATGGGTCCACTTTGACCAACCTGGTGGCGCAACAAGTAAAGCCAGAGATCTGATTCGCATGGCAGTGGCCAGTGTTGCACTGTCTCACCCGCTTAAAGATAAAGTTTTTTCCATAAATAAAGATGTTCTTGTTATCGGTGGCGGTGTTTCAGGTATGAACACTGCCTTGAGTATGGCAGATACCGGTTTCAAAGTATATCTTGTAGAACGATCAGGAGAATTAGGTGGTATAGCCAATAGAATAAGAAAGACAATTGAAGGAAAAGATGTACAGTCCTATATGAAGGGGCTCATTAAAAAAGTCACAAAACATGAACGCATCGAAGTTTTGACCAATTCTTTCATTGTCGACCATTCGGGTAAGCCTGGCCTATTTAAAACCGGACTTCAAACCGCACCTCAAATGTTTTACAGACAGATTGAACACGGGGTAACTATATTTGCAACCGGAGCTTTAGCACACCAGCCGGAAGCATACCATCTTGGAAGGCATAAAAATGTAGTAACACAGCTTGACATGGATGCAATGCTTGAAGATGAAACAGATAAAATCAAGAGTTTTACTAGCATTGTCATGATACAATGTGTCGGATCACGTTGTCCCGAAAATGAAAATTGTGCGCGTATCTGCTGCCTGTCTGCAATAAAAAATGCCCTCAGGATATTAGAGATCAATCCAAAAGCTCAAATTTTTATACTTTACAGGGATATTAGAACCTATGGATTATATGAAGACTATTATAAAACAGCCCGTGAAAAGGGAGTTATATTTGTAAGATATGAGGCGGATGAACCACCCGATGTTCAAGTAATTGAAAAGGAATTGAAAGTAACATTTAATGATCCGATTCTAGATCGTAAGATATCTGTTTCTACAGACTGTTTATGCTTGAGCACCGGACTAATAGCAGATGAAGAATCTACTGAAGACCTATGCAGGATATTTAGAATTCCAAAAACTTCAGATAACTATTTCCTTGAAGATCATACCAAACTCAGACCAATAGACTTACCGGTACCGGGATTTTTTGTTGCCGGCACGGCACATGCACCAAAGACTATCAAAGAGTGTATTGCTCAGGCTCAGGCCGCTGCGGGCAGGGCTAATTGTATGCTGTCCAAAGACACACTTAATTTAGGCGCAGGGGTTGCAAGTATAGAAAAAGAATTATGTGCGGCCTGCTTGATTTGTGTCCGGTCATGTCCATTTGACGTACCGTTTATTAATGCTGACGGATATTCTGAAATCGATCCTGCCAAATGTCATGGATGCGGCATATGTGCAGCTGTGTGCCCGGCGAAGGCAATTCAACTTAAGCAGTATGAAGATGATCAGGTCATGGCAAAGCTGACAGGACTTCTGGAAGGAGTAAACTAATGGAAAAATTTGAACCGGTAATAGTAGCTTTCTGCTGTAATTATTGTGCCTATACTGCAGCGGATATGGCTGGGAGTAAAAGACTATGCTATCCCCCCAATATTAAAATTATAAGGGTTCCATGCTCTGGCAAGGTAGATGCAATTCATATCATTAAAGCCCTTGAAAAAGGTGCTGATGGTGTATTAGTCGCCGGGTGTTTGGAAGGAGACTGTCATTTTAAAAACGGCAATATAGAGGCGTCAAAAAAGGTTACATATATAAAGAATCTACTTGACGAAATTGGTATTGGCGGAGAACGGGTTGAGATGGTTTTAATGTCAGCGGGTATGGGTGAACGATTTGCACAAACAGCTATAGATATAACTAAAAAAATCAGGGTACTGGGACCAAACCCGGCAAAATCCTTTACACCGGATAAAGCATCAAACGATTTGTAATTATTATTATATATAAAAGGAGAATGAACAACAATGATCACTGCTGAACGTAAACCAATGGAAGAACTAATTGAATGTCTGAGACCCTATCACCGCATTCTACTGGTCGGCTGTAATGAATGCGTAACAGTGTGCTCAGCAGGGGGTAGAAAGGAGGTAGGAATCTTATCTTCGGCCCTTCAGATGGCATTCATGAAAGAAGGAAAGACTTTAGAAATTAGAGAAATTACCCTCGAAAGGCAATGCGATCCTGAATATATTGAAGAACTTGTAACTGACATTAGTCAGGCAGAAGCTGTAATGTCAATGGCTTGCGGTTGCGGGGTTCAGGAAATTGCAAAAAGGTTTAAAGAAAAGCCGGTCTTCCCGGCTGTAAACACATCCTTCATGGGAGCTTCGGAGCAACAGGGAGTCTGGGCGGAAAGATGCCAGGGGTGTGGGGATTGTGTTTTGGGGATTACCGGCGGAATCTGCCCTGTAGCACGATGTTCCAAACAATTATTCAACGGCCCCTGTGGCGGATCAACAACCGGTAAGTGTGAAATCAACCCTGATATTGACTGTGCATGGCAGCTCATCTGGGATCGTATGAAAGCTTTAGGAATTGAAGAGAATTATGAGAAAAACATGCCTCCAAAAGATTGGCGGACAAGCCGGGGTGGTGGTCCCCGTACAATAATAAGAGAGGATTTGGCAAAATGAAGACCGAAAGTATACTAGAAAAAGTAATTACTTCTGGCAATTTAGCGTTAACTTCCGAGTGTGGACCTCCAAGGGGTACATCATCTGAAAAAGTAATTGAAAAAGCTAAAATGCTTAAAGGATATGTGGATGCGGTGAATGTTACGGACAATCAGACAGCCATGGTCCGAATGTCAAGCTTAGCTGCTTGTGTATTTATTAAACAATTAGGAATGGATCCAATACTTCAAATGGTTACCAGGGACCGCAACCGCCTTGCTATGCAGTCCGATATCCTGGGAGCCTATGCACACGGTATCAATACAATGGTCTGTTTATCAGGTGATCACCCTTATTTTGGAGATCATCCCATGGCCAAAAATGTACATGATATTGACTCCATACAGTTAGTACAAATGGTCAAAGACATGCGGGATAAAGGCAAGTTCCAGGGCGGTGATGATATACTGAACCCGCCTAAAATGTTTATAGGTGCTGCGGCAAATCCTTTTGCCGATCCTTTTGAACTAAGGGTGGCCAGATTAGCAAAGAAAATCAATGCGGGGGCTGATTTTGTTCAAACACAATGCATATATAACCTTGATAAGTTTGAAAAATGGATGGAAGGAGTTAGGGACAGAGGACTCCATGAAAAAATTCATATTCTTGCAGGTATAACCCCCATGAAAACAGCTGGAATGGCAAAGTATATGAAAAACAGGGTTCCTGGAATGGATGTCCCGGATGAAGTTATTAAACGTATGTCCGGTGTTCCCAAAGAAAAGCAGGCGGATGAAGGTATTAAGATCAGCGTAGAGGCAATTGAGCGTTTGAAAGCCGTTGAAGGCGTTAAAGGATTCCATCTTATGGCCATTGAATGGGAAGAGAAAGTCCCGGAGATTGCCGAAAAAGCCGGACTTCTTCCAAGACCTGAATTCGGTAATTAAATAATAATTTTGTTAATTTGAATGATACAGGCAATAAAACATTATATATAAAAGGAGAAAAATCAATGAGTGAAAAACAACATATCTTAGTGGTAGATGATGATCCTGATTTAGTCGAATCGATTTCTATGAAGCTGGAAAGCAAAAAGTTTAAAGTAACCAAGGCATACGACGGTATTGAAGCATGGGAGAAAATCAAAGAAGATCGGCCGGAACTTATTATCCTGGATGTTATGATGCCTAGAAAAGACGGGTATGAAACATGTAAGGAAATCAAAAACGATGATCAGTACAAAGATATCATTGTTGTTCTTCTAACAGCTGTCGGAGATGCTGTATCGTCAACTAATTACACTCATATGGATGGTAAAACAACTCCTGCAGATGATTTTATTCCCAAACCGATTGATTTGGATAAACTTATGGAGATTGTCGAAGATCATCTTTAATAAGATGATAAGTGTCAAAGTTAGTAAATAAGAAAGTATCAGAGTATTGAAACAAAGTGTTTTCAATACTCTGGTACTCAACAATAATAAATTACGCCACACTCATGCTGACCAGTAGACTAAACTGTAATATTATATTTAAAATGGACCATTTTATGAGTAATATAAGTAAGGTATTAAAAAATGAGGATCAACGGTATAAAACTCAGCAATGAACTTGCCCAGATAAATCTTTTAAATAGCTATGATCCTTATGCCTTAAGGGGTCTTTTCTTTCGGCTTTTACAAGAAAATCAGATAAATACTCCTTTTGTTTTAGTTACAGGAATGGAAAAAAAAATTCAGAGTTCATGTTGCGTTGATAAAAAAGATATTAACCGTGTAAAAAAAATGGCAGCTATTGAACCCAGTCTTAAGGAAAATATAGAACTTATTTCTGATGTGGGATCATTGACTTTATTTCCGCATCATTCCAACCTTAAACTACTGGGTCTTTCCTTTTACATTTTCGGTAAAACAAAATTACCAATATACGGAATGGCTTCATCGATATCTTCTCTGACATTTATTACAGATTATTCAAAACTGAACTATGCGTTTTCAGCATTTCAAAAACATATGGACCTGTCATCTAATAATACCCTGTTAGAGCCGGAAATTCATGTGATACAAAAGAAATTTTAGTTAAATAATTTCAGGATAAAACAATGGAAACTATAGCTGTTTACTGGGAACCTAAACCAAAAACATATGGTTTCAATGAGGTTACCAATCTATCTTTATTGAATATTGAAATTACAGAGGAAAAGATGGATCAATGTGGGCTATGGCTAATAGAAATGGCCGATTTAGAAATAAGTTTCCATCTGGTTTTAGCAAAGTATTTAGATAACAAAAAACTAAGATTATATATTTTAATAGAAAAATGTTTTGAAGATAATGTGCTATCTCATGTTGGAAAACATGTTGATTTTGAGTTAGAAAAAGATTTTACCATAACTTCACCTGTGGAATTAATATGTTTTCAGGGACCTCATTTTGGAGATAGATACGGTATAGCTGATACGGTCTTAAACACTTTAGATAGTCAGGATATGCAGGTTTTGATTACTGTCTGTTCAGGGTCAACTGTTTACATTGTGCTGCCTGAAGGAGTTTTAGGTGCGGCCAGACATTTTCTATCAAAAGCATTCGAAGTCCCCTGAAATTACAATTTTATAAATATTTTGATATGACTATGAAATCTATTGTGTTTTCTGCCACTATTATCGGTATATTCCCAGTTAAATTAAGTTATAAATTTTAGCTTAAAAATAAAATGAAAATGGAAAATAAAAGAAAAATCACTGACAAAAAAACCAAAAAAATTGATTGGCGACAGATGTTGTTTGACTCCCTTTCATTCCCTACCCTTATAATGGATAAAGATAAAAATATAATAGCTGTAAACAAATCCTTTATTGAGAAATTTGATAATAAAAAAGATCTAATTGGGAAGAAATGTTATGAATATTTTTTTAACTCCAATTATATGTGTGAAAATAAAACCTGCCCTTTACCTAGGCTTTTTTCTGACAAAGACGAACAATCGATGACCATTGAATACATTTCTAAAGGAGTCCCAAAATGGGAGGATAGGGTCTATACTCCAACTTTGGATGAAAATGGCGAAATAGCATATATCAGGGTAAGTATTCGAGATATTACACAAGTAAAGATTCTTGAAAAAGAGTTAAAAGAGATAAAAAATCTCATGGAGAAGATAATACAGAGTTCAGTTGTAGGTATTGTAGCTGCAAACCTGAAAGGTGAATTACTTTTAATGAATAGAGCGTCAGAAAATTTATTTGGATATTCTTTTGAAGAATTTAAAAAAAGATTTACAGTAAAAGACTTTTATCATCCAGGCGTAGCAAAAGAAATAATGAAAAAACTCAGAAGTGAAGATTATGGAGGGAAAGGTAAATTAACAAACACAAAAGTTGATATTGTTAATTCAAAAGGTGAAATAATTCCAGGTGAAATAGTCGCTTCAATAATATATGAAAATGATGAAGAGATTGCCACAATGGGCATATATACCGATTTAAGAGATAAAATCGCTGTGGGAAAAAAATTGAAAAAAACCCAAAAACAGCTCGCTCAATCGGAAAAAATGGCATCAATTGGGCAATTAGCAGCAGGTGTGGCGCATGAAATCAATAATCCTTTAACAGGAATTCTCTTTAATGCCAACATGCTACTTGAAAATAAGGACAAAAACACCCCGATTACCGAAGAGCTTGAAAACATAATTGAAGATGTCAATAGATGCAAAGACATAGTAAAAGATCTTCTTGTATATAGCAGGCAATCAAATCCAAGTAAAAAATATATTCATCTTAATACTATCGTAGAGCAAAGTCTATCTCTAATCCACGATCAGAAGCTTTTTGGTAACATAATAATAACAAAAATACTATCCGATGAGATGATGCTAATCAAAGCAGATGAAAATCAGCTCTATCAGGTAATAATTAATCTGGTAATAAACGCTGCCGATGCCATTAAAGGTGATGGTACCCTGACTCTGAGTACTTATTGTGAAATAGAAGCTCAAAAAGCTTATGTGGAAATTTCAGATACAGGATGCGGTATATCTAAAAAAGATTTACCTAAGATTTTTGACCCTTTTTTTACAACAAAAGAACTGGGAAAAGGCACCGGTTTAGGTTTAAGCACCGTTTATGGAATAATAAAGGAAAATGAAGGGCACATTTCTGTTAAGGAAACAAACACAAAGGGGACTACTTTCTTAATAGAGTTCCCCCTTCATTCAGACGTTTAAGGAAAGAATAAATCATGATTCAAAATAATGAATTAAATAATTCATTCAATTATAGTGTTCTGGTTATAGATGATGAAAAACGCATACGGGAAGTCACCAGTAAAATGCTGACGCAGGAGGGCTTTGAAGTTGCGGTTGCTGAAGACGGCAATACAGGGATGAAAATGATAAAAGAAAAGCATTATGATATAATATTGCTTGATCTTATGATACCCGGCATTTCAGGTTTAGACGTGTTGCCTTATATTAAGGAGAACCATCCCGATTCAATAGTTATTGTTATAACAGGTTATGCAACCCTTGAACATTCCATAAAAACGATGAAAAGCGGGGCATTTGATTTTATCCCGAAACCATTTTCTCCTCAGGATCTTCGCATTGTCATATCTAAAGCAATTCAATTCATCCAGACACTACAGGATATTGCCAATGAAAAATCCAGAATGGGCGTTCTGGTAAATCAACTTTCCGGCGGTGTTATGGCTACGGATTTTAACAAAACAATTGTACTCGCTAATCCTGCTTTTCTAAAAATGATAGATTATTTTGGAAAAGATGTTACAGGGTGTAATGTTTCGGAAGTAATTAAACATAAAGAAATGAAAAGCATGATTGACAGGGCTTTGTCAATGCCGCCTGAAGTACTATCGGATTTAACTGAAGAGATCAATATAAGTGAGAATATTGTTAGTGTTCGATGTATACCTTTCCGTGACAGATTAAAGCGAAATATAGGTACGATTACAGTTATATACGATATAACTACTTTAAAGAAAATGGACCAGCTTAAGTCCGATTTTGTTTCAATGGTTGCCCATGAGATAAGAAGCCCTCTAAACTCTATTGGTATGCAGCTTCAGGTAATTTTAGATGGATTGGCTGGGCCTGCTACTGAAAAGCAACAGGAGATACTTACAAGGGCTTCAGAAAAAATAAGATCACTGAGTAATTTATCCACAGAACTTCTCGAACTTGCCAGCATAGAATCAGGACTGATAACACAGGAAAAAGAAAAATTTGATATAAACCACCTTCTCAACGAACAGGTAGCTTTCTTTCAGGAAGCAGCGCTCGCAAAAAATATTTCTCTTGAACTTGATGAACCTTCAAAACTTCCCCCAATATTTGCAAACAAATCAAATATTGACGAAGTATTGTCAAACCTTATTAGTAATTCTATAAATTATACACCTGAAGGAGGAGATATAAAAATCTTTGCAGTAGCAACAAAAAGCTATTTTCATATCAGTGTCAGCGATAATGGTTTTGGTATCAGTAATGAGGACATTGAAAGAATTTTTGATCGATTTTATCGTGTTAAAAATGAGAAAACCCGTTATATTACCGGAACCGGACTGGGTTTACCAATTGTTAAAAGTATTGTTGAAGCCCATAATGGTAAAATAAAAGTAGAAAGCGAACTATCCAAAGGAAGTACCTTTTATGTTTATCTTCCTTATATTGAAACATGATAATTATAATCTGACAACATTATTTTGTAATTCATTGGCAGCAATAGTCAAAGGATAATAAACCAGGCCAAATGGTGTGGAAAAATCAAAGCCTGGTTTTTTTATGGTGACAGATACAGGATCAAAATCATATTTTCAGCGAAAAAATTATCAGCCACCAATCCGCCCTGATTTGCCATAGTTTCAAGTTAGGAAACCACATCTTTTCACCTGTAACAAATCGTGACTCATAAAAAAAGTTGCCTACGGCAAATATGTATCCATTAGATGTTTTGATATTACATTTTCTTGTATTGACCTGCAATTTTACATTAAGTATATTTACAGGAAAAAAGGTTTTTAAAAAAAAGGTAAATAATGAAAGAAAAAGATATTGAATCAACAATAAAGCATTCCAAAAACTACCTTGAAATGGCTTTACGAAATGATAGAAGAACCAGAATAAATAAACCTGACGGATACGGGAAACGTACAGGCGAATGCGGTGATACAATAGAGATGTTTTTATCCGTTTTTGAAGGATATATTGACAGGGTTTTCTTTGAAACAGACGGCTGCATGAATACTGCAGCATGTTCCAATACTGTAGCTTATCTGGCAGAAGGAAAAACCGTGGATGATGCCTGGAAAATCATGGCTGAAGATATAATAGACTACCTTGAAACCTTACCTGTAGAAGAAGCACACTGTGCCGAACTTGCAGCAGGAGCATTTTATCTTGCGCTTTCAGATTACCGGGAAACCAGAAAGGCACCATGGAAAAAAATATACAGAAACAATTAAAACCGGAGGTAAGGATTGACTGTTACAGGTTTTGAATCAAAACAACCAACCCCTCTCCAAACATCAGACGGTGTTGTTGCGCTTAGCCATTCTCTTTCAATAATGAGTGCAAACCATGTTATACGCTGGCTAATTGGTTATGAACCCAAACCGGGGAAACCTTTTCCCCTTGATAAACTCTTCAGAGAACCGGATCTTACCCGGATTAAATCTGCAGTAAATTTCACCCTGTAACATGGG
>Ga0008651_10001081_pt1 | contig 15982 bp, 23 predicted proteins | sample SaaInlV_200m_DNA_6_FD_59173 | JGI IMG/M metagenome (GOLD analysis project Ga0008651, IMG submission 59173) | Marine microbial communities from expanding oxygen minimum zones in the Saanich Inlet - SI037_S2LV_200m_DNA | ecosystem: Environmental > Aquatic > Marine > Intertidal zone ...
CCCCGCCGAGAGTCTGCCGAAAGACCTGAGAAAACTCCTTCGATAGTTCCTTTCGCGGGAGTCGCCCGACTGGTCGGGCACCAGCCTTCCAAGCTGGCTTTCGCGGGTTCGAGTCCCGTCTTCCGCTCCTACCTTCGTCTCTTCCAACGCCGATACGGTTTTCTTGGCGCAGCCGGGGCTGCCGCGGCAACAATCTCGTCAGAGTTGGACGCCGCAATCCAGGGGTCGTCGGCGCCGAGTCCACGGCACAGGGGTGAGTCCTTCTCAGACCACTGTGTGCGCCCCACAGACCGCTTACCCCGCTTGAGAGCCATCTCAGCCTTGAACGCCTCGCGGCGGCAGTCGTAGGGACCGTAGAGAGCCGCAGGGAGCCACGGGCGATGCCTGCTCGTGTACTTGCCGCCGCCTTTCAGTTCGCCGTTGTGCTGGCGAAGCCGGCGTCGGTAGTCGGTGGTCGAGCCGACGTAGTAGAATCCGGGGAGTCGCTGCCCTCGCTTGTTGAAGCGGGGCACCTGGCTCTGGATGACGTAGACGTGCCACTCGGTCAGGAGAGGGGTCACGTTGTACCTCTTGGGGTAGTAGCTCAGTTTGGGAGAGCGCAGCGTTCGCAACGCTGAGGTCGCGGGTTCGAGCCCCGCCTACTCCACCTCGACAACAACCGCTTCAGGGCTATCTTACCCGAGGGGGCTCAGAATCGAGCCGCCACGAGTAGTATGGGTGTACCACTACGGGGCTGAAACGGCTTCGACGGGGAGGATGAAGGAAGAGGAGCGAGCCAGGAGATGCAGCCGACTCCTGTGAAAAACGACTGTAACGCTTAATCGCCAACGACGATTTCGCAATGGCACACGCCCACGCGGCGTAGTGCTCGTCCCGCCCTTGTTGGGCTTCCGGACTCGGAACGGGGCGTAATTTACAGGAAGACGAAGCCGCCTCAGACTCTCTTGGGGGCGAGCGGGTGACAGGAGAGGGAACGAAGCTCCGGGAGGTTCGGAACCGCCAGCCGGAGGGGGTATAGAAGGGTTGACCTACGCTCGTAGCGCCTGGACTGGACACTTTTCGGACCCGGGTTCGACTCCCGGCAGCTCCACTAATCACCTCGGGGGACATCCGATGGGACTATTCGACGACATGGGGCGCAAAATGGACAGCATCTTCGGGGACATGGAAGCCCGAATGGACCGGATGTTCTCCGACAGCCCCTTCCTGGAGATGCAGCGGTCCTCGGTGCGGGTCGACAAGACCAGCGACGGGGTCGTGATCTCCATCGACGTCCCGGGGCTGACCGCCAAGGACATCGACGTGTCCTACGACGAGACCACGCTCCGGATGCACGTCGAGGGCAAGGGTGAGCCCCGGCCGGGTCACCCGATCGAGTTCAAGCGGACACTCCGCGTCGGTCGCATCGACGTGAAGGCGACCAAGGCGGACCTGAAAAACGGGCTGCTGGTCATCCGGGTGTTCCCGAACCTGTCGGCCATGAAGATGTCCCACATCCCGGTCAGGGGGGAGTAGAGCGATGCTGCGTAGAGGATTCGAGAGAGACGCGGCTATCGAGAGCTTCGTGTTCTTCTGGTCGGGACCGTTCAGCCAGTGGCACCCGTCGCCCTTCGTCATCGACAGCATCACGTACAACTGCGCCGAGCAGTACATGATGGCGGAGAAGGCACGCTTGTTCGGGGACACCGAACGCGAGGCGATGATCATGGCGGCAGCGGACCCCGGCGACCAGAAGCGGTACGGGCGCATGGTCGAGGGGTTCGACAACGAGGTGTGGCTCCCGGCAGCCAAAGCCATCGTGAAGCGGGCGAGCTACGCCAAGTTCGAGCAGAACGCGGATCTCCGTGTGGCGCTGTTCGCGACGGGCAAGCGGACGCTGGTGGAAGCCAGCCCGCACGACAAGCTGTGGGGCATCGGGCTTCGCGAGTCGGACCCACGGGCGATGCACCGGAGCCGCTGGCAGGGCAAGAACTGGCTCGGCGAGGTGCTGACCGAGGTTCGCAACGAGATGCAACCGGGCTGAATCCCCGCCATCTAGCGAGGCGGGAGTCTCGTAGAGGGGCGTCGCCAAGTGGTTAAGGCACAGGGTTTTGGTCCCTGGACACGTAGGTTCGATCCCTACCGCCCCCGCCAAGGCTCAGAATGCCGTCCTCTCGCGTAGTAGGCGTGAGGAGGTACGCACAATGAGCGAGACATTCTACAAGATTCGGAAGAAGGGCTCGAAGCCGCCGCTCTACTCGAACGGTGGGTCGAACCCGCGGTGGACAGCCAAGGGCAAGAAGTGGTCGACCATCGGTCACCTCAAGCAGCACCTCGCCAACGTCGGGTCGAGTTCGTGGCGAAACTACAACGTCGATGCGGACTACGTGGACGGCGAGATCGTCGAGTTCGTGGCGAAGCCCAAGGGCAAGCCGAAGGACGTGGCGGACTTGCTTTCCGAGGTCCGCCAGAAGAAGCTCGAAGACGAAGCCGCACGCGAAGCCGCACTCCGTGAGGAGCGCCGGCAGGAGGAGTTGCGGCGATTGCGCGAGTTGCAGGCGAAGTACCCGGATGCTTGAGAAGTAGGTCAGGGACGGGGACTACGCGGCGATACTCGCTGGGCGGGAACTACGTGACTGAGTCAGCTTCACAGGAGAACGAGATGAAGGTCTACAGCGTGTTCTAAGGCGCTCCGGCACCTTGAACTACCCCCGGGGCGCCGGGGGAACACGATGTCTCGCACCTACCGCCACCGCCACGCCCTTCCCCGGGATTGGACCGTCCGAGACGACGGCTGCCTCTGGTACAAGGGCGTCGACCGCTGGGGTGACACCTGGCGTGATGAAGAACCGGGACGCGAGTTGCCCGATTACCGCGGCTCCTACTACAACAAGGAGCGCACGGACATCCGCCGCTGGTGGAACCGCCTGCACCGGGCGAAGGTCCGCAACCTGATTCGCAAGGGACGCTACGAGGACGTCCAGGCACCCCGTCGCACGTCGGGTTGGCTGTCCTGGTAGACGCCGCCTCCTTTGGGGGGCACACGGCGGCATAGCATAATCGGTAGTGCTGCGGTCTCATAAGCCGTGATGTCCCGGTTCGACCCCGGGTGCCGCCACTTAGACTGGAGGAAGAGTGCTGGTCGTCGTACACCACTGTCGGTGACTACGAACCCGAGCCCGCAGGTTGCGGGAGATGCTCGTGACAGAGGGGTTCGAGGTCTCGATGCAGAGGGGGCGCCGACCGCACGTCCTTCGGGTAGATGTTGATGGAAGCACTGTCTGGAGCTTCGGCGTCTGGAAACGGATGCCGGCGCAAGCGGAGCTTGCTCAGATGGTGCGCAACGGGGTGTAGGTCAGTCTGGTAGACCACCTGCTTTGGGAGCAGGGAGTCGCTGGTTCAAATCCAGTCACCCCGACCTGTTCGATGGCGGCATAGCCAAGTTGGTGAAGGCTGGGGTCTGCAAAACCTGTTTGACTTTTGCAGACCCCTTGGGCATTCTCAGGGAATGCCTATCTGCACCAAATGCCGAGCTGATAAGCCAGAGGACCAGTTCTTTTTCAAGAACCGTGCGACGGGGCGTCGCCACAGCCAGTGCAAGGCTTGCTACAAAGCGCACCGGGCGGGCTACCAGAGGGAGCACTACGAGAAGTACAAACCCGCGTACCTCGCCAGGGCAGCAAAGCGCAATGCGCGGGTGCTAGCGGAGCTTCGTGGGGTGGTCCTCGAACGGTTGAAGCGAACCCCGTGCCCCTGCGGGGAGTCGGACCCGGTAGTGTTGGATTTCCACCACACCGACCCCGACGTGAAGGTCGCCGCGATCTCCGCGATGCTGTCAGCCAAAGTGCCATTGGCTGCTTTAGAGAGAGAGCTGGCTGTGTGCGAAGTGTTGTGCGCCAACTGCCATCGGCGAGCAACCGCGGGTCAGCAAAATTGGTGGAAATCTTGACGCCGTGGCCAAGCGGTAAGGCAACGGGTTGCAACCCCGTCATCCCCGGTTCAAATCCGGGCGGCGTCTCCTACGGTCCTCGGTTCGACTCCGAGTGCCGCCTCTTCACAAGGGAGTTTCGATGAAGCCTCCGTTCCCAGACCAGGAGCAGATAGACCGCGAGTGGGAAGAACTGCTGGAGTCGCTGCGAGCTACGGGGATGTCGGACGAGGAAATCGACGACGTGGTGGCTCGGGCGACGGCGAACGTGGAGTATTACTCGAAGCACCCGTGTCCCGACGAGGACGTCGAGGACTGTGACCTGAGCGTGGGGGACGAGGTATGACCGACGACAAGCCCAAGGTGGTGTTCGCCCCGAGCGACCAGGTGGAAGACCTGGAGCACTGGGTGGACGTCGTGCTGGCAGCCATCGGTCATCCCGAGGCGCTGGTGTCGGACGAGAGTTGCTTCTCGGACTTCCAGCCCTTCTCGGTGACACGAGCGGAGATCGAGGACTGGCACGTCGACATCCAGGCGAAGCTCGGTCTGGAATTCCCGCGACGTGGGACGCTCATCATCGACCTTGCCCGCCAGGCGAAGGCCGCCCAAGCAAACTAGATGCCCCAGTAGCTCAATCGGATAGAGCACTGGCCTTCGGAGCCAGGTGTTGGGGGTTCGAGTCCCTCCTGGGGTGCCTTGAGACGAAGAATGCCAAGTGGTTGAGCAGCCAGGCTTTCACCCTGGTGCTAGCCGGTTCAAGCCCGGTCTTCGTCACCTTTCGTACCTGACGGTTTTCCCTTTGGATTGACCGTGCTCTTCGGGGCACAATGGAGTGGTAGGATGCCCTAGCGGCGGCACGGGAGCAGACCGATGGAGACCTTGGTTCTGAACAGCGTCTACATGCCCATAGACCGGGCGACCTGCATCGAGGCGATCGGCGACCTGCTGACGGGTCGCGCCGAGGTGGTGAAGGTCTACGACGACCAGCTCGTCAACCTCGGTCAGAGCGACATCGAGCTGCCCCGTACGTTCGAGCCCCTGCGGACGGAAGAGGACGGCGTGTGGAAGGTTCCGTCCGTCATCCGGTTCGTGACGGACGCGGTCTTCTATCGCGGCAAGATCAAGTTCAACCGCCACAACGTCTGGCTGCGTGACGGCGGGCGGTGCCAGTATTGCCCGGCGAAGCTCCGGATGGACGAGTTCACGTACGACCACGTCATCCCGAAGTCGGATGGCGGGCAGACGCGGTGGAAGAACATCGTCGTCGCGTGCGTGCCGTGCAACCACCGGAAGGCGAACCGCACGCCCGAGCAGGCAGGGATGCACCTGCGGCACAAGCCGTTCGTCCCGAAGTCGCTGCCGGGCAAGCGCAAGTCCCCCATCCTCTCGTGGAAGGAGGGGATGCCCGACTCGTGGAAGTCCTTCATGGAGTCGATGCACTACTGGCACGGCAAGCTCGACTAGCCCCCTACACGCCCCCGCTACCATCAGTGGCGGGGGCGTGCTCCCTAATCCCTTTTTCGTGCTTTTCCCGCTGAATCTCCAGTTCTCGCCGTGATATTCCTCTATAACTACCGTGGGAACCCCAGTGATACTGCGGAGTTCCAAGGGCAACTGGCGGGTTATAGACAGAGGCACCGGATCTGAGAACGTGATTTTGGGGCTCACTAAGGGGTCTCTAAAGGCCGTTTCGGAGACGGCTTCCCGTTCTCAGCGGAAGGGCGCAAACGAAGGCGCCTGTAACCCACGGGAAATACACGGGGCAAAGGCTGAACTGGCGGGAGGGAAGGAGAGAGATTCGGCGGGTTGTGGGATGCACGAAACGGTTTTCGTGACTTCAGGGGCTGGTGATCATGCCGACGCGCTTGGCCTTCACGACCAAGAGGCGTGGCCAGTAATGGCGCAGCGCCCACCACGCGGTGACCGTCGACCCGCCCGGCGCCGTCGCGACCCCAGTGTCGAGCTTCCCGCGTACACCGCCCGTTGCCCTGCGCATGATCTCGCAGTGACACGCACGGTAGCATCCCGCCTTCCGGCAGGTGTGCTTCGCCCGCTTCACCGTCCTCTCCTCCTCGATGTCGGGGAGCCTCTCCAGGTACTTGAGCCGCATCGAGCACTTCGACTTCTTGAGCGCCCGCGGCCGGCGCAGCACCTGGTCGCAGGCGGTCGCCGCCGGCCGGAGACCCGCTGGTGAATGTGCGTGCTTGCCCTCCTTCTGGCGTACAAGGTAGGCGATGGACAGCGGCACGATGATATTCACGTCGCTGAGTTTCTTCAGGTCTCTCCGTGGGCTGAATTCCCGGCCGAAACGGTCCCTCCACAGCTTGTAGACCTGCGATCCGTTCAGTTGCAGCGGACCGTAGTCGCACCGTCGGTCGAACTCCTTCGTGCAGTCGAGCGTCTTGCCGTCAGCGACGTTGTTCTCCGAGAAACGCTTCACCCGATACCGGGACTGCGCCCAGAAGTTCGCCGTGACGCTGGCGAGCCAGCTCTCCCACAACGGGTGGGCGTCGGTGATGCCCTGGTCGGCGAGCGCCGAGAAAATGGCGTTGACGGTGACCTCGATCTTCTCCTTCGAGTAGTGCCGCTCCCGCATCCGTTCCTTCCAGCGGTCGCTGCGCTTGGCCTCGTCCACCCAGGTGTCCGCGATGGCGAACGCCACCCCGATGTAGTCCTCCCGTGTCGTGGCGTGCTCGTCGGCGTCTGCCGTGTTGGCCCACAGCGTGAGCAAGAGGCCCAACAGGGCTACGGAAAGTGCTTTCATGGTCCTACTCCTTGTCATCCCCCTCCGTGGGGCTGGGTTGGGCATACTACCCGAAATTGGGGGTGGGAAACCTCCCCTGGGCGGGTAGAGCCCGTAGCACAAGGAGGAAGACAATGTCAGTGACCCCCGAACAGGTGCTCGAACAGATGCAGCGACCAGCCGTCTGGGACGGCTGGGTTCCCACGTACACAGGGCGGGGCTACCGCCCGTGGGCTGCCGAGCCGGGCGAGATCGACCCGCTGGACCTGGCCCACGGGCTCGCTCACACGTTCCGCTACGCAGGGCACAGCGAGCCCCGCATCACGATCGCCGAGCACAGTCTGTTGGCGGCACGCATCGTCGACAGCCTGTGGTCGAACCGCGTGCTGTCCAACGCTGCGCTGATGCACGACGCTTCAGAGGCGTTTCTGCACGACATCCAGGGACCGCTCCGGCGCCGGGTCCAGGTGCAGCTCGACGACGAGACCATCTCGTGGTCGGAGAGCGACCGCCGGGTGACGGCGAACATCTGCCAGCAGTTCGGCATCACGCGGGAGCAGCTCAATTCGCCCGAGGTGCGGGCTGCCGACATCCTCGCCTGCGCCTTCGAGAAGCGGGATTGCACGAACCTGGGTGACGGCGACTGGGGGCTGCCCGAGATCCCGGGTCTGGTGGCTCACCTGGGACTGGTCGGGATGTCCCCGGCGTCTGCGATGCAGTGGTTCCTCGACGAGATGCACGGTCGTAGGATGCCGACCCGTCTGGCGGGCTAGAGGTTCTTGGTGTCGTCGATAGGGGCTGGGGGGATGAGGGAGAGCAGTTCGTCTACGACCTTCTCCATGAATTCGGAGATGGCGAGCAGGCGGGCAGCGGACACCTGGACCTTGCCGTCCTTGTCGGCTTGGCGGGCGACCGACCGGAACATGACGGCGTAGCCGTTGAGATCGACCGCCGAGCCCGCGAGGTCACGAGCCGTTGGTCTCTCCTGGTCCGCCATCGAAGAACTCCCCGTAGCTGCCAGCCCAGTGGAAGAGCCGGGCCTCGTACGGCTTGAAACGCGAGCATACGGCAACGCACAGTACGCCCAGTTCCATCGTACCCGTGTGCTTGCCGTGCTCGTAGGCGTTCTCCGGGTGGCTGCAGCGCCCCCACAGCTTCCCCTGGCTGGGGAAGTGCCCGAACTCGTGCCCGTGCTCACAGAGCAGGCAACACGGCTTCACCGTGAACCCCATCTCCTTCAGCTTCGCGAACTTGTTGTCGTCAGGCATTACGTCATCCCCAAGTAGACGAGCACCCACAGGAACAAGAGGTGGATGATCTGGTCGATGCCGATGAACAGCACGATGCCGAGCGGTTGTCCGAACGACCGCTTGAACGCCGGCACCCCTTCCTCCCGCACGGACGGTATCCGGCGGATGTGCTTCGCCCACAGGTAGACCGGGGCGTAGGAGTCCTCGACGAAGTGCGACAGGAACAGGACAGCCATCCCGATGACGAAGTCCCAGGTCGTGAACCCCATCAGCAGCATCGCAGGGACGAACCCCACGGTGTAGATGGCACAGTGGCGGGCACGCCAGAGCCACGAGGTGCTCTTGTGCATCGCCTCCGAGTGCGTTTGGAGCCCCCAGTCCACGAAGAAGTGGACGAAGGTGAGGAACGCGAACAGCCCGCCCGCAGTCCCCAGGGTCTCGATGGTCACCGCTCCAGCTCCTTCAGCGCCTTGACGCCTTCGACGAGTCGAGTATCCATCGTCTGGAACTTGGGCTTGCCGGACTTGAGGACCAGGTAGCCGCACTTCTCGTTGCCGCAGCCCGGAAGCTCCTTGCCGGGAATCCCGACCATCTCGGGGAACTGTCCGCCCCACCCGCACTTGGTGCAGAAGTAGCAGTCGAGGTCGGCGGAGAGCATCAGGTGCGGATCGCCCATGATCTCGAACGGAGTGGCGCCAGCGTCGAGGAGCTTCTTGGCGGCGACGACCGCCCAACACGAGCTGGACGAGTGGATGGTCGAGTAGTAGCTGACGAGCACGTCCGGGCGGACGACGATGTAGTCGCCGGGCGTCTGGAGCGTATCCACGTCCTTGACGAAGAAGTCGATGGTCAACCGGAACGGCGCCACGACACCCGAGCCCTTGCAGGCGGTGCAGCACTCCGGCTGCCGTGCCCCCATCGGGTTCGGGGGGCGGACGTTGCCGCGTCCCTCACAGGTGAGGCAGACGGCGCCCTCGACCACCTTCTCGTACCGGCGGAACTCCTCGGCGGACGGCAGCCGGTCGTACTTGGTCTTGACCTTCTCGAACCCGAGCCCCTTGAGCATCCCGACGACCGTGCCGACGCACCCCTTGGGCACCATCAGATCAAGATCCTTGTGATCGTGGGCGTGCTTGTACTCGACGTGCCCTTGGCGCGAGAGGAAGTGCCACGCCCATCCGCCACTGAACACGACGAACGGCTTGAGAATGTTCGCCACCTTCAGGTAGGCGGCGATTCGTGTCGCGTCCCAGGTCTCGCCGTAGCGGTCGGGGTTGTGTTCGTCAGCCATCGGTCGCCTCCCTACCTGGTTCGATGATGCCGTCGCCGTGCCCGTTTCCTTCGTAGGACTTGAGCCAGCGAACCGGCACTCCGGCGTGGATCTCTACTTGCTGCCGTAGCGCCTCGGCGACGTTACCCTTCCAGGTGTGCCAGGAGACTTCGTAGCAGCCGTCTCCCAACCGGGAGACGATGCCAGTGCCCTCGACGCCCCCGTCCGTTCTGACCAGGGTGACGCCCCGCTGGAGGCAGTCCATCTCCCGGGCGCTGTCGACGCTGCGGGTGGGGTGGAAGTCGAATCGCAACGGGTCATTCACCGACTCGCCCAGGGTCATGGGAATCCTCCAGTTCGGTTCGCCCCTACTACTCGCGGGGCTCCTATTCTGAGCCTCAGTCCTCGTGGAACCCCGGCAGGGCGTCGCACACGGCGTCGATGTCCGTCTCGTCGAGTAGCTCGACGAGGTTCGGCGCCAGGGCTTTCAGGGCGTCGTACAGGCACCCGTTGGTGCCGCGGGCGTGGGGTCCGTGCAGGTACATGCACTGGACGATGGACCGAATCGCCTGCTGCACGGCGGGCTGGTCCGCGTGCTCGATGGTCGTGTTCGGGACGTAGACGACGTTGTCGATCACGACTTTCATTCGACCACCGCCCCCAGCCCCTCGCGGTCTTCCTCGGACCATTCGAGGAGATCAGCGACTATGGGGAACATCCGGTGGATCGCGAATCCGGGGTCGTCCCCAGGGTCGATCAGGTCGTGTAGGAACCGCCAGCGCAGCCCGTCGAGTACCGACACCTTCGCGGTGGACGGTGAACTGCGCCCGCGGGCACAGTTGATGTCGAACCGGATGCACCGCCCGGTCGGGTCGCGATACACCTCGACGACTTGGTGGTCTCCCCGCCCGATCTTCTCCTGCCGGTCGAGGAGTGCCAGCTTGGCGGTGATGATGCGCTTCTCGTCAGGCACGTCGCATCTCCTGGAAGTACCGTTGCACTGCTCGGGGGTTGTCGGCGACGACGCCGAGCGGCTCCTTGGTGATGGCGATGTACTTCGACGTCAGGTGCGGGCGGATGTCCTTGGGCGCCAGAGTCGTCGGGTGTTCCTCTCCGCAGTGGGACACGAGCATCATCCAGCCCGGCTCGCTCTCGTGAACCAGGAGCCAGAGGAACCGAGCCTCGATGGTGACTTCGACGCGGTCAGGCATCAGTCCGCTCCCTTTCCCTCGGTGAGCCCCTTCTTCATCCCCGTCAGGTACGCCAGGACCAGATCCCGACCCTCGGCGACGATCCCTTCCGGTTCCACGGTGGGACACACCATCATCCCCCGCAGATGACCCCGTAGCTCCTCGCGGACATACGACCGGGGAGGCTTGACGCCTGCGACGGATACGAGGGCGTTGTAAACCTCCGCCCCGTCGTCGTGGGACAGAACCCACAACAGGTTCGAGGGCTTGCCCGTGGCTTCCCCCAGAGCTTTCCGGACCAGTTCTCGGACTTGTTCCTCGGACGGCATCAGTCGTCTCCCTTGATGTTCGCCACGGGGAACAGCCGGGTGTCGATGCGGGCGATGCCGTTGGCATCGAGAATGTCGAGCACCGTGTCGAGATCCTTGTAGACGTACCGGCACTCCACGAGCGGGATGTTGTCGTGGTTGCAGACGATGCCCTTCACCTCGACCCCGTCGAACACCCGCACGATCTCCGCCATCTCCTCGTTGACGATCTCCTGTACCTCAGCCAGATCCCGGCGAGCATCGCCGCGAGCCATCGCCCGACCGGAACCGTGGTTCACGGAGCAGCCGGACGAGTACGCCCCTTCGAGGGGGTACAGAATGGCGGCACCCTCGTACATCGAGCCGGGGATGAGACACGGGTGTCCCGTCTCTGCCCACTTGGTGCGGACCAGGTCTGGGTGCCCGGCCGGCATCGCCCGGGTCGCGCCCTTGCGGTGGACGAAACCCTTGGTCGTGGTGCCGTCCGGCAGCACGAGCGTCTCCTCCTGCACGAGATTGTGGCTGATCTCGTAGAAGACTTCGGTTCCCCGACCGAAAATCTGTCGAGTCGCGGCGTCCACCGCCCGAGCGATCATGTGACGGTTCGCGATGGCGTAGTTCGCCGCGCTGTTGTGCCACGCCCAGTATTCCTTGCCCAGCGGCTCGTCGGCTCGCAGGAACGACTCCTCTCGCCGCTTCGGGGCGAGACCACGCAGCCGGGCGCCCTCGTAGAAGAAGTAGTTGGCGGCGTTCCAGCCGTAGCCGCGGGAGCCCGTGTGGACCATCACCCAGACTTCGCCGGTCACGGGGTCGACCTGCATTTCGAGGAAGTGGTTGCCCCCGCCCAGGCTGCCAAGCTGGGGCACCATCTTGCTCAGGGACTTCTGGATCGGGCTGGACGAGCGCATCCCCCTGTTGCTGGTGTAGGCGGTCTCGTCCACCTCAATGTGCGGACGCTCGCAGACGTCGGGCGACACGCCTAGAGCCGTGGCACCGTGACGCAAGATGTCCTGCATCCTCTGGTGCGAGACCATCTCCATCATCTCGGTCGGCTCTGCCCCGACCCCCATCGCGGTGTAGAGGCACACCTCATCGACCCACCGCTGTCGGATCTCCTTGCTGACGATGTCTCTCGCGTGCAGACCGGGCACCTTCATGCTGAGGATGCCGCACGAGATGTCGTAGCCGCTCCCGCTCTGGATGATGGTCCCGTCCGTGACGACGACCCCGCCGATGGGGATGCCGTAGCCTACATGCGTGTCCGGCATCAGGTAGACGCCCGTGACGCCCTCGTAGGACGCCGAGTCGTATGCCTGCTGCCAGAGGTTCTCCTTGGTCTGGGCGAACAGCTCCGGCGACAGGAATGCCACGACCGGGCACTTCATCGTCTTGATTCGCGGCAGGACGAACTTGTTCGGTCCGTCCTGGATGACCTGGTCTCGGAATCCCATCACTTGCCTTTCTTTTTTGCCTGGGAGAACGACACCCGTGGCTTGCCCGACACGGTGTCGACGCACGCCAGCACGAGCTGGCGATGGTTCCCGGACATCCCTGCTACCAGGGACTCGAACTTCCGGGACGGAGTGCGCACGGTGCGCTCCGAGAAAAGCTCATCGACGGTCCGCTCGCCGACTTCATGTCGCAGGTTCGTCCAGTCGATGGCGCCTTTCCGCATCACGATGCGGGTGCGGGGGATCACCACGGTGCAGAAGGCTCCGTCCGCACCTTGGATGATATGCCGACCGGGGCGCGGGTCATTCATTCCAAGGCGAATCCGGGACTTCGCCTTCTCCAGCGCGTCCCGGGACGCTACGATGGTACGCCACAGTTCCCGACCGACGCCGACCGCTTCGTCGAAGTCGGTCTCATTTCCAAGATCCCTCGTCAGGGTCCGAAGCCGTTGCAGCAGACCCCGAAGCTCCATCGTTCGGGTGCTTGCCGGACTCATCACTCACCCCCCGAGCAGTCGAGGTGGAACAGGGCGCCGTCATCCGTGTCGGGCAGTTCCTCGACCCAGCGGCACCGCTCTTCCTTGCCGATGGTCTGACCGCAGGCGATGCAGACCGACTCCGCCTTGTTGAGAATGATATCCACGTTCTTGAAGTCGATGTCCTTGAACCGGCTCGACGGGGTCGTCGGCTTCGACGCGGGGTCGACGGTTGCCGACTCCATCAGGACGGCGAGGTCCGACAGGGCGCCGAGCTGCTTGTGCCGGCACTCGACCTGCAGCGCACAGGTTGCGCAGGCGGCGGCGCCGTGCGGGCTCCGGTGTCCGAAGCACGGGGTCACGTTGATCGCCATCCCCCGCAGGTAGGAGTCCGTGTGGTAGAGCGACGTCACGGGCGCCAGGGTTGCCGTCGCGACCGGGGCGACCGGGGTGGGCGTCACGCTGACGCCGTCCGCCTGTGCCAGCCGGAGAGCTTCCTGCACGCCGTCCGCCGTGAGCATCCACTTGCCGCGGGTGCCATCGGGGGCGGTCGTGTGACCCGCCTTGCGGGCGTCCTTGTTCGCCCACTGAATCCACTGGATCACCTGGGGCTTGCCCGACTTGTTGTCGCCGTGGGCGTCGAGGCTCGGGATGCCCATCGCGGCGATGACCGCGTCGTACACGTCGGTCGCCGGGACCGCCACGAGCGGCGTGTGATTCGAGAGGTCACCGAGAGCCCGCAACAGCGGGTTTCGGAAATCGTTGGTCGAGTAGGTCGTCATCGTATCCTCCAGTGGGCTACTCTCCCCGCGCCTGGGCGCGGGAGATGAGCCTCGTGGTGTCTTAGAGATCCGCCAGCGGGTTCTTCCCGATGTGGTCCGTGTTGCCCTCGTTGATGGCTCCGCCCTTGAGGTGCGGGTCCATGCACGTCCGCGCCTTGTCGCGGGCTTCCCGGTCGGGCAGTCCGTCCCACCACGCCCGCGCTGCCTTCTGGAGCAACTGCTTGGCGGGGACCGTGGCGTTGTCGCCGGCACAGATCAACAGGTCTTCGGCGTGTCCCAGCACCGAGCACAGGCCACGGTGCGAGAATTCCGCGTGAAGCTCTTCACCGTCGATGGCGGCTCGCAGCGCCTTGGTCGCCTTGCCCATCTTCTCGAAGACCCAGGGGGCGCGAGCCACCAGCACCGGGTACTTCGCCCGGACGATCGGACCCTCGTCGCGCCAGTCCATCATGTGGAACTGGAACGTGCGCTCGAAGCGGTCGAGGATGGAGGCGTCGATCGGGTTCGCCGAAATCATCCGACCGCGTTCGTCACCGGAGCCCGGCGTGTTGGCGGTCGCGACCACCCGCGTCCCTGCCAGTACCGTGTAGACGGTGCCGGTCGGACCGCTGATGCGACCCTGGATGGAGTCGGTGATCAGGCGCAGGTACTCCGCCTGCGAGCGGTCGGCACGGTCCAGGTCCGAGAAGAGGAGCATGTACGGCACCCGGGTGCCGTCTTCGCAGAGGTAGCCGTCGCGGGCGGCGACCAGCACGTCGCCTTCCTCCCAGTGGGTGCCCACTTCGTTGAAGCCGCGGGAGAAGAACCACGACTCGACGTCCGAGCCCGGGATGACCTGCTTGATGATGGCGGGCGTCCGCGTCAGCGCGCTCCAGGCGTGGAACAAGGCGTCCTTGCCGGTGCCCGGCATCCCCCAGATGTAGAGGGAGCGACCGCGGAACAGACCCACGAGCGCGTTCGCGATGTCCTTGCCGAGCTTCCCGTGACGCGGGAGCACGTAGTTGTCGGGGAGGGGCAGGCAGACTTCCGCCGGCACGCCCCCGTTGATCTTGAACGACATCCCCGCGAACTTGACGTTGAGGTCGCTCGGGTTCGGCGGGTGCGCCCGCCTGACGTTGCCCTGCAACGCTTCGTAGCGGGTCTTGAGCCGGTCGCTCATCACCTTCGCCCCCGCGTTCTGTGCGAGGTACGTGTCCACGGGGATACCGTGGACTTCGACCAGGTGATCCCCCAGCCAATCGACTTCGCTGTGCCCGCAGCCGGGCACCTTGCACTTGAGGTCTGTCACTCTCTCGCTCCTTGGGCTACTCCCCGGTGGGGATGAGCCACAGCAACGTGTCTCTCTGGTCTCACTACGGGCTGCCGTACGATTCTGAGCCCGCCTTTTCACTCTACTCGCCCCGCGTCCCTTTTCGACCCCTTGTGGGTCGGCGCGGGCAAGTTGCCTTCGCCCCCACTACGCACGCCGATTCGATTCTGAGCCCCGGATGCGAAAAGGGCTCAGAATGCCACCCCCCTCCGTAGTAAGGGTGAGCGGGCAGATAGCCCGTGTTAGGGGCTCAGAACCGGGTGCTGGCGAGTAGTACGAAGGAACGGAACGAAGGGACGGGCAGATGACGACGGTACTCGAAAACCCGATCATCAAAGGGTCGAACTACCGCAGCACGCACAAGCTGGCGGTGATCGGGGTGCTCGGAGACAGGGCGCCCCGCGTCAGTTCCCGCGGGAGCCACTTCTTCAACGTCGACCGCTGGACGGTCCGGATGTTCACCTTCGAGATGTGCCAGTGGGCGGCGAAGAACCCGCAGTGCATCCCGACCCGCAAGGAAATCACCGAGTGGGTTCGCGTCGCGAACGCCAAGACGGTGCCGCTGCGCGAGATCGTCATCGCGAACACCCCGAGCAAATTGACCCTGCGTACGGCTCTCGCCCTCACGGGTGGCGCCTACCACGAAGCGTTCCACACCTACTACTCGTGCCTCCGTACGCTCAAGGTGGACGAGATGGTGGACCTGGTGCTGGCACGTTGGGCGAAGGTGCCCGACTGGTCGCGCTACCACATGCTGCTCCAGGAGTGGAGCAACATCGTCGAGGACGTTCGCATCGAACGCCACGGGCAGATCGAATTCCCCGGCTCCCGTACGAAGCTGCACGACTTGCAGGACTTCATCCTGCATCAAGAAGCGAAGGGTCTGGCGAACGCTCGGGCGCACAGTGCCAAGCCGGTCGAGCGCGGCGCCCTGTCGGTCATCACCGCGACGTTCCGCGACATCGGGCTCGGCTACAACACCGACACGCAGCGGGAAGCCCTGGAGAACTACCGGAAGGAGAACCCCGACGGGGTCGTGTTCGTGCTCGGCAAGGGCAAGGGGAGCCCCGGTCCGCTGACGGGTTTGCTCAAGGAGACCATCGCTCTCACTGACCGCGACGACCTTGGCTGCCTCCGGGTCGCGATGGACGTCATCGGCGTCCTGTACGACAAGTCGAGCGAGGTGGACCCGGCGAACGACCCGAAGAACAAGGATCACCAGCCCGGCGAGACCCAGAAGCTCGTCTGCCCGTCGTGCGGCGTCAAGGGCTCGAAGCTCGTCATTCGCCCGAAGGC
>Ga0008651_10001083_pt1 | contig 15946 bp, 7 predicted proteins | sample SaaInlV_200m_DNA_6_FD_59173 | JGI IMG/M metagenome (GOLD analysis project Ga0008651, IMG submission 59173) | Marine microbial communities from expanding oxygen minimum zones in the Saanich Inlet - SI037_S2LV_200m_DNA | ecosystem: Environmental > Aquatic > Marine > Intertidal zone ...
CGTGAAATCAAAGCTATAGGTGGCGTGCTGCCTCTCATTGGTCACGAAGACCATTCTCCCCTTCGTCATGGGCTTACTTCCGCGCGCCCAAAACCGAACGCGGTCATGTGGGACCAGACGCCATGCATCGCCCATCGGCAGAGGCGTACCGATCACATTTCCCCCACGGAGGTCCTGACTCTTCACGCGCAGGGCCCCGGTCCCCATTCGGGCTTCGGACGACTGGGTCGCTGTCAGTTCCCCACTCCCATACACATTCACCCGCCAGCCGAATTCAGCTCCCTCAAAATCGTACAGAACATGGTCACCCCGGGAAACGGCCCCAAGCGAGAGCAGGACCAGTCCCAACCACATTGCTCCCCACGAGCGACCTCGGCACAGAACAGCACGCAACATTCCTTATCTCCTCACGTTGCACCAACGATAGGGCTCACTCCAGCCCCACGATGGCATTCGTTTCCGGGTTCCTACTTCCGTGGTCAAAGGGGTCGTCCGTCTCAATCATCCACTGTTTGAGGCGCTTCTCCAAACCGGACTCGATGTCTGTATATTCCGGCATTCCTGCCTGGTTACTGTCTCTGCTCCCGTCATGTGGTCCGTTTCGGAGGATACTCCAGAACTCACCGCTCTTCGTCCTCCAGATCGCTATGGGTGCTCGCCGAACGGAGGATTCTCTCCACGTCATCCCGAGTGGTGTCGGGGAAGGCAAGATACTGGCGGTCGCTGACTGAGACCATAGTCGTGCCGTCGGCAGTTTCGAGTGGCAATGTCGTCCCGAAGGGGCGCATCGCTGTCAGGCGACACTCTCGCAGCGCAAACTCGAGCCTGACATCGCCGTCCGTCGCATGGACGAGAACAAAGGTCGTGCGGGGCGATCGCGTACGTTTGAACGTGAAGGCCTCGACCAGCCCGTCGCAGAGACCGGGAATCTCCTTGATCTCAACCAGCTCATAGTCTCCGGACTCATTGACGAAGAGGTGGTGTTCCCGCCGGTCTGCGAGAATGGCGCGCTGCGTATCGTTCAGGCCTTCGTTGGCCTCGCAGCGTCTCCAGGTCTCGCGCTGTTTGTAGCAGCGAACATAGTGGGCGTGTTCGGGCTGGACGTTCTTGAGGGTGTCGAGTTGCGTTTGGTCGAACCGCCCTTCCTGGCGGGCGTCTTCCCATAGTTTCAGCGCGGCCAGGCAATCGTCGCGCCGGGGGTTGTTCATGATCTCCTTCAGACTGACGTGGAGGGAGACGGGGCAATCCCACGCAGCCGCTCGACTCGCCACGTATTCGAACACGTCCGGTCCAGGGCAGCCCGTCTCATCCCCGCCGAAACGGCCGAGCCAGCCGAACTCAATCCGCGAGAAGTCCTTCACCCGCTCCGCCGCGGTCGGACAGGGCATCAGTCGGCAGAAGTCCTTCATACCGTCGCCTGGCGCGACGATGTCATAGGCGTTGCTGCGCGTGATCATGTGCCAACTAAAGTGCGTGTAATGCGCCGCTTCGCAGACTGGGGGCGTCGGTTCAAGCAGCTCATACACACGATGCTGGGCCGACGCGACGTGGTACCAGAACGGTTCGTGCACGTCCTCGGCTCCATCGAAGTAGATCAGTTCGTAGGGTCCCGTCTGGCGATAGATATCGGCAATCGTCCGGGCGGCCTCGTCTTGGATGTCAGTGTTCTGATCAAAACGAATGAACTTCGGCCAGGTATCCACATCGATCAGGGCGAGGTCTCCCCCTTTCCTGTGGGCTCCCGCCGTCGTTCCGAGGAAGCCGCGTTCGCAGCCGGTGAAGCGGAAAGGCGGTTTGGTTGTGTAGCCTTCGTATTCAACGAGTTCGTCCCCGATCTTCAGGATACGTCTCTTGTCGTCAAGCGTGCAGCCCGTTGGATTCTCGGTCACAGCGATAGTCTGAGCGTCGGCATCGATCGGTTCGGCCAGCACGAAACTACGGACCTTGTGCAGCCGCTCATCGGGGATGGGCGTCACGTACGGGTCATGCCTCCAGGCTTTGCAATAGTGGAGGTGCATGCCGACTCTGAGACCGGCTCCGCGGATGGCGTCCGTGACGCGCTTCAGATCATCCATGCCGTTGGGGTAGCTCGCATTCCAGCGGAAATGGCCCGCCCCCTCCGCGAAGGCACTGTAGGAGAAGAGGATCACCCGGAACCCGCCGCGCTTTGCCCAGTCGATGTACTCGCCGATGTTCTCGGGAGTGGGGCTGCGCGCCCAGAGATACGACGCGCGCTGCTCGGGCAACCGGCGTCTCGCCACGCCTGAGGGCAAGTCGAACTCGCGTTCCACGAGCGCCATCGCGTCCAGGAGTTTCTCGCGCGGCTCGCGGCATCCGAAGAGCACGGCCACGGCGCCTTCGAACCCGGGGTCGGGCTCCGCGGTTGTCCGCATCATCACATGGTCCGCTTCCGGCTCCATTTCGGCGTAGGTCCGGATATTGCCGGCTCGGAGACAGATCCCGAAATGGTCGTCGCAAGCTGCGTTGATCCACTGCCCGAGACGCGGGAGCTTTCTGATGTTCAGGCGCAGGAAGTCGATCCGGTTGACCGGACCGCCCTCAACCGACAGGAGTTCGAACGCCAGATAATCGGGCGTGGTTGTCACGCGGTATTCCGCCCGGACCTCTGCCCCGTCGAACTCGATCACCAACCGGTCGCCGGACAGACTGGCATGTGTGGCCGGGAAGGACTCGCCACCCCGGTAGATCCATCGCCCTGTGAACGCGGAGTGCTCGTCTGGAAACTCCGGCTCTTCTTTGCCGCCCCGGAAAACGACGGCAATCGGCCACCGTTCGGCGGGGGCAATGTACTCGGTACCGTCATCCCTTGAGACAATGCTCTCAAGTGAGCCATCCCCGGCAATCTGTAGCTGGAAACTGTCGGTCTCCAGGGCCACCTGAGCAACGGCGACGGGGGTATTTGGCCTGTCTGGTGACATTGTGTTGAGTCTCCGATAGCGGATCTCGACTCCCTGATCCCGGTGTGAGTGCATGCGGGGGGAACAGCTGGTTCCCCGCGCTCAGCTGTACAGGAATTCCGCTGCTTGGTCGCTGGCGAGGAAGTCACCCAGCGACACCACCCGCACTCCTCTGATCTCGTACTCCTCCGACACCGGTGCGATGATCGCGGCACTGGTAGCGTCGAGATCCTCAAGAGCTGTCCAGAAGCCACGCTGCAGTTTGGGCGCGGCCGACGCTTTGAACTCGAGGGCAAGTCGGCGCGATCCGCGCTCAAGAACCAAGTCGATCTCGGCCCCCTTGGCTGTGCGGTAGAACGACGCCCGTACCGAACGGTGCATGCGCGCCATGATGTTGTCGATGCAGAACCCCTCCCAAGAGACACCACGAACAGGGTGACCGAACAAGTCGTCCGCAGTCTCGACTCCGAGCAACGCGTGAAGGGCACCACTGTCGCGCACGTAGACCTTGGGCGTCTTGACCAGCCGCTTCTTCAGATTGGCCGCAAACGGTGGCAGCCGCCGGAGCATGAACGCGCCCTCCAGCAGATCCAGGTAACCTTTGACCGTGTGGTTATCAACGCCAAGAGCCGTTGCCAGGCGGGCACGATTGAGCAGCTGACCATGGCAGTGGGCGACCATTGACCAAAGCGCCCGAACGGACTCCGGTGACATGCGCGGACGAAGGAAAGGGACGTCCCGCTCCAGGAAAGACGTGATGAAGTCCAGTCGCCATTCGCTGCTTTCCTCGTCACTGACGGCCAGATAGCTCCTCGGGTATCCTCCACGCATCCAGACGTCTTCCATGTTCTCCGCTGAGACTTCAGAGAGGAGGAACGGCGTCAGTTCCAGGTAGCGGATCCTCCCCGCGAGCGTTTCGGAGGACTGCCGAATCAAATCCCGTGACGCTGAGCCCAACACCAGGAACTGCCCAGGTCTGCCTGTCCGGTCAATGGCGTATCTCAACGGCTCGAACAGGCTGGGAACGCGTTGGATCTCGTCGAGACAGACCAAGCGATCTGCGTGCCGGTCAAGGAAACCCTCGATATCCTCCAGTTTGGCGCGGTCAAGCGGACGCTCCAAGTCAAGGTATACCGCATCTTGCTCGGCGGAGACGAGACGCCGCGCCAACGTGGACTTCCCGCACTGACGCGGTCCCAACAGGGCCACCGCCGGCATCCTGTCCAAGGCTTCTGCGAGTCGCGTCGCGAGCCATCTGTTCAGATAAGTCGTCATATTATGGATGCTAACTCCATAATTGGGTCGTTGCAAGCGACGTGACGCTATTCCAGTGAAGGGAGATCTCCTGAGCTTCCATCGCGGGATCTTCAGATCCCAAGGGTGGACCGGGGCTCCGTCCGGGCCGAGCCCGTCCCGTTCTCGTAGGCGCCCATGTCCGGGGCGGCACCGACATAGCCTGCACCGGGCGGTTCATCCATGGGAAAGGGGGCCGGCTCCTCCGGCACAGCAGGAACTGCGCCCGGTTCAGGTGGGATGTCCTCGTCGTACGGCGCCTCCAGCGACCGCGGCTCACGCAGGCGCTGCAACAGGCTCTCCAGTTGCTCGGCCAGCATCTGCACGTCGGCAGGGTTCAACTCATCGACGAACAACGCCAGCGTCTCGACGTCTTGGTTGATCCTGCGCAGCCGCCGGCCAAGCCGGAGAACTGCCTTCTGCGGATCGAATGCCGGTGTGCCCTGGAGAGCCCGGATCACCTGATAGAACTCGACGACGCTAAGTTCCGCCAGCGTTTTCTCGCGTTGGGTGCCGGGCACCACGAGATACTCGGAGCCGAGCAATTGGTTCAGCAGTGGCTGATCCAAGACCGCGAGTCCATAGAGCTTGGCCGGCCCCAGGTCCTTCAGGTCGACAAACAGCTCGGCATGCTGATGCGCAAACGCTGCCACGTTCATGTAGCGCTGTGCAGTGCGTGAAGAGAAGCAGGCTTGGTCACTGAGCCAGATCAGCCAATCGCCGTGGGTCAGGGCCCCCTTGGCTTGCTGCAACCGTTCACCCACCTCCGCGACCATGTCGGACGAATTGCGGAGGAAGGTCTGCTTCAACTCCCGAATCTCGTCCGCGAGTCGCCTGATCTCGGGCGAATCCAGACTGAGATACTGCAGGGCGACTGTTCCGCTGTCTTGCTCGGTCATGCTCTCCTCCTTGGGTTGCCCGTACGTTGTTCCTTCCGGCAACAGGGGCGGCAAACCCAAAAACGACAACGTTGTCGTTTTTGCCGGATGTGGGAACTCCTTCCTCATACCTCACGGGGGTGCGCAAAACCAGTTGACACCAGCCGGTCGCCGGCTCGCCCCGGACGGCACCCCGAAGGAAGATGTCACCGTTGCTTCCGCCAAGCAAGGATGTCTGCCTTCCGAGGGAGCAGTTTCGTCAGCCGCTCGAGTTGTTCACACGTCGAACCGGACAATCTGGACCTGCCCCCCCCCGGGCTGCGAGGCGCTTCCGGTTCTCGGTTTCACCAACTCCCATTCTGCTGCGTCCGTCGCTCATGATGGAACGGCGGTTGGCGTCAGTCACGCGGCCCGATTGTGGACAGGTCGATGGGCTGGAATCCGAGCTCGAAGGCCGGGGATCCCGGCTTGAGCGTGTAGTCATCCGCGGCCGGATCACGGAACAGCGGGTCGGCATTCCTGTCGTGTTCGCCAAACCCGAGTTTGCGCCACTTCGTCCAGCCGCTGTCGTTGGTCAACGGCTTGCCGGCGCAGAAGAACAGGTTGTGGTCCGCCTTCAGCGTCTTCTCGAGCTCTCGACCCATCGAGCCGAAGCGCGCTTTGGGGTCGGTCCAATACACGATGTTGCGGGTGAACTCGTTGTCCTCGCAGTTGCCCGAGAAATTGGGAAAGGTGAACTGCACGAGGCTGGCGTCCACGAAGATATTGTTGCGGAGCGTGTTGCCTTTGCCGCCCTGGATCATGACCCCGTGCGAACTGCGCACGGTCACGTTGTTCTCGACTGTGTAGCCGCCGGCAAAGGAGTCCAGGTAGATCCCCCAGGACAGGTAGCACGGCTTGTCGAAAGTGGACGAATACCCGATCACGTCTTCGACCAGGTTGTTTCGGATGACGCTGTTGCTGCGTTCGGTGCGGTTGTGCTGGGTGACCTCGATGCCGCCGGTGTCGTAGGTCTCGGTACACATGCGGTGGATCGAGTTGAACTCGACCACGTTACGAAACCCAGCAATCTTGAACGAGATGCCGTAGCGCGCACTGTTGCGGATCAGGTTGTGCGCGACCAGGCAGTCGGACGTCTTGCCGCCGGTCAGCACTACCCCGCCGATGTGTTTGTAGATGGCGCCGAGCCCGTCCATGGTGCAGTCAGTGACCTCGCAGTGGTCGGAGTCGATCAGCAGTACGCCGCCCTGGGCCGAATCTCTGACCGTGCAGCGAACAAACCGGTTCCGGCTGCCGCTGTGCGAAGCGAGCGCGGAACGCCCGCAGTTCTCGAACCGGCATCTCTCGATGGTGCAGTTGCGCGCACCCTCCCAGTGGAACACGCCTTTCTTGCCCAGTCCCCAGCCGTCGCAGCCGTCGTTGAGGGTCATGCCCGTGAATCGGACCGTGAATCCGGAGAAGGTGATGTTCTCGACCGCCTTCCCGGCCTTGACATCGCCATCGAACCGCACCAGGTCGCACGCGACCGGGGCCACTACTTCGAGTTCATCTATGGGGTCGGGCGGCATGAACAGCAGCTTGCCGGCGGCCCGGTCCAGGTACCACTCGCCGGGGCTGTCCAGTGCATCCGGCACGTTCTCGACGAAATACCGATCGCCCGGACACAGTTCGGCTTTGGCCTCCGGCCCCGAGACGTGGACCACGCGCTTGTCTGTATCCACGGAAGCGATCGACAGGATCTCCTTGATGGCGCGGCAGTAGCCCGAGGGATGGATGTGCACCTCGGCGCCCGGAACGTCAGCCCATTCCGGCCTGAGCTCACCAAGCTTGTAGCGGAATCTCGTCGGCACCCCGCCGCCGACCGCAACCCGCAACTGCTTGCCCTGACTGGCAGTGAAGCTCTCCGCCTGAATCACAAACATGTGCTTCCCTGCCGTCGGGGCCTCCAGTTCCGTCCCCACCGGTTGCCAGTCGGGATCGTCACACAGAACGTAGGCATCGATGTCGAGGCCGCCACCCTTCACGTTCGTCCAGACGAGTGTGTGCTTGCCCTTGCCCAGCCGGATCACGGCGCAACGTCCCCACCGTCTCTTCTTCCAGCTCCCGCTGTCCGGCAGGTCGTCAAGCGGAACGGGCGCACGGCCGTCGACCGTCAACGTTGTCCGCCCGCCCATCCCGGCCGTTTTCCATTCAGTGTTGGCATTCTGGGCCCCGTACAGCATCCAGAACACGTATTCACCATCGGCAACAACGTCGACCTCATACTTCATCCAGTCGCCGCTGTTGTGGATGCAGACCACACGAGTCCCGAAACCGCCCGAGCCCGATGCCGCGTGAAAGAAGCCCTTCCGCAACGGCTCGACGGGGTCCACGTTCGGCGTCCGCGCTCGGGTCAGGCGCTGGTTGTCGGCGAAAAGCTGCCGGAAGTCCCAGGTTCCGGCCCTGACCTCGGGGAGTTCAACCGAATAGATCCCGTTGCCTTCCTTCCGCCAGCCCTGGATTCGGCGTCCGCCCCAGAGCACCGGCTCCTCACCCGGGTATGCCGCGTACCGAATTGGCGCCGTCGCCGTTCCGGAATCGGCGGGGGTGAATACCACCGTCTCCGTGATCGGGTAGACGCCGCCCCGGAACAGCACCGTGATCGGGTGGTTCGGCTGTGCTGCGCGCCGCTCCCGCACCGCGTCCCGCGCCCGGGGCAGGCTGGCAAACGGTCGAGTCAGCGTCCCCTGATTCGCGTCGTTCCCGTCGGGCGCCACGAAGAAGTCAGCTGGCGCGGGCCTCGTGTCCGCCTGTCCGAGCGCTTGGTGCCCTGCGCCCAGAGCCAGTCCTGCCACCAGAATTGGGATGCCAGACCTCGCGCCAGTAACCATTGTCAACTCCTTCCATTGTCGATCGGGGGCCAGTAGATCATCAGATGTGAGATGTCATCGTGTTCACCGATGAGAAGCTCGCCGTCGGCTCCGGTAATGAGCGCATTGGCCCGGTGGACGATCCATGTTTTGGGCATTTTCGCCCGCATGATTCCGCAATCCGTGAACTCCTCACCGTCGTGTTTGACCAGATGCGTCAGCTCCGCGTCAGTTCCCGCCAGCCCCCAGATCACACCGTCATTTCCCAGCGTCAGCGCCCGGATCCGGTTTTCGTTGGAGCACTTGCCGAGATTGGTGATCTTCATTGCTTCGGGGTCGAAACGGAAGAAGTAGCCGCTTTCGGCCGTCCCGCCATAGATCAGTCCGTCGTCCCCATGCACCAACGCCGTGGCCGAGTTCAGATATTCCCGACCGGCGCCGACCGGAATCTTCGCTTCAGTATCGGTGAAGACGCCATCTTCGTGGCAAATCATGAAACCATGGTGCCCCGAGAACCACACTCGGCCTTCGTGCCAGATCAATGCACCGGGAATATTGGGGCGGCGTTGGATGTGCTTCTCGAAAACGTCATGGATCTTCAGATCGCCGCTCTCCGGCTCGTAAGCGAAGAATCTGCCTGCGTCAGTGATGCCGTAGAGTCTGTCGGCGAAGGTCATGGCCGTGATTGTCCCGCCAATGTCACCCAGATCCTCGGTGATCAGCCATTCGTCCGGTGGTGGCCTGCGATAGTGCTGGAACTCGCCGCGGTCCTGGAAATCGCGGCGCAGGAAGCTCTGCTCGTTGGCTACCGCGTCAAAGCGTAACAGACGTTCTGTCCCGAAGTAGACGCGCCCTTCGTCGTCAACCGCCATGCTCTTGCACGGCGTGTCAAAGGTCCCCATCGGGATCAGCTTCTTGGTCTGAGGCAAGAAGACGAAATAGCGTGTATCGGTAGCCCCGAAGACAAAGCCGTGTCTGCCGCAGGCAAGCGCGTTGATGGCGCATTCTCCACGCGGGATCACCGGTTGCCTGCCGCTCATGCCCAGTTCCTGCGCATAGAACGTCCCGTGCGCCGTGAACACCTGGTTCAGTGCTCCCGCAGGAGCATGATACTCATAGTTCGCTGGCGGATTCGGCGTGTCGTCAGACTCATACACTGAAGGTGTTTTCCCAACCCCATCTGGGTTGAAGATGATCAACTGAAGCGGATCGCTCTGCTTGCGCCGCCATGTCCCTAGGTAAACATTGCCCTCCCTATCCGCCCCCATGGATACTGCCGCTGCGTAGGGGAATCCCCTGGTTATCGCCGGGCCGTAGTCCGTCCGCTCTCCGCTTTCGGTATCAATGGCGATCAATCGGGCGAGTCCTTTGCCGCCGCAGTAGTGCGCACTGGTTGCGTAGATGCGGTTGTCCACCCCCACGGTCATCGCCCGCGCTATCGGGATACCTCTGGCGTATTGATCGGGCCTGTCCTCGTCGCCCAGTGTGCCATAGTCACGCACGTCCTCGGTTACCGGGTCAAAGGCGAAGATGCGGAACGAACTCCAACACGCCCCGTAGAGCTTGCGCCTGTCCGGCCCGGCCAGCAGTTGGTAAGCGCCTGTTCCGTCGGTCGTTCCCCAGGGGACCACAGGCACCCGTGCGGAGAGACGCTCGAAACGCTCCTCTGCCGGCCGGTAACGGATGAAGAACCCGTCACTGTCGGTTGTATAGACATTGCCGTCAGCAGCATAGGTGGGCCCCATGTAATCGTGTTGCGAGATCCGCCCCAGATCCTTGACTTCACCAGTCTTCAGTTTCACGACGATGAAGTGGCAGGTAGCGAAACTGGTCATGTATAGCTCGTCCATTTCTGGATTGTACCCGAGCCAACGGCAGCCGCAGCGCGGCGCGATCACTCCCAAATCTTCCGTCGTTCCGCGTTCCTGGTCATGGATGATCAGGTGCGACCCATCGAAAGAACGTTCCGGATCGTTATAGACATTCCAGAAATGGTAGTGATCTTCGCCCTGGGGCGGCGCGGTCATGTGCGTGGTGAGGAAGACCCTCCCGTCATTGGCAGTCTGGATGGCGGTGTGGATTTTCGAGTGGGGATGCCGAAGCGAATCTTCTGGATGCCCGATCACCTTGGCCAGATCTGCCACCGTCTCAAACTCATCGGTTTCCGGGTCGTAGGACACCAACTGCGCCCAGCATCCCGGCATATCCATTTCCACGCTCAACCCAAGCCAGATCTTGCCGCCACTGTCCGCAGCAACCGAGTAGAACACGCTCTGTTCCGGTTTGCCCGGCAGAACCCGGGACACCGCGAGACGTGGGTCCAAGAACTCCCTCATTCTCTCTTCCTCCTTATGTCATTGCGGCTGCCATTCCTGGCCGGAGAGTCCGGCCACCCCGGCCAGGAATGACCATGGCACTTAGCCAGCTCTTGCTGCAATGTGTTCGCCATTGCACGTTCATGCTGAACCTGACACCACTCTCTCACCACATGCGGTTGAGGGTGTCTACCGTCCAGTCGACGAGCTTGTTGCCGCCTCCATGGTCAGCGTTAGTGCTTGCGGGAATAGATCCATAGCCCTTGTGGGCGATGGAGCGTTCACTGGGCAGATAGGTGCCGTTGCAGCCGGCTTTCTGGATCAAGAACGTCTGAGTCGCTTCACAGAGCTCTCGAATGCGAACCGCATAGTCGAGGTAAAGCTCAAAGGGATTGGTGGCGAACGCAACGTCTCCGACCCGCACGGCATGCACCTCGATGGAGAAACTCGGGCTCCGCTTCTGCAGTTCCAGGCGCTTCCGGACCCTCTCCCCTCGTTCCATCAGTCGGTAGGCCTTCGTGACGTCCGTGTACCACCGGGGCTGCTCGCGGATACCCGGGCTATTCTCGATCTCGTCGACCAGCCTCTCGTATTCCTCCTTGGCGGGCCGGGCCTCTGCCAGCGCCTCCTCAACGTCCGCTTCGGTTATCAACCTGCGTGGCAGGTCAAGGTTCTCGGACCTGTGCTCGAACACGGGATCCCAGTCGATCTCCTTCTCAGCATAGGGGACGATGTCGCTGATCGCATCTGCGATCTTCAGAGCGATTTCCCGACGCGGCGCATTCTGGGCCGTGTCTCGACCTTTGAGTCGCCACATTCGCTCCTCGGCACGCTTCCCAATCAGAACATGCGGTGACTGATCTCCGGCGGGAGCACATTGGGGAAGAATGAAGATGTCATTGCCGAAACGCTTTCTCAGCTCCTGCCGCGTATCATGCCAGTAGTCGGCGCTGATCTGGTAGATGTGCTCACTGACTTGCGACGGACACGGGACGTTGACAACGATGCCGGTGAGGGCGCCGGCCCGGTCGTAGGTCATCATGGCATAGACAGAATGGTCTTCGTATCCCTCCACGTGCGCAAACTCGGGAACGTCAGCCTTCCCGTACATCTTGGTGGTGCCGTCGCTGTAGGTCAGACGTCGGTTACGGCCTACAACCGCGTGTCCCAGCCCGTAGGCAATGCCGGAAGGCGTGCGGTTCTCCCAGGCTTCCCGGATTGCTTCGGCAATGCGGTCGGCGGCGAACTCCAGGTAGTCTCCGGGGAGCATGGTTCCCAGGTCGATGGGCGGCCACATCCCGTACTTGTGTGCGTCTGCCGGATTGCTGCGCGGGGATGGCAAACTCGCCCTGTATTCCCGGCTGCAGGGCTCCATGCCGTAGGGCACCAGTCGGGGATCGGGGGCCGAGTGCGTGTGAGTTGCGCCGATGAAAATCGCGCTTGGGCGGAGTTCTTCGAGAGTGAACTCGATTCGCGTGCGAACGGCGTCCCGAAGCTCGTTGGGAATACTCGCCAAGTCACACGTGACCATGACTGCCTGTCCCTGTGTCCCCCCGTCGCGCGCTGACTCGATCGCAAGTGCAGTGGCGGTGATGGGGTCCATGACGCCTTCGGAAACCCTGGCGTGGAACTGTCCCGCCAGCACCACGTTCTGATCCGGGGTTATGCTCGTCTCCGCCCACCCCGTCTTCAGACCCCCGCTTTCCTGGAAGCTCTCTGCGTGCGACATGGTATCAATCTCTCCTAACGAACACTCAGGTCCCTGAATCTCAGTACCTGCCTGACGCGTTCCATCTCGGTCAGGTGCAGCGCCTGCGGAGGCAGGGCAACCGCTATGCCTGTGACCTTTATCGGGTAAGAGACTCCCCTTTCTGGATCGGAAGTGTTCCAGAGATTGGGGACGGACCCGGTGGACAAGTCGGGAATCGGTGACTTGCCCGTGATCGGGAAGCTCAGAAAATGCCAGCCGTCGAAATTGACCGAGACACGCCCGTCATAGTCATGGACGTCAGCGTTGTGCACCCGGGTGCCGCAGGACACTCGTCTGACCCCGGCAGCATCCTCGATTTCCCAGAACACTTGGCCCCAGCCGGAATTGCCTTTCACCCAGAGTCCCACCGTTGCGGGTTCACCGGGCAACGTGACCGGTTCTTTCAGCCGCAATACGGTGTATTCGTTCATTAGGGCCGGCAGTTTCTCGTTGGCCCTAAGTTCCAGTTCCAGGCAGTCGGCCTTCTCATCATCCTGGGCGCCTCGCAAGACATAATCACCCAACGTTCGATGCGGGATGAGCCCATCGGCGCCTTCCAGCAACGGATCGACGCCGGCTTGCAGTGTCCATTGCGTGAGGTCGTCCATGGCATTGACAACTCGGAACTCATCAGGCGGCAGGGGGAAAAGGTCATCCGGCGGGTAGGAGCGTTTGCCCCTCACGACGTTCTGTATTGCCACCGGGCTGGTTACATACTGCGGCGCGGTGCCGGCGTTCACCGTCAGCCCTCTCCGGCCGGCAGTGCGCTGCCCGGATCGACCATACATGTCGATGACCTCAACGCCCGTGCCATCGGGAAGCTCCAGCGTCAACTCGCAGTCGCCGCGGCTGGTCCAAATCGCGTAGACCATCTGCGTGTCCGGACGCTCGAATTCCAGCGCGTAGACACTGAGAGAACCGGTCGAGAGCTTCCGTTTGTACTGTGCCCGGTCCAATGCCCGGGTCAGCACGCTCACGGCCACATAGGCCTTTTTCGGGTGGAGCAGCGGATAGCGTCGACACAATCCGCTCCCGCCCCAGAACGAGTTCTGATACTTGTTGCCGGCGTCATAGAGCAAGGCGGTGGATATGTACGGCGCCCGGTAGGCAAGGGCGAGCAGCGTGTCGCGCACGTACCACTTGGCCTGAACATCCTGCCCGATCAGGCGCTCGAGCCGGTAGTTGTACTCGTAACCCGACGAGACCTGCCAGCGGTAACCGTACACACGGGCAATCTCACGCAGTAGCCAGAAACACTGAGCTCCGGCAACACAGAGCTTCTCCGGCAGCACGGTTCGGTTGACGGTCTCGATGCCGACATAGTCTGCGTACGTTTCAGAGAATTTCCGGCGCAGCCCTTCCGCAATGAGCTCCGAACTGCCCAGGGAATTGCCGATGATGATCTTGAGGTCAGGGAAATGCTGGCGGATCAGCTTCGCGGCCGCCGTAGCGTACTCCCAACGGCTGTCGGCGCTCTCAATGCCTCGTTGGGCACCGAGTTCTTCGGTCTGTTTCTGGCCCACCAGTTCGGGGGCCTGGCTGTAGCCCCATGGGGAATGCTCGTGGAAGACCAAGACGTATTTGGCATGCGGGAACCTCTCCAGGTGATCGCGGATGGATGCAACGATTTCCTCATCCGGAGTGCCTTTCTGCTTCCTGCTGACCACGCAACTCAGCACGGCATCGGTCAACATCCACGGGGCCAGCAGTTTCTCGCTCAGCCTGCGCTTGTCTACGTGGTGGTTGATGTGGGTTCGCCGGAAACCGAGTTTGCGCAGTAATGCGCCGGCGATCTTCTCGTCCGACGTGCCGTAGTGATGCGCGCCGAACCACCAACTGGCATAGGGGGACTCGAACCCGGCCTGGCGCGTGTCGGGGGCGAGCAGCGCGAACGCTGCCGGATACTCCACCAGCCGTCGTTCCCCCTCCTGCAGCGACACCCGGATGCCGTACCAGCCCAATTGCGGCTGTCGCAGCGGGATCACGATCTGTTGTTCTCCGGCATCAACCCGCAACGCCAACAGTTTCCTGCCGCTGTCGACCTGCTGACCATCACTGTCCCGGATATCCCACTGCAGGACGTATTCGCCGTCTCGTGCGGGACGCAACGCGACCGGTATCTCCGGCGTTTCGTCGTTGTGGAAGATGTTGCCCGGCTGGCTTTGCCGTACCTCAAGTTCTACCGGCGTTTCCTCGAGGGTCACCCCCAGCACCTTCACGGCGCTGACGGTCCCGTCCGGCTTCCAGCGATGATCGTGGAACGGGTGCGCTGATGCTGTCAGTTTCCCCAGCAGCTCAAAGTCGAGGTAGGGGCCGATCTTCAGCGTTCCCCGAACCGGCTCTTCCTGCCACAGCAAATCTTGAATCTCACCCACCGGCAGAGCGACTTCTGCCAGCCACAGCGGTACGGTCTTGCCGTCAACGGTTGCAGTCCCTGCCCGGACGACACCGGTTGCCGGCGCCTCGCCAGAGCGCGGCAGCGTGACGCTGACATCGGCGATCGCGTCACGACCGCGGCCCGACCACCCCCCGCGATCGACAAAACGGGTGAGACGGGCGGTGAGTACAGGTTCCTTCCGCGGGTCGTCGTCCACAACGCACAGCACCCAGGCCCGCACATACTGCGCCGCGGGAACGGAGATCAACGCAGAATCCCGGAGACCGTCAAACGCGCTTCTGGCCAGAACGCCGCTGCCGTCAAGTTCGCGGTAGGTGTCACCCACGTCAATCCACGTCGAGGATGGCTGGACAAATGGCACGCTCCGGTCCCCAATGCGCGTTATTCCGCCTCCGTCAGGAACGCCGGCGGTCATCTTGACAGTCGCATTTTCAGGCAGAGAAGCGGCGGCAGGCAATCGGGATATGTCGAGAGGCAGGTAGCGCGGGGCGTGCCGGGGCGGCGCGAATCGCGTCTCCCCGACCGCGGATCCGGCAGGGACCTCGAAAGCGATTTGCTGTAAGCGCGCGGGGTGCAGAATCCTGCCGGCGTAGCGCCCGTCCATCCAGAGTTGCACCTCCCCGGGAGCCATGCGGAACGTGACCGGGAATCGATGGGCCGTAGCCGGGGGCAGTTCGTCCCACTTGGCCAGGTATCGCTCCCGCACCTTCTTTCCATACCGAGCGAGGTTGGGGCGAACATAGTAACGCACCCGGCCGAGGGACAACTCCAGCCCGGCGTCCTTGAGTTTCTGTTCACCCTCAGCGTAGTCAAACGGGGTAATCGCGAGCTGTTGTCCGGAACCGTCGTGCCAGTTGAGCATGACACGGAGTCCCTTCGGGCCGCAGCGCAGTGTTGTCGTCGCGTTGGCGGCCGTATCGGGAACTGCCGTCCTGATCTCGAACGTGCGCACCGCGGTCTTCATCCCGCTCTTCTCTCTCACGTCCGGTTCATCGAATGCCTTCAGCGCGATGGACCGGATCTGCGTGACCGCCTCCTTGCCCTTGCCCCCGCGGTTCGGCAGAACGACGACTCTGAGCCGCTCGATTCCGCGGCGTATGTTGTCCCCCCGGACCAGCCGTCCTTCGAGCGCCGTCCATTCCGACGGCACAGCGCCAATCCACACGTAGGGATACGTCCCGCCTTGGGAAACGTGTTGCCGCACGCCGGACCCGGTCGGGTACGCCGCCGCCAAGGGGGCGTTCAACGTAACGGCATGGCCTGCGCCGGTCGCGGCGATGCCGGCAACCCCGCGAACCAGGTTGAAGTTCGGGATGTCCCCCAGGTCCGCCCTGGCGTTGAACGCGACCGTACTGGACTTGGATGCCTGCCATCGTGACGCGTCCCTGACCTTGATGACCGTGTCGCCTTTGGCTGCGTCCGCGGCCAGCTCGGTCAGGGATCCCGGCACCGTAAAATCGCCGGCATCGCTCGGGATGATGCGCTTCTTCCCGTCTTCCGCCACGAGTCCCAGCAGGCAGCGTGAGGGCTCGCCGCTGCGCGTTC
>Ga0008651_10001086_pt1 | contig 15928 bp, 8 predicted proteins | sample SaaInlV_200m_DNA_6_FD_59173 | JGI IMG/M metagenome (GOLD analysis project Ga0008651, IMG submission 59173) | Marine microbial communities from expanding oxygen minimum zones in the Saanich Inlet - SI037_S2LV_200m_DNA | ecosystem: Environmental > Aquatic > Marine > Intertidal zone ...
CCCGTTGGTCAGGGCTCTGTCGGGCTGGGAGACCCCTCCCGTTGGTCAGGGCTCTGTCGGATCTGGGCGCGCTGGACCATTTCCTCGACCACGCTCTGGTCGAGCCGGTAGATGTGAATTGACCCTCCGGCATAGGCCACAGGCACCCTGTGGTCGCGAAGAAAACGAACCAGCGGAACGTCTCGCCACAGGTAATAGTTGGTCACGCTGATCGCCAAAAATGGGGGTAGAGGATCAGTGGCCCATTCCTGGGCTTCCACGCCGTAGGGAGCCAGCGGCGCGGAGCCATAGTAGAGCACGAACATCGAAGGGCGCTTCATGCGACGTTGCCAACGGGCCAGGGCGGGAAGATCCTGGCCCCAGTCAGTGTTGGACACCGCCAGGTAACGCCAGCCACGTTTTGCGCCCCCGGCCGCCTCGTTGAAGTAGCTCAGGTAGTCGGGATGTGCCAGGACGGTACCGAGGGCATACCAGGCCGCGAGGGAAACGCACCCGGCCCGGATCGCCGGGCGTTGCCAGTGGCCGCGCAGGACTTCCAGTCCCGACCCGATTGCCAGCAGGAAGAACGGCCACAGGGGTAGGATGTACCGAAGGCCGAGCTGACGGTAGGCAATGAAACTGAAGTTGGCGAACATGAGTGCCGGAGGGATCGCCAACACCGCAACCCGTCCCCAATCATCGCGTCGCCGGACGAGGGTGCCAAGGCCGAAGCCGAGGGCAAGAAGGAGCGGGATTGGCACCTTCAACGCCATCACCACCAGGTAGTAGTACCACCAGGATCCGCCTTTGGGATAGAGTTTGCCCAGGAAGATGTTGGGGAACCCTGGCCGATTGTTGTTTGCCACGATATCGAACCCGCGGATGTACGGTACGGGCATTGGCACGGGAAGATCACCAATCACCGGCAACGCCTGTAGGCCTCGGACCATTGGGCTGCGGTAAGGTTGGGAACTCAGGGAGCTTCCGAAGCCGGCAAAACCATACATCGCGTTGATCACCAGAATCGCAACCAGGCCTCCGGCGATGAACTGGGCCACTCGTTTTGGCAGTACGGACCACTTCCGTTGCCAGCACACGTAAGCGAACACTTGAACGACGGTCAAAGGGAGGAGCAGAACGGCGGTGAACTTGGTCAGGAGAGCCCCCCCCAGAGCCAGGCCGAACCACATGGCGTCCACCCACCGCCCCCGGTCCAGCAGCCGGAGCGCGAGGAGGGCCGTCCCGAAGATCGCCAATGAGCAGGCCGTGTCCAACGTGATGAGTCGACCATGGGCGATCAGATTGGGGGACAGTGCGAAGATCCAGAGCGCGGCGACAGCTGTGTTCCTGCTCCAGATTCGCAGGCTCACCGTGAAGAGAACCCATCCGAGTAGGCAGGCGACGGCCACGCACATCAGACGACAGCCGAAGAGTACGGTCCCGGGGTGTGGCTGCCCATAGAGAAACGCATTGCCATACTCCACCTGGACCATCATGTCATAGGCGTAACGGGCGGATTCGGGAAGAGGGGGGACGCCCTTGCCGGCCAGCAGAAGTGTCGGCAGGGCATAGATGGCCTTGACCAACGGTGGGTTCTCCGCATTGAAGGCGTTCTCGCCCGTTCGGAGGTAACGAGCGCCAGAGGCAAGCAAGGCGGCTTCATCGAAGATCGCTGACTTGTGCAGCATGCCCGCGGCCGCGAGAAGGGCGAAAACGGCCAGAGGAGTAACCGGCCGCCGCACTGCGGCGCGGAGTTTCCCCTGCCAGGCACGCTGTTCCGTCATGCGGCTACCGTCGTTTAGTGTACAGCTCACAGACCTTCTCGAAGACGTCGTCAACGGAGATCCCGGTCATGCATAGGTTCGTCCGACAGAACGACTGCCGGTGGTTGTAGGCGTTCACGCAGGGGCTGCAGGGGAGTTGTGCCCACAGGACGTGGTTCCGGGGCGTTCGAGCGCCGAACAAGGCCGGCGTTTCGGGCCCGAAAAGGGTGACAACATGGATTGGGGTGAGAGTAGCGAAGTGGGCCGGGCCGCTGTCGTTGGTGACCAGCACTTCGGAGAGTGAGTAGAGAATCAGCAGCTGCCGCAGCGTGGTCCGGCCGGCCAGACAGACGCATCGGTCGCGGGCGATCTCGGCTACCAGCTTCCCGGCGCCATCCTGTTCGGAGGGCGCCCCGGTGAATCCGACCCAGAGGTCGGGGAACTGGTCGATCAGCCGCCTGGCCAGTTCCACGTATCGTTCTTCTGGCCACCGTCGCAGCGGCATCAGGTCGCTGCAGTTGGCGTTCAACAACACGAGGCGTACGGGTTCGTCCTGGCCTGTCTCCCTGGCGATGATCGTCCGGACGGCGTCGACTTCGTCAGGCGAGGGCTGGAAACCTGGCTCGGGCCCATCCTGAGCGTCGGGCACCGGGACCCCGGACGCCGGCAGTTCCTCCGGCGGGAGCTCCAGCGAGCGAACCATAAAAAGGAGCAGGTCTCCCGTGTGAATATGTGGGTTGAGCACCAGCCGGTGGGTCAGGAGGCCCCCTCGGTACCAGGACTCGCCGTGATGGGAGTGGAACCCCACCCGCTTCCTCGCTCCGCTCAGGTAGGCAGCTGCCACGGACGAACGGGCAAAGAACTCCAGGTCAATGGCCGCATCCAGACGGAGTTTTCTCAGGCGATGAATCCCCTTCAGACCTTCCCAACACAACCCAACCAGGGATCCTGAGCGCAGGGCCACCACATTTTCAGGCGGAATGACCTCAAGCACATCCAGAATGAATCGGTTCTCCTCGAGAACGAGGAAATAGATGTTGTCACGGCCGTAGCGTTCGGCGGCCTCGCGCAGAGCCCTGTATGCCAGGACGGTTGAGCCCTGTTCAGCCAGCTTCACGAAGAGGATCCGTCGCGGCTCTGCCGGCGGCCTCTCAGGCAACCAATCGAGCAGTCGCCGGACGACGGTCAGAAAGATGCAGGCACACCCGCCGATCCAGCGATCCGCCCGTCGCATACTCGATACGTTCACAGAGTGTCCTCCTGATTGCCCGAGGCCGTGTTAGACGTAAGATAGACGCTGAAACCGGAACCGTTAGCGATTCGGCGATGTCGGACGGCCCACCGTTCGCCCAGACTGGGCCATGACGGGGGCCATGGCAGCGTTTCTCACCCGGGATGTGCTGCCCCGATTCCACCTGGGGTCCACGCAGTTGTTCCTGTGATCCGACGGTGTCATGTGCGGGAAGACACAGTAAAGTGTCAACAGCGCTTTCGAGCGTGAGGCGTGCTGGACTGGAGGCCCGATGTCTCCTTCGGCAAAGCCCTTCGACGGGCTCAGGGCCTTGAGCACGCACAAGCGCGCCGAAACGGCTCAGGACCTCGAGCTCCGTCGAGACGGGGCAGCCGCCGCTTTCTCCGTGAAAGAACCAGCTCAAAAGTACCGGGACTGAGGGCTCTTCCGGTTGGCCCCCGCCGCCACTGGGTCATTCTGAACGCTTTGACGAGGACAGAGAAAACATGTCTGAAAACAGAGACAAGATCCGTGTAGGTTTCATCGGGGTGGGTAATCGGGGGACACAGCTGCTGACGCGCTTCCTTGCCGACCCGTTATGTGATGTGGTCGCCCTTTGTGATGTCTATCAGCCCTATCTTGATCGTGACCGCTCTGCCGTTCATCCACGCTATCTTTCCTCCGGCATCCCCGTCCCTCCGATGCAGGAGAAATTCTCCACGCCGCCCGATGTGTACAACGATTTCCGCGACCTCCTGGCCCGCGATGATATCGACGCGGTCTGCATTGCCACGCCAGACCATTGGCACGCCGTTCAGACTGTGATGGCTTTCCGAACCGGGAAGGACGTGTTTGTGGAGAAACCGCTGACGGCGACGATCCACGAAGGGCGGCGTATGGTCGAGGTGGAGCGGGAGACCGGGCGCATCGGCGCTGTCTGTCTGAACCGCCGCGGGTCCTCGATCTACCAGAAGCTCGCGGGGAGGATTCAGGGCGGCGCGATCGGCAAGGTGGCCATGGGCTGCGCGGTCCGCATCGGCGACATGGTGCCCGATGGCATCGGGAAGCTGGCAGAGGAAGCGCCCCCCTCAAATTTCGACTGGGATATGTGGCTTGGCCCTCGTGCTGCACGACCCTACCAGTACAACATCGCGCCCTACCATTTCCGTTGGTGGGATGGCTTCTCCTCTCAGATGGGGAACTGGGGCGTGCACTACCTTGATGTGATTCGCTGGATGATGGGCGAAGCGGCCCCGGTGGCCGTTTGGGCGTCGGGCGGAAGCGGCATCGTGGACGATGACCGCACGATCCCGGACAACATGATCGCCAGCTTCGAATTCGCGTCGGGCGCGATCGCGCGTTTCGAGGTCCTGGAGGGGTGTGGCGGACAGGGCATCCAAGGCGGGGAGGTCGAGCTGCGCGGCGCCAAAGGCATGTGCCTCGCCAGCCAGGATGGCTACAAGATTACTTCGGCTCGACCTGGGCAATTCCAGACGTGGGACAAGCTCATTGAGGATGATGGGGACACCCTCAAGAGCGACAAAGCCTACGGCGACCTCGGGATCAAGGAAGACACCACCGCCGTCCTGATCCACGATTTCCTGGAGTGTGTTCAGACCCGTCGGGATCCCCTCTGCACCCTTGAGGATGGGCACCGGTCAACCAGTTTTGCTCACCTTGCGAACATCGCGTTTAAGGTGGGCAAGCGCCTTGACTGGGATCCCGAGGCCGAACGGTTCACGAACAGCGACGAGGCCAACGCCTTGCTGCACTACGACTACCGTGAGCCCTGGACGCTCTGAGCACACGTGTGATCGTGGTGGCCGTGATGTTCCTGGGCGGAAACTGCGGATAAGGAGCCTGTGAGATGAAACGTCCTGGGTATTCCCTGTTCAGTCTGGTGTTGCTTCTCCTTGCCGCGTTCCCAGCTTTCGCCGAACTCCCGCCAGCCGCCACCCCCGAACTGTGGTCTGAGATCGACATTATCCCCATGCCCAGACACATCTCGCTCAGCGGGGATCTGAAATCCCTCACGGGAGCAGCGATCGTGCTTGGGGAAGAGGCCTCTGAACAGGATCGCATCGGGGCGGACTGGATCAATCGGCGTCTCCGGGAGCTCGACGGTTCCGCCCTTCCCGTCTGTGTTCCCGGACAGGTTCCGGTCACTTCGGAAGCAGTTATCCACATCGGCACGCGCTCGACCTCGGCCGCGGTCGAGCAGCTGGGGAGCGACGCGCAGCTGGACCTTGGGCCTGAACACCCGGGAGAGCATGGCTACGTGATTCATCGCGTGGAGAAAGGCGGCCGCCGCGTCGTCCTACTCGCGGGAGCGGACCCTGTAGGGACGCTCTACGCATGTGTCACATTTGCCGGGTTGCTGCAGCAGGGGGCCGCAGGCATCGTGTTCAGAGAGGCGGACGTGGTAGACTGGCCTGACTTCCTGGCCGTGACGGAGGACATCTCGATGTACCATCCGGAACGCGGCAATCTGAGCAATGCCATCCGCTGGGGATCCCCGCCCTCAACCAAGACGCTCTCTGCTTTCGTCGAGGCAATGAAGGAACACCTGGATCGCTTGCTGGCCTGGAAGATCTCCTGTTTCCATGCGTCTGAAATTCAACGCTGGCGGCAACTGTCTCCGGCGGCCATGGATGCGTATCGACAGGTCACTGACTACGCCAAGGCTCGAGGGATCCGTTCGCTCTCTTACGCGTTCAAGCCATTCTGTGGCCGGATCAGTGAGTTCCCTGACGCCCCTAAGCGCTGTGCAACTCTCCACAACGGCACGCGTTGGCGTGACTGCTTACGCTGCTGGTCGCTCGACGACGAGCGACAGCAGAACGCCAGACGGCTGGCAGAGGTCATTCGGCGGACCGGCATCACGGACGTCGGCTTCCATGATACCGACACCGGTGGCTTTCTCAGCCCCGCCCAGTGGGAGGAACGCTGTGACGTCTGCCGGGAGCGGTGGGGGGATGACTTTGCGGCAGCCACCGTTCACAAACACATGATCTACTACAACGCGATCAAGGCGGTTGCTCCGGACTGTCGTCTGCACTTCACAATCTACCCATACAACATCTCCGTCCTGACTCAGGCCGGCGCCGAAGGCTATCACATCTCCCGCTACGGCCCGAGCCCCAGTATCCCGGCTGTGGCCCGCAACGTCCGTGAACGTTTCACGGCGTTCTGGGAGAAGATGACCCCGGCGATTCCGGATGATGCCACGTTCTGCATCCGTGAGAACACGATCGACAATGTTCGGCGCTTTGATGCGCTGACGGGCGACCACGGTGTGTTTACCTGGTACAAGGCGGGGCGGGAGCAGTGGCAGACGTTCTATGATGAGACACCGCGCTGGTTGCCGACCTTCTACACAGGGCCTCGCGATCTGGTCTTCACCGTGACACTCCAGACGTTCCTGCCGGTGAAGTCACTTGCCGTGCGTGAATACACCTGGAACACGGGAGCGCCCGGGGCGGCCATGTGGGGACGTCAGGAGGGGGAGGCCTTTTCTGAGCATGCAGAAGGAGGCAATGAAGCCTACTCTGTCGTGCTTCCTCACATTGTGAAGGGGGTCTTCGGTCGCCGAGTCGCTGCCGAGATAACCGCGGCTCTGTCAGCGAACGTGGCGTGGAACCAAATATTCGATGACCGTTACCGGATGACACCCGTGCTCACGACGTACGCGAAAATGGGTCAACAGGCGGATGCGGCCGAAAGTGCTGTCAAGGGGTTGGACCGCGCTTTCGCGTTGCTCGTTGCGCCGCCGGATGCGCTTGGGATGGATGTCCTGGCGCGTCGCTGGTTCATCTACATGCGAGAGGTGTACCACTGCTGCATGTGGATGGCTCGCACGCGGTCGTTCGACCTACTGGCACGCGAGCTGGCCACTGCCGGGGACTTGCCTGGAGCAAAGAAGGCAATCGCGGCTGGTCGGGAAGCGGTGACAGACGCGCAGAAGGCCATGGAGCGGCTGGTGGCCGAACGGCCGGAGGACCCAGTCTACAACGCTGACCCAACGGGCAACAACTACCAACGACGCTGGCGTCGGTACACGCCGACCTGGGGGACAGATTTCGGACCGCGCCTCGAAGCCCTGGCCCAAACCGAACGTGAGTTGCCCGAACTCGCCGCCGGCGACGTGGACCCGCAGATGGTTAAGGAACTGGGCCGTCGCCGCAGCGTTCATCTGGGACGTGTTCAAGGCAAGATGATGGTTGACGGTGCCCTCGACGAGACATTCTGGAAAGGCGCTCATCCGACCGAGTCGCTCCTCGTTTACCCGAAGCAGGACCGCGTGGCCAGGGCCGAGACACGCATCCGGTTCCTCGCCTCTGAAACGCACCTCTACGTGGGCTACACATGCTGGATGCCCAAAGGTGCTCCTATCCGCGCTCAAGAGAGGGAGCGGGACGCCAACCTCTCTGAGGATGAGCTGGTGGAACTCTTCATTGCGCCTCCAGGCTCCAAAGGTGGGTATGTCCATTTCCTCATCAATGCAGCCGGCGCCATTTCGGACAAGCGCGTCAGGCGAGTCAAGGATGCGAGTGGGCTCATCGTTTCAAAGCGTGACAGCGGGTGGAATGCCGAGGGGCTGGAGGCCGTCACACGGCGCCTGCAGGACCGCTGGGTACTTGAGTTGGCTCTGCCGTTTGCCAGCCTGGGAGAACGGCCAGGGAAGGGGCGTTGGCGAGTGAACGTGTGTCGCGATCACAAAGCACCGGCCGGTGCCCGGGAGCTCAGCACGATCATGGAGCCGGGGGCGAGGAGCTTCCACGACCACAGCAAATTCCTGAGTTTCGTTGGTGATTCCACGGCCGCTGTTGATCCGCATGTGCAGATCACCGTGGGGAAGATCCAGAGCTCCGTGCGCACGATGGACGATCGTGTCGCAACTGTGACTTCACTGCAGCCCGGGGTTGCTTCGAGTCGATCTCTCCACGGCGTAGCCCTGATGCTGGAGGCGTACGATAGCTCGGGCAAACTCCATTCCCGTCGCCCTGCGCTCCGTGTCCCGACTATCCGGCCTCGGTGGGAGAGTGATGCTCTGGTGGAGATTGGCTTTGACCGACAGGTGAGTGAGGGAGCCGTTCGTGTCCTCCTGACATCTGAGGAAGCGACTGTGGAAAAGTGGGTCCGTCTCGGGGCCTGGGGCGGCACGGCGGATGTGGCCCCCCTGTTCGCGTCGGGTAAGCGGGCGTCCGAGTCGGGGCTGGCCGGCAGTCCAGCTCTGCGTGGGTCCTGTGTGCTCCCTCCGGATGTTGCTGTCCCCGGCTCGGCTGAGCGGAGCCGTGTGCTCTGTCGTCGCCAGGGGACGTTCGAGTTCTGGTTCCGTCCGCTGTGGCCCGCGCTCCCGACCTCTGAGGAGCGTCCGGCCTGGCGTCCGACGTATACGTTCCTGCATGCCGGTGTACTCCGGCGGGATCACCCTGGTTTGGCCAACTGCTCCTCCCTGACCATCGCGGTCGAACCCCATGGGCAGGCCCTCCGAGCACAGGTGCGGAATCGAGACTACGCAGGGTGGGATGCTTCCTGTCGATTGACCGATTCCCCGGCCCTCTGGCAGCAGCGAGAGTGGCACCACCTGGCCCTCGTCTGGGAAGCCTCTGCTGAGTTGGGCGAGTCGTTGCGCCTATACCTCAACGGACGCAGGGCCAGCAGACCGTGCACTATGTCCAAGCCGGAGCGCCTTGTCGGTCGTGAGAGTGTCGACCTGGGCGAGACGCTGTTCGCCCTGCAATTGCTTGCGCTGAATACGGGACGGAAGGAAGCCCCTGTACTTATCGACGAGCTCCGCGTATCGCGGTCGGTGCGCTACACCGGTGATTTCTCTCCCGTTCAGACCCCGTTCGTGCTTGACCCAGCGACTACAGCGCTCTTCCACTTCGACAGCACACTGGAGGGGGCTGGCACCGTGCCGGGACACGGCGTTGTGTCACTCCGAGCCACACCCGGCGTCCTGGAACACCATTGATGACGGGAGGCGGTCCGGCGGGCATATGAGTTTGGCTACGACCTCAAGTGGGGGCACAGTACGCGCTTCAAGCACCACCACAAAGGAGCTATGCTGATGGCACGACCGAACTTCATCGTGTTTCTCACGGACGATCAGGGCTACGGCGACCTCTCATGCATGGGCGCCACGGACTTCCGAACGCCGCATCTCGATCGAATGGCCCGCGAAGGTGCGCGGTTCACGGATTGGTACTCCAACTCTCCGGTGTGCAGCCCGGCCCGAGCTGCACTCTTGACCGGGCGTTTCCCCGGCAACGCCGGTGTCCGCTCCATCCTGGCGGGGCATCGGACCGCTACTGGGCTTCCCGGGCACGTCCCAACCATCGCGACAGCCCTCAAGGGACTCGGCTACCGCACGTACATGTCCGGGAAGTGGCACCTTGGCCTGGCAGACGAGTCACGTCCACAAAACCATGGCTTTGATCACTGGTACGGGTTCATGGCCGGGTGCATCGACTACTACTCCCACATTTTCTACTGGGGTATGAATCGCCGGGGGCCGGGGATGAACCCAACCCATGACCTCTGGGAGGATGACCGGGAAGTCTGGCAGGACGGTACCTACTTCACCGAAGCAATCGCGTCCAAGGCCATTGACTATATCCGCGAGGCGGCCGGTCGTGAGGAGCCCTTCTTTCTGTATGTCCCCTTCAATGCGCCCCACTATCCCATGCATGCTCCGGAGAAGTACAAAGGACGTTTCCCAGATCTGCCCTGGGATCGGCAGATCATGGCAGCGATGATCAGTGCTGTGGATGACGGGGTGGGTGAGATCATGGCGGAGGTAGAGCGTCTGGGGCTCGGCGATAGCACCTGTGCGTTCTTTACGGCAGACAATGGGCCGTCGCGCGAGTCGCGGAACTGGCTTGATGGGAATCAGGACCCCTACTACGGCGGCACGACCGGGAAACTGAAGGGCCACAAGTTCAGTCTCTACGAGGGGGGAATCCGCGTGCCGGGGATCATGCACTGGCCCGGCACCATTCCCGGCGGCCAGGTTCTCAGTGAGCCCTGTGCTTCCATGGACGTCTTCCCCACGATTCTGTCTGCTGCCGGCGGGGACGCATCCGGGTACGAACTGAATGGGACGAGCCTGTTGCCCTACGTGGCTGACGGGACTCCCCCGGCGGAACGGGACATCTACTGGGAGATGAACAAGCAGACGGCGGTTCGTCGAGGTCCGTGGAAACTCGTCCTCAACGGGCAGTTGGTCGAGGGCGCGCCCGCCGAGGACGCCGTTCATCTGGCCAACCTTCAGGACGACATGGGTGAAGTGACGAACCTCGCTTCAGGACATCCTGAGCTGGTTGACGAACTGACCGCCTGTGCGACGGCCTGGCGAGATGTCCTGGAGAAGCGTTGGCGCAACGAGTTCACCGCCGAGGAAAGTGGTACGGTCACACACTGATCCGCGACGGAGTGGAAAGGCCTCGGCCCAGGCAGCATCCGCGCTGGGCTGCCGGTGCTATTCGCCCCCAACGCCCACCGCGGCGTCCTCCGCTGCCACCCCCCAGTAGGAGAGCCCGGGCAGCAGACCGACAGGTTCGTCGTAGTCGGTACCATTCCAATTCCAGAGCGTTTCCGACAGCGCGCCAACCGGCTCTACAACCAATGGCAGCGGGATGGGCTCGTAAGGGGGCGGAGCGACAGGCGCTATCAAGTTCCAACCAGCACTGATGGACTGGATAGGCGTCGCCACTATCTGGCCTCTGACGGTCACGAACGTCTGGGATCGCTGGCCGTCGGCCACATGGTACAGCCAGAACCCCTCCATGACATCTACCGTTGCAAGCGACTCGTAGTAGCCCCCGCTAGCGTCCCAGGTCCACGCCGGGCCGACAGCAACGTCACCCAAGAGGGCCTCCGCCGAGGTCTCAAAAGGCTGGATCGGCACCGAGAGGAGGTTCCAGCCATTGTGGATCGCGAGTACGAAAATGGCATGCCGGTAGAGGATGGTGAAATAGCGAGTGGATCCCCCGGCTACCACCATCTCCGGAGAAGTTGCCCTATTCATATCGATATTCGTGCCGTTGGGTAGAGGCTCCCACTGCTCATCCGTCTCGACCAGACTGAGTCCAACGACGGGGAATTGCGCTGGGTCCCAAGAGAGCACTGCGTCAGCGCGCCCGGTGGGAGCCGTCAACTGCAGTCTCCAAGTAGCCATGTCAGCCTGGGGGCGCATGTCGTTTTCAAGGTCGGCCAGACCGTCGTTAGCGAAGGCAACGTATCCGCCGTCCGGCTCCGCACTCTCGGCGAGTAAGTCGATCCCATCGTCATTCCCATCTGTCGCGTTCGGCGCCATTCCGAACGCAATGTCTTCCGCCTGGGCCCCGGTGACATTCAGGAAGGCTGTCCAAGGCTCATTCAGGTCGGCTTCATAGGTCACACTGGCCGCCTCTCCGCCGGTGGGGTTGCCGGCCGCATCCTCGGCGGCTCCTTCAGGTACTGCCAGCGTCACCAGTCCTTCTTCGGTGGGTGTGACGTTGACGTCGAAAATCAGCCCTTCCGTGGTTCCACTCAAGGCGGCGGGGATACCATTGGTCGCTATCAGGTCCCCGATTTCGAGACCGGTGATCGGTTCAGAGAACGTCAGGGTGAAGGGGATGGGATTGACGGTGGCAGGTTCGGTTGCTGTTGTGGTGACTGAAACGGTAGCCGGCGCTGTGTCAACCACGATCGCCAACGGCGTGCTTTCAGGGCCGGTGTTGCCGGCCAGGTCCATGGCTATCGCCGTGATACCGTACGCGCCATCAGTCAGCTCTGTTCCGGCGTGGGCGAACGACCACGTTCCTGCACCGTCAGCGACCACATTGCCGAGGTTCTCGCCATCGATCATCAACTCAACGGCTGCGTCGGGTTCGCTCGCTCCGTCGAAGACCGGCGTATCGTCGCTGGTGACGTTATCCGTGTCAGACGATCCGGTGTCGCTGCCTGCGTTGAGGTCGGGAGTACTTGGGGCATCCGGCGGCGTGGCATCGATAACGACTGTCACGCTTCCGGATTCGTCGCTGATGTTACCTGCCAGGTCTTCCGCAGTCGCGGACATCTCGTGTGTTCCTTCGTCCAGCGCGGATGTGGTGATGCCCCACGCACCGTTGGATGCCACCGTTCCCACATCCTCATGGACGCTGCTGAACAGAGCCACGGTGGAGCCATCGTCGGCTGTTCCTCCAAAGATCGGGGTGGTGACGTTGGTGGTATTGTCGCTGTCGGACTCACCTGAATCGCTGGCGGCGTCCATATCGGGCACGCTGGGCACAGCCGGTGCCGCAGTGTCGATGGTCACGGTCAGTGCTTCAGAGGCGACACTCGTGTTACCCGCCACATCGGAGGCCGTCGCGCTCACCACGTGAATGCCATCGGCCATCACAAGTGCGGTCACGGCCCAGTCGCCGTTCGAGTCAGCCGTGCCCAGGGCTCCCCCGACATCACTGGTGAGGCTAACCGATGCATCTGCGTCAGCGGTACCGACAAAGTCCGGCGTGTTGTCGTTGGTCACATCGTCCGTCTCCGATGCACCGTAATCGCTTCCCGTCGTCAGATCCGGGGCACTTGGGACAGCCGGAGCTGCCGTGTCGATCAGAACGGTGAGACTGGCCGCCGCCTCGCTTTCGTTGCCTGCCAGGTCTACGGCGGTTGCGCTGACCTGATGCGTATTCTCGGACATCACGCTTGCTGTCACCGTCCACGTCCCGTCCGAGTCCGCTGTTCCGAGCACGCCGTCGAGGTCGCTCTCAAGTACTACTTTGATTCCGGCATCGGCCGTGCCCTCGAAATCAGGCGTGTTGTCGTTGGTGATATCGTCTGTGCTGCTCGTACCCGAGTCGCTCCCCACGCTGAGGTCAGGTGTGGACGGAATGGCTGGGGTGTCCGTGTCGATGGTCACATCCAGACTGCCGGATATGCTGCTGGTGTTGCCGGCTACGTCGGTAGCGATGGCAGTGACCGCGTGAACGCCGTCGGCCATCGTCGTTGAAACGATACTCCATGTCCCGTCTGCCAGCGTTGCTCCGAGGATTCCGTCAACACTGCTTGACAGGGCGATTGTCAGGTCCGCATCGGCCACGCCACTGAAGGTTGGTGTGGCGTTGTTGGTGACATTATCATCGTCCGCCATACCTGAGTCGCTGGCTGTATTGAGATTGGGGGCGCTCGGGGTGGTTGGTACGTCGGTGTCGATTGTGATTGTGAGGCCTGCCGAGGGGTCGCTCTGGTTTCCTGCGGTGTCCGTCGCGGTTGCCGTCACGACGTGGTCGCCATCGCTCAGTTCGGGGACGGTGATCGTCCAGTCACCGGCGCCGTCCGCCGTGGTGGCTCCCAGGGGGCCATCGGCGTCGCTGGCCAGGGCGATGGTCGTCCCTGGCTCGGATGTTCCTTCGAGGGTCGGCGTCGCCACGTTCGTGATGTTGTCGGCATTCGAGCTGCCCGAGTCGCTTGCCTCAGTGAGGTCGGGAGTCCCCGGCACGTCCGGGGCGATCGTGTCCACGGTGACGGTGAATTCAGTGGAGAGCTGGCTCGTGTTTTCTGCTGCATCGGTCGCGGTGGCGGTAACTGCATAGACGCCGTCGGCAAGCTCGGTCTGGGTGTGATCGAAGGACCAATCTCCCACACCGTCAGCTACGGTCGTACCAACGCTGACACTCTCAACGAACACCTCAACAGTCGCGTCTGCTTCAGCCGTACCGCCGAATACCAGCATCGGATCACTTGTCGTCCCGTCTGTTTCAGCGGTGTCATCGGTGATCCCGGTCACATCCGGGGCATCCGGCGGGGTCGTGTCGGAGACGATGGTGAACTGAGCCGCCGCCGCGTTCCCGATCTCCAGGTGGTCTTCGGCGACGTCCTGGGCAATGTCGACGGTCACGTCACCGTCTGCCGTTGGAGTGATGTCAACGGTGTAGAGCTCATGGTCGCCCTGGAGATTTCCGGGCGCTCCGTTGCCGACCACAATCTCCGTCAGATCAAGCCCGTCCACGGGACGACTGAACGCGATTGTGACCGGGATCGGGACAGCCTTTGTGGGGGACGTCTCGCTGGTGGTGATCTCGACGGCGGGTGGGGTGAAGTCGCCGAACTGAATCTCAAAGTAGACGGTGTCTCCGCTCGCCACAGCCACCTCACCTACTTGTGCCATATCGATGTCCACTCCACCCACCACCGGATCACCGGCGCCGTCGACCTCGAGGAGGCGAAGCCCATCGTCGGGGACATCAGCCGTGTCCCAGGTCAGAACGCTGGTGGCTCGGGAGGAGTCGCCCGTGGCCGCTGTAACCCGCAACGTCCATCTGTCGTTTGCATGGTCGCCCCGGAGGTCGGTCACCAAGTCCGGGAGTCCCGGAAAGTTCAGGAAGGCTGCATAGCGTGAGTCCGGGGGAGAAGGTGGGGAAAGGGCATCGCGGCCGGGGTCGAGTCCCCTGGTCGCAAAGTGGCTGATTCCCAGGCTGACTCCCAGGACATGGCTTTCGGTGATCGCGATCATCAGTTCCCACTCTTTGCCGGTAGGGTCTGTACCGGCGGCGGCCTCTTGGGCATTGGTCTGCAGGTCTTCGTCCGGGTCTCCGGCGGCGTCCTCGTCGAGTCCATCGAAGTAGATCCACTCCCAGTCGTCGGACAAGCCATCGGCGTCGGTGTCTTCATCCGTGATGGTGTAGGTGAACTCGGTGGTTGTACCGAGGGCGGCATTACTGGGGGAGCTCAGCGTAATGACAACCGTTTCCGCGTCCTCGATCTGAGCATCGTCAGACACGTTCAGCTCGATCAGCTTCTGCGTGTCTCCCGGCAGGAATTCGAGTTGTCCGGCAGCCAGGGAGAAGTCTCCCCCTGAGCGCCCTGCGTCGGGTACAGCTGTTCCGCCCGTCACCGCGTAATCGACTGTGACGGTGACTCCCGCTGCCGGCGTGAGGGTGACGGGAATTGTCACAGGTGTGGTCGTCTCGCCGCCTTGGTCGGCGTCGGCGGCAAACTCGACCGTTTGCGCGTTGGCGGAGGTGAGGAAAGAGCAGATGACAAAGGCAACAGAAGCAATGAGGAGGTCGCGCAACATGGTGGTGGTGTTCCTTCAGCTCAGTGGGCGATTCTGGTCGGTGCCAGTACCCATATCTCGATGACCCTGGGAGGGTAGGGAGCGGCTTCTGTTCACGTTCGCACGTACCTGCTGAGGCCGCATGGAGGGCCTCCAGCCAAAGGAAGGCCGGGATTCGACACGCCAGGCACCATGCTCTGTTCTTCTTTCCGAAGACTCTAAACCTCGCCGGAAACCTTGTCAAGGGTTCGGCTATGACTATACTGGTTGACGCGCGTTCCCGAGCGCCGGCATGGGTGCTCGTGTGCACGCGGTATTCTAGGCTCGCGCAGAGGACGGCTGTGATGGACTCGGGGATCTACGGTGAAATATGGCTGGCGGTTGTCATGGTCACCGGGGGTGCGGCCGGGAGCGTATGGTTGCTGGTTCAGGCACGTACACGAGAGGTCCGGCGTTTCCTGATTCCCCGACTGTTCTTCCTGTGGTTATCCATCATCGCTACGGTCGTTCTGACCTATATGACCCCACGGCCGTTCAGCTTCCTTGTGTGGCTGTTTGCGCTGGTTACCATCGGCAGCATTGCTGTGGCGTGGTGGTGGCGCTTCTGGGCCCTCAACTGCGCGGAGGAGGAGCGGAACGGCGGCGTGGACCAGCTGGGATAGCGCGTCTACGGACTGGGTTGCCAGCGGCGGAGCAGGGCGGCCCCGGCATGCACCCCAGGCTGTCGATGGCCACGATGTGCCGCAACCAACGGGCTCTGCCCCCTTGCCGCGTTTGCGCCCCCCCAATGCTGTTAGCTCTCTCTGGAGACGGTCGCGGCATGGCAGCCACTCCCACTCTCGAGAAGCACACAATGTGGGAGTCCCGGACCGGCTCCGCCTGGATTTGTAGTGGACTAAGTGGCATTCCACTTAG
>Ga0008651_10001133_pt1 | contig 15567 bp, 17 predicted proteins | sample SaaInlV_200m_DNA_6_FD_59173 | JGI IMG/M metagenome (GOLD analysis project Ga0008651, IMG submission 59173) | Marine microbial communities from expanding oxygen minimum zones in the Saanich Inlet - SI037_S2LV_200m_DNA | ecosystem: Environmental > Aquatic > Marine > Intertidal zone ...
ACAAAGCCAAGAGGGATGTTACCAAGGCTAGGCGAATCAAATCAGTTGTCGAGAGGGCCGAGGCCAACAAGAAGCCGGGCATTGATATGTGATTTAAGGGTAGGTATATAGCTCTGTAGCGTTATAGGGGCTTGTTATGTCCAGTTTCCGCTCGTCGATTAACATGATCAAGAATCTCAGGGGCAACAGGAACATCATGGTTCTGATGTCCAACCAGACCCTGTTCATGTTCACAGCGTTCCTCTGGTGGCCTTACAGGAGCCTGTACATAAAGGGGCTAGGGGCCACCGTTGAGTTGCTGGGACTTGTACTTTCCATCGAGACCGTTGCCAGTATCATGTTCCAGTACCCCGGCGGGGTCCTGACTGACAAGTGGGGGAGGAAGCGGATGCTGGTGATAGCGGGCTTTTTCAGGTTCATCTCGCCGATATTCTTCCTTTTCGCAACTCACTGGACCCATGTCATTCCTGGGATCATCTTCTCGGCTGCGGGGATGCTGGGAGTTCCGGCGAACAACGCTTTAATAGCGGAGAGCCTCCCGTCCGATCAGAGAGGGACTGGGTTCGCCGCATACAGAACCGTCACGGGAATCCCTACAATTATTACTAGTCTCATGGGCGGGATGATAATGGACTATTACGGTGTCCTACCCGGCTGTAGATACGTGCTAACTGCGTCTGTAGTTACCGGCGCGTTCGCGTTATTCATGCGGTGGAATTACATCACCGAGACCTTCACCCCCACTACCTCAACCGGTCCCAAGAGGCAGAGTGGTCTAATAAATGACCTCAGGCGGTTCCCGCGTCAGATCTGGGTCATGACCATCGTCGCGGCCATCAGTATGTTTGCCATCCGGATCATGATGAGCTTCATGGTTATCTATGGCGTCGAGGTGGTAGGGCTCTCCACAACCCAATGGGGGCTCATCGGGACGGTCGTCAGTCTCATGACCACGTTCCTCACGACTCCGGCGGGCATGCTCGCCGACAGGCAGGGGAAGAAGCCCCTCATCATCGCTTCTAGAGTCCTCAACTCGGTATCCGTTCTCGGTTACACGTTCAGCCACAACTTTTCCCAGCTCTTCATGGTCAGGAGCCTTGCCGGCATCGGCAACGGTCTAGGCGGGGCAATGTGGGGTCCGATGGGAGGTCCTATCTGGCAGGCGCTGATTGCCGATCTATCGCCGCCCGAAGATAGAGGCAGAATTATGGGTTTGATGGGTACCATTGGGAGCCTCGTCAGCAGTCCAGCGTCATGGACCGGTGGTTACCTGTTCGATAACGTGTCTCCCCAGCTTCCATTCCAGTTGAGTTTTGGTCTAGACATGGTGGGGACAGCAATCTTGGTGGGTTTCCTGAAAACAGGTACGTCTGAGTCGGAAGAAGCCTGAATTAGTTATCAATAGGCTATCCCAGCCGAAACTTGTGAACAGTCTCCAGTACTGGGTATCTTCCCTTTTCCGGTAAGATTGCTTTCACAAGGTCCCCGCTCTCCACTTTGAATTCTCCCAAACTTGTATTCCTGTTCTCCTCAAGATATCCGATGAGTCCCTCATAATCATCTGTACCCTTGAACTGGCACAGACTCATGTGGGGGAGGAAGCGGGGGTAATCGTAATTCATCGCTCGAACTCCGTCAAGACTCATGAGCATCCTGTTCATCTTCCTGATCTCGCCCCCGTCATGGGCCTCTGCGACGATGTTGGACCTGAAATGGTTTATGTTCCTGACCTCGACCTTGAATTTCATTAATCCTTCGAGGGCTTCTGTGGCAGATTCAATGAGCTGATTGATGCCCTCTCCCGTAATCTCATCAGCTCTCTCCTTCTCATCAACGAGGAAACACCCGGTCTCCTTGACTGTCAGGTGCAGGTACTCTGCTGGAAATGGATCAGCACATCTGAAATCCCTGAATCCATCCTGGACTATCTGGGCCTTTTCTACGATCTCCGGGATTTCGACCCTGATCAGGAAAGTGATATAGTCAGTACGTTCCCTCGCCCAATCGCTTTCGGCCCAGCTCTCAGTAACTATGGGGGGCTGGTTTCTCATCTCCCAGAGGCTCTGGTACCCGGCCGTCCAATCGTTCATATCTACCCGTTTTGCCCTGAGCCTAAGTAACCTTCCACATTATCGAAGGTGTTAAAGTTCTGTCGAACTGTAAACTTGACCATGATTGGGCTAATCCTTACGATCCTGGATTTTGGCTTGGTTCTCCTGATGCTCTACATAGCGCATGAGAGTTATTATGAGCACGAGAGTCAGGCGACGATGATTTCCTTGTTTGGAGCCGTTTTACATCTCGCCCTCATGTACGTCATCCTCTACATGCCCAACTTCAGAGTGATTCCTCTAGGTTATTTTGCTCTAATCGGCGTCGTTGCGTTCCTTCTACTAATTCCTAGGAAACCTAACCTTACAGCCCTCAGTGGAATCAGGGGATACGTCATCGGAGAAGCCCCCAGACCTGATGAACGGGACAGCGTGACCCGGCGATACAGACTGGTTAAGGGGACCCCAGCATATGATGAGTACTATGGTAGGCACCCTGAACGTAAGGAGATTGACCGTGTCCATAGGAAGCTCAACAGGATCGACGGCACCATCGACGGGGGGTACAGGCCAAACGTTGCCATGATAGACGCATCGTTCAGCATCCCGCCTCACATGAAGGGGATAGCCTTCGCTGAGCCAAAGAAAGAATCCTACGAGATCACTCCAGAGAAGACCACAATGATCGCAAAGGGTCTAGCTAAGCACCTAGGTGCCAAGGTCGTGGGAATATGCAAAGTTGATCCCCTATGTGTCTACACGAACCAACGGACGCTGTGGGAGAAGATGTGGACCGTTGACGGGGAAGAGCAGGACTACCCGCCCTACGCGCTTGTGATGGCAACTGAGATGAGCCACACCCATGTACACGCGGGTCCCCATACACCCACTGCGGCAGAGACCGGCAACCAGTACGCAAACGGCTCGTACATCAGCACCGTCATGGCCCACTGGTTCAGTGGCATGGGTTACACCGGCATAGCAGAGCACACAGGCCACTACGATGTGGTGCTTCCTCCCCTTGCAGTTCAGGCAGGGATGGGTGAGATCGGAAGGAATGGATTTCTCATAACTCCAACCCTGGGCTCAAGGGTGCGTCTCAGCGCAGTGCTCACGGACATGCCACTGGTGGTTGACGAGCCCATTGATATCGCTGTTGAAGAGTTTTGTGAGAACTGCATGAAATGTGCCGATACATGTCCTAGCGATTCGATTCCCACCACGGGGAAAGCGGAGTATAATGGCATTCTCAAGTGGAAGGTTGAAGCCGAGACCTGTAGTGCATACTGGAACAAGGTGGGCACTGACTGCGCTATCTGCATGGCCATTTGCCCGTACAGCAAGCCCGACACCCCTCTCCACGGAGTCATCAGGTGGATGGTCAACAACAGTTGGTTAGCTCCAAAGGTGTTCCCTATTATGGATGACCTCCTATACGGGAAGGACTGGAAGGTCAAGCCGGTTCCTGAGTGGCTAGACTGGAAATAAATGTATCTGCCACCTAAAAAAATGAAATATCTAGAACTGTTTAAGCTAATAAAAGAAAAGAAAATGATTAAGCGAGGGTTATCCCTACGCCCTTCGCCTTTGCTAGCTCGTACACCTTGCTCGCGGTTCCAACATCTTGGATTGCTAGGCCCGTTGCCTTGAACATGGTGATCTCGTCAGGTGACTCACGTCCAGCCTTCTTGCCTGCGACGATCTCGCCCATCTCTGCGTAGATGTCATCCTCAGTTATGACGCCTTCCTCCTTTGGTACCTTGAAGTCGCCGACGACGAACGCCTGTGGGATAAAGTCAACGACTCTCTTATTGCACTTCGTGATGACACTTGTCATGAGCTCCCTCTTGGCACCAGTATCTGCGCCAATGGCTGACACGTGGCAGCCCTTCTTGAGCCATGCGCCGTCGATGAACGCCTTGGGGCTTGGAGTGCATGTGATGACTATATCGCTGCCCTCTGCCGCCTCCTGTGCGCTCGCCGCCGTAACAAACTCTGGTCCTGGAAACATCTCGCTCATCTCCTTAGCGAACGCCTCCATTGCCGCCGGGATGATGTCAAAGACCTTGACCTTCTTCACGTTTGGCCTGACCTCCATGAGTCCCATTACCTGGCTCTTGCCCTGTACGCCCGTGCCGCAGACGCCGACGACTTCACTATCCTCCCTGCTCAGGTACTTGATACCTGTTGCACCAGCAGCGCCTGTCCTCAGGGCTGTGATGTATGTGCCGTCCATGATTGCAAGTGGAACGCCGTTCTCTGGGCTGTTCAGTATGATCCTGGCGATGACAGCTGGAAGACCGTGATCTTTTTTGTTGCCTGGGTGAACCGTAACGATCTTGGTGCCAGCCGCGTCCAAACCTGGCATATAGGCAGGCATTGCGATCAGTACGCCCTTCTCGAAGTGAAGGTAAACTCTTGGGGGCATCTCGATGTTTTCGTTGCCCATCTCCCTGAAGCCGCCTTCAACGGCCTCAAAGGTGCTCTTCATGTCAAGGACTTCCTTGACCTCGTCCTGTGTTAGATAGAGAGTCATATCGAATCACCCAAAAGTGGGCGGGCTTGATTATTAATGATTTCGAGCAACGGGGTCCACTGGTATTTATTCGCCATACGCGGTAACACATTGAACGCCCAGCTAAATATTGTAAAAATTGAACCGGAGCTCGAACAATTCGATGCATCTCCCTTACCTTGTAAATTCAGTGCTTGGGCAAACATTAACTACCCGTCGTCAGCTCTTATCTCAAACTCAACGGTGTATGGGCCCTGGCGACACATCACAGACAGAGATTAATGGACACCAATGCGGTGAATAACCCCGATATTGTAACTAGGATCAGGGATGGGCCGTCCAAGAACGCCCTCATGTACGACAACAGGGTCTTCTTCTCGCGCCAGGAAGTACTTTGCTACAAGTATCTCAGGAGCATAGGTGTCCCCGCCAAGAAGATGCATATGGAGTACCGTGTCGGTGCGAAACACCTGGACTTCTTCCCCCTGAAGCGGGTGTTCTGGGAGCACCACCCGATCCTGTTAAAATTCGGCAAGGACCCTGTGGAGTATGGGGAGGAACGCAGAGCGATTCTCGACGGTAAGGGGTACGGTCACATCCCGCTAGTTGTTTCCTGTGTCATGTTCAAGGGCCCGGAGGATATCAGGCAGAGGATGGCCTGCATAGGGGTTGATTTCAGGACAGGAAATGTGCCTGACTCCGAGATAACCTATGTCGTTGATCTAAAAGAGGAAATGTGCATTGAGCTCCTAATGGAGCCCATGTTGTTCTAGGGTGTGAACTTGCCACCGTCCGTGAACGTCAGCATCAATTTCGAGTAGAGATCGGCAAAGCCCTCGTTGTTTGCGCTGCTCACAGGTAAGGGGTCGAAATCCATCCCGATCCTGCCTATAATCTCCATCATTTCTTGGCTCATGGACCTGTTCATCCCGGTTAGTTTGGCGTCGATTGACTCCTCTAGCGCGTAGGGGTCCTCACTCCATCTCATCATCTCCTCCAGCTCGGCCTCGCTGAGGAGGTCTGTCTTGCTGATGAGGTGATACTGCGGGAGGAAGAACTTTGTATTTATTGCGCTGGCCAGGAACATGTTCATCACGTAGTTAAGGGGGTCCTTGCACTGAAGCCCGTCGAAGATATAGATGACACCTTTCTCGGCGTCCGTAAGCTCCTGGGCTATCTGGGCCCCGATGTTCCTGAACGCGAATAGCTCCATCTGACCCGGTGTGTCAACGATGCAGATGTCTGGTGTAAAGTCCTCGATATCGTTGCTCAGATCCTCCACAATTTCCGCCATCATGTCATGGGCCAGCATAAGCCCGCCGTTGGGCCCGAGGCCATACTCCTCCATGATCTCCTCCACCTTGATGTACTCCCTGACATCAACGTTTGCGGCGTAGGGCAGTATCAATGAGCCTGGGTCAAGGTTAACCGCCATTACGTCCTCCCTGTGGAACTCCAGGAAACGCGAGAACTTTGCTGTGAATGTACTTTTGCCGCTACCGGCGGTCCCGAGAACGAAAATCAGGTTCAGGACGTAAACTCCCTGAACTGTTTGTAGGCTTCTTGCATCATGTAACGCCTAGGTGGTCGCTTGAACCCGTACGCGCTAACTGCCTCAAGTGGGCCTCCTGCCCCCTTGTCCATTGCGATCTTAAGCCCTCTGATAACGTCCACGAGGACTGCACCGCTGTTGGGCCCGTCCTCGGTGCTTAGCTTCATGTCCAGGACGAAATCCGATCCGCCAAAGTACTTTCCCTTGACGTAGAAGAAGCTGTCCCTACCGTTGATGAGAAAGTCAACAAAGTCCGCTGATCCTGAGACCAACTCAAAATCATACGGGACGTGCTTCTTGACCGCCTCCGTCTTGATTATCCTCTTGGACTCCTTGGTCTTCTCCAAGGTGTTGATGGATTCGCCCCCGCCACCAACATCTAGCTGATAACTCTCCTCAATCTTCACGCCCCTCTTGTCCAGGAACTCAAGTAAGCCGATGTGGACGGCCGTCGCGCCCATCTGGCTCATGAGGTCGTCACCAACAACTGGCAACCCCGCCTTCTTGAAAGCCGATGAAACGGACAAATCGTTCACGATCCCTGACGGAGTGGCGTTAAGGAAGCCACAACCAGCCTTTACGGCGGCCTCCGCGTACAACCTGCTTGCCTTGTCGGAGCCTCCACTGATGAGGTTGACCAGAACGTCTGCATTTGCCTTCTTCAGGACCGATGTGATATCCACTGTCTCCTCATCTGCCTTCTTTATCTCGCTCATGGTAATCTCACCAGCTATGTCAGGTGAAGGGCCCATCTGGACCTTGACCCCCGTCTTCTCCAGCTCGTTGATCTTGGGGGCCTTGTTCGGTTTGGCGTATATGGCCTTGGACACATCCTTCCCGATCTTGTCCACGTCGATATCAAACGCGGCGACAACCTTGATGTCATCGATGCCGTAGCCACCTAGTTTCTCGTGGAGGAGTCCGAGGCTATTCCCGTTCTCCCTGTAGTACTGAATTCCCTGTAATAGTGAAGAGGCGCAGTTCCCGACGCCCGCAATAGCGATCCTGATCTCACCCAAATCTTTCACCGTTCTTAACTACATTGGTAATGCACGAGTATAGAAGCGTAACGTTTGGGGCAAGGCGTGAACGAGATAATCATATTGAGGGTCCAAGTTATTCTAGCTTGGTCAGGCTCTTCATCATGATGAAGCCGTCCTCGTCGCCGTAATAATCTTTAGCGTTCCTTACGTACAGATAACCCCTCTTCCTGTACACGGCCTGTGCCCCCGTGTTGGACTCCCTTACCTCAAGATAAACCACGTCCGCCCCTCCACTCCGCAACTTGAGCTCAACATCATCCATCAGCATCGTCCCTATACCACTTCCCTGATGGTCCTTCATGACTGCTATGTTCAGTATGTGCCCTACGGTCTTGGTGTCCCCAACACGACCCATCTTCTTTATCTCGCCGACGGTGTAGCCGATGATTTCGCCATTCTCAACTGCCACGAGGAACATGTCCCCGGACAGCCCCAGCATGAGCCGGAAAAAGTTCAGCGTCCATGCTGTGGGGTAGACGCTCTGCTCTATCCCGTGGATGACTTCAAGATCATCCTCAACTGCAACCCGGAGAGACACCATTACTTCAACACTCTACCCTTTTGCTGATCTCGCAAATGTGAACATCGCGCCGCGTAATATGTCTAGCGCCGGGAGATCATTGGTTTTACTACCTCGATATGCTTTTATTTCACCCTGATGGAAATATCGCTAGTGATATTATGGAACCATTGGTCCAAACCATATTACAGTTTCTCATAACTTTCGCAACTTATCTCATCACGATGGCCTTTGCCGGTAGCTTTCTCGGTAGAACCTGGATGGGGACTGTGGATATCTTCCTCCACAAGCTATTGAAAATTGATGTCACGGTGGGCAAGTACGTCTACTGGAAGTACTTCTGCACAATCGCCGACCCGCCAAAGCCTGAGAACCTTGAGAAGCCAAAGAACCTCACAGACCAGCTGTTCTGCAAGTTCCTCGATCTGTAGGACTGCTGGAAAAGGATTCTGCCCTATTTGAGAAAGGGAGCTTGCCTTGATTTTGTGTCGAATATGAACCGATTAATCGTTTTATGTCGTCTCAGCATTCGCCAGATGTCGTGAGTCTTATATACCGTCATTGCAGACTCAACGGTAAATTCATTGGATGATCAATTTGAAGACAATACGACAGGTCGGGCTCGTGGGCTATGGGGCATACGTTCCCATGTACCGACTGGAGGCATCGGAGATCAACAGAATGTGGGGAGGCTTCGGGGCCCCCGTTGAGGAGAAGACAGTCGTTGCAGTAGACGAGGACACTATCACTATCGCGGTTGAGGCGGCAAAGCAGGCCGTTTACCGTGCGAAGATCACGCCAAGCGAAATCGGGGCAGTATTCGTTGGCACCGAGTCAAAGCCATACGCCGTCAAGCCAAGCGGCACCATTGTGGCTGAGGCAATCGGGGCGACGCCAAATGTCTCCACGGCGGACTTTGAGTTCGCATGCAAGGCGGGGACTGAGGCGATGCAGGCATGTATCGGGCTCGTGGGCAGCGGCATGTACAAGTACGCCATGGCCATCGGGGCAGACACTGCCCAGGGCAAGCCACACGACGCTCTGGAGTACACGGCGGCATGCGGAGGCGCTGCGTTCATATTCGGCGAGAGGAGTGCCGAGACCATCGCTTACCTTGAGGCATCCCACAGCTTCGTCACTGACACCCCGGACTTCTGGAGGAGGTCCAAGGAAATGTACCCAATGCACGGAAACAGGTTCACAGGGGCTCCCGCATATTTCAAGCATATCACAAGCGCGGGGAAGATGCTGTTGGAGGAGACGGGCTACAAGCCCGAGGACTTTAAGTGGGCGGTCTTCCACCAGCCAAATACGAAGTTCCCAATCAACGCATCGAGGATGCTTGGGTTCACAATGGACCAGATCAAACCGGGCCTGGTGGCTCCCAAGATAGGTAATACCTACGCTGGGAGTACTCCCGTTGGACTCGCGGCCACTCTGGACATCGCTGAGCCCAGGGATAAGATATTCGTTGTTAGCTACGGCTCTGGGAGCGGCAGCGATGCTTTCATATTCACGGTCCAGGACGCGATCCTGGACAAGAGGGAGGGCCCCAAGCTCTCCAGCTTCATCGACCGCAAAAAGTACGTGGATTATGCCACGTATCTGAAGCACAGGGGGCAGATTGTTCAATGAGAAACGTAAAGGTAGCTGGAATAGGGCTGCTGAAGGTCAAGGAGTACTGGGATCGGTCAATTCAGGACCTCTTCGCCGAGACGAGCCTCAAGGCAATAAAGGACGCGGGAGTCGAATCAATCGACAAGGTATATGTCTCCAACATGAGCGCTGCGCTGATGCAGGACCAACTGAATACGGCTGCACTGATGTCAGACGCCATAGGTATGCCAGGCATATCAGCGTCGAGGGTAGAGGCGGGTTCCGCGAGTGGCGGGGTCGCCTTTCACGAGGCGGTCCAGGCAGTTGCGAGCGGCTACAGTGATACAGTGCTGGTTACAGGAGTCGAGAAGATGAGCGATATCCTCCCAGATGTGGTCACGACCGCCCTGGCAATGGCCGAGGAGCAGGAGTACACGGCGTACACTGGCGTCACAAAGACGGGGATTGCGGCCATGATTCACAGGCTGTACCTTGACCGGTACGCCGAGGCCAGCGAAGTTTGCATGATGGCGGTGAAGAGTCACGAGCACGCAGTAGGCTGCAAACACGCTCAGTACCCGTTCAAGATGAGTATCGAGAGAGCGATGTCAAGCCCCATGGAGGCCAATCCCATTCACATGATGGAGTGCGCTGGGATAGGCGACGGGGCGGCGGCAATCGTTCTGGTGCCCGCTGATAATGCAGGTGTCGAGGTGGCCGGGTCAGCTATTGCCACCGATTACACGAGCATCGCACAGAGACTGGACCCTATGGCCATGGATGCCATCAGGAAAGCAGCCGATAGGGCATACAAGATGGCAGGTATCACGGCGAAGAAGGTGGATCTAGCGGAGGTCCACGATGATTTCACTATCAACGGTGTCCTCGGGGTCGAGGGGCTCGGTCTGGCCAAGGATGGCGAGGGAGCAAAACTGGTGAGTACTGAGGAGGTTGATAAGGCTGGAAAGATTCCAATCAACACATTCGGTGGACTAAAGGCACGGGGCAACCCACTGGGAGCCACGGGTATCTACCAGGTAGCCGAGGTTGCTTTGCAGCTCAGAGGAGACGCGGGTGACCACCAGGTTGAGGGTGCAAAGTACGGAGTAGCCCAGAACTCTGGGGGCATGGCGTCGATTTGTGCGGTCAACGTGCTCAGGAGGGCCAAGAAATGAGTGTCCCAAGGTACTGGAGAAACGAGATCCCAAGGTACCGCTTAGTAGGAGAGGAATGTACGGTATGCGGCAACAAGTACTTCCCAGCGCGACATGTGTGCAGTTGCGGGTCCACCGATTTCAAAGCGTACAAGCTCACCGAAACAGGCGAGGTCGTAACCTGGACCGTCATCAAGAACTCGCCAATCGGGTTCGAGAAGTACACTCCATACGTGGTGGGTCTCATCGAGCTCGGGGATGGCATCAGGATAATGAGCCAGATAGTGGACGTTGACCCAACTGATGTATCAGCCGGGTTGAAGGTCGAGGCGTGTTTCCGCAAGATCAAGGAGGACGGCAAAACCGGCATACTCCAGTACGGGTACAAGTTCAGGCCGATCGTCGCCTGACCCCAACTTTTTATAACCCCTTTTCCTTTTCCCAGTTCTGATAACCATGGCTCCAAAGACTAAGTATGATATCATCGCCGAGATAGCGAAACGTAGGGGTTTCTTCTGGCCCAGTTTTGAGATATACGGCGGCATGAGCGGGTTCACCACCTATGGAGACCTGGGCACAAAGCTCAAGCGGAATGTCGAGGCCCTCTGGAAGGAGTACTTTGTCCGTAAACAAGGCTTCCTGGAGCTGGAGGCTCCCGTGATAAACCCTAAACGTGTTTTTGAGGCGTCAGGCCACCTGGAGAACTTCAAGGAGTACTCTGCAGAGTGCAGCCAGTGCGGCAACAGCTTCAGGGCGGACCACCTAATCGAGGACAAAACGGGGCTGGAAAACGTGGAGGCCATGGGAGGAGAAGTCATCAAGGGGATGATGGTTGAGCACAAGATCAAGTGCCCCAGGTGCGGCGGCGCTCTGAAGGAGCCCACGCTGATCCTGACCATGTTCAAGACCGAGATCGGGGCCACTGGAGGTGAGGTAGGGTACCTGCGCCCTGAGACGGCCCAGGCAATGTTCCTCAACTACAAGAGGGGATTCGTCCATAACCGGGAGAAGCTCCCTTTTGCCATCGTCCAGAGCAGTAAGGTTGCGCGTAACGAAATCAGCCCACGAAGAGGAATGCTGAGGCTCAGGGAGTTCACCATAATGGAGCTTGAGCTTTTCTTTGACCCCGAGAACCCGGGTTGCCCCTGGTACAACGATGTGAAGGATACAGTCGTCAAGGTCTATACCGAGAAGATGGTTGAGGACGCAATCGATGACCCGATGGTGATATCAGTTGAGGATGCCGTAAAACAGGGTATTGTTCTCACAGAGTGGCAGGGATACTTTATGGGGTTGAGCCAGAAGTTCATGACCGCCATCGGTATTCCTGATGACAGACAGAGGTTCCGGGCGCATCTACCAGACGAGCGCGCCCATTACAGCGCACAAACCTTTGACCACGAGGTCAAGCTGGAGACATGGGGCTGGACGGAGGTATCAGGCTGCGCATACAGAACAAACTTTGACCTCAAAAACCACATGGAAGCATCAGGCCAGAACATGGAGGCGAGGCGCGAAGACGGGACAAAGTTCATCCCCCACGTCGTGGAGCCCAGCTATGGCCTTGACCGGCTCATGTACATCACCATGGAGAACAGCTACGAGAGAAGAGATGGCAAACGGAACATCATGCACATCCCCAAGGAGCTGGCACCGTACCAAGTAGCCGTGTTCCCTATCGTCAAGAAGGATGGAATCGCCGAGAAGGCAAAGGAAGTCAGTGATATCCTCATATCAAAAGGCTTCTGGGTATCATATGATCAGGGTGGAAGCATCGGCAGGCGATACGCCAGGGTGGACGAGATCGGCACACCCCTCGCAGTTGCCATTGACTACGAGACAATGGAGAGCGGAACCATCACAATCAGAGACAGGGACAGCTGGGAGCAGGTCAAACTCAAAGTTGATGGACTCCCCGAAGCACTTGACGCCTACTTCAAGGGAGAGAAAGCCTTCCTTGAGCTGGGTGAAAAAGTGGTTAGGGATTAATAACCCTATAACGTCTCGTATTTTGCCTTGAGGATTGCTTCAGCAAAGTCGTCCTGTGAGGCACCGAAAACCATGAGCCCGATTGACTCGAAGGCTTCTTTTATCCTAACCGAGAGCGCGTCCTTGTTTAACTCAACTCCAACGAGTGTTTCCTCAAGCTTCTCCACAGCTCCCGTGTAGGGCTGTGTGAAGAAATCGCCGCTGATGCTGATTGATTCGATGGACTCCTCGTTTGAGACCAACAGTATCCTGATGAGCTTGCCAGCCTTGTGGATCGACTCGGAGACGACGAGGCCGCCCCTGACCTTTGTCCCAGTGGACTCCTGTTTGGCCTTCATCAATTGGTCGTTGTCCTTGCTGAAGATCCACTCCTCCTTTTTCCGCTCCTCCACGAGCCTTTCGAGGGTCTTCGTTTCAGCTCTTGTTAGCACCCCTGGAGTCAGTTCGATTCCCAGTTCCATCTTGAAGCCCTCAACGATCAGCTTCTTGACAAGGTCTCTGCTAGTCTCCTCGCCCGTCTGAGCCCTGATGCTGGTGATCCAGTCGCTCATGGACTCCGCCAGCTTGTCTTTGAACTTCTCGCTGGGGGCGTTGATTATTTCACTCATGAGGTGAGTCGGTGCGTCCATTAGCAGGTCTCCTGCCAGTACGTTTGCCTTCTCGATGCTGATTGCGCCGTTTCCGCTGATCTTCTTACCATCTACTAAGATATCGTTTGGTTGCCTGATTTTTGCGTCTAGTCCCAGTTTTTTCAATGCGTAAACTGGGGGTTTCATGAACGTGGCGTAGAACTCTGGGATTGACTTTGGACATTCTGGGCTTGTCCTGTTGACGATGACGAAGTAGTCCTGCTCCCACGGCCCGTCTAGGATGGTACCTCCACCAATGGTGCGTCTCACAAGGCTGAATCCCTGCTCCTTGGCGTAATCAACGTGTACTTCTTTATCCATCAGCTGGTGATACCCGATGTTGACGAAGGGGCTCTCAGGGTGGTTCAGGATGACCGTGTTGGGTACATCGCCCTCACTTACTGCATGGCCCACTGCCTCGTACAGGTTTGTCATGGTGTAGCCGTTAATGGCTCCGAGATCAAGTAGTCTCCACAAAATGATTCCTCTTACAGTGATGAGGTTGGGTTGGGGAATATAACGCTTAGCTGGAACGGATGAGTAGCATCTCGCCGCCACCGATCTTGTCGATTCGCTTCATGTAGTCAGCCAGGAAATCCTTCATGGTCTTCTCGGCTATCTCGGATGTCTCGGCCTCAAGAACGAAGTCAACCTTTATGGTATGCACATTTGACCTGTCCGAGTCTTCTACCGGCGGGGTCGCTGCGTTCTTGATGTATATTTCAGGGTAATCGATCTGCATCTGCCTGTATAGCGGGAAAAAGTCCTTCCAGATCATGCTTATGTTGAACGTCCTGGCCACGAACACCGTGTTGGTCTGGTTCATGATGAGAGGTGCTACGTGTGCGTCGAACATTCCCTTCAGCTCTGATGGGACACCTGGGAGCGTACAGATTGTCTTGCCGCCTACCTCAACCTCCATGCCTACAGCGAATCCAACGGGGTTCTGCATCGCGATGCTTCCCTTCAGGATCCTGGCCATCCTCCTCCCTCTGTCAATTGAAGCTTGCTCGGTGATACCCCTCTTCCTGTAGACCGCCTCGATCTTTGCTGCTCCTTCCTCGTCAATGACCGTGTCCTGCCCGAGGGATGTCCCTATGCTGTCCACTGTGATGTCGTCCGCGCTTGGGCCTAGGCCGCCTGAGAATATGATAAAGTGTGCGTCTCTTTTCAGGGCGTCCTGCAGTGCCGAGTCTATCAACTCGGGCTCGTCTCCTATCATGGTGACCCTGCGGAGCCTCGCACCGATCTCTGCGACCCTTTTTGCTATCCAGTTACTGTTGGTGTCTACTATCCTGCCGAAGATGAGCTCGTCGCCCGTTGCGATTATTTCGACCTTGACGCTTCCGGTGGGCTTCATACGCATATCCCCAGCTATACTCGCTTATACGCCTTTTCCAACGAATCGAGTCAGCCTTATATTTCCCGAGTGTACAAGACCTTGAATTAGGATGACAGTTGAAAACTGGACCATCGAAAAAGCGCTTAAGACTGGCGCAGAGATGGAGTTAGAGAGCTATAATTTATACACGAAGACTGCTGAGACTGTGAAATTTCCGGGTGCAAAGAAACTTCTCAGCGAGATAGCCGAGGACGAGAAGCGTCACAGGAATTATTTCTTGAAGGGACTTGAGGACCCCGCAAATATCCAGACGAGGACGCTGCACGAGAAGATTCCAGACCTGAAGATCACGGACCAGCTCGTGAATGTTCCACTTGACGCTGATGCAGATTATCAGACTATCCTGATATTCGCTGCCCAAAGGGAGAAAGCAACCCATGACTTTTACGTGCAGATCGCGAGGAAGTTCAAGGAGGAGGAGTGGGGTAAGATGTTTAACAACTTCGCTACTGAGGAGCTTCGCCACAAGTACCTGCTTGAGAAAGAGTACGATGATGTTGTGCTCGCGGAGAACTAGTTTCTCTGCAACATTTCTTGCCCAAATATCTTAAAACCCAGTTAGGTAACTATTCGATTCAATGTATCCTCAATCCTTCTCGCTTGATAATGGGACTACCGTGAGTTTCATTGAGGAATCCCCAAGAGACCTGGAGTCCGTGTGGGGGCTTTATTCCACCCTGGGCAGCGAGAGTAGGAAGACGTTGCCCCCGTTTAACAGGAAACTGATAGAGCACTGGTCACGAAGTCTCCCTGACTATACGTTCAAACCTGTACTGGCGAATGTTAATGAAGGAGGCGTTGAGCGGGTCATCGGCAGGGCATCTCTGACCCATGACTCCTCCCCTGCATTGAAGCACAGAGCTGAGCTCGGGATTGTGGTCCACGATGACTACCAGGGAAAGGGCGTTGGGTCAAACCTGGTGCTCTTCATGGTCCACGTTGCGAGAGCCAAGGGCTTGAGGAAGCTTACACTTGATGTGTTTGCTGATAACCCCCGCGCCTTACATGTGTTCGTGGAGTGCGGCTTCGTCAAGGAGGGGCAATTCCCTGACCATTACTGGTTCAGGGGAGAATACCACGACGTGGTCCGAATGGGCCGCGTGTTATAGATTGCAT
>Ga0008651_10001152_pt1 | contig 15368 bp, 11 predicted proteins | sample SaaInlV_200m_DNA_6_FD_59173 | JGI IMG/M metagenome (GOLD analysis project Ga0008651, IMG submission 59173) | Marine microbial communities from expanding oxygen minimum zones in the Saanich Inlet - SI037_S2LV_200m_DNA | ecosystem: Environmental > Aquatic > Marine > Intertidal zone ...
ATATTCAGGGCGACATGCAATAGCGATTACATCTCTGTCAATAAAATCATTAGTAACCACTACCTGCTTCTCAAGTGTCTTTTTAATTGCAAACATCTTATCTCGGAGAATAGCTGCTTTTTCGTAATCCTGCCCTCCTGCAGCAGAAGTCATTTCATCTTTAATTTTATTTACCAAAGCATGGGATTTACCATTCAAAAAAAGTGCTACTTCTTTAACAATATCGCTATATATATCCTTGTCAACATCAAGACAGCATGGGGCAAGGCAAATATTCATCTGGTAGTTAAGGCATGGGCGCGTTCTATTTTTAAAATCTCTTGTTCTACATTTTCGAAGTTTGAATGTTCTGTTTATCGTCTTTAAAGTATTACGAACTGAATAGGCTGATGAATAGGGTCCAAAGTACTGGGCGCCATCATTCTTTATTTTTCTGACTATACCAAGAAATGGGTAAGGATCATTAACGTTAAGCCTAAGTGAAGGATAACGTTTGTCATCTTTTAAGATTATATTATATCGGGGCCTGTATTTTTTAATCAGGTTTGATTCAAGAATCAGGGCTTCATTCTCGGTTTCAGTTATAATTGTTTCAAAATCAGATATTTTATTAATCAAAACACCTGTTTTAATATCTGTTCGGCCTGAATCCAATGATGGTAGAAAAAAATATGAAGCCATTCTTTTCCTGAGATTAAGAGCCTTTCCTACATATATTATAACCCCATTAATATCTTTCATCAGGTATACGCCTGGAGAGGTCGAAACTCTGGGCAGTTTCTCAACAAGGCTTTTCCCCTCTTTGATATCTTTATCCATATATTAAAGCTCAAATACTACTATTTTTTTAAGTTCTCTTATAATATCCCTGATTTCTGCTGCCCTTTCAAAGTCAAGAGCCTTTGCGGTCTCATTCATTTCTTTCTCAAGAGAATTGATTATTTCATCAAGGTTATCAAGGGTCTTATATTCAGCAATAGTCTCAACAACCTTATCCTGAATATTCGAATTGGTAGTTTCTTCAAAGTCAAAGACTTTTGTAATATCTTTTTCTATAGATTTAGGTGTAATATTAAAATAACTATTATATGATTCCTGAACTTTTCTACGGCGATTTGTTTCATTCATTGCTTGTTTCATCGAGTCGGTATTCCTGTCGGCATACATTATGACTTTCCCATTTACATTTCTGGATGCACGTCCACAGATCTGGATTAAGGATCTTGCAGAACGAAGAAAACCCTCCTTGTCTGCATCAAGTATGGCAACTAATGAAACTTCAGGAATATCGAGACCTTCCCGTAAAAGATTTATACCTATCAGAACATGAAATTTTCCCATTCTAAGATCCTGTATAATCTCAATCCGCTCCATAGTTTTCACATCTGAATGAAGATAACGTACTTTGACCCCGAGATCGGAATAATAATCTGTGAGATCCTCAGCCATTCGTTTGGTAAGTGTTGTGACGAGAACTCTTTCATCTTTTTTTATCCTGTCCTGAACCTCTTCAAAAAGATCATCAACCTGGTTTTTTGCACTTCTTACATCTATAACAGGATCAATAAGACCTGTTGGCCTTACGATCTGTTCAACCACATTCTGTCTGCTCATATCAAGTTCATAATCTGCCGGAGTTGCTGAAACAAAAATTATCCTTGATATTCTTGAAACAAACTCTTCAAATTTAAAGGGGCGGTTGTCAAGGGCCGACGGAAGCCTGAAACCATATTTAATAAGGGTTTCCTTTCGAGACCTGTCACCTTTGTACATTGCTCTAATCTGGGGCATGGCAATGTGACTTTCATCGATAAAAATCAGAAAATCCTCGGGATAATAATCAATTAATGTCGGCGGAGGCTCTCCGGGTTCTCTTCCGGTGATATGTCGTGAATAATTTTCTATGCCGTTACAATAACCGATCTCAAGCATCATCTCTAAATCAAAATTTGTTCTTTCCTCAATACGCTGGGCTTCAATAAGTTTGTTCTCATTTCTAAAAAATGCTATGCGCTCCTTAAGTTCATCCTTGATAGTTTCTATGGCCCTGGTACGGGTTTGCTTCTGAGTAACATAATGACTTGCAGGATAAATTGTAAGATGGTTTAAACTCCTTATTACATTACCCTTCAATGGGTCTATTTCCGCAAGGCTCTCAATTTCATCCCCGAAGAATTCAATGCGGTAAGCCATTGCTTCCTCATAAGCAGGAAATATTTCAACTCGATCACCTCTAACCCTGAAAACTCCCCTGTAAAAATCAACATCATTTCTTTCATAATGCATGGCTACAAAGCCACTAAGCATAGCGTCTCTCGACATTTCCTTACCTTTTACAATATCAACCCTCATGGCAAGGTAATCTTCAGGTGCACCAAGTCCGAAAATACACGATACGCTCGCTACTATGATAACATCTTTTCGGGTAAGAACCGATCTGGTGGCAGAATGACGCAATTTATCAATCATTTCATTTATGGAGGAATCTTTTTGGATATATGTGTCACTCGTTGGTATATAAGCTTCGGGTTGATAGTAATCGTAGTAACTGACAAAATATTCTACTGCATTTTCAGGAAACAAAACCTTAAATTCATTATAAAGCTGCGCAGCAAGAGTTTTGTTTGGAGCTATTACAAGAGTCGGTTTCTGTACTCTCTGAATAACATTGGCCATAGTAAATGTTTTACCGGAACCTGTGACCCCGAGAAGAACCTGGTGTTTCCTATCATTAAGTATCCCTTCACTGAGAGTATCTATTGCTCCGGGCTGGTCGCCTTTTGGAACAAACTCCGATATTATTTTAAACTCAGACATGTAATAACAGTAAAACTCTATAAAATAAAAAAAAGAAGTATTAAGGTTGATGAACTCGTACCGATGACTAAGTAGAAATCTTCATATACAAGGCATAACGGTTGATCAGGGGTGAAGGCATACATGCAGTATGTCGAGTGTCTGACCAATCGCTATAACGCAGTAGATGGAGACTTTTTACGACACCATCAAGGTTTATTCTTTTACTTTCCAAATAGTTCCTTCAGGACTATCCTCAAGTGTTATATTCAAGGAATCAAGTTTGTCTCTTATGCTATCGGCAGTTTCAAAATCTTTGGCTTTCCTGGCTTCGAAACGTTTTTTTATCATTTCCTCAATCATTTCAGCATCAACCGATTTATCCTCAAGAGCTGTTTCTTTCTTTTTATTGAAATAAGCTTCCGGTGATTCAGTAATAATTCCAAGGACATTGCCTATCCTGAGAATATCGGCATGGGCGGATCCGATTTCTTTTTTTTCTTCAACAGACAAATTGTCATCCAAAGCCCCTGCAGTATTTTTATCAAGCATACGGTTTATACTTCTGACAGAATCAAAAATTATACCTATACCGCGGGCTGTATTAAAATCATCATCCATTGCTTCACAGAATTTTTCATAAATATTTGCAGGTTCAATATCTTTGGCGGAACCGATACTTTTCTCAACACGGAGAAGCAGAGTATATATCTTGTCAAGTCCTGCACTTGATTCGTCCATTGATTTATCATTAAAATCTATCGGACTTCTGTAATGATTTGATAAAAGGAAAAGACGCACAGCTTCAGGATGATATTTCATTATCACATCTTTTATCATCTTGAAGTTTCCAAGTGATTTTGACATTTTTTCCTGATTAATATTAACAAAACCGTTATGCACCCAATATCTGACAAATTGTTTCCCAAATGCCGCTTCAGACTGGGCTATCTCATTTTCATGGTGCGGGAAAATCAGATCCTTACCACCACCGTGAATATCAAACGTTTCTCCAAGAAATTCACGACCCATGGCAGAACATTCAATATGCCATCCGGGCCTACCCTCACCCCAAGGGCTATCCCATGAAGGTTCATCAGGTTTAGCAGATTTCCAGAGGGCAAAATCAAACGGATTATTTTTTTTCTCATCAATATCAACTCTTGCACCTGCTTCCATATCTTCCAGTTTTCGCCCTGAAAGTTTTCCATACCCTTCAAAAGAATTTACAGAATAATAAACATCACCATTAACCTGGTATGCGTGGCCTTTTTCAATAAGTCTTTTGATTACATCAATTATCTGATCAATATGCTCTGTAGCCTTTGGTGCGAAATCAGGTCTCCTGACATTCAGAGCATCCATGTCTTCATTGAATTCATCAATATATTTCTCGGACAGCTCTTTTAATGTAATACCTAAATCATTTGCCCGGTTAATTATTTTATCATCTACATCAGTGAAATTTCTGATGTAAGTAGTATCATAGCCAATTGCACGTAAGTAACGAACTATAACATCAAAAACCACCACTGATCTTGCATGGCCGATATGGCAGGAATCATAAACTGTAGGGCCGCAGACATACATTTTTACCTTTCCAGGTTCAAAGGGTTCAAATGGTTCTTTATTCCCGCTCAATGTATTATATATATTTAAACTCATACTTATTCCCCGGTGTTAAATTAGATTCAAAAGAACTGTACTCATTGCGCCTATCCCTTCACCCCGGCCAATAAAACCAAGACCCTCGGTCGTAGTAGCTTTTATATTAACACGATCAAAATCAATTTTTAAGATCTTTGCAATATTTTTCTGAATATCATCCCTATAGGGAGCAATTTTTGGTGATTCTGCACATATGGTCGAATCAATATTTATTATTATAAAACCCTTTTCTGAAACCATTTCCAGGACTGAAGATAGTATTTTCATACTATCGATATCTTTATATTCAGGATCAGAGTCAGAGAAATGAATCCCGATATCACCCATGCCTGCCGCACCTAATAATGCATCACATAATGAATGGACAAGAACATCAGCATCTGAATGGCCAAGTAAACCCAGTTTATTAGGAATTGTTACTCCACCAAGAATCAGTTTTCTATCCGGAACTAAACGATGCACATCGTATCCGGTCCCAATTCTCATTTTCCACCTCTAATATAAATTTTTATACCCGCATACAAAGAGATTATAATTTATCAAAAACTTGCATCAATTAGTCCTAATACTTCCTTAAGAGCCACAACCGATATATATATATTTAAGGAAACTATTTTACTACAAATTACATAAAAGGCATCTTAATATATAAGAACTAATTAAGGAGCCTATATCACAAAAGGCCTTAACCGTAAAGTTAAGGCCTTTTCAAAAAAAGACAATTGTATCAGAAAAATTTCTCCCCATTTAAGTGACCCAGGATTGGGGCTCAGCTTTCCCGAAATGAACGTTTGAATGAGTATATCAAAGGGTGTATCACCTGCACTTAATATAAAATTTTAAATTATTATATTTCTTAATAATGCTTATAAAGGAATTGAAGCCTTGTAAAGAGTTGCGTTCCCATTTATTTCATATTCAGGTATGGACGCCGGTATAAGAACAGAAGTCCCTTTTTCAAGCATTACAGCATCTCCATTTGCATGGATATTTGAAACCGAGGCATTACCTTCAATACATAGAATTATCTCAACACTTCTATTTTGAAAGACAGAGCAATCATTTTTTTCACTTACCTTAACAACTGATAGAACAAATTCATCCGCCCTGCTTTCATAAATACTTTCACAATTGTTTTTCCTGACAGGTAAAAGTATCTCAACCTCTCTTTCCCTGAAATTAAGAACCTTTAATAATTCCTTCAAATCTACATGTTTTGGTGTCAGTCCGCCTCTTAACACATTATCAGAGTTTGCCATTAGTTCTATACCAACACCTTCAAGGTATGCATGCAGCTCGCCTGAAGGTAGAAACATTGCCTGCCCGGGCTCAAGGCATATAAGATTTAATAGAACAGGGGCAAAAACACCAATATCACCGGGATATTCATTATTAAGCTTTACTATCCATTTATATACCGGGTTATATACAGGGTCCTTTTTCGACAGCTTGAGTACATTTTCTACGGTACCGGTTATAATCTGCTTCTGCTTGTCCTTTTCCATTGTCATCAAAGAATTAAAAAAAATCTTCAACCCTGATGAATTCGGTTCCTTTCTTAATATATCAAGTACTCCATTAAATGAAGGCGGAGTAATAATATCCATATAGGACAATATCTCCGGTATCATGCGAAAACCGTTAAGAGCCCAAAAGGATGTCAAAGCGCATATACATTCCGGTTTGTGATTATCATCCTTATAATTCCTGGAAAGTGCATTCAAAGGTATGCCTTCCCTGTTTTCATTTTCAAAGCCTTCTTTTGCCTGGGAGAGACTGGGATGTGCTTGAATCGAAAGAGGTTTTGCCGCAGCAAGAACTTTGAACAGATAAGGAAGCTTCCCGTCAAATTTACTATTTACTTCATCCCCAAGAATATTCTGTTGATTTTCAATAATTATTTCGGACAGTGAAACCCATTTCCCTTTATATTTTACAAGGGATGGCGCTTTAGGGTGCGCACCCATCCAAAGCTCGGCCTGTGGTTTATCAGTTTTATCCCCGGGGCCCTTGCCAAGAAGTTCATTTATGGCTGTATATGAACCCCATGCATATTCCTGAATAGTATTTTTTAACAAATAAATTTTACTCATCCAGGCCACCTGAATTATAATTTTAGACAAATATTTTTGAAGGTATACAAAGAGTCAATTTTGATGAACTCGTATAAAGTAAAAAATCTTCATATATTTTCTAAATAATCACATAAAAGGCGGACCCCGAATCCGGAACCTCCTGCCCCGCAATATGCAGTCCCCTTGTTAATAAATGCAGGTCCTGCAATATCTATATGTGCCCATTTTGTATCACCTGTGAACTCCGACAAAAACATGGCTGCTGTAATGGCACCACCATATCGTGAATTCCCGATATTCTTGATATCGGCAATTTCACTTTTAAGAAATTCTTTATAGTCTTTCGGCATAGGCATTTGCCAGCATCTCTCGAAAGTTCGTTCACCGGATTTAACAATTGAATCAGCTATTTTATTATCAAAAGAGAATACACCGGCAATCTTTTCACCCAGAGCAACAACGCACGCTCCGGTTAAAGTTGCTACATCAATAAGAACATTTGGTTTATACTTCTTAATTGCATATGCCATTGCATCGATAAGAATCAACCTTCCTTCAGCATCTGTATTTCCTATTTCAATAGTTTTACCTTCAAAACTTTTAATAACATCACCGGGTCGGATTGCAGAACCTGAAGGCATATTTTCCACAATAGGCAATACTCCAACAACTTTTATGTCAGGTTTTATATTTGAAACGGCTATAAGGGTTGAGGCAACCGCAGCAGCACCAGCCATATCCATTTTCATATTATTAAGACCTTCGGATGTTTTTAAGTTTATACCTCCTGAGTCAAACGTTACTCCTTTACCTACAAGAACAACTGTCTTCCTGGGTTTTTTTGGACTGTATTCCATTATAACCATTCGAGGTTTATTTATACTTCCGGCTGCAACTGCAAGCAGAGAACCAAACTTTTTCATTTTCAGCTGTTTCTCATCTAAAACGGTAATATTTAGCCCTGCCTTTTTCCCTAATGCGGCAATTGATTTTGTGAAATCCACCGGTTTTTTGTCATTTGACGGGGTGTTTACCCATTCACGGGCAATGATTGTACTGTCACAGATTTTTTTCACATGGGATGAAAGTCTGTTGAATTTTTTTGCAATATCGGCTTTTACAAAAAAATCAATTCTTTTTAATGGTTTGTTTTTTTTGTCTTTCTTATATTTATCAAAGATATGATTTCCCAGATATCCTCCCTCCATTAAAGATTTGAGCATTAATTGTAGTTCAATCTTTATTTTACCTGCAGAAGGTACAGAAATCATTACTTCTCCAAAACCTTTTTGAATACACTTTTTTACTACACTACCTGCAAATGCACGAAGAGATTCCGCATCGATAGTTTCAACCTTCCCGATACCTATAAAAATCACTTTCTCAATTTTTTTTCCAGATATATTATATAGTGTAACTTCATCGCCCTTTCTGCCTTTAAACTCTTTTATTCCGGATATTTCTTTTTTAATAGAAGAAACTAATCTGTTGTCATGTATATCTTTGTCTTCACAAACCGGGATAACAAAAGTTTTCACCTTATCTTTATTAAAATCAACATTCTTTAATCTCAACATGTTCATTTCTCCTTGATATTATTTACAAACCGATGTTGGCCCTATTCAAAAGCAGGTTGCTTTCTATACTATTAATTTACCTTTTTGCAATAAAATTTAGAGTATCTTCAAATAATTAAAATTCATAAGAGTTATAATAAAATCAAATATTCGTGTCAAATCTTAAACCGGAGTTGAGGGTTAATCGATAATTATCCATGGAGTGGCTTCCCTGAAAAAACGCCCTACTGCTCATTTGCTTGTACTGCATGTTTCATGACTTCCTGTCCTTTTGAATATTTACGGTAACTTTAATATGAGAATTGAAAATGAGCCCCTTTTTCCCATAATTATTATGGATAACCAGCTCCGGATATGTCTAAGTTTATAGTTTCAATCCTTCCGCTTTGATAAGTTGAACCTGATGAAAGGATAAAGAGAACATTATGACCGGGTCCTCCAAACATACATGCATATGGTTTATTAGATATTTGTATCTGTGCAGTTATCTCTCCTCCTTCTTTGATACGTATTACTTTCCCTTCAAATGGGGATGCAACCCATATAGCGCCTTCTTCATCCAGACATATTCCATCCGGCATGGTACCTTTTAGTTCTGCCCATACACGACGATTAGCAAGAGAACCATTTTCAAGAATATCAAATGCGGTAAGGCGGGAAGCAAATGTTTCAGCAACAATGAGGGTGTTTTCATCAGGTGTAATTACAGCCCCGTTAGGAAAAACAAGCTGATCGGCAACAACCTTTGCCTTTCCTTCCGGATCAATCATTATGATTTCTGCCGGTTTCAACGAATTAATATTATTAAGGTCTGAACCAAAGTTTCCCACATATGCCATACCACGGGAGTTAACAACCATATCATTACAATGATAAGACGCAAGAGTGCTCAAATCAGCAAATTCGAATAGTCCAGCAGGGTTCATCTTCATGAGGCAGCGGTCTGTCATTGATACAACAAGTAGTTTTCCGTCAGGCAGCCATCCAAGGCCGGCCGGTTGCCCCGGGACCATGACGATTTCTTCTGTTCTGCCTTGAAGATCTACAGCTATAACCCAACCAGTATTCATATCGGAAAAAAATAATCTTCCATTATGCCATCGGGGACATTCAGGAAATCCCAGTCTATCAACAAGGACAATAGTTTCAGGCATGGTTAAAAGCCTCTAATTTTATAATTAAATTTGGCAAAATCAAAATCTGGAAGGAGGTTGTGGAACCAATATTTATATGTTTTGGCTTTGTAAAGAATAATTCAATTATACCTGAAAGCCAAAATAGAATGTTTTCTTAATTACTAACATAGTGTCCATCCAGAAATGAGGATTTTTGTTCAAGATCAAGGCATGCTAAAAAAATAACCGCGGGTATATGTTTGATACTCCGAGGATTCTTTTTTGAGTATAACGAAGATATTGGAAATCCCGCTTTGGCGGGACCGGATAGTGACTAATTAAACACCTGCTATTAGCATATAAAAATATATTTTCATCATATTCAAGAAAGAAAATATTTATGAAAACCGTTAATGCTAATATCTTTTTTTCATGCCCTTTGACTGCATATCTTTTAGAATCTCAAGCCTTCTCATGTCAACAGGGGTATATTCATCAAAAAGCTCAATATAATTTTCAAGATCTTCTAATGCCCTGTCGATATTTCCGTTTTCTTCAAAATAATAGCTGCGGTTAATGTATGTAATGGGATCATCAGGATTTATTTCAAGAGACATCTTCCAGTCCGGGACAGCTTCTTTATATTTTTGAACAATGCTCAAAGCATCTGCCCTAAGGCAGTATGCATCAGCATTATCCGGCTCAAGTTTAAGAACCTCATCAAGCTCCTTAATAGCTCCATCAACCTCGGACATAAGCTTAAAAATTGCAAATCCTCTATTATAATGAGATCTTACAATTTGTTTTTTTGAAAGTTTCCCTGAATCAAGCGCTTTCTGATAAAACTCCATAGATTCAACATGTTTATTGTTTTTCCAAAGTTTTTCTGCTTCATCAAAATTCTGTTCACTCCATGCAGTACCTGAAATAGATATAGCAAGTATTAATAATAGCTGATAAAAAAACTTCATTCAAATACTCCTTAATTCTCTGTTATTTTAAATCTGATTCTTCTCTTATAGTTCCTTTTTCAAGAGCTAATAATAACATAAAAGGGAAATTGATAATAAACTCAAGCATAAACCCGATTAATATCAGAAATATAAAATAAGGTCGCTTGATAAAATAAAAAACTGCTTTTCTATATGATTCCTTAATACTTAAAAACATAAAAGGCTCTGATATTTATACGTTCTATTGTAAAAGATATATTATTATTATCTAATTAGCATAGAAACATGTAAAAAACAATCATCTCAAATTCTGAATCAACTATTCATATTTTCTTATATAAATTAGGTGAAATCAGAACATCTTAATATAGTGCACATCCTGAAATGGTCTTCTTCCCAATATCTTCGTTATGCTCAAAAAATAATCCTCGGAATATCAAACATAAGCCTGTGGTTATTTTTTTCGCATGTCTTGATCTTGAACAAAAATCCTCATTTCTGGATGAACACTATCGAATCTCAATTCAATAATAATAATCAGCCGTTTTTTATAAAAATAATGACTTGACTTTCTTATAAAGATTTCTTATCAATCTTGATGACCGACCAGCTGACCTGTCAACAATCCAGTTAGTCGGTTAGCTGCTTAAGGTATTTATTTTTATTATAAATATTTAAAATAGGCTTAATAGAAAATGATCCAATTTATAAAATTGTGAACTTTAATATTAAATAATAATTCATCAAAATTTAATATAACACACATAAACTACCGTTTAATAACTTTAATCATTATGATTTCTAAAAAAATTTCCAAGGAGGGTAACAATGGGATTAAGAGAACTTAACATTGATTTTACCAAGGAACACTTTTCTTTCTGGAAAGAAACCAGAAAATTTGTCTCGGAAGTAATACGGCCTATTGGCGTTGAGCTTGACAAATTTGCCACTCCGGAGGATGTAATTGCTGATAATTCTCCTTTGTGGGATGCATTTAAAAAATCCATTGCAATGGATTATACCATCATGAACATCCCTGAAGATTTCGGAGGTCTTGGTATTGATGATCCTTTAACAATGGCAATCCTCCTTGAACAGTTTGGCTGGGCCGATGTTGGTCTTTCAACATCTATACTTGCCAGTTCCCAGCCCTATTTATATGCAATGATGTCTCCTGCCCCGGAAATGCAGGAATTGGTTAAACAATTCTGTGCCGACAAAGAAGGTAAAATGATCGGATGCTGGGGTATAACAGAGCCTGACCATGGCGGTGATTCATTATTTTTCGAAGGCGAAGTCGCCACAAATCCCAAATGTGCATATGGAGTTACAGCAGTTGCAGATGGAGATTCATATATTATTAACGGTCAGAAAGCCGCATGGGTCAGCAACGGAACCATAGCAACACATGGTGTAATATGGGTTTCACTAGATCCTTCCAAGGGAAATCAAGGCGGAGGAATAGTGGTAATGCCTCTTGATCTTCCCGGTGTTACAAGAGGGAAACCGCTTGTTAAAATGGGACAAAGATCATTGAATCAGGGTGAAATCTATTTTGACAATGTTCGTATTCCAAAATACATGATGATAGCCGATGATCCAGTAATGTTTAGGCAACTTTCAAACACACAACTTGGATCAGCTAACGGCGGCGTGGGTATATTTTTTACCGGTTTAGCACAGGCGGCTTTTGAAGAAGCCCTTGATTATGCAAAAAACAGGGTACAGGGTGGAAAACCGATTATAGAACATCAGAACATCAAATTGAAACTTTATGACATGTTTGCCTCAGTAGAAGCTGCCCGTTCCCTGGGCCGTCGGGTTCTTGTTTATAATAGTATGCAAATCAAGCAGGGAAGACCGATAGCTACACATTATGGTATTGCAGCAAAAACTTTTTGTACAGAGGTTGCATTCAGGGTAGCAAGTCAGGCTGTTCAGATATTCGGCAGCCCCGGACTTTCAAAAGAATTTCACATCGAACAGGTATTCCGCGATGCAAGATTAGGTCTTATTGAAGATGGTGTAAACGAATCACTTATGATTGAAGGGTCTACACACCTGGTAAAAGGCAGTGGAATACTGAACATAAAGGCTGAAAATGTTCAGGCTGCTGCCCCTGCAGCTACTGTAGAGGGCGGTATGACATGGGAAGATGTAGAACCTGTTTTCAGGCCTGGTGATAGTATAAAAATGGGAGTTATGAAATGCGATGCCGAAAAATGTACCCAATGCGGTCTTTGCATACTGAACTGCCCATTCAAATGCTGGGAAGAGAGTGAAGACAAAACACCTGTTTTAAAAGAAGGTTATGCATGCTTCAGTTGCTATAACTGCATGGTAGCATGTCCTACTGACGCGATTTCCATTGTATCATCCTATCATGCTACAGATGGACCATTTGCAACATCTCCCCATCCTCTCCCTGCTAAAATGCCTCTTGAACCTAAAGACGCAGAAGGGAATCCTGCAGAATGGAATATTATTGAAAAGACTGTTCTTGAACGAAGAAGTATAAGAAACTACAAAGATGATCCGGTACCCGAGCCTCTTATCAGAAGAGTAATGGAAGCCGGGCGATTCGCACCAAGTTCCGGGAACTGCCAGCCTTGGAAATTTATCGCTATAACAGACAAATCGATTATTAACGAACTTCAGGAAGCAACCGTAGCTCAAGTCGGCATGTTAAACGCTGCGTATTCGAACGATACACTTGTAAAAGCACTAATACCTGTCTATGAAGCTGATCCTAGTGTTGGAAACTGGGACCCGAGAGTGGCAGTAGGCGGTGTAGGCTGTATAGCTAACGGTGATCTTCCGGTATTAATGAATGCACCGGCTATTATTTTAATGGCTGCTGATACAAGGTCAATAGCCGGGCCTGATTTACAAATAGGTATATGTGGACAAAACATGACACTTGTTGCAAAATCACTCGGTCTTGGATCCTGCTGGGTGGGATTTATTGCGGTATTGGAAAACTCACCGGAAATCAAAGAAAAACTAGGTTTAAGTGAACCCTGGAAAATCAGTAATGCAATGGTTCTTGGATATCCTAAATTCAAACAGGAAGGTATGGTTCCCCGTGAGTTCAGACCTGTAACATGGTTCCGTGAAGGTGGAAGTGGACCTGAAATTGAAGAATAGTTTAAATTTAAGATAAAAAATGTTTTATAAGTAAACATCTTAAATATGTAAAGCATAATGTTTGGCCGGGCGTGAAGGCATACAAATAGTATGCCGAACGTCTGGCCAAACACTATAACGCAGTTGATGGATATTTTTTACGAAGCCATCAAAAATAACATCTCAAAGGAGAAATTAAATAATGCGTAAGGTTAAAATAATCGGTTGCGGTATGACAAAATTCGGTCGGCACATGGATCGTAACCTGAAATCCCTTGTAAAAGAAGCTGTAACGGATGCATTAAATGATGCGGATATAACTAAGGAACATCTCAATGGTGCATGGGTGGGAAATGTCGGCCAGGGTTGTCTTGAAGGACAGTATGCAATACGCGGACAGGCTGTCTTGAGAAACATGGGAATCGGCGGAATTCCTATAATAAATGTTGAAAATGCATGTTCATCATCTGCTTTTGCATTAAACGGAGCCTGGGCTCAGGTTGCCCTTGGCGAAATGGATGTTGCCCTGGTTGTCGGTATGGAAAAAATGTATTTTGCTGATCGAAGCAAAGTACTTCCCGTTTTTACAGGCTGCATGGATGTAGAAGAGGTAAAATTATTCCTTGAAAACTTTGCAAAGCAGAAAGCGGAACATGAAAAAACCCAAACATCGGAAGCTACAAGCACCCAGAAGTCCGGTACGCCTACAATATTCATGGATGTATATGCATCTGCTGCAATGATGCACATGGAAAAGTACGGAACAACACAGAGACAATTCGCCGCCGTTGCTTCAAAAAACCATTACCACTCAACAATGAACCCCAAAGCTCAATATCAGGATAGCTATACTATTGATGAGGTGCTTGCATCTCCTGTGGTTTCAGGACCTATGACACGCCTCATGTGCTCTCCTATAGGTGACGGTGCAGCTGCTGTTATAATCTGTTCTGAAGATTTTGCTAAAAAAAATGGAGTATCCAAGTCTGTTGAGTTATCAGCATGTTGCGTCGCAAGTGGTCAGGAGAGAAAAGAAGGTGAAGAACCCACCATGACCAAACTTGCAAAAAAAGCATATGAAAGAGCCGGAATAGGCCCGGAAGATGTTGATCTGGCCGAAGTTCATGATGCAACCGCTTTGGGTGAAATCGTTGCCATTGAAGACCTTCTTCTCTGCCCGGTAGGAGAAGGCGGACCATTTACCGAAGCAGGTCATACAACACTTGGTGGTAAAATACCTGTTAACGTTTCCGGAGGACTTGAATGCCAGGGACATCCCATAGGAGCAACAGGAGCGCGCCAGGTAGTTGAACTTTACATGCATCTTACAGGTGCTGCAGGTGAAAGACAGGTAGAAGGTGCAAAGATTGGAATTGCTGAAAATGCAGGTGGAACTGTGAGCAACACGGAAGCTGCGCTTGCAGTGACAATACTAAAAGCCTGATGGGGTCGTAAAAAGTCTCCATATACTACGTTATAGTGTTTGGCCAAACGTTCGACATACTACATGTATGCCTTCACGTCTGGCCAAACACTGAGCCTTGTATATAAAGATTGTTACTTAGCCATCGATTATACTTCTTACCAGTCATAAAGACGTATCAATCAGATTTTCCCATTAATCTGATTCTTAAACATTTACGTTCAATACAGTACGGGAATTAAATATGCCTATCTATGAATATGAATGCATGGCATGTGATAAAATAACTTCATCACTTATCCTTAAACCTGAAGAGGAAGCATTGGTATGTTGTGAGCATTGCGGGGAAAATGGTATTAAGCGTATCATTTCAAGATGCACTGCACATAAAACAGAATCTCAGCGTCTTAATAATTTCAACACTCAGGGTCATGCGGATGAAGGTCTGAATGGCGATCCCAGGAATGTAGGTCTTTGGGCAAAGAAAAGGACCAAAGAACTGGGAGTAGATCTGGGTTCCACTCTCGATGAATCAATAGACCGTGCCCGAAGCGGAAAAGTATTGGATTAATAGCTTCTATAGCTTGACCTCCCCATATAATTACTATATCGTCACAAACATTCTCAATTCCTTA
>Ga0008651_10001170_pt1 | contig 15255 bp, 14 predicted proteins | sample SaaInlV_200m_DNA_6_FD_59173 | JGI IMG/M metagenome (GOLD analysis project Ga0008651, IMG submission 59173) | Marine microbial communities from expanding oxygen minimum zones in the Saanich Inlet - SI037_S2LV_200m_DNA | ecosystem: Environmental > Aquatic > Marine > Intertidal zone ...
CTCCTACTAGCAGTCCTACGACGAGTACTGCTGCAACAAGGGTCATATTGGTATTTTCCAATTTAGTTTAACACCGACGGTAAATATTATAAATATAGTATAAATAACCAACCACGCGTTAAAATTTTCAAATATATATAATAAATATTGTAAGTATAATGTGTATTAGGTCTTTTTATATGTCTTTTGAATAACTAAGAGTAAGAGTTGGGTATTTCCAGAATATTTACACCAAAATATTGGCCCCAGCTCAAATTCTCAATACAAATCTATTGTTCGTGATTGACTTCGTTTCATAGGGGCACACTCATGTTACTAGTAACATAAGGATTGCATGAATAATGGTAAAAACTGAGAAGTCGCAGTAAACGCGACTCTTTTCAATACGGGAGCATCAGATTATATAATTAGAGGATCGTGCAAAAATGCAGCCAGAAGATATGATTACAACGGAAAAAGTCGTGGCTCTGACCAGGACACTCGTGGAGATACCCTCGGAGACGGGGAAGGAGAAGGCGATAGGTGACTGGCTGGTCAAGTACTTCCAGGAGCTGGGGCTAACAGGCATCACCAGGCTCCCCGTTAAGGAAGCTGGAGACACCATAGTAGCGGTTCTTGAGAGGAAGAAGGATGGTCCTACTATGATGCTCAACTTTCACATCGACACATTCGATGCATTTGAGGGATGGGACACCGAGCCATTCAGGGTGGTGGAGACGGAGGATAGGATCATCGGTCTAGGGGCCCACGACATGAAGGGAGGAGCTGCCTGCGCCTTGGCTGCATTAGAAGCCATCGTTAAATCAGGGACCAAGCTGGGAGGTAATCTCATCATATCTGGCACAAGCGACGAGGAGTACTGGAGCAGGGGGACCCACGAGCTCATCAACTCGGGCATTATCAAAGACTGCGACTACTGCATCGTACCTGAGCCAGCGGCTCACGCCACCATTCTCATCGGCGAGAGGGGCAGGCATGTCTTCACCATCAGGTTCTACGGTAAGAGCATCAGCGCAGCTTACGACGAGGGAATAAATGCTGTCGTTGACGCGTCCAAGGTGATAGCCGAGTTCGAGAAACACAAGCCAGACGGTTTCGGTTACCTGCCCGAGTACGACATGAAGGGCACACTGTGTGTCATCGGCCTTCACAGCGGTGGCGACAAGATATATGTCCCTGAGCTGGCCGAGGTCACCGTTGACCGACATATATTACCGGGCCAGACCGTGGAGGAAGCAGCACAGCAGATCAGGGACATCATCGACGAGGTGGGCATCAAGGGCACCTACGAGCTCACCTGGGATGAGCGGCCCACACCCGCACCCGCCAGCTTCATCACAGACCCCGAGTCCAGGTTCGTCCAAGCAGCCAAGAGGAACCTTGAGGAGCAGCTTGGAGAAGAAGTTAAGTTCGCACTCGCAATGAGCGTCGCCGACACGAATCATATCGCCGTACACGGCGGCGTGCCCACCATTATCATGGGGCCCACGGGCGGTAACACGTGTCAGGCAAACGAGTGGGTTGACAAGGCATCGCTACCCCAGGTATCAAAGGCCATACTGGGAACCGTACTGGACTTGCTGGGCATCGAGTGAGGGAATTCACACACCCACCCACATTCAATAATAGTCACCAGGTTGCAACTTGTAGGCACGGTTAGTACTATAATATCGCTTATGTCAGTTTACTTGATACAAGCTAGGAGAGGAGGTCCAACACGGATCTGATGATGGTCTTGGTCACCATGGGCAACGATGCTATCTCGACGTACTCATTGGCCTCGCAGGTGTTACCCCCATCGGGTCCAAGGATTATTGTCGTAACTCCTCCGTGTACGGCTATATGGTTCGTGTCCGCCACGCTTGTCTCCACCACATATCGCACTTTCCTGCCGCTGAACTCCTCAAGGTTCCTGGCCACAGTCTTCACCAGCCTTGAATCAGGCGGTGTAATGTAGCTCGTTGGAGCCGGCGTTGGCCTCTCGTCCCAGGTTAGCTTGTACCTTGACTCGATCCCGGTCTTCCTGACCAACTCGTGAAGCTGAAGCGCGGCCTCCTCCACAGTCTGGTTTGGTAGGATGTGTCTGTCAATCCACATCTCGGCGAACTCGGGCACTAGGATATCGGTTCCTCCGCCACTCAAGCCCGTCACGCAGATGCTCCCCCGTTTACCATATTCCCTCATGAAGCCAAGCTCGTTCTTACCTATCTTGGAGATAGCGACAGCCACCTTCGAGGCGTCAACCACCGCGTTGATTCCACCCTCGAACACGGCGTGAACCGCCTTACCGAAGAACTGAAGGTGGAAGACATGTCTCCCCAGTTGTCCGATTGTTATTGTGCCCATCTCGGACTGCTCGGGTACGATGCAGTAGTCGACACCCTCCAGGACGTCACTATTAATCAGCGCATGCGCCCCCCGGCTCCAGTTCTCCTCGTCCGTTGTAGCCGTGACCAAGATGCTACCTTCCAGCTCCACACCCGACTTTACTATTGCGTCCACCGCGGCAAGTATACAGGCGGCTCCTCCCTTCATGTCGTGGGCGCCAAGGCCGTGGATGCGCCTGTTCTTGATAACAGGAACAAAGGGCTCGGTCTCCCAGCCATCGAAAGCGTTGAACGTGTCTACGTGAAAGTTCAGCATAACCGTGGGGCCATCCTTCGGACCCCTGAGCCAGCCCACCAGTGTGTCACCCGCCTCTTCAACGGGAAGCCTCACCACGTCGGAGAGGCTGATGTACTTGAAGTAGCTCTCTAACCAGTCCACTAGCTCGTGCTCTTCCCCTGAAACCGACGGAGTGGATATCAGTTTCTTTGCCAGCTCAACTATCTTATCTGTCTCGACGAGGGAAACGGGGTCCATAATGAAAAACTTACCTCCCTGTCCGCCCTTAAGTCCATCGACGGGGAAACCCTAAGAGGAGCCGAACGTAAAAACATGGCATGAGGCTCAAGGAGAGGCTCAGCTACGAGGCTGAAGCCCAGTGGGACAAGGAGACGGGCGGCGAGGTAACCTCAAACGGGTTCAAGGTAGGTTTCGACACCCCCAGTGAGTACGGCGGGAATGAGAGACACCCTTGCCCGGACCAGTTATTCCTTGCCAGCATCACCGGCTGCCTCATGAACACGTTCCTCTATTACAGGAGTCACCTTGGAGCCGAGACCGAGGACATCAAGATCACCGCAGAGGCCGAGATCGAGTTAGTGAACCCCATTGGATACAGGATCAAGGGGATCGACGCCCACATCCAGGTCTGGAGCAGCGAGGAGGAAGCAGATCTCAACAGGACCTGCGCCGAGCGGGCAAGGGACTACTGCCACCTCACCAAGAGCATCGATGATGCTATTCCATTAAAGGTACAGGTCACAGTGCATAGAAATCAGTAAGAGATCGTTGCCCAGTTAATCCTGAATTGGTAGCTTAAAGGATAACGTGGAGCCCTTGACCAGTTCAACGCTTGTAATTGGAATCTTGAAAAACTTGTTAACGGTCATTATTGATTCTTGGGCGATTTGGTCAATGGATTCAAGCTTGTTAATTGATAATGCGATATTGTGCGTGTGCGAGGTCTGTTCATTTTAATACAAGAATCCGGTATGCTATGTATTCGATCTTTAATGGGGAAATGTTTGATGGAAAATGTGCGAGTGATACAGAATGCCTGTCAGGTATGCTACTGCGACTGTGGCATGCTAGTATACGAAAAGGATGGCAAGATAATCAAGGTCGAGGGCGACCCTGATAACATTCACAACAGGGGGGTACTCTGCGCCCAAGGAAGAGCGGCGAGGCAGGTGGTCTACGCCCCAGATAGGATCAGGTCACCCCTCAAGAAGGTCGTTAAGGATGGCGTGACCACTTGGGAGGAGGTAACTTGGGACGAGGCCCTCGATACCATTGCATATAAGCTAAAATCCATCAAGGAAGAGCACGGCCCCGAGTCCTTCGTTGTGACCAAGGGACCGATGAGACCGCTACAGGAGGGCATTCTTGGTCGCCTAGCGTACAGCTACGGAACCCCTAATGTATCAGGAAACTGGGCCTACTGCGTTGGTTCCAAGGTTCTGGGCTACAAGTACACATTTGGACCTGCCTGGAGAGGAGACTCGTGGATGCCTTGGAGCGACTTCAGGAACAGCAAGGTCATCCTGCTGTTCGGGACAAATCCTGCGGTCAGCTTCATCCACAGGCACCCAAGGATCATGGGGGACATACTGGACGCCAAGAGGGACGGCGCCAAACTCATCGTTGTCGACCCAAGGTTCACGGAGACTGCGAGCAAGGCGGATATCTTTGTTCCCATAAAACCGGGAACAGACGCTGCACTTGTCTTGGCCATGATCAACACCATCATCTCAGAGAACCTCCACGATAAGGAGTACATCGAGAAACACACCGTCGGGTTTGATGAACTCAAGGAGCACGTCAAGAAATACACTCCAGAATTCGTAGAGGAAATAACGGGAATAGCCAAAGAGACCATCATAGAGATCGCACGTCTCTTCGGTTCAACAAAACCCGCCTCGCTCGATAGACGGGAGGGCGTAATACATCATACAAATTCGATGCACACGAACCGAGCCATGGCTATCCTATTAGCAATCACTGGCAACGCGGACGTAAAGGGAGGACTAATGTTCAATCCGTCTGTGAACCTTGCATCAATCAACAAGAAGGAAAGGCTCGGCGACGTCAAGGCAATTTGGAGCGAGGATTACCCGCTCACAATCGACGGAACGGGATTGGTGGCGGACACAATTCTTACGGAAAAACCCTACCCGGTCAAGGCTATGATGGTTGTAGGCGCAAACCCGGTCCAGCAGTACCCCAACACGAACAAGGTGATAAAAGCCCTTGAAAAGCTGGACATGCTTGTAGTCATCGACCTGTTCATGACCGAGACCGCTAAGATGGCGGATCTGATACTTCCAGCGTCAACCTTCTTCGAAAAAGAGGAGATATGTCACAGCATTCATCTGGCATTAACCAAATTCCTGCAGGTCAGTAAGCGAGTGATCGAGCCCATGTACAACACCAAGCCAGAGTGGTGGATGTTTTGCATGTTGGCCCAGAGGATGGGGCTAGAAGGATTCGACTTCGAGTCAGAGGATGATATAATTGAGCTACTTCTTGAGCCAATGAAGCTCAAGAGGAGCGACCTACCTGAGAGCGGCGTCTACTCACAGCCCATCGAGGTCGGTAAACTCCTATGCGACGGATTCAACACAGCATCGAAAAAGATCGAGTTGTACAGCAAACCACTTGAGGAGATGGGATACGATCCCCTCCCAAGCTACGTGGAGCCCCTTGAGACTGCTATTAGCAGGCCAGATCTGGCGGAGGAGTACCCACTTACACTCATAACTGGGTCAAAGCTGGCGGTGTACCACCACTCTCAGCAGCGAAACGTGCCGTGGCTCAGGGAACATGCCCCAGACCCGCTGGTGGAGATTAACACCGAGACTGCGAAGAAGCTGGGAATAGAGGACGGTGACAAGGTCATCGTTAAGACAATACGAGGTGAGGCCGAATTCAAGTCATACTTGACCCTCGGTATCCACAAGGATGTCGTCTCTATAACCCATGGCTGGGGCGGTAAGGCCAACGTCAACTACCTAACGGACGACAAACAGGTGGACCCCGTATCTGTGGCACCTGGAGTTCGTACCCTATTATGCACGGTGGAGAGGATGGAGGAATGAAAATGAAATCATTCATGGTAGATCTGGATCGGTGCGTGGGGTGCTACGCCTGCATCATTGGCTGCAAGGACGAGAACAATCTTGACGCGGGAACCGACAGGATCGGCCTCAGGGTAATAGAGGGTAAGGAGCAACTCTACACTCATTATATACCCGAGTTTAACCTAGATTGTGAAGGGGACTCTCGCTGCACCACGTGCCCCCAATTACAGGCACAGGGAAGAAGGCCAGCATGCGCCGCTAACTGCCTTACAGACGCTATCATATTTGATGAATCCGAGAAGATAGAAGCGGCAGCGAAGGGGAGACGGGTTAAGGTTGTGGAGGGAAATACCTCTGTGACCTATGTATCGTCGATAGAAATCAGTGAGTTGAGCAAGTAACTCTCCTCATTTTCACCTGTCTGTGTCAGAGCAGAATTGCTACAGTATCATATATCGTCTAGAAGAATGATCAAACAATCTGATGGGCAAGAGGTCTGTTCGTGTTCCTCTCATTGTATGGGTTAGTCCCGTCAGAATACTCTATATTTGTGGACTCTAAGAGGCTTATTCATCCAGGTCTCTCTTGATACATCTTTAATTCAGGTATTATCACTAGTTTTGATATGTACAAGATAAGGGCGACAGTTGTGGATATGCATGGGAAGTGTCATTATCATAAGCTTGGAGACTATGTTGAGGTTGAGAATGACCTTCTGACCATCCCGGAAGGAAAAAAGGCATGTACGTGGTCGTTATCGGCCATGCTCCCCTATTTGGCTGCAATTCAAAGAAAACACGACGAGGAAAAGGATTGGTTGTCCAACGCGGGTACCGTTCAGTGCTCCGATAAAGATGTAGGAGTTATCTGGAAAATAGAAAAAATAGCAGTTTAACGGCCCCGAATTCATGTTAATGATCTCTCTCGCAATATTATTTCAATTAAACATGAGTCTTTTTTTGATTTTATTTTGAGAACACTAAATACATGATGTTTTCCGGTAGAACAGCATATTAAACTCAAGTACTGGTTTCTGGAAAACGCGTTTATGATTTATCGATGTCTAAACGCATTTATAACGAGTAGTTGAAGGTTATCTGGTATGTCAGTGGCGAAATATCTATGGGTTGCCATAGTCAAGTACCTGCGAACCCTCATCAAGATATTTTCGAACAGCGATGAATGGTCTGAGATCACTGTTGATGAGCTATTTGACCGCGTGAACTCCGACCAGCCACCGTTACTACTTGATGTCCGGTTTGCCGAAGAATTCAATGACGGCTATGGTCACATACAGGGTGCCAGGTCAATCCCCATCTTGGAGCTAAAAACTAAGCTAGAGGAGCTTGATTCATTCAAAGATGAGGAGATAGTGACAATGTGTCCCGGGGGTGGAATGTCCTTGGTTGCTGTAGATATCCTGACAGAGGCCGGTTTCAAGGATACCAAGAGCCTTCACGGGGGAACGGATCTGTGGAATAAAAGCGGGTACCCCACAATCAAATCGTAGAATTCAGTCATGTGTTTTCAGATGTTTATACGATTTATCGAGGTCTAAACGCATTTATAACGAGTGGTTGAAGGGTATTTGTTATGTCGGAAGCGAGTGATATCTTTGAGATATTTAAAAAGTACTGGAAAATCCTCTTAAAATGGATATTTCGCTTACATGATTACCCTGAGATCACCGTTGATGAGCTATTTGACCGCGTAAACTCCGACCAACCACTGTTATTGATTGATATTCGGGATAGTTCGGACTACAAAGGGACTGGGTACTCAAAATACGGACATATCCCGAACGCCAGGTCGATTCCTATCTTGGAACTAGAATCAAAGATAGAGGAGCTTGACTCGTTTAAGGAAACGGAAATAGTTACAATGTGTCCCGGAGGTGGGTTATCTCTCGCGGCTGTTGATATATTGAGAGAGGCAGGATTTAAGGACGCCAAGAGCCTGAAAGGTGGCACGGATAAGTGGCATAAAAGGGGTTACCCCACGACCGCCTCCCAGTGAGTACTATTTTATCCTCTTTACCAAGAACCGGAAATCATTGGGGCCGCGTTCTTCAAAGGATATCAACTCCTGACCAGTAGCTTGCGCCCAAGTGGGGATGTCCTTTTTGCTACCTGGATCAGTAGTCAGTATCTCCAGAACCTGATTGATGCTCATTTTTTTGATCGTCTGCATTGATTTCACGATGGGCATAGGGCAGGCTAGGCCCCGTGCATTCAGTTTTTTATGTATTTTTGTCATTTAATCAAACCTCCCTGTTTTAATCCTACTTTTGTGTCTTCAATTATTATCATCGTCTATTCATCCTGCGTTGATACAGTTTTCTTCAGGCTCTGGGCAAACTCTTCCACATGTCTTAGGTCTTTCGTATTTGGCCTACCTCGGTTCATTCCCCCAATATATTTCAGAAAACTATTCGTGTTAAAGCCCACACAATTAAACTCGTCAACTACCTCGTATCCCTTTGATAGCAGTTTTTCCCTAAGTACCGAATGAGGATCATCAATGGATTTTTCACCGGCAAATTTTCTTGAAACTCCACTTGTTGAATAGATGAATGCTTTTCTGTTATTGACTTCGGGCAAATTATCGGCAAGGTCAAGCAGAAGTTTATGGTGTTTTTGATCGTATATCCCTGAGCCAAAGCCAACCAGGTCGTACTCCAATAGTTCTTCAGGGGTTATTTGTTGTGGTGATTTTATCTCGGCATCAAGAACCTTGGATAAGGTGTTTGCTACCTTCCCCGAACTGTTGTGATGTATCGAAATCAAAACTAACAGAGATTTCATTGTTACCCCACGCGTATCTTCTGATTTTCTAATAATGGGTGAAAGTGTTTTTTCATGTTTGACATCATCCTTGTACACTTTTAATCTTCGACCCACCAGACCCATTTCCGGTTCTCTGTGCGTTTTCCCTTGATAGTACCATTTATTCTCATCAAGTTCAGTGCGATGGCTGAGGATGCGAGACAGAATGATACTACTTTCTTTACCTCAGCTTGGAGCTGCCTTGTAGTCAAGGGTTCGTCAGCATCCCTTAGGATCGAAATGATGAGTTCTGGTCCAACTAATTCTGGTTCACTCATATTGCTCAGCTCGGAATACTATACCTCTGTGGAATGATATTCATTTCATTTTCTCCTGAAGGGAATGCTTGAGAGGTTTGACCCTCTCTCACTTTTTTCCTCGCTCGATTAATATCGAAGATCGAGTAGGAGAACACTCCGCTCACGTACATCGTGATACCCGTTCCGAGGAATAGCATCCACCCTAGCAGCGAAGTCCGGGCCCCTCCGAGGTACCCCCCTATGAGCTTGGACTACCTCATGAACTGGCTCATAGTCCTCGTGCGCGCCCACTGTTACCATCCCACAACCTAAATCAAACCAGATCCAAAGTACCAGCGATGAACAAAGCAGGCATCCTTGTAGTGGGTAACGAGATACTAGATGGCATCACTCTGGACACAAACACCCAGTGGTTGATCAACAAGCTCAAGCCCATGAACTACACAATCTCAGAGACCATAACGGTCAGGGATGACACCACAGAGATTGCCAAGGCCATCAACAGGATGATGGACGACGACATCGGCCTCATAATAACTACTGGCGGACTTGGCCCCACGTACGACGACCTGACCCTCAAGGGCGTCGCCGAAGCATTTGGATTGCCCATGACGATCAACCCGGTCGCACTCTCCATAGTTACACGCCAGTACAAGGCGTTCCACGAATCGGGAGTGGTTGACAGCCCTGAGATAACCGATGCCCGCAGAAAGATGGCAGTGTTCCCAGTGGGCGCGAAGCCCCTTGACAACAAGGCAGGGGGAGCGCCGGGAGTGATGCTTAGATGGGAGGGGGCAATTATTGTGAGTCTGCCGGGAGTGCCAAGCGAACTCAAGTGGATATTCGACAACCCCCTCAAGCCAATACTCGCAGATAGAGTGGAGGGGTGTTACACGGAGAAGATCATCAACCTCAGCGCAAGGGACGAGTCCATGCTGGCCCCCCTCATTGACGAGGCAAACAAGCTTGAGCCCGATGTATACATCAAGTCAATGGTGAAATCCATGGTCAACAACGATAAGGGCTACGTCATAAGACTCTGGATCAGCTGCCACGGCGAAGAGATGGAGGAAATACAGGTCAAGGTGGACAAGGTATCTGATTTCCTAGTTGATCTGGCCGAAAAGACACTCACGTGAACCACCCAACCACCTATATTTCGGTGAAGCATCGTAGACTGTGAGCTGCCACCAGTGAAAACCACCGAACTCGACATCCCCCCGCAGGTAAAGAAGATCATCATTGACAGGGGCATCGAGGAGCTGTACCCACCCCAGGCAGACGCGATAAACACCGGGGTCCTGGACGGAAAGAACCTGGTACTGGCAAGCCCCACGGCAAGCGGCAAGACGCTGATAGCAGAACTATGTGCTCTCAAACACATCCTGGAAAACGACGGCAAGGTACTATACCTCACTCCTCTCAGGGCCTTGACATGGGAAAAATTCGAGGAGTTCCAGGCATATAGTAGCCTCACGAAACTCGACGGCAAGAAGATCAGGGTAGGCGTCAGTTCCGGGGACATGGACAACAGCAGCCCATGGCTTCAAGCATATGACATCGTCATCTGTACCAACGAGAAATGCGACAGTCTCCTCAGACATAGGAGCCCTTGGATGAACGGTATCAGTCTGGTAATCGCCGACGAGGTCCACCTAATAGGTAGCGACAGAGGGCCCACACTGGAGGTAAGCTTAGCCAGGCTAAGGCAGATGACGCCCGACATACAGATACTCGCCCTCAGTGCAACCATCAGCAATGCGTACGAGATCGCGGAGTGGTTGAAAGCTGAGAGCGTGACCACCGACTGGAGGCCCGTCACCCTCAGAGAGGGGGTCAGCCAGGGCAACCATATCATGTTCAAGGACGGCGATGTCAAAGGCACCCAGAGGTTCCACAAACAGGACCCCATAAACCTCTCACTGAACGCGCTTGAGGAGGGCGGACAGGTGCTCATCTTCGTTGAGAGCAGGAGACGGGCACAGAGCACCGCGAAGCAGGCATCGCTGGCTCTGAAAAAGAGACTCTCCAAGAGGGAGCAGACTGAGCTACACGGGATAGGCGCTCAGATAGGGTCCCACGGGGAGAAAACACGGCTGACCGATGACCTGGCGGAGATAATTACGGGAGGAGCAGCGTTCCACCACGCTGGGCTCAACAGGCAGCACAGGAAGATCATCGAGGATGCGTTCAAGAACGGATTTATTAAGATCCTTTCAGCAACACCAACTCTCGCAGCGGGTGTCAACCTACCCGCAAGAACCGTGGTCATCGGTAACTACAAGCGGTTCAAGCCGGGATACGGGATGCAGCCCATCAGAGTGATGGAGTACAAGCAGATGAGCGGCAGGGCAGGGAGGCCACAGTATGACACTGAGGGAACCGCTCTTCTGATAGCAAAAAGCGAAGACGAGCAGGAGTTCCTCATGGAGGATTACATTCTCGGTAAGCCTGAGAGGATTGACAGCAGGCTGGCCCAAGAATCGGCGCTCAGAGGACACACACTGGCAGCCATCGCATCGGATTACGCTCACTCGGAACAGGGGTTACTGGATTTTTTCGGCAGCACTTTTTACGGGTACAACTACCCGACCGCAGGCATAAGGCTCATCCTCGGCAGCCTCCTCAGGTACCTCCAGCGGGAGAAAATGATTCTTTTTGAGGGAGATAGGATCAAGGCTACTGATTTCGGGCGCAGGGTAAGCGAGCTTTATATTGACCCATTGACGGCGGTTGTGCTCAGGGACGGACTGAAGCGCGGTGCACTCGATATAACCGAGTTCACATGGCTACACCTCATCTGCCACACACCCGACATGAGACCCATCCTGAGACCAAGGCGGAAAGAGATTGACCTCGTGGAGAATTATTTGGAAGATCACAGGGATGAGATTTCCGTCCATATGTCCGATGGCTATGATTACATTGACATGGAAAACTTCCTTGGGGAAGTAAAGACGGCCATGGTCATCGAGGCATGGATCAATGAGGTCTCTGAGAGCGACCTGCTGGAGAGATACAACGTCCAGCCGGGAGACCGTTACAGCGCCGTGACCAACGGTGAGTGGCTCCTCTATGCAACCCAGGAAATAGCCAAGATACTGGGGCTGAACGAGTTCAGGAGGGAGATATCCCAGCTCAGGACGAGGGTGAAGCATGGTGTTTCGAAGAAGCTGTTGCCACTTGTCAGGCTCAAGGGGATAGGCAGGGTCAGGGCGCAGGTACTATTCAACTCTGGGTTTACGACCCAGGCCAAGTTGAAACGCGCAAACCTGAGGCAGCTCACAGCGCTACCTCTCATCGGGCCCAAGTTGTCAAAGTCCATCAAGGAGCAGGTGGGAGGCCTCGTTGACGAGGTGGAGTGGAAGCGACTTGACAATGTTGTAGCTGCGCAGAGCAGTCTCTCGTCCTTCGTGGAAGAAGAGTATGAGGAAAAGCAGGACGACAAACAATAAGTATTTTTATTAAACATTGATAGTTACAATTAAGCTTGTTAGTTGAGAGCGCGCGTAGCCGAGGATTACGCGTCCTATCCTAAACCCTAAAGCAGGGAACGCCGCCTTCACCCGTATGGGGTACATCGCTGGCGTTGTAGACAAAAGAGGGGAGGACGCATCAGAGAGGATTCTACAGTTGCTCCAGGCCGCCAGCAAAGCCGAGGCGTATTCCTTTGGGATAGCTGACGGGAACAACGCGGAGAGCTTCCGCGTGGCCCCCGAGTTCACCTCGCTGTCGGGGCCGGTATTAATCGGGTCAAAGAACATCCACGCGGACGAATACCCGAGTCAGCCGTTGAACCAGGGCAACCAAAGTCTTGTTTTCAATGGAATTCTATATGATACACTGGAACCTGACACTCTAGTAGCCGCAAACATCTTAGAAGAGTCCATGCTGGATGGGGTCAGGAACCTGATAAATGAAAGAAAAGGGGCATACGCCGTCGCCGTTGTCGAAGAAGACCGGATAATCTGCGGCCTTGATCACATTGGAACCATACCCCTCTATTATGGCGAGAACTCGGAGACCAAGGCAGTGGCCTCCAACAGGAGGATGCTCGCAAGCATCGGGATAGAAGGAAATCCAGTTCAACCCGGAACCCTATTGCGATTTTCTGAGAAAACAACAGACCAACATTTAATCAGGTCATTACGAAAGCCGGATTCCATCAACGTGCCCGAAAAAGAAATTCTAGAACAGCTTGACCTCCTGTTCACGGAAGCATCGGAGAACCTAGCATCAAAGCTGAGGCGTGGGACCGTTGCTTTCTCAGGGGGGGTTGACAGCACACTCATAGCAAGCTACCTGAGTGAGGCCGGGGCGCAGCTGGAACTGATAACGACGGGACTGGAGAACAGGCCAGAGCTGGAAATAGCGAGTGCTGCAGCGGATCACCTGGGTCTTCCCATTCACACCGAGGTTTTCACGGTTGAAGATGTCGAGGACCAGCTGGATGACATCATTTACAGCGTCGAGGAGCCTCACCCTGTGAAGATCGGGGTAGCCTACCCGTTCCACTGGACCTCCATGAAGGCGTTTTCCCTAGGATATGATACCGTTTTCTCTGGAAATGGGGCGGACGAGGTGTTCGGGGGTTACAAGAGGCACCAGTTAGCGCACGCGGTAGGAGAGGACGCGGAATCGATGATGTACAAGAACACCTCTGATAGCTGGATCAACAACTTCCACAGAGATACAAAGACCTGCCTGGATCAGGGGACAAGATTGATCCTACCCTTCACGCACCCGGATATAATAGAATACGGTCTAGGCATCCCAGTTCAGCTCAAACTCACGGGAGCCGAAGACGGACTGAGAAAGATAATATTGAGAAAGCTGGCAAAGAGAAAGGGAATACCGGACAGGTTCTCGGACAGACCAAAGAAGGCTGCCCAGTACAGCACAGGTGTCAATAAAGCACTGAGAAAGATAGCGAAAAGAAAAAGAATGAACGTAAGGGAGCTAATCCTCTCACGGTTCAAGAACTAGCAGAGGGCGATCTTTCCCTGTGCAAGGTCGTCACAGAACTCGGCCAAATGGTCGAACTCCTTGGCGATAACCTCGTCAATCTGCTTGTTGACTGACTCCAGTTCCACGCCCTCCGCGGGGACAATCTGGGCAGAGACGACGCTCGGCTCGTTGATTGGCTTACCGATCTGGCTAAGAATCCACACGTATACCTCCCTAACCCCGGAAACGTCTTCCACGATCCTGTTGGAGATCCTGTAGCTTAGTGCGTTGTAGATCTTGCCCACGTGGCTCACTGGGTTCTTTCCAGCCGCTGCCTCGGCGCTCATCGGCCTGTTCAGTGGGATAACCCCTGCGACGTTGTTACCCCTGCCAACCTGACCCGAGTCACCGGCCTCTGCGCTGGTGCCGTTAATTGTTAGGTAGAGTCCATCGATCCCTCGGCCTTTAACGTCCAGGGCGTTGAGGTCGATATGTATCTTATCGAAACCGAACTTGTCGTCCACGAATCCGTGGATCGCGTCCTTGATCTCGCCCTGCTTCTTGAAGTAGTCGTCCTCGCTGTCGATGTAACGATCCACCATGGCCATTGCAACTGTGATGTCCAGATTGCCGCCCTTCCTGAGGCCCATGAGTTTGATATCCTCCCCTGACTCAGGGAAGCTGTCCTTGAAGCTCTTTGAGTTCAGGTGCCTCTCTAGATCCAAGATAACTGTCTCGGTTTTCGTGTAGGGAGCGTAGCCAACGGCCGCGCTTGTGTCATTCGACCCGAGGAACTTTCCCTTCCTATCAAAGATGTCTGCCAGCGCCATCGAGCCTGGCTTAATCTGGCTCTGGAAGACGACATGTTCCGCTGGGTCAACGAACCGGAGGTTTTCCTTCAACCAATTGGACGCGCTCTTGGCGGCGATCTCATCGACAGGAATCTCCTCGTCTCCCACCTTGAAGGTAGCCCTGTCGCCGAACACGAATCTCATCGGCTCAAGTATCTTTCCGCCTTTGAACGCGGGAGTGGCGATACCTGCCGCTAGTAGGCTCTTGTCCACGTTGTGATGAAGCACGACGCCGAACTTGTTTAGGTACTCCTTCGATAGATCGACGGATATCTGGTTCATCACCGCGTCACATATAGTGTCAGGGTGGCCTAACCCCTTCCTCTCAACGATCTCTAGGGGTTGATCCTCAAGGGCGATGCGCCCAAGCATGTTTACATGTACGTTATCCATGAGTTAATCACTTGATGTTGGGCAGTTGTGTTTTACCAAGATATAAACAGTGCTTAAAAAACAGATAAATTATTCTCTAAGGAATATACTACGATCAAGTAATTGTGTATAAAATAAAAGAAGGTCATTTATGAGGAATAAACAGGAAACAATAAAAAAGGAACCATATCATAGATACACAGTGAATCAACTTGGATGATAAATCCCTCGGATATTCAATCATGATCATAACGCTGGCAGTCATGGCAGTGTACTTCGTATGGCTATTCCCAGGACTGTTCGGCACAATGTTCGC